>Ga0268356_10275_pt1 | contig 32879 bp, 35 predicted proteins | sample BioMet10_FD_194415 | JGI IMG/M metagenome (GOLD analysis project Ga0268356, IMG submission 194415) | Sewage microbial communities from Oakland, California, United States - Biofuel 10 (PacBio Assembly) | ecosystem: Engineered > Wastewater > Sewage > Unclassified | place: USA: California | collected...
GTTATAGAGGCAGCGGACATATACAGGTTCGAGCGGACGAAGGAGACCCAAAACAAAATACTCCAGCCATTTGCCGGTCAGGAACTCAGCCTGCCTTTTTATCAAGGTGGCCGATAAGGTTGGCCTCCTCTTCCTGAAGCCCGAATGTGCTGGCAATCCATCTTCGAAGTGCTGCATCATGAAGGAAGACCGGATCTTCCCGGGTCAAAACGAGGCCGTTTTTATCGTACTGTTTTCTCATCTCTTTCTCTGTCTTATTTCCTTTCTCATTCCCTTTCATGCTCTGGAGTCTTTGAAGACAGGTAAAAAGGTCATGATCTTCATGACAGGCTGTGAGAGCTGCACTCAGGTCCATAAGATCGCGGGCATACTGGTTCTGCCGTTCGAGTGCACGCGGATTTCGGATCTCATATCCGTGTCCTGCCAGAAACTCTGCAGCGGTAACATGCAGCCCGCCAAGGGTTACCGGGTCTCCCCCGAGAAGATCGATGGCAGTGTACTGGTCGCTTTCAACAATGTAGAGCGCACGCAGGCCGTTCTCCCGGGCAAACAGGTATGACCCGATGCTCATCGGCTTTGTACCGCCGGTCACATTGACGATCCATTCATCGTCCGGGTGTTTTGTACAGGCATCCTTCAGGATCCCGGTGACATATTCAACCGAGTTTTCCTTTGCAATGTTAATGATCTCGGCCCTCCCGGTAAAATCCATGCCGCCGGCAGTGAGCGCCCGGAGGAACCAGACGTCGGTTTTCTTCTTCGCCATCAGGTCGGTGACCAGCAGGATGAGTTTATCAGGCCTGACCGCTTTGACCGTCAGCAGGTTGGGGACATGCTGATCGCTGATGAGGCAAACAAGTGTGGTCACAAATATCACCCCTGTTTCTTGGAGAACGGTTTTTTTTGTTGTAATGTATCTGACTTCCCAAAAGAATGCCCCGGTTGTGATCCCGAATGCGAACTCGGAAGAATAAAGTCATACCTGCCTTCCGGATAGGTGGACTTGATTTCAAGCTTAACCTTCTCGTCATTGGGATTTATTATCCCGGGAAAATATCCTCCGATACCGTCAGGAGCCCGGAAAAACGATCTCACTTTCCCCTGCTTCGGATGGGGATCCTCTTCCCGGGTTACCTCAACGACATCGCCTATTTTATAGTTCATAGGTACAGAATTGCCACGGCCGGCTGGGGAAACCGGGTGGCCGGCAATAGAAAGCCGGGATGTAAAAGCCGGGTTGACCGGAATAATGTCACCGGTCTGAATTTCCATCCGCCCGTATCCGGCATTTGTCTTTCCCCCAATACCCCACTCTTTGAGGGCTTCTTTGAGAATATCAAATGCCAGTTTTTCCCAGTTCTTTCCATTTTCATCCTGAAGATCACACGAAACAGCGACAAGGAATGTCCCGCTGACGGACAGGAATGAAACCGGGTTTGGTGCATCAAAATCGGTTGGAGCATCGGTGCCGTTGTAATATGTGCCGTGATGAGGAGTCATAATGTCATGGCTGAAAGAATCAATAACGGACTTTGGATCAATCCAGGCATCATGGAAGATAATATGACCGGCATCATCGCCGATGCCAAACAGTGTCTTGTAATACGTTTCTCCCTTTTTAAACAAGTACCTCTTTTCCTTTTCGGTTTCAAATTGCAGGGAGTTCTCCTTTGCACCCAAAACCTGATCGCAGTAATGCGCTGCAAGACCTTTCAGTGCGGAACCGGGAATATACGGTGTTCCATACAGATGATGAAGCGTAAGACCGGTCTCAAGAACATTCTCTCCCCCCAGACCAAGTACGAGGTGAATCCCGTCTTTTGTTTTGAACCGCCTGCATATCCCGAATTCAGTCAGCCCAGTTTCGTACTTTGTAAATGCCTGAGAGTAGAGTTCTTTTGAGTTCTCGATCGATTTTTGCATCGCTTGATAGAGAGCCTCTTTTGCCTCCTTGTGCCCGTCTTCCTTAACCGGGATCTGAAGGTAACGGCTCATGACTAGACCGGCATGGGAGCACTCCGGAAGGCAACGGTCTTTCCAGAGTTTTGAAACAACATCTCGGCACGCAATCTCTGGTTCGGTCATACTTACTCATCCTCAAAGAATGCCTCGGCATACCGCTTGAGCCATGCTGCAGATTCGATAGCTTCCTGTGTCATCTGCTGGTAATCGAGCAGCGGCGCGTTCCGGCTCTTTTCATGGAGCTTGGTCGTGTCCGGGTATTCCATCACCCGGGCCAGGTGCTTAAGATATATCTCTCCGGTTGTCGGACCGTTTTTCTTACCCGTTTTCTTATCCTTCTCCTTGCTCTTCTCTCTGGCAAGGACAAATGCAGTTGCCTGCACCAGCCCGCAGGTGTGGACGAGGGCCGGGAATTTCTTGGCAAGACGAGCATAATCTTCGTTCTCCTTCTTAACCTCCCCGATACAGAAAGATGCGATCTCTGCCCGACGCTGGGGTTTTGTTTTTAGACTGTGTATATCCGGCATAATCTCAACCCTGCGTAAAGAGGCAACGCGCCCGTCCTTTGCCTACAGTGGCTTTTCCGCCAATCTGGATATTCTTCAGTTCATTCCCGCAAAAGGTGGTGTGGATATCGTTTTCAGTTACGCCTTTCCGATAGACACGGTCGCACCAGGCAATACCGGCAAGGATTGTTTCTGACGGAAGCGCTTCCTCGTACCAGAGAGCGCCTTTTTTTACGATCTTTCTCGCGTCGTCAATCTTGATATGGGCCGATACTTCCGATCCCTGCATCGCAAGGAATGTAAACGTGTTGTCGGAAACGATGGCGAAACGTTCATTGAATGTTGTCTGCCACGTAACATCGGACGGATAGATTTTCTTTGAAAGGTATACTGCCCAGAGGTCTGCATTCGGATCCGTAGACTTGACAGGAAAATCCAAATCCTCGAAAAAGATCATGTTATCATGGACAATTTTTGGGGCTTTCGATGTCAGGACGGTCTCATCGTTGTCAATGGAGATATTTGCCGGGACATTAGTCCCTCCCGTAGATTCGAGATCGCGCTTCAGCCGTGCCAGAACCATCGGGCTTGTCACGTAGGCAAATGTCCCATACAGGCTCCTTATCGGCATACATACGATATGGGCATCGGTAAAAACAAGAGATCCGGCATTGGATTCAGGATCCCTGCCGGCTTCGCCGAATGCCGCCTTGATCTGTTCTTCAAGCACCTTCTTTTTCGATTGATCAGTTTCTTTCTCTTTAATTTGTGTGAAATGATCCCGTAACACTCCTTTCACTGCGGAACCGGGAACAAACGGCCAGTTTGTCACTTTCTCTCTCATGACAGGCATATCGATAAAACCAACGCCTTTCCCGGCCCCCACATGAAGCGGAGAAATTGCCTGCAGCCAGTACATTTTCGTCAAATCTGATGTCATAATTTAACCTCCATTTTTTTTCGTATGCTTCCAGAGTTCTGTTCGTAATCCCAGATTCCCCATAATGCCAGCCCGAATCCGTCTTTCCGGTCCTGAAGAGCGTCGCTCACCGGCTGGAGCCAGTATTGAGCGAGATCTGAAGACTTTCCGGATTCGATCTCGAAGAAATATACGGATCCTGCGGGAACAATCCTTCGAAGAATTTTTGGTCCTCTCGTTCCTTGTTCCAGACTGAACCCGGACAGAGGTTTCCACCGCTCAATACAGGCCGAAACCAGTTTCAAACGAATTTTATCTGCTTGATCTTCAGGTACACATGGGGGGGTACCAATCAGCGTTTTCTTATCAATCCAACCAGGAAGCCATCCCTGAGAAAATACCGTCGGTGTCGCAAGGATCATACGGATCAGCGACGCTGATTTCAGGGCATTTATTACTTTTTCAGGGCATTCCCAGCCATCGGGCTGATTTTTTTCCGTCTTAAAATAGGTGAGCCGCCGTTCCCCGCCAAAGGCGCCAAATGTTTCAAACCCGGAATTTGCATAGTGATTCTGGGCGTCTGTTTCTATACGCGCCGAAAGACCGATACCATCCGGCTGGTTCTTCAGATTGAGATCCAGCCCGATCGTCTCGAACAGGAGGGAATCTTCTGCAACCCCCCGGTCAGGGTTGATCTCGGAATGGAACCGTGATTCTTTACAAGGCTGGTCAATGCCGACAGGTTTTCTTTCCCCGGTGTCTGAGGCCTTGGGCGCTTCGAACCGGAGCCCGTCTGTATTTACCAGCCACGAGGCCATTGTATCAACAGACCAGAACGCTGCGATCGTGGCCGGTTTGAATTCATCCCGGGCCCGCGACGACAGCATCGGGGGCTGACAGATCCCTTCGGGCAGATCGCACCCTTCACCCTCTTCGAGGGGTGCCGGGCGAATCGCATAGGCTTCGTCACATTTCCCCCCGAAATCTTTTACAAGAATATCCTTCGGTGCCGGGAAGTAGAGTATATTATTAACCACAGGCAGCGGCCCATGGACAAACACGTCTTTGAGGGCCGCAACTTCGGTTTGACCGAATGCCGACTGGTCGGCGGGACTGCTGCTCATTTTCATTTTTCCAAGAATGGTCCGCACCGATCCGGCCAGGACTGAAGGGTAGGGCCAGTCAAGAGATTTCATCCTGATACCGGCGCTGAAGGGACGACTGTCACGGGCGATCACGGGATCGTGCGGACGCAGGGTAATATACGAGACATTCATGCTGCCACCGTTCCCTTTTCCTTTTTGGGTTGTGCCTGAATTGCGCTCTCCGCGATCTTCCGGGCAAGAATTAATTCATCGGCCCGTTTTACAAGAAGTGAATATGATGTCACACCGGCAAGGAGGGCCCGGATTTCTTTTTCATCTATCACTTCATCTTCACTGACACGTTTTCGTTTAAGGAGTCGCCTGACATCTTTTTCCAGTAAATCGCCAGGAACAAGTTTCCATCCCCGGTAATCCTCTGCAAGCTGACGCATATCGTAAGCGGCCCCATCCGGGAATTTTCCTTCCAAAAACAATCCTGCCCAGTGGTCAAGGCGTTCGTCTACAGGCACCCCTTTCACGGACTTGCCAGTACGATCGGTAGTATCCTGGGAAATCCACGCTTCACGCACGTTGATGGGATCGCCTCCCCCGCGAGCATGATAGTGAACGGCAAACCCGTCACGATCCGGGTTTTTGGCATCTTTTTCCGCTTCATGACCGTAACTGAGGATATCTTCAAGGGGATCTTTTGAGTGCCCGATAGCAATTCCCACCGACAGAGTGGCAGGTTTCCCGTCTTCATCCTTGAAGTCATTCACGCCGAGTAATTCACCAAATGTATCATGAAGCGCCCGTGCCGCTGCAATACAGGTATCAACTGGCAGGAATGCGAGGATATCTTCTCCGCCCGCATAGACCATAACTCCCCGGTGTTTATCGTCTTCGATAATGGTACGGGCTTTCCCGGCAAATGCTGCAAGCGTGGCAGAGAAGATCTGGTGCCTGTCGGCGGACTTGATATTCGAGATGACTTTACCCATTCGATCGCCATCCGCTACAAGGATAGCAAAGTAAGGATTCGGCTCGCCAAATGCCCGGTGTCCGTTGTCGCAGGCGCGGAGCTGTCTGGCAAGACCTTCAATCTCAACAAGCGTTTGATAGTCAGGATCACCAGCCAGATCCTTTTTTAGTTCTTCCAGGCGGGACGAGAAAAGGACCTGCCCGTCATAGGGGAAATCACCGTAGAATTTTTTCCCGTTTCGCTCGCCGGTTCCTGATGAAAATTCATTATCCCCTCCACATTTTTCCTTGACGGCATTGAGCAGGGTAATTGCGCGATCATCTCCGGAACTGATTATCCCCCGGATCCACGGATCGACTGCAACCCGGACAACAGAGGGAAACGGAATGGCCCGGTCCGTCTTTCCCCCGATCCTTTTAGTCAGGGCGACAGCGCAGAGCTGTTCGCCTTTGTTAAGGCGGAGACGAAGGCCTACCTCCCGGGGAAACACAGCATTTTCCCTGATGACCGATTCGCGTGCACCATCCAAGGAAGATTTCTCAACGCGCCATTGCTTGTTATCCCTTGCCGGAGACGGTTCGAAATTTCGGAGTGCCTTGCGGCTCCCGAAGAGGCGCATGAGCCGTTTCTGTGCGTCGTCATAATGCCCGACAATAGGAACCCATGCAGCATAGAACTCGATAACATCCTTTACCTGTGCATCCCAGATATCGGTGTTAATTGCATTCGGGATTTTACCAAGGACTGCCCGTGCCTTATCCGCATAGTTTTCTGTCCATGCTTTTTTTGCTGCGTCCTGTGCTGCAAGGTTCAGCATTTTCATGCATTCAGCATCACTGTTTGGAATGATCGCACGCACGATGTTCGCAACATTGAAAGCATCTGGCGAATAAGACGGGGAGAGCCGCTCTTTGTGTTTAATCTTTTTACTGGTTTTCAGCTCTTCGATATCACACAATGAAGGAAATATCAGCGTCCCCCCGTTTTTGTCGATCTGATATGCGGCAGCTTTACTGATCTCCGAAAGGAGATGCGAACCCATCCAGAGATCACGAGTCCTGCGAGCGGAGGCGATGAAACCCTGCACCGGGCCGATACCGAGAACGTAGAGATAGTCCGGCATTAGGGCACCTCCTTAAAATCCCGACCGAATTCTTGCACGAATACAAGGAATGCATCAAGTGCAGAACCGTCTGCGCTCCTTTTTATCATAGGAGATGTCGAATTCTTTGAATTAATGGATGCATCAGCAATTTCGTTGCGTGATACAGAGAATGATGGAGAATTATCTTCACTGGGCTGGCCACTCTTCACGTATGCCGACAATAATCGGGGTGTTTTAAGCCGCATTATCATTGGTACGCAGGAGGAGCCATCATTGCATTTTAACGGTCGCAGGATCAGAGGACTTGCCATACGATCATTTTCATCAGTGGGCTGGATCGTCGGCTTAATTCCTTCTCCACGGATTTCAAGAATGATCGGCATGCCGAATTCTGCACGCGGGAAAGCCTTGATTCCGACCATCTTTGGATCTTCAGCATGTATTCCACCCGGTCTCCCAATACTCGCATTTTGCCCCGGTTTTTTACTCCGTGGATTTCCCCCATATGCTATGTTACGAAGGGATTCGGCTTCTGGCCACCAGGATCGACCCGGGCTTTTCTTTGGTGGAATTATTCGATTTCTTCCAACCAGCACACCCTGACGGAATTCGCGTATCAGATCAATAGTATCAACCCAGCATCCAATGGGCCCACCAGTACTTTTAAGTTTTATAAGGATTTTTTCAGGAATTGTAGGCCAAAGGGTATCATTTGTTGCCGCTGTGGGAATCTCATATTTCACCAGAGCATCGCCATACGATTGTTTTATCGAGTCGATATTGGCGGGAGCTAATTTGGGTTCAACACAATAGAGTGCTCCACATCCTCTCCGTGTCCTTGCGCCAATCCCTCCAAAATTTACCCATGCCCAGATTGCGGCACAAACATCGTTTTCAATGTCATCCTGCAAAGGATTTGTCAATAAACGGAGACCTTTTTTTTCCCGCTGCTGGTTAAAGATATGCCTAACTCCCGCCATTTTATCCTTATCGGCAAAAGAGATCTTCATGAGAAAGCGTGCCGAGGTGATTACATCCGGTTGATTCCTGTTTTCCCCGGGTTTTCCATCTTCTTCAGGTTTCTTTCCCTGGAAGGGAAAAAGGGCATAAGGTAAAGGACGTCTTCTTTCGAGGTGTCCATTTCCGGCTTGCCTGATTTCAATTACACTATCAAACGGCGGAAGCCATTGAAGGATCCAGTCCCAGTTCCCATTTTTTTTCATCTGCCACACATATCGACACGGGGCATTCTGAGTTTTCTTGGTGAGGGTGACACCAATCTCGACCGGACTCGGATTCTCAGTCGATCCCCAGATCTCCCCTTCCCTCTGGCGGAGTTCTCTCACATCGGAAAAACCCGCCCCACGCGTCGCCCGCCACCAGAACCGTAGATGGCCCCGTATGCTCGATTCGCGGATGGGATGCTCCGGATCGATCTTTCCTGCATCAACACCACCTCCAAACATCGGTGTGATAACTTCGATATCGTACGTCCGGGCCACCATCCCCGGGTGATGACCGAGATCCTTCACATTAATATCGCCGGGATAATCCGGCATTGTTCTTGGCATACCTATCACCATCCTCCGAAATCCTCGGACTTTCTTGTTCTCCAGCGGTCCTTCACAAAATCTTCAGTACCCTGTATCATTCTCATGCTGCCTCCCCGTGCTTGACCACCATCCCGCCAAACCCGTACGTGCTGTGCTTCCCTATCTGGAGGAACTCGCCCATTTTCAGGACGTTTCCCACGTCAGGGTGCACGGCCGAAGTATCGTATGTGATCGAACCGACAATACCCTCAAGCGCGATCCGTTTGTCGAACATGTTCTCGTGCACGATCTTTACCGTCCGGATATTGTAGTCGAGGATCTCGGCGTCCGTCCCGAACATTTCGTCGGGGATCCGGCACGGGTAGTTCTTCTGGTCGTAGTATTTCGTGATCCGGTTGTAGGAGCGGACGCACGATTTGAGCAGAACAGAAAGCTCCGGCAGGATCTCCTGCGTATCGTCTTCGCGCAGGTGGGTTGGCGAGACAAAGACCACCTCGGTCGTTTTGTCGGTCCGCATCGAAGGCAGTTCGATTGTGCGCGCTTCCATCTGCTCGATGGTAAACGGCATCGAGCCGAAATGCCGGCTTCTCGTGTGCTCGTGGATCAGGGCCATGATACGCGGCGCAAATTTCCTGCGGTCGCCATAGATTTTCATGAAGTTCCGGATCCCGCCATCGTAGGGGACTGACAGGAGGGAGTACGGTTTGATGTCCGTCCGTTCCTTAAAGACCATGTAGTACGGGCACGTGAACCGGCTTGCGCAGTCATCGGTACATTCTGTCGTGCCATCACACCGCAGCGTATTGCCAAGCCACCCACGGAACACCGAGCCGGGAAATTCTTTTCCTATATTTCTGGGAAGAGAGATATCGATCGTAATCAGTGAACATTTCATACGTTTTACCTCATCAAAGGGCGTTGAATAATCCCGTTATAATCATGACGGATTTATACGACTACCGATTTACCTTTTGGAGAACCGGGCGTGGCAGTACGGGAAATACCGTACAGGAGAGAAACAGCACCCCGTACCGGAGAACAGGTCATACGTTACATCGCGGTTATATGGAAAGGGTATGAAAAAACGATTGCTCGTTTTTCCGTAAACATCGTGATGTCCGGGAGGGTTTTGTCGGTAACAGAAGACAAGGGAAACCAGCGGTACAATAAAAAGAGCAGTACCCCTCAAAGAAATCGGCAGAGAACAAGGTTCAAAAGCATACGCTCTTGACCAAATTCTCCTTTTCATCGGACAAAGATAAAAATGTTGCGATAATTCCCTCTACACAGAATATCTGGCCCCGAAATAAGCACAAAGGAAGAACCGAACGAGGACATGAGACCGAGATTTGAGAGGGAAAATTCCCGGAGCATTCAATGTCGTGAAGACACAGGGATCCGGAAAGAAGAGACTAAGGTATCCCGGGCAGCGGTGTTTTTTTAACCCCCGACATTTATTTTTCCCGGTATCCCCGGCAAAAACCAATTCGGAGTGCTTAAATGATCCTGAAAAGAAAACCGCACAGTGATTACTGATGAAAACCGCCGTTATCGTCCCTCTCGGCATGAGTCCGCCCGTTGTAACGGCCGGGATGGATGCATCGGAGTTCAGGGTAAACCACCTGATCATGATTGCTACCCGGCACCCGGTGGTGCTGGCCGGTCTCGACCTGATCGAGGTGGCCATGAGTGTGAAAGCCCCAAAGGTCGCAATCCATACCGAGATCCTCTCAAAGGACGATGTAACAACCACAGAAGAGAATTTTGCGTTCATGGAAACCGCGATCCGGATTATCCGGAAAGCCCGCGTAGACCTTGGCTGCAACCGTGTCCTGCTCAACGTAGCCGGTGGACGCAAGAATATGTGCATCACGCTTGCCATGATCGGACAGCTCATGAATGTCGATGGCGTCTTCCATATCGGCAACCCGCATATCACCCTTTTCAACGAGGGGCTCGAACGTCTCCGCAGGGATATTGACCTGATCCATGCAGCCGGAACCCTTGAGGAGAAGCAGGCGATCTATCGGGAAAAGCAGGAGGCATTCGATCATGTCCTTTTTCCCGCCCGATCGGAATACGATATCATCAGGGTCCCGACCTTCCCGGTGGACCAGTCGGCAGTCCAGCGGCTTCTCGTCGAGCTTAAAGGCGATGTGAAAGGAGAAGTGATCGATCTGCCGTTAAGCGACAAGGGTGATTCTCGAACGACACGGGATCCTTGAAAAGGGAAAGTCCAAAAAGCATTATTACGTCACCGGGTACGGGGCAGAAGTTTCTCGATGCGTTCATCTGAAAGGTGAAGCCACCCTTTTTTTCATCACTCTAAAATTACACCATGGTCATTTGGAGAACCAAACAACAACCGTTTAAAAAATGACATATCCATGTCGTGCCGGCATCGTTTGTTCTCCATTTATATCCAGGTAATCGATAAAAATTCAATACTCAGTTTATAGTATCGGATGTGTTTGACTAATGGGAAAACGCGTGAAATGGGACACGCACATAGAAGAACTACAGGGGTTATGCGACGATCTCATAGAACAGCGGGAAACTTACGACAATCTAATAGACCGGCTTTCCAGGATCTTCGGTCCGGCAAAAATGATAAGGTGGGTGGATGGACGGCTTCGTGCCTTCCTGGAATTTCTCTTCATGCAATCCCAGGGGCCCTATTCACCGGATTTTTTGCGATATTCTCCCATTATCCAGCAGATTGTCCAGAGAACCGCACCGTTAAAAGCGAACCTGAACGAAAACGGGGCCCACACGATAGGAAATATGGTATTAAACGGGAGGGGGCATTGGAACTTTATTATCTCGGATTATAACGAGCTTGAGTATGTTCTGAAATTCTGGGAGAACTGTAACCTCACGCCTCAAACACCCCGGATGGTCTTTGATGCAATTATTGCCAAAAATGAAATCCGGTACAGGAGAGAAAAACTGGATCCGGATCTCCTGTTACGGCTTTCACGGATTTTTCCTGAGTATAAGGATGAGATTATTCCACCCGGGGTAGACCCGGACCAGTTACCGCGACCACCGCAGGAACCCTTTAAAGAATATTACCAGGACATCATTCAGGAATATCTGTCGCAGGGTTTCGATATCGATGATATTATTGCACGAGAGAACGAGCGGGCTGCCCTGACTATCAGGTACCGCCACCAGTTTCTGGTATACCTGGTAAAACTGCGGCATAATTTTCTTTGCCAGATTTGTACCGCGGGGGATCCCGTTAAAGGGGATCATGCCGACCCGTCATCTGCTGTCGAGGTTCACCATATCTGGAGTCTTGCAGAAGGCGGAGAAGATCGTTCCCGAAATATGATCGTTACCTGTCCTTGCCACCACCGGCAGATCCATGCAGGATTGATTCAGCTGACGAATGGTGAGATGATTACCATAAAAAAAGAGGGGCGGATCTATTTTACCCGGTCGAATTAATCGGTACGGGGATTCTCCGCAAAGCCATAAACGATCCAAGGCTTCAGATTGAAAAAGACACGGTAAAACCGGTATATCCTCTCCAGGATGTGACAGGGGCAATCGATCATTTTCCAAACCGGCTTTTCACGGGGCCGACCTTTTTCCAGACTATTTTTCCTATTCTAATTACTGATGATAATACAACCGCCAGGAGAGGGAACAATTTGCAAATTTGTGATCCAGTTTTTATACCCTTCTGATTACGGGTGACATTGCAACCGTACTTTAAGAAAATCAAGCAGGTGCTTGACTTCTGTTTTCATACCCTTCTGTTACGGGTGACATTGCAACCCTTTATCCCAAGTCGGCGCCAGGAGGACTTTTCGAGTTTTCATACCCTTCTGATTACGGGTGACATTGCAACAGTGCGCTTTTTGCTCTAAATACCTTTTGCTTTGATGTATGGGCCCGGATTTTCAGGGTCGGTGCGCTGGTCTCCCAAGGGGCCAGGGGTTTATAAAGACCAGCGCACTTCCGTCGAAAAATTTCCCGATGTAATATATAACGGTTGTGACCGGGGCCCGAAAGATCGTGCCGGTTCTGGAAAATTTTGTTCAGGTTTTTTACGACGGAAAACACGATTTTTGCCGATCTCCGGGGTGAGGGGTATTTCCGGGCGCAGAACAGAGCCCGATAAAAAAATCCGGGAAAATTTTGGGAAGATCCGGATCGCCCTGCCGGAAATTACACAAAATTTTCTTTCCCGGCATCCGGGATACGGGGTTTTTTTCGCACGCCGTAGAGGTTCGCTTTTAAAAAATAAATGCGCGAGGGACGCCGGGGATCTGGTTTATTTCAATAGTCCCGGGAAAAACCGGATGAGAGGGTTATACAGAAAAATGGACGGGAAATTGAGATAACCCGGACCATCCTGGCATTATTTATCAGAATAAATCCGTTTCATGGAGTAAAGGAAAACACATGTTCCATTACTCCTGCACGAAGGTGACACGGAAAATGAGGCGCCGTGGTGACGCGAAGAAAGCTGCGGCCCGGTTTGCCGGGATTTTCCGTATCCTGATGGCCATCTTAGGCGGGCTTGTGGGTGTTTTATTTAAATTCCAGAAGAATTGTCTGAGCCGACTGCCATTGCCGGGAAGGAACATACAGGCCCCCGGCAGGGTACTCTTCTGCCCGCTGTTTTTGCCATACCTCGCTAGCCGCCGGCCAAGAGTGCATGGCGATTTTAGAGGACGATATTTGCGAACCTGGCGCAGCCACGGCCTGCCATCCGTCATCGCGTGAGAAAGAAAAAAGATCGCTTCTTTCCCTCCTGCCCCGGTCACGGTGTAAATCGGGTTTGTTGTTTTCCGACACGGGTTCTCTCTGTCCGCGAAGCAGATCTCTGAAAGTATGTCAATCATAAGAAAATCCCCCAAAGGAGCGTTGAAAAGATGGAAGTTTCAGGAACAAATGAAAAGGACAATACAGCACCGGACCTGATGATGACGTCCGGCATTACCGTAATCGGACGGAACACAACAGGTTATGCGGTACCGGTGAGACATACCAGTTAACAGCATGCAAAGACCGGCGTATTGCACCAACCGGGTAATGCCTGGCCGGAACGGAAACCGGATCCGCTTCCCGGCACTGCATTTTTCCGGCATCTCTACCAGAATCGTAACGAAAAAACGGGAATACCGGATCGTACGAAAGGAAGCGTACCGCAAGGAGAATTCATGACCCGGGGCAGGCAGCCGCTCCGGGCTCTCGATGAGGCATATGCTCTTGCAAAAAAACGCGGACAGATCATGGAGTGCCCGGAAAAACCCGATGACAGTTATCACTTCGTTCTCTTCACGGAAGGCTGTACAATTTTTATCAGGATCCAGCGGACGTGCTCGAAGGAAAGCGATCCCCTCGGAGTCCTGCAGGATTACCGCCGCGAAATCCGACAGCTCGCAAAGGTCCCCCTGACTCCGGTCTCTGCACGCGAGTTCTGGGTGAGATCGCCAAAGGGATCCTGGCAGTATTTCCTGATCGAAAAAGAGGCAGTCAAGGAACTGGACGCCTGCGGTTCACTGCTGCCGGTGACCGAACCGCAATCCTCCGGGCAGGAATCTCCGGCTCCTGTCCAAACACGGTCCGGAGAGCCTGACCCCGCGAGGGCAGTACCGGAAGACTAAGATATCCCTTTTTTTAAGGACCCAAAACCACCGTTCCGGACCAGCGATCACCGACTCTCTCCCATAGGCATACTCTCCGTCGGAGACCCCACCCCTGACACCCGGATCCCCGTTCCGAAACAACACGAAACTGCACAAAAACGGTGCACTTTTACACACTATTTTTAAGATACCGGTAAATTAAACCCAGATTGCCAATCCGGGCAAATTACAGATTTTTGTAGAACCCTAATGTACGCTTTTGTGAGGCGGATCTCCCCTTATATCTACCCGCAGCACAAGGAAATGAAAAGAAGGGCTGTTTTGGGGGTTTGATCATTCAACTGGTTGAACGATCATTTCATACATCAAATAACAGAAAAAAAAGAAGTGCCCCGGAAAACCGGTTTCACTTCCGGTCCGCACTGCCACGCTTGATCCGCACCAGCGGCGAGCACCGGTCAAAGAACCCGGCAATAAACCCGGCAAACGCTTCGTCCCAGCAGTCCGCGCCTTCGAGCACGCACCAGTCTTTTTCAAACGACGCCCGAACATGCCGGCCAACGCCCACGTTTAAAAGCTCCTTTGAGGTGAGGAGATCGGCCGCGAACCGATACTCCCGCGGGACTTCCATCACGTACCGCCCGTTCTTCACAAACGGCCCGGGCAGGGTCGCGTCCCGGTATTTTTCCCGGAACTTCTCCGCGTTCGTGCGGTTCCAGACCGGCGGGCCCTCGTGGCGCCGGATGGGCGGGAGCTCGTCGGTCAAGAGTTCGAAGAGCAGCATGCAGCGCTCTTTACCCATCTGGTAGTGGGCGTGGTGGACAACAAAACCGTTCCGGGTAAGGAGATCGCAGACCGCCCCGGTGCTGCGCCGGAGCTGCGGTACCACGATCTCGTCAATGAATGGCGGCGTTGCAAACGTGACCGCATACAGGGACGTGCCCCGCGAAGCGAGGATCTCGGCGAGCTCGTCTTTGCTCACCGGGGTCACGACCGGAAGTTCGAAGAACGCTTCGGACGGCGCTTCGCGGTATCCCCGGGCAAGCTCCACGAACTCCGCCATCCGGTCGATCGAGACTGCCGCAGCAACATTGCGCCGTGGATCGACCGGGTCGATCACCACGAGCGGCTCGGAGAACTCCTTTGCCCCGTGGCGCTCGATATCGATCTTCTGGTGCGGGCCCCAGCCGGACGCTGCATCAAGAAGCTGCGTAAATCCGCCATAGTGGAGGATCAGAAGTTCGCAAAGATAGCCGGAGAACCCCTCGGTCATCTGGTCCGAGCCGTAGATCCCACCGGCCTTTGCGAACCGTTTTAAGAGCAGCACGTCATCGGTCAGGCCGTTGATCTTCTCCGTGATATACCTGGTGTGAAACGGCGTCCTGTCCACCGCGCTCTGGATATGGGCAGCGCTCTTCACATTATAGCAGGGCACAAGGTCTACATCGATCGAATCGATCGTTGCATTGATGTAAGGGTGCTCCGCGTATTTTTCGCAAGCGTATCGGTGAACTGCCGGGCAATGCTCCGGGCAAGGGCGAGACCCTCCTTTTCGAGCGTCTCCCGGGGGAGATCCGGGGAAAAGAGCATGAACACATCGAGGTCGCGGTCGCCTTTACCCACGTGTCCCGGGCAATCGAGCCGACAACCATCCCTTCCGCTTTCCCGCTCGCGGCAATTGCGGCGAGCAGCCGGTCTGCCATGCCCCGGATATACGCCCGCTCCTCCGCGGACGGCCGGAGCTGTTCCGCAAGGATCTTCTCTTCGAGCGGCAGCCGGCCGGGCACTCCGCTCACCATGCCACCTCGTGCAGGTCCTCGTACACCGGGCCCCGGGGCGTGAGCGTGCTTTTCTTGAGTTTCAAGCCCGAGACCATGCAGCTGCCGCACGGGGCATTTTTGAGTTCGTCGAGGCACCGGAAGAGCGACGGATCGGCAATCTTTACCCGGGCGAGCGTTGCGTGGGGGAAGAACTGCCGGGTCTCGCGGGGAAACCCAAGCGGCGCAAGCACGCTTTCTACCGGCACCAAAAACCCCGCGTCCCTTCCCGGCATCGTCGATTGCGCACCAGACCGTGTGCGGGCTTTTGAAATTATTGACCGTGACCCGGTTCCCCGTTGCCGGGAACGGGACGGCTTTCACGGTATCAAGGGCGCGGATAACGAGCGGGAGCTTTTTCTCGTCCACCTCGCCGAGGAATTTTACCGTGATGTGGATGAGCGGGGGATCGACAAACGCGAGACGGGCAGTACTTTTCCTCAGTATCTCCTGCGCCGCTGTTAAGCGATCCCGCATCTCCTCCGAGATCTCGAATGCCACAAACGCCCTGACCATTACGGGTACTGTTTTGGGCATGACACGTTATAAAGACTGATTGCCCGGCAGGACTGCGGTTCGTTATGCAAAGCAGATGTATTAAACCATGATTTTTTTATTCCTACACTGCGTAAGTCCTAGATAAGAGAGGGTGCTTTTTATGACGAAACCGGTTGAACTGATCGTGTATTCGCTTCCGACGTGTCCGCACTGCGAAATGCTGAAATCCGCCTTGAAAAAAGGCGGGTATACCGTATACCGAACGCGACCTTTCGACTGCCGAAGCCCTCACCGAGCTCCGGGTAAACGGCGTCTTTGTCAACGAAGCACCCGTCCTCCAGCGGGGCGAGGATTTCTATACCACCGCGGAACTCTTCCCGACCGGCGACCTTAACGCGGAGAAACTGAGGAAATCCTCTCGGGTGCATGATGACCCCGCAGCGGCAGACCCGGCAGCTGACCTTTGACGGCGGCTTCTCCCCCGCACTGCCCCCCGTCCGCACGACAGACGGCCATATCATTGACTGGGACCGGAGCCGGATCGCCGACCAGATCAAGACCGAGACAAAACTTGCCGAAGCGTTCTACGGGTACGAGGGCGCAGACGACTGCGACCTGCACAGGAGATCGCCCGCGAGGTCGAGCAGCGCATCCTTGCCCTTGGCTTGAAATCCCTTTCGGGCCCGCTCATCCGGGAGAATAACAAACATCACGCTTCTCGAAAAAGGCATGGTGCAGTACCGGAACATCTGCACCCGGGTAGGGACGCCGGTCTTTGACTGCCCACCAGATCGATGTAGGCCGGGGCTTCGAGGCGCACGACAACGCAAACCTCCAGGAGAACGCCGAGACCAGCCACAAGAAAAAGGCGGACAAGATCTCAAAGGAGCAGTACCTCCTCCAGCTCCCCCCCGAGCTCGCGGACCACCACCTCTGCGGCGAGATGCACATCCACGACCTCGAATATTTCGGCACCCGCCCCTTCTGCCAGGACTGGGACCTGCGCTATTTCTTCTACTACGGCCTGATGCCGGACGGGAACGGGACGAAAGCCTCGGTTGCCGGCCCGGCAAAACGCGCCGAGGTCGCGGTCCTCCACGCAGTAAAGCGCTCGGGAGCGCCCAGACCAACTTTGCCGGCGGGCAGGGCTACTATAACTTCCTCACCTTTCTTAGCGCCCTACATGGAGGGCATGGAATACGGCGAGATCAAGCAGAACATGCAGATGTTTGTGTACGAGATGACGCAGATGATGGTTGCCCGCGGCGGCCAGCTCGTCTTCTCGTCCGTCCAGCTCTCGCCCGGTGTCCCCACGCTCTGGCAGGACAAGCCCTGCGTTTACAAGGGCAAGGTCTGGGATGGGAAGCAGGCCCCGCTCCGGACGTACGGAGAATTCGAGCGCGAGGTCCGGCTGCTTTTAAGGCGCTCATGGACGTGATGATCGAAGGAGACTACTGGGGCAAGCCGTTCAATTTCCCGAAGCCCGAGATCAGTATCGAGCCGGACTTCATGCAGGAGCGCGAGGAGTTCAACAAGAAGAACCCGGACCTCCCGACCTACCGCGACCTCTACCTCATGACGTTTGAGCTCGCCTCCAAGTTCGGGACGCCCTACTACGACAACCAGCTCCCGGCGTACCGGGGCGCGGGCAAGGGCATCTCCTGTTACCAGTGCTGTGCCTACCAGTTCTCCGCGGTTGCGGACAAGGACTCGGACTTCGATAAGAAACTCTTCTTTGAGGGCGGAAAGCACTTCTCGATGGGCTCGTGGCAGGTGGTCTCGGTCAACTGCCCGCGGGCGGCCTACAAGGCGGAAGGAAACGACGAGCGGCTCTTTGCCGAACTCCGCTCGCTCATGGACGTGGCCGTCGAGATCTTCAAGATCAAGCGGCGCTGGATGAACAATATCCGGGCAAACGGGCGGATGCCGTTTGCCATGCAGCGGCCAAAGGACCCGAACACCGGGGAGCGCGGTGCTGTTGCAGTCGATCTCGAAGGGCTCGTGTACACGATCGGCGTGGTCGGGGTCAACGAAATGGTCCAGCACCACCTGGGAGTGCAGACCCACGAGTCCAAAGGCCGCAGTTAAGGCTTGCCATCCGCGCCATGACCGAGATGGAACTCTATGCGAGAAAACTCTCGGAAAAGAACCACATGACGATCGCGCTTGCCCGGACCCCGGCCGAGACCACCGGCCAGCGCTTCGCGGTCGCCGACCTCATCGACAAGCGCTACCACGACATGGCGGCAAAGGTGGCAAAGGGCGACATCGGGTACACGCTCGACCACCTGGGCAAGTCCCGCGATCTCCCGGTCTATTACACGAACGGCACCCATGTTGCGCCAGGCGCAAACGTCCCCTTAACGAAACGCATGGAGATCGAGCACGTCTTCTTCCCCATCGTAGACGGCGGGAACATCTTCCATATCTGGCTCGGCGAGGCCCGGCCGGACCCCCACGGCCTCATGGACATGGCAATGAACCTCTGCAAAAACACGCAGATCGGGTACTTCGCGTTCACCCGGGATCTCACAGTCTCGCTCCGCCAGTTCCACGAGTACAAGCCCGACCAAAAAACAATCGGCCAGCTGTCGAAATCCGACATCCCGGCCCGGGCCTGATCCTTTTTTCCTGCCCTCCGGTACCTGCAAAACAGGATCGAAAAAAAGAAAAATGGTTACCGGTAATCCGGCGGAATCTTCCGGAGCGTGATATCCATCACGCCGCGGTGGACCCGGTAAGTGCTGTGGATCACATCGATCCGCTTTTCGAGCGGGATCGCGGTGAACGTGTCATCAACGCAGATCTTGACTTCTTCCGGCTGGATATCGGCATACGGCGCGTGCTCGGCCTCGGCCGGGATCGGTGCCGTAATGAAGATCTCCGTCTCGGACTCCTGCACCTCGTACGGGATGTCGTCCCCGCCGTCCTCGGCTCCGCCATTATAGACTTCGGGGTCCCCGCTGGCGCTGCGGGTCACAATCGTATACCCGATGACCCGGGCGTTCTCCGCACCGGGCATGTTCCGCACGATCTCTTCGACGATCTTCGAGATATTGCCGAACACTTCATCGTAGGGATTGTCGGGATTGTTCTGCATGGATGTCTCCACTTTTTTTTAAAGGGTAATCCGGTTCTTCGTTCTTGTCAAGAGCCCGCTCTTCTCAAACCGCCCAAGGACCGGTTCGAGCTCGTCATTAGAAAGCCCGGTCGCTTCCCCGAGTTCTGCGGGGGTGAGCGGTTCGTGGGAAAGGGCGATTGCTACAGATAACTCTCGCTCGCTTTCGAATAAATCCTTATGGTTGCGGGCAAGATCCGCGAGTTTTGTATCGATATCGTGGTTGAGCTGCTCGAGGTTTTCCGTGAGCCGGTCGTGGGCCTGAATCATCTTTGCGAGCATCGCCAGCTCCTGCCGGGTCCGCTCGTTTGCCGCCTCGTTCCTGCGGCGCTTCTCTTCGGCTGCCTCCACGTGCATGTTCCGCAGGCTGACGTCCACGAGGATGTCGTTTGCGAGGAAGTAGTATTTCCGCCGCCGGTCGTCAATCTGGCAGGCGAGGATATCCTCGCGCTCCATGAGCTGGAGGTGCTCGATCACGGCCTTGGGCGAGATCATGAGCGTCTCCGATATTTCGGTGACAAAGCACGGCTTCTGGCGTAAGAGTTCGATGATGCGCCGCCGGTTCCGATTCCCGAGGATGTCAAGGAGCCGGGCGAGTTCTGCGAGATCGTCCATATGTTTACTTAATGTTAGTGCTGCGAGAATATATAAGCCGAGGATTGTATGAAACGAGCCGACTCCCCGGTACGGAGCGTATTTTTTACAGGTATTTTTATAAAAACCATTAACCCTCTGGCCCCCCAATAAGGTACCAGTGAATTTCATGGAAAGACAACCTGTTCAATCCTGCATCCTGCGCTCCGTGGGATATGACGACAATACCAAAAACCTGGAGATAGAATTTCACTCAGGACTTGTCTACCAGTATTCAGGAGTTCCCTCAAAAGTCCATATGGATCTCATGAACTCGACCTCGGTCGGGAAATTTTTTTCAGAAAAAATACGGAACCGGTTCCGGGCAAAAGCAATTGCTGCATAACCTAACAAAAACTTTTTTCCCCGATAAAAAAAATTACTCGAAGAGCCGGTAGTTCGGCGCTTCGTCCGTGATAAGAATATTGTGCGGGTGGCTCTCGGTCATGCCGGCGTTTGTGATCCGGACAAACCGGGCCTTCTTGTGCATCTCGTCGATTGTCGCCGCTCCCGAATAGCCCATCGCGGACTTGAGGCCACCCACGAGCTGGTAGATGACCTCGCCCACGTGGCCGACATAGGGCGTGACCCCTTCCACGCCCTCGGGCACGAACTTTGTCGCCCCGATCCCCTTCTTCTGGAAGTACCGGTCGCTGGACTGGCCCGAGCTCATCACGCCGAGCGATCCCATGCCGCGGTACTGCTTGTAGCGCCGGCCCTTGATCGTGATCACCTTGCCCGGCGCCTCGTCCGTGCCGGCAAACATGCTCCCCATCATCACCGTGTCGGCCCCGGCCGCGATTGCCTTTGCCACGTCGCCCGAGTAGCGTACACCGCCATCGGCAATGATCGGGACTCCCGCCTTTGACGCAACGTCGGCGACTTCCGTGATCGCCGTGATCTGCGGAACACCGGTCCCTGCAACGATCCGGGTCGTGCAGATCGAGCCCGGCCCGATCCCGACCTTGATGCCGTCGACATTTGCAGCGACAAGGGCCTTTGCAGCTTTTGCAGTCGCAATGTTTCCTGCAATCACGTCGGCCTTCACGCTCCCCTTGATGTTTTTCACTGCATCGACCACTTTCATGTTGTGGCCGTGGGCGCAGTCCACGATGAGCGCATCGACACCATGCTCGTCAAGCAGCATTGCCCGGGCAAAGTCAAACGGCCCGACCGCAGCCGCGACACGGAGGTTTCCCGTCCTGTCCCGGGTAGCCTTCGGGTACTGGCGCTTTTCGAGAATATCCTGCATCGTGATGATCCCGGTAAGCTTCCCGCTCTTGTCGGCCACCGGCAGGCGCTCGACCTTGTTCGTGTACATAACTTCGAGCGCCTTTTCCGGCGTGATATCCTCGGGAGCAGTGATCGGCTTTTTCGTCATGATCGCCTTGATGCTCTCTTCGCCGCGCCGGGATACAATTGCCCGGACATCGCGCCGCGATACGATCCCGATAATCTTTCCTTTTCCCACAACCGGGACGCCGCCGATGCTGTACTGGTTCATCAGCTTCTCGGCATCGGCAACCGTTGCCGTCTCCTCGACATAGAGAACATCGCGCTCGATGAGTTCCTCGGCCTGCTTGACGGCATTGACCTCCTGGAGCTCGCGCTCGGCCGTCATGTTCCGGTGGATCACGCCGATCCCGCCTTCCCGGGCAAGGGCGATTGCCATCGTGGATTCCGTTACCGTATCCATCGCAGCGGAGACGAGCGGGATATTGAGCGCGATATTTTTGGAAAACCGGGTTTTCGTATCGGTCTCGGCCGGCTCGGTCCAGGACTCCAGCGGTTCAAGAAGTACATCGTCGAACGTGAGGGAAAGGGGGACATCCAGTTTCTTGGCAAACATGGTTTTTTCCTCTTGGTTTGGTTACCCTTATAAAAAGGGAATTCACACGGTTTTACCGGATCATGGCAAGTGCGGTCTTTACCAGGTCTTCGCGGATGGTCGCGTTCCGGTCGCCACCGCAGACCATTCCCCGGACCCCGATGATCTCCGGGTCGATCCTTTTTAGGGAATCGAGGTCCTCGAACCTGATCGAACCGGCTAGGGCGGTGCCGATCCCGAGGTCCCGGTTCTTCTGGGTAAAGCGCCCGAGCGTTGCTTCGTCCATGAACGCAAACGTGCTCTTGCCATCCTTAATCCCGGTATCGATCATGGCAAAGTCGGCTCCGCACTCGGCGGCAAGGGGAGAGATGTCGAACGGGGAGATCGAACCCATCCGCTCGTAATCGGAATACCCGGCGATCACAACGAATTTTTTGGGGAACTCGTCTTTGACTGCTTTTGTGACCGACGCGATCATATCCTTTGCTTTGTCTTTGCCGGCAAATGCCAGGCCAATCTTGATATAGTCAGCCCCGGCGCAGGCAGCCCCGTAGGCGGCAAGGGAGGCCTGTCCCGGTTTGTACGGGAAATCCCCGATGGCTGCACTTACCGGTTTTTTCGCAAACGATTTGATCTCTTTTATTACCCAGGGAAAGTTCGCCCCAAGGGAACCCTCGGACGGCTTCTTGACATCGATGATATCGGCATCGACAGCACTCCGGGCTTCCAAAATAGAGCTGGGGCTGACCAACAATTGCATAAAGTTTAATGATCTTTTGTACTAATAGTGGTTGCGTTACTCAATGGAACTGGTGCTTGCTATGGATTTGCGGCGCAATCTGGTCGTGCACGGCAAATCCGGGCTCCGTGCGACCTACAAACCGCTCGACTGGGGACTTTCTCCGACGGCAGAACCGGTCGGCTTCGTACAAGCGATCGCGCCGAAATTTTTGTACATCGCTGACCTCGACCGGATTGAAGGGACCGGTTCGCACGATGCGATCATCCGTTCGTGCGCAGGACTTACGGAATGCTGTTACGTTGACCGGGGCATCCGCAGTCCGGCCGATTATCTTTCCGGCCCGCACATCAAAAATATCGTGGGGACGGAGACAGGGGGGGCAGAACTTTCCCGGTACCGCGGGGGATACTTAAGCGTGGATGTGAAAGACGGGAAGGTGATCCCGTCCGGTGCATCGCCGGAATCCGTGCTCCGGTCGGCCCGCGATCTGGCGTTTGAAGGCTGCATTCTTTAAACCTCGGGTTTGTCGGCACGGAACACGGGTTTGGTTCCGGCAGTACGGCAATCCTTGAAGCGTGGCGCTCGGCCTATGACGGGAAGCTGCTGTACGGAGGCGGGGTCGCTTCGGTCGCAGACCTCGAAGTGATCCGGGATGCCGGCTTTGACGGCGCCATAATTGCGACCGCACTCCACAAGGGAGCCATTCCTGCGGACTGGATCCGGAGGGGATGCATATGTTAGTTACACTCGAAGGAATTGACGGGACGGGAAAGAGCACGCTGCTTGCGGGCTTGAAACCCCTGCTTGCGGACCTCGACCCGGTCTATACCCGGGAGCCCGGGGCAACCTGGGTGGGCGAGTCGGTGCGCCGGGCGATCGCGGAACAGACCGACCCGGTCTGCGAGGCAACGCTCTTTGTCGCGGACCATGCTGCCCACCTCGCAACAGTTGTCCGCCCGGCGCTCGCAGAACACCGGCTCGTGATCTCGGACCGGTACTCGGACAGCAGGTTTGCCTACCAGTCGGTCACGCTTGCGGGTGTCATTCCCGAACCGGAACAATGGCTCCGGGCCATGCATGACGGCTGGTCGATTGTCCCGGACAAGACCTTTTTATTGGTGATCCCGGTCGATGAGGCGCTCGCCCGGCTTTCGACCAAGAGCGGGCGGGAGCATTTCGAGCGGCGCGAGGTGCTGGAGAAAGTGCAGAACCGGTACCTGGAGTTCGCGAAGGCGGAACCGGGCCGGTTTGTTATTGTGGATGCACTGCTCGATAAGGATGAGGTGGCCCGGTTTGTGGCGGAGGGGATCCGGGAGGTTTTGAAAGAGGGGAAGAAGAGGAAAAGGAAATAATTGGAATCACGATTTTTTTGGAATTGCCGGCAGGCTAATCGATCTTTTTTATATAAACTTAAAGGAATTATCAAATAACTTTGTCATTTTTGATGACATCGAAGGTGTTCTCACAATCCTTATTTTTGGTGATTTGGGAACATCCACCAAGTTCGTTATTGAGAATACTGAAGAACTTGTCCCTGGCATACCGCTCCCGCCACGGGTCATGTCCGCATTTATCGAGAACAAAGACACGCAAATTACTCAGCACGCCATTTAATGGCTCCTGGATTCCCTCAATGGGTGTCGGATCACAGTCGCCGTGGATAACAACCACCGGGCAGCGAACGCTGGAACCGAGTCTGAGGAGATCACCGCTCCGCCGCAGACTGGCCGCTTCGGGCCAAACCGCCTGATAGATGGCGCCAGGGGTGTTGTTCAGGGCAGGCACCGGCACTTCCAACTCGTCTGCGATGAGGTCAAACGAATCCGCCTTCTGGGCAAGCACTCCTAGTCGCGAAAGGAGATCGTCCCTCACGGTGTTTTCAGGATTGTTCAGCACTTTCACGATCTGGCGGTATTCGTCTCCTTCTTCGGAGGAAAGCCGTGAGATCCGGTTGCGCAAAATGTGCACGACATACTTCTCTTCAAATGAGCCGCTGCCGACCAGGATCAGTTTGTCTACAAGCTCCGGGTGTCTGGCTGCGGTGATGAAAGCAAGCCATGCCCCCCACGAGTGCCCGATGAGCACGACGGGAGGGATTGCGTACTGTTCGAGAACATGCCGTAACTCATCGACTTGTCCGTCCACGGTCAAAGCTGTCTGGAATGGCTCCAGGACACCGCGTTTTATCCCGAGTCTTCGGGCAAGCGGCTCCACTTCCCCGGCGGCTCCCGGACCGCCGTGAAGAACAGCAACCCGAAACGGTGCCATTCCGTGCTTGCGAAGGGGGGCGGGGGATTTTTCTGGAATATCGCCTGTCATCCCAAACTCCTGTTAGTCTCCATAATTTGTGTCATTTTGGCCGTTAATACTCCTGTCGAAAATAAATCGCTTGACGTATGCAGTATATGCTAAAAGCTAAAAGCGCAAAAGGGATTTTAAAAATCCGCAACATTCACATCATCTTTTTTTTGTAATTCTCAGCCCGTGATGCGATCATTTTTTAAAATCCTCAGCAACCGATCTGCGGATTTTCCGGAATTCTCAGCCCGGGACCTCCGGTTTTTTTGAAATCCTTAGCAACGGATCCGGGAATTTTCCGGAATTCTCAGCAGCGGAGCCGGACTTTTTCTTAAAAAAATTCCGGCCCAACGCAGAGTGCTCGTCGGAGGATTTGTGAATTATTTGTGGCAATAGCATTTGGGGGGAGCGGGAGGGGGCCGGTCTTTTTTTAAAATCTTCAGCAACCGATCTGCGAATTTTCCGGAATTCTCAGCTCGTGATGCGATCATTTTTTGAAATCCGCAGCAACCGATCCGATCTTTTTGGTAAATTCTCCGGACCGGTCCCGGACTTTTCTGATAATCTTTGGTTCGTAACCGGAAAACAAGTGGCCGCATTTTTGAGCACAAGCAAGAGCTTCCGGCAAAAGACTGATGAAGGGCCGGCAATAATACTACATCTGGTATCAAAACGGAACGGAGGTGGACAGGATATGGCGGCACGCAGAATCAAAAAGGAAATCCGGGATCGCATTGTTACGATTCTGAAAAAATACGATGCCGAGCGGATCGCCATCTTTGGTTCCTATGCCCGGGGGGAGGCCGGCAGGAAAAGCGACATCGACATCCTTGTCCGGTTTGCCCGGCCAAAAAGCCTCATCCAGCTTGTCCAGATTGAGGATGAAATAACAAAAGCCGTCAAGGTGCCGGTCGATCTCGTCACGGAAAAATCGGTCAGCCCGTACCTTTCCCCATCAATCCACCGCGATGAAGTGGTGATCTATGGATGAAGCCGGAAGATCCGGCCTACCTCCATCACATCCTTGATGCCATTTCCCATATCGAAAAATTTTCAAAAAACATCTCTTCTGCCGAGGATCTCAACGATCATCCGCTCGAACGTGCCGGGATCGAACGGATGCTCTCCATCATTGGCGAGGCAGCAAAGAATGTCTCGCCACAGTTGCGCAAAGACGCACCGGATATTCCCTGGAAGGCAACGGCCGGCATGCGTGACAAAATCATCCACCACTATTTTGGCGTGGACTACGAGGCGGTGTATGAGACCGTCCGGCAGGATTTGCCGGTGCTGAAGCTGTGCGTTCAGAAAATTCTGGAAAACGCTGCAGCCCGGAAGCCGGGCACGGACGCAAAGAAAAACGGGAAAGCCATGAAAAACCCTGAAGCTCCCAAAAAATCCTCCAGAAAGAACGACCGATTGCCCCGATCCGGGAAATAGAGCCATTATATCGCCCCTTTTTCTAAAATACGCCTGAATTTGACCCCATATAATGCCTTTAAACGACCCATAACCGCGTTTTTACAGCATCTTTTTTCATGATCCATCAAGAGCCAGTTTCGCATACGATCGGCCCGCAAAACGCGTTTATACGAGCCATATATTTTGTCCGTTTGCCAAAATAACGCTGATTTGGGCTTGTTTTAAAACGGAGCCCAATTTGGGCTCCGATTGGATCCGAAAAAGGGCAATCCGGGCTCAATCTGGGGCCGGATTAGGGCAGGTCTGATCAGAAGGGTTGAGGTTTTAGGGAAAATGTCTCCACTTCTCACAGACGAGAGTAACTCATGAAATGTTGCGATGCTTTACGCGAGAAAACGCCTCGTCGGGTTTTACGCTACGTACTTACCGGGACCCCTGCGAAACCGGATTCGGTTGAATGAATTGTGAAGCGAAATGAGCGTCCGCAGCGCACGACTTCGCTGTGTTCGCCCTGCTCCGCGCGACCGTCTCCAAACTCATTACAAATTCTATTCTGAAAATTGCCCAGATACGGTCTGAAAAGTCTTGTGTCTCACACCAGTATGATTCAGGTACCCAACACAACGTTCCCGGGGAATTTCCGGGAAATTACCTGCTGCTGAGCTCGGTGATCGCGATCTGCCATATTTTCTTTACAGATTCTCAATAAGACCCCGGATTACACCACGATATGTCTCTGCATCAATCCCTAAATGGCGAGCAGCTTTTTTCGAGACATCATCTGTAATCGCATCGAAACCCGCTCTGCATTCCTGCGGGTATTGACGATGAATCTCATCCAGGATTTTCTTATACGATAGTGACGAATACCAGAGAATCGCATAGATATCACAGGCATCCTTTATCAGTTTGTCATCCTTTGTCCGATTCTGGATCGATACAAGTTTCGTGGCTAACAACATCTCCGGAGGCGGTATCAGCAATTTTACTCCGTCAAAAACAACGGTTACCCCAGTATTTTCGCTGAATACTCTCCTGATTACAGGCTCATCCAGGACATGAAAGCCAAAAACCTCTTTTTGTTTCGGATGAATATTGTCCACCATCACATCGATGTACAAATAAAATAAATCGTACATTCCTATGTTTCGGGCGACCTCTTTGGTAATTACCTCACCGGTATCTTTTTTTATGATCTTACAATAGCGAAAAGAACCATCCGGGAAATACCCGATGCTTTGAATAACCGCGAGTGCCTGAGAAAAGGTACACGTTCGTAATTCAGACTCACTGCATTCGGGATCCACCTGAAAACATACGTCGATATCCCGGGATCCTAATAGGGAGCGCCATGTTCATTTGCAAACGATTCATTTACCGTTACATAAACGCCCCAACCACCAATGAGTACAAAAGGTTCGGGGAGTTGGGTTACTATCTCCTTTAGTGCCGTGAGAGCCGATTCGTATTCAGCTCTGTCGTACAACTGTTCAGGCATGATACAGCATTTTCATGAGGCGTTCCCCTGCCTCCCCGCACTCAGCACCCTCTCTAAGTAAATCTACAATAAGCTGTTGAACCGACACGACCGGCCAATCGTCAACGCTGTGTTTTTCAAAAAAAACGTGATGATCCGAACAATAAATTTTCACATTCCCTTTTCCCAGGTATCCTGCATTTGTTAAGTATTTGTGCCATTTTTCATATTCGTAGTCTTTGATGTACAATTCATAATACCTGGGGAACAAATACCCTCCCGTAAGATTTTCTGCAAAATAGCCGGTAAATGCATAATCCATCCGGGCGTTCTTCAAAATCTCTTTTGGATTCTGGATATTGTATTCCCTGAGGTAATCAGGGCCGCGGTGGTCAGCCCAGTAAAGGAATAATTTTTGGCTATCCAAAATCTGACGATCTTTTACTATCCCCTTTCTTTCCAAATCATCCAGGATCGTATGCACATACGGATAACTTACTTCGGTCAGTTTGGATATTTTATAGCCGGAAGGATTCCGGATTTTCCGGCTCAGGAGAACCCGGTAAATCCGTTCCTGCTTACTTCCAAAATACTGGAATATATTTTTATCAAGCATGTCCTTTCTTCTCTTGCCGGGTATATCGTAATTTTTAATTCTACTTATACTTAACCTATATATCGCAATTCCCGATTCTACTTAAATTTAACCTATATACTCATCCAGGTAATCTTAGAATCTCCCGGAGCACACCCGGGAACTCGCTGCCGTACAATGGAGCCTTCACTATCTTCTGGCTAAACCCGCCACAAACCCGCCATACTCACGTCATATCACAGTGACTAACCCGCCAGGTCACACCATCCGCCCATCGCGTCCGATTACGATCCCGCATGTACCGTTCACGATCGATCATGTCGCGTCATTGTCCCACGCGACTCTGATTATTTTGATCGGTCTTGCAGACTGATTGGATGAGAGGACGTTTACCGCCATCATGAGTGCTTCCGCATCCTTTCGAAATGTCGGACGGTCATCCTCCACATAACTTTACCGGACACGGGCAGGCAAGTGCGTAAATATAGCCCCCGCTTGCCAAAATACGCCCAATTTGACCCCATATAATGCCTTTAAACGACCCATAATCGCGTTTTTACAGCATCTTTTTCCAGGAACCATCAAGAGCCAGTTTCGCATAAGATCGGCCCGCAAAACGCGTTTATATGAGCCATATATTTTGTCCGTTTGCCAAAATAACGCTGATTTGGGCTTGTTTTAAAACGGAGCTCATTTTGGGCTCCGATTGGATCCGGGAAAGGGCAATCCGGGTTCAATTTAGGGCCGGATTAGGGTAGGTCAGATCGGGAGATCTGGGGTTTTGTTCCCATACACCCCCAAGGAGGTGGTTACTATACGCGACGGGAGTTTACGTGGCGGGCGAGGAAAATAGATCTGATGCACGCGACCGGGAAAACGAACAAACCAATTTTGAAATGAGAAAAGAAATCCTTCCGCAGAATTTTTTTTTCGAGCCCAAAGATCTTAACTCGTATTAATTGTGGCACTCTACAACTAAAGAAGAAAAACACTCTATTAAGGAGATTGTTGCTGAAATTGAATTTTGATATTATATTATTTTATTTTCAATACTTCGGAATAAAACTTTTGCATTAAGGAAAGAAGGTACTCAAATTCTTGTTTACCATCCCCACCAATAATAAATTCTTGTTTAGATTTTGTTTGAATTGTAAGTCGTCCACCATCCCATAAACTAACTTTTTTCCACTCAATTTGAAGAATATCTTCTTTTCTCACTTCGAAGTCTTTATTTCTCTCTAATTCATCAATGGTTTTTACAGAATCATCCTTCAAATCTTTTATGGTTTTCTCATAAAGTGCAAGTCCAAGTCCCCCTCCTAAAAGACCAACCATATGTGCTTTTGTGCCGACATCAGTACTTTTTGTACCAATAATTCTTTTATTGGTTGCATAAACACCATAACTAAACTGTCCTAATTGTCCAAACTGGCCCTTTCTTAAATGAAAACTTTCAATGCCTCCAATATATACTTCATCAGAATAATCTACATCACAATTTTTTTCTTTGACTTCGCTTTTATCTTTGTTAACAATGATCAAACATTTTGGACAATATAGTGATTTCAAATCTGTAATTGTCGTACCACAAGATGGACATTTAAAATTTTGATCGGGCATAATTCAATGAATGTCCTCTCGCTAAATAATATTTGCTAGTAGTCCCCGACATCTTCAATGAACTCCCGGTAGTGCGGATTCCGGTAATCTTTGAAGAGAACGAGAAGCTGATGTGGGGTATAGATCTTCTTTGAAAATATGTAGGAATATAGCGGAAGATTGGTTGACTTAACAACAGAAATGGCGGTTTGGATAAACCTGATATTACGGCTTTCAAATCTCTTAATTGCTTCCTTACTTTTTGGGTACGCCTTATGGTAAGAAGATGCTGTATCTCATATATTTCGGTGGTCGATAAAGCCAACTTTTTATTATGGTATTCTACAGAGCACTTTTTACAGCACTTCATGTACACGACCCATTTAAGATAGTGTATTATTTCAAATGCAAATTGGAATAATTTTTGGATCGAATTACATCTGAAATAATAGGATTTACAAGAGGATTATCAATAACTTGATGAAAAAATCAAGATTAAAGTTCCTTCCTCAAATCTGGTAATTCTTCATTATACACTTTCTTCCATGCGTCCATAAATGCAACGGCTGCCTGAATCCCCTCTGCTCGGGTAATATATCCAGTATTTGGGGGGGAGATATTCTTTTGTGCGTATTTCTTTGCGGTTTTTTTATCAAATGTAAAGAAATTACTGCAGGTTTCGCATATGGACCATGGAGTATTTTGGTTAATTTGGTTAATCAATAAATTTGCCAAAAATCGTGTTTTCATTTCAGGATCTGCATTTGTACCACCCAAATCATGGACGTATCCCCATTGATGAGTAAAAGCATATTCCCAATATGCTTTTTGGACAACAACATCTTTTGTTGTCAATAAATAACCATCCGATAACGTCATTTTTTTACTGCAAATATCGCATTCGCAACTGGTGCTAGTTTTTGCAGGGGACGACGACTTGAATAAGTCAAAGAATCCCATATGGTTATAAGGGAAAGCATAATTAATAAGATTTGTCATTTTTATTAATGTACCTATATCTATTTTGATATTAAGTACAAATTCTTCTAAGTTGCAGGCTCTCTTTTATTTATTGAATCAACAACCCGTTTTACTGAAGCAATATTTGAATCGCTAGATATTGTTCCTCCATAAGTACTTGTTTGTATGAATTCTTTTCGGAAACCCTCTTTGTTATATTTTTCTTGGACCTTTTTTTGTAACTCTAAAAGAGCCGGAATAGCAGATCTATCCCCAATTTCTTCTAAAGCATTTAACGCCCATTGCAAATCCCAAGTAAAATAATTTATTCCTGATGTCAATTCAGATTTTTGAACAACATTCGTAAAAAACAAATTTGTTTCATTAAGTGCGATTTTTAATTGAATATTATCCATATTTTTTTTATGGTGTTTAAAATCATATGCAAAACCCCAAGCAGCGCTTAAATAAGCATTTTTATCTCCACTCTTGAGTGCCTTGTTCAATGCATAAATCCCATCAATCCCACAATATTCCAATAAACCTGAAGCCGCTTCATCTCTGGCCCGTTCATCATTACCATTCAATAAAGGATAATAATAATTAATTTTATCTTCTTGTTTTAGTTCTGGATAGACCCACGTCGATAATGAGAAAGAAATACTGGAGGATACATCGCAATTTGTTTCGTTTTTCAAACCATTTTGAAGTGTATTAAATACTCTTGTTTTATTTGCGTCTGAAATTTTTTTGTAATTAAATGCCAGGCCCCTATAGGCTTCTTTACGATTTCCCGGTTCACTCATTTTCGTGTCTTTTATCAATATTTCAACTGCTTTGTCAGGGAGTGTATCAACATTATTTGATATTGCTGTTAAGGCACAGTCACAAAGACTCCCATACCAAAATCCGGACTCATCTGGGGGGAAAGTTCCCTTAATTATTTTTTCTTGCTCCATCACCAATAATAATTTATCCAATACTTTTCTTTCAAATTCCTCATCCTGATATTTGATTTTACCTAGCGCGTAAATAGCATCATTTTGCAAAAAATAATTAGGATATTTTACGGCATTGAGTAGACCCTCAATATCCCCCTTTTTTTCCAATTTCCCAATATCCGGTTTCCCCTTTCCCAAAATGCTATCAAAGAGTCCCATATAAATTCAAAGTTATAACACAAATGCATATTAATATTGGCATCTTGGGGCTCTGTAGAAAGGAACTGTTGCGTTAACGGGATTTTTAAATAATGAAGAGCAATGTCTCATGACAATAGCATTTTCATTAAATCCTGTTAGACGTGACAGACCCCTCCACGCACACACTTGGTCGAACAAAACATATCATAAAATATAATATCTATTTGGACAATCGAATTATATGGCCAAAAACTTATCTATTCTGATTATTTTTTGTGGGTTAATTATTGTAGGGATGATTTTAACCGGATGTACAGCGGAAGAAAAGAACCAAGGCAATATTGATAAAAATATGGCGTTAGGGCCTGGCGAAACATCGGGCCCATATTATATAATTATTTCTGACAGTTCAGCGACGGATTTTATTTTAACCTCCGATAAACCGGTCAATATTGTTTGTCCCGACTGGGTGGATATTGACAAGCAGGGAGTTACTAATTTCAACACAAGGATCTATACTGCCGGGAGTGCTTCGAGAGGACCTCAGGAGTTACCATTACCGGGTAGTAAATTTACAGTGGTTAATCCTAACTCAAATGACACAGCAAATGTCCATATTTCACTCACGGGAGTGAAATTATATGGATGAATTGGTTCTGTTGCGTTGTCGGGATGTTTAAAGTAAACATTGATGGTTTAAAACGATATCAGTTTCTTTAAGTCCCGTGAATGCAACAGCACCTCATTTCACAATAACTAAATACAATTATTGATTACGTCGTGCTATGCATCGTCCGGATTGTGGAAAAGAGAACGAGAACGATTCGCAATTTTGTCTTTATTGCGGCCAACAAATTAATCCGGTGTCCATTCCAATACACGATGAATCCAACAAAATCATACAACGACAAAACCCCGGGTCAAATCAAGCCGATAAGAACGGTTCCAAGTATTCTATAAGAATTGTGTTCCTGATATTTCTGTGTTTATTCCTCGTATGGGCCGGGGCATCTTGGTATTTTACATCCCAGA
>Ga0268356_10772_pt1 | contig 32124 bp, 34 predicted proteins | sample BioMet10_FD_194415 | JGI IMG/M metagenome (GOLD analysis project Ga0268356, IMG submission 194415) | Sewage microbial communities from Oakland, California, United States - Biofuel 10 (PacBio Assembly) | ecosystem: Engineered > Wastewater > Sewage > Unclassified | place: USA: California | collected...
AGAGGGCTGGAAGAAGCATGGAAACAGGTCATCGGTGTTGTTGTTCAGCCTGGTGTTGAAGAGAAAGATGCCGGCTGTACTGAATATGACCGCGAAAAGGCAAAGGAGCTGATGGCTTCCATCAATGAATATCCAAACCTGGTCTTTGAAGGACATTCCACTGACTATCAGACAAAGCTCAAATTAAGAGAACTGGTTGAAGACGGTGTCGGGATTCTGAAAGTCGGACCTGGACTGACCTATGCGGCAAGAGAAGGAATCTTCGCTCTAGCATATGCCGAAAAGGAAATGCTGAAGGATCATCCAGAACAGCAGAGCTATTTCATGGAAGTTCTTGATGAAGCCATGCTGGCAGACCCTAAATACTTCCAGAAACACTACCATGGCACACCTGAGGAAATTGCCCTGAAGAGAAAGTTCTCATTCAGCGACCGTTCCCGTTACTATATGCCGCAGGCTTCCGTGCAGAAGGCACTGGCTGTCCTGTTCAAGAATTTTGAAAACGGCGTACCTCTGGGACTGTTAAGTCAGTTCATGCCGATTGCATATACAAAGGTACGTGAAGGAACACTCTCCAATGACCCAATGTCATTGATCAAAGACCGTGTTGCCTATACTGCTGGTGAGTATCTTTATGCAACTCATCAGAATGAAATCAAACTCTAAGTAAGATATTTCCCCTTGGCCAAGTCGAGCGACCGACTTGGTTTTTTTATGTTTTCATCAAAAAAGCACAGGTATGCACCCATGCTTCTCATTCACCAAACTTTGCCAGGAAATCATCTTCCGATAGAATTGGAATATTCAGATTCTTAGCAGCAGTATTTTTAGACGATGTACTTGTCACATCATTGTTGATCAGATAGTCTGTGCTCTTGGATACGGAGCCTGTGACCTTGCCGCCTTGGGATTCAATATAGGCTTTTAGTTCATTGCGGTTCTTGTAGTGCTGCACATCTCCGGTGACAACGAAGGTCAGTCCCTGGCACTTTGTGCCGGCAGGTGCTGTCTCACTCTGTTCCACCGTGATCTCATGCAGAAGGTCTTCAAGATCCTGACGGTTGTCTTCTTCATGGAACCAGTTGACAAAAGCTGCGCTCTTTTCCGGACCGATGCCGTCAATCGTACTGAACACTTCTGGATCATCTGTCTTTTCTGCTGTTTCCGTCAATTCGCTGAAGGAGTATGCAGATAAAAGCTTCTTAGCAACATCCGGTCCAATCAATGGAATATTCAGGGCAAAGATCAGTTTGCGGTCATTTGCCTTTCTGCTTTTTTCCAGAGATGTGCGGATATTTTCAGCACTCTTTTCGCCAAAGCCATCCAGCTGGGCAATCTCTTCCAGATGCTCATTCAGACGGAAGATATCCCCATTGGTACGGATCCATCCTTCATTGATAAAGCGTGACAGTGTCTGTTCAGAGATGCCGTCAATATCCATACCCGGCTTGGACACAAAACGAGTGAACTTCTTCAATTTCTTCGCAGCGCAGTCAGGATTAGTGCATTTCAGCGTCTCTGTCCCACTGGCTTCACTTTGATGGACTTCTGTCGGTGCACCGCAGACTGGACAGACTGAAGGAATCACAAAGGATCCTTCGATCTTCTTGACGCGGATGACCTTAGGAATGATCTTGTTTGCCTTGATGACTTCTAAGAGTGTTCCCTTCGCACCGATACCTAATCTTCGACATTCGCTGATATTGCACAGAGATGCACGCTTAACGGTCGTCCCTTCCAGTTCCACCGGTTCAAAGACAGCGACCGGTGTGATTGTGGACGCTGCGCAGGACCATTCAATATGATCCAATGCACTTTCTACAGATTCATCTGCCCATTTAAAGGCGTATCCCGCACGGGTCGCATGATGGCCGGTAATCGAACCGGTAGATGCATATACAGCATCATCATAGTCAATGACCAGACCGTCAACTGGATATGGATTTTCACCATCCGTAACTTTTTTCGTCCAGCGGTCAATACATGCACGGATGTTCTCAATGGTTGGCTGCTGGATCAGTTCATGATCAACAACTTTGAATCCCTGTTCCTCCAGGAAGTGCATCCGCTCACCCCAGGAATTGATTGTTTCATCCGTGTGGACGAGCGTAAATGGGACCCAGTGGATATTTCTTCTTCGGACTTCTTCCGCATCTTTCAGTGTCAGCGAACCCGATGCCAGGTTCCTTGGATTGGCATAATCTTCTCCAGACTCCATGACAAAGGCATTAAAGTCTTCATAGGAAATAACTGCTTCTCCACGCAGTACTAAATGGCCTACATATTTGATTTTGGCTTGAATGCCCTGCAGGGCATCAGCCAGATGGGTGATATTTGTCCCGATATGACCGTCCCCTCTGGTAACGACTTTGGTCAGCCTGCCATGATCATAGGTCACGACAAGTGTCAGTCCATCCAGTTTCCAGCTCAGCCAGATTTCTTTTCCCTCCGCCCACTTCACCAAATCTTCCGGTTTCTTTGTCTTCGCCAAAGACAGGGCTGGAAATTCATGTGCTTCCTTTTCTCCGGCTGTCTCATCCGCAGATACATTGACGGTCGGTGAATCTTCCAGGACAGTACCAGTCTCTTTTTCCAGTTTTTTGACTTCATCGAACATAGCATCCCATTCAAAATCTGTCATAACTTCATTCTGCCCGTTATAGTAGGCATTTGAAGCATCATTCAGCTTTTGAACAAGCTCCCTCATCCGCTGCAGTTTATCTTCCTGTTCGCTCATGGTCTCCTCCTGTTACTTTTTTTTCGTTAATGATGGGTGTCCCGCCGCAATCTTCTTGACACCATATGGATATGGGAAAGCTATCTCGGCAATACCATTCTTGCATGAAATAACGATGCCATCGCCGAATTTACCGTGACTGACCTGGTCACCTTTTTTCAAGCTGACTGCTTTTCCCTTTTCGCCATGATTCATGGCACTGACCGTCTTCTCATTCTGCTCGAACAGATCAATGGAAGGATGATTGTATCCATGTCCTTCTTCCGACTGGCGGACAGAACCGATATGTTCAATGTAGGATGGTTCAATCTCTGTAATGAAGCGGGATGTTGAGCGCGGTCTCTGCAGAATGAAGGAGAAGCCTCCAGCTTCTGTCAAAAACAGTTTGTTCTTCGCTCTCGTGAAGGCAACATATGCAAGGCGGCGCTCTTCTTCTACACCTCGCTTTCCTTCACTCATTGCCCTTTCATTCGGGAAGATGCCATCATTTAGATCACTAACAAATACGGTATCAAATTCCAGGCCTTTGGCTGCATGCACGGTCATCAGCTGCAGGGCATCATTTTCTTCTGTTTCATCCCGATCAGTATACAGAGCAATATTCTGCAGGTACTCATCCAGTGACTGCGCTTCGGAATTGGCAAGATCCTGTTCCAATGCACGCAGGTTCTCTTTTCTTTCCTGTCCTTTTTCCTTATCTTCCTCCAGCATTGCATTCATGCCGCTGGATGCCAGGATCTCTTCTAAAAGATCACTGAGATCTGCATTCTCTTTAGATGCTGTAACGCGCCATCCTTCGACCATCTTTACAAATTCCTGCATTGTTGTCTTCGTCTTGCCCGTGAACAGCTTGTCTTCCTTGAGGACTTCATACATCGACTTGCTTTCATTCAAAGCTGTTTCCGATAAAGTATCAATTGTCTTTGGTCCGATGCCTCTCTTTGGACGGTTCAGGATACGCTGCAGAGCCAGATCATCTGCCGTCGTGCACATTCTCAGATAACACAATGCATCTTTGACTTCCTGTCGTTCATAGAAACGGATGCCTCCGTAAATGATATATGGGATTCTGACATCGATCAGGCCTTTTTCAAGTGTACGGGACAGATAATTGGAACGGTACAGCACAGCCATATCATGATACGGCAGGCCGTTCTTATGCAGATCATAGATCTTGCCGGCAATCCAGGCTGCCTGATATTCATCATTAGCTGCCATATAGTGCGTTACCTTAGCATCACTCTTACGGTTGGTATAAAGATCCTTCTTCATTCGGTTGACATTGTTGGCAATCACCGAGTTGGCTGTATTCAGGATGGCAGAAGTTGAACGATAATTCTCATTTAGAATGACCGTCTTGGCATGCGGAAAATCCTTATGGAAATCCATAATAATATTTACATCCGCACCGCGCCACGTATAAATAGTCTGATCAGGATCACCGACAACATACAGACTGCTGTCTTTCACCGCCAGCTGTTTGATCAGCGTATACTGCAGGCGGTCAATATCCTGGAACTCATCGACCAGGACATATTCAAAGCGCCGCTGCCACTTGTCCATGACTTCCGGAAACTTTTTGAACATCTTCACAGTCCACAGGATCAAATCATCAAAATCCAGGGCAGACATCTGCTTCTGACGGTCCAGATAATAGGCATATACTTTCGCCTTATCCTTGTCATCCGCAAAACTGTCCAGCCATATTTTTAGCCTCTTCGGCATCAATTTCGGCAGATTTGTTATTTGAAATATAGTCTACATATCCTGCCGGCGTGATATTTGAGTTGTCAATGCCCAGCTGCTTGCATGCCTCCTTCACCACCGATTTCTGATCATCCGCATCCATGATTGTAAAGTTCTTAGGATATCCCATATGCTGGATATCTTCTCTTAAAATCCGTACGCATAAAGAGTGGATGGTAGAGACCCATGGGGTGAACTGCTGCTCTGACAGCATCTTCTCAATTCTGTCCTTCATTTCATGCGCTGCCTTATTGGTAAAGGTTATAGCCAGGATCTTGTAAGGTCTGACATCTTCATCTTCAATCAGATGCGCAATTCTCATCGTTAAGACTCTGGTCTTGCCAGACCCTGCACCGGCAATGATCCGCAGGTACTTGTCATCCGACATGACAGCTTCTTTTTGGTTCGCATTCAATACACTTGTGTCAATCATTCTCTTCTCCGTTTATCTTAAAGCAGGCCTTCTGCCTGCTGTCATCATCCAGCCATTATTATACCATTCAATGTCCTTCTTCACTGTATCTATTCCCGTACAACAGAGCGGAAAAGAGCATCATCGCATGATATAATAGACCCGAGGTACAAATATATGTTATTAAAAGCGGATCAATGGAAAGATTATACCTGCCTTGATGCAGGAAATGGTGAAAAAACTGGAGCAGTGGAAAGGCATCGTCTTAAGAAGACCTGACCCGCAGGCAATCTGGCCTGTTCAGGACAAAACGGAATGGAAAAAAGCAGATGCAGTCTACCATCGGTCTGATAAAGGCGGCGGTTTCCTGGGAGTATAAAAAGAAGCTGCCGGAATCCTGGACCATTGACTATAAAAATCTGACTCTGAAAGTCTCTCCGACCGGCTTTAAACATACCGGCATTTTCCCTGAACAGGCAGTTAACTGGGACTGGATGTCACAGCTGATCAAGGCACACCCCGATGAAGAAATCCGCGTCCTGAACCTATTTGCCTATACCGGAGGAGCTACGATGGCATGTGCAGCTGCAGGTGCAGCCGAAGTTGTGCATGTTGATGCCTCCAAAGGCATGGTTCAATGGGCCAAGGAGAATAGAGACTTATCTCATTTAGATGACAGAACGATCCGCTTTATTGTCGATGACTGCATGAAGTTTGTGGAAAGAGAAAAAAGAAGAGGCCATACATACCATGGCATCTTAATGGATCCACCTAGCTATGGCAGAGGTCCAAACGGAGAAATGTGGAAGTTTGAAAAAGAGATCACCGGTCTGATCCAGGCATGCCTGGAGATCCTGGATGACCATGCGTTATTCTTCTTGATCAACAGCTATACCACTGGTTTCTCTTCCATCGTTCTGGAAGACCTGATGAAGACAATGATCCTGCCGGATCATCCGGATGGAATTGTCAGTACAGGTGAAATTGCCCTGCCGCTGCAGAACAGAGATCTGCTGCTGCCATGCGGCATCTACGGCAGATGGGAAAGAAAATAGGATAAACATGCTGAATGTCCTTTATGAAGACAATCATGTACTGTGCGTCGAAAAGCCAGTCAATATTCCAAGTATGGAAGATGATTCTCATGATGAGGATCTCCTTTCATTATGCAGAGTCTATTTAAAGGAAAAATATAACAAGCCTGGAAATGTATACTGCGGTCTGATTCATCGTCTTGACCGTCCTGTCGGCGGTGTCATGGTATTTGCAAAGACATCCAAAGCCGCTTCCAGGCTGAGTGATTCTGTCCGCAGGCATGAACTGAAAAAAGAATATCTCGCTGTTTTAGATGGTGTTCCTAAGCAGCAGCACGGCACCTTGGAAGATTATCTGGTCAAGGATACAAATACAAATATGGTCACGGTAACAGACGCTGCCCATGGCAAGAAATGCATTCTTCACTACAATATCCTCCAGATCAAAGGAAACCGCACACTTGTTCATATCTCATTGGATACCGGGCGTTCTCATCAGATCAGAGTGCAGTTCTCCTCAAGAGGACTCCCTCTTGTCTATGACCAGCGCTACAACAAACATGCCGGCAGAGGGCAGATTGCCCTGTATGCATACCGGCTCACCTTCCCGCATCCAACGAAAAAAGAACCGGTCACAGTGCAGCACCTGCCGCCAAGGGAAGATCCATGGAATGATTTCGAGGTGAACTTATGACTGTCAGAAGAAAAAAGATCCGCCGCAGAAAAGGACCAAAGAGACATTTAAGAAAATCAATCGCCGTAACTTTAGTTGTTATTGCGGCTGTCTTGATTGCTGCCGTCGGCTTTATCAAGATTCCGGTCATGATCAACAATTCCAAGCTCAGAAAGCTGGGATATGATGAGACCGCCATCAAGATGATCGATGAAAAGAAACTGACCAGCGTCATCCTGAAGAATGATTATTACTCTGATTATCTTGCACAGTGCATTACAGATGGTTCTGTACGGAGTGAATATCTCTCTCTTTATACGTTGGTCGATCAGGACCGCGGGCTTACAGACAATGACTTTCTTCTCTACAACCGATTATTAGATCTTGGATATGAAACAGATCAGCTCGATGATCTGTATTCCAATCTGTATTATTGGGAGATCACACCGCTTCTGATCTTTGACTACCAATGGGATGAAACAAAATATATCAAAGACTGCAAGGATTGCCGCAGTTCCAACTCACCGACAGCATTTACCTTAAAAGGCGACTATCTTACCGAATACAAGAACACCACAACGACATATGATGTCGCGGATGAAGTCTTAGTGAATAAGCGCTATTGTCTCGACGCTTCCTATGCACCGACGGACTTGACGGATATCACCACAGAATATGCCGCATCCGGCATGCAGCTGCGCAAAGTGGCTGCGGATGCCTTCCTGAATATGGCAAAGGCATCTCTGCAGAACGGCACTCCGTTCTTTGCATCCTCCACCTACATCTCTTATGAAGATCAGGCATCATACTATAAATCCATCTCTTCACAGCTTGGTTCTTCTTTAGCTGATATCTATTCTGAGCGTGCGGGCTATTCTGATCATCAGACCGGCATGGCTGTCAATATCTCCGCCACCTATGAAGACAATGAGAACATCACTTCTACAAAGGTATATGAATGGCTGCAGAAAAACTGTGCAGATTATGGTTTCATCCTCCGTTATCCGGATGCCAAGAAAGACATCACTGATAAGCAAAGTGAACCAACGCACCTGCTCTATGTAGGCAAGGATCTGGCAAAAAAGATCAATGATTCCAATCTGACCTATGATGAATATTATCTGCTCTACTTATCGACCTGGTATGACGCAAAGGAAATACCGGCCAGTGATATCATTGAAAGCACCGGATGCAATGATCAGGTGCAGGCACAGAAGACCGAAGCATCACCATCACCTTCACCTTCTGCTTCTGCCAGCTGAATCGATTCCACATAAAAACAGCACTTCGTGCTGTCAATGGCATCAACTTAAGGGAACTTAGGCTGATGCCATTTTCTTTTTATCCAGGATCTCATCTGACTGGATATTTGAGCGCATATAAAAACCATGTTTTGAAGAGGTCTGTTCAAAATATATACTGCCGTGCTACGATTATCTTGTACTTAACTACGGGCGGACGGTCATTAAGCGATGCTTGAACCTGATCGTGTTCGGCCAGTTCCTTCCATCGATACGGAATCTGGTCGGCTTGCTCACAGATATGACCTTGCCCCACCGCATTTCGTGCCTGTCTGGGCGGACGGGCACTTTTATTTTGTCTGCCAATCCAATGACATCATTGATCAGGCCAATGATCCCTGACCTTCTCCTATGAAAGATCATATAGAGGAGATTGTTCTTACGGATATGATCATTCAGCTGTGTGATATTGACCGCATAGGCGTACTCTGTATGGCTCCGCTTCTTGGACAATGATCTGTCCATCTCTTTCCGGATCACTCCGACAAGGTTATGGTAGAGCACCTTGGCACATACAGCACATCTGGCAATGCTGCAGTCATTGCTGAAATATCTCTCCAGCTCATATCCTGACTTCAATGATTTGTAGGACACCTCGATGTCCCATCTCTTTGCATACAGGGCAGCTATCTCTTCTGATGAGAACTCTTTTTCATCGAGGTCCGTGAAATAGGTCAGCTCTGTCTCCTTGATCTCGCCGGTCGCTCTGTCAACTGACCTGTGCCTGTACTTCACTACCCGGACATGCAGGACAGGGTCCTTCATGAAGCTCTCTCTTGCTTGTTCGTACTTCAGCCTTTTCAGCCACTGGCCATTCAGGACTACCGTTATCCATTCATCATCTGACTTCATCCCTGCCACCTGATGCTTGAACATATTTGATTTTGCCCGGACACAGTAGCGGCATCCCCTCAGCTCCAGCAGCCTGAAGAGCTCTGCGGAATCATAATAGCGGTCCGCAAGATAGACGATCTTCTGGCCATGCAGGATCGCATCAGTGCGATTGAGATGCTCGATTGCCAATGGGATCTCGCTGTACCGGAACGGCCGCATCAGGAAATCGACAGCGATCCCGTTAGTGACATCATAGAGGATTGCTGAGTGGCTGCTGTTAGCTTTATGGATATAGCTGTCACCTTTTACCGTGCTCTGGTTCTCGACATATCCGAATTCGTCCAGGGACTGCCGGCTCTTGGGAATCTCCAGTGTCGTCCCATCCTCGGCCAGTAACAGGTATCCTCTGTACTTCTTTACGAGATGGCTGCGATAGAACAGCTCACTGAACTTCAGGGTCAGGTCTGAGAAGACTTCAGGATTGAGCTTCTTCGCTGCCTTGAACAGGGCCTGCTTTGAGATGCGTTCCGAGGAGCGTCCCATGTCCGCAAAATATCGGGTCAATTCAGAATTGGCCGTCTTCTCTGACCGGAAGATCAGATAGAAGAGAAGATCGTACCACGGGAACTTGCGCTGCCTGGAGAAATCACCTTTATGCGTCGCACATGCGGCCTGTACTTCACTGGATTGGATGTATCTGCTGAAATCTATGAAGAGATCAGCGGTGTTCCCTGCCCACTTCTTTACTACGCAGCTCATTCCTGAGCTCCTCTGCTGGATCTCCTGCGGAGAAGGCAGCCTTCAGATATGGGACATACGCTCCGTCAAACTGCCCAAGTTTGACGACGACACGATGGCGCGGGATCCCATCTTTATCACGATAGGACTCCACGAGGTCACAGAAGAATGTCTTCTTGTGACCTTTGTTGTTAGGAATCACACGTATGAACATATAATCGCCTCCTATACTTAACTACAATATATCATATATAATATTTAATTATATGTTTATTAGTTGTTTTATACTTAACTACTTTATTACCCTTCAAGATATTTCTCAACTTTCTGCAGCATGTATGACCAAAAAGAAAAGGCATCAGCCTAAGTTACCTTAAGTTGATGCCATTGACAGCACTTCGTGCTGTTTTATTTTTGTTTTCCCGCCATGAAGGCTAGAATTTCTTCTTTATGGCTTTCCATGTCTGCATATCCTAGATCATACAGACGCTGGGCACTGACTTCATCACCCTTGAACCGGTTGACGTTGATGGTCTCAGAAGGATAGACCTGGATGGCATTTCCCTGATCGACCAGATTCTTGACCATCTGCACCTGATGATAATAATTTTCATGGCGCACGGCATAATCTTTTGCGACCTGTGGATACTGATGATAGATCATCTTGCTCAGACCCAGTACCCATTTAGAACCAGGCTTACGGACAAAGTCTGCAGGTTTGGTTGTAATGACCATGAACTTAGTGCACCCTTTTTCAATAGCACGTTCAATCGGAATCATCTTGGTAATGCCGCCGTCCAGCAGATGCATGCCTTGTATACAACGACTTTGCTGACCAATGGAAGTGCACATGTACCATTCAGCAGTGTCAGATCTTTGTCATCCGCATCCATTTCGTCCGGTCCAAAGAAAATCGTCTTTCCTTCTTCCAGATGATAGGCACCAACTTCCACCGGCATATGCTGTTCGACAATTGGACGCATGGACATATGTTCCAATCCAGCCAGACATTCTACGAAGATCCGGCGGTAAGCTACATAGTATCCTTCCTTCATCAGGGCATGAATGCCGACCGTCTTAGGATCTGTTGCATAATGGACAGACATGTTGTATGCCGTCTTCTTGTCATGCATCATATAGCAGCAAAGATAAACTGCACCGGAAGAAATGCCGACCTGATAATCAAATGTAATGTTGTTGTCATTCAGCCATGCAAGCGCACCTGCCGTATAAGCTCCGCGACACCCCGCCGCCTTCTAAAACCAAACCATATTTTTCCATATCCACTCTCCTATACCAACGGAATAAACATATTGAGGACTGCCCGGAAAACGCGACAATCGGCATCTGATTCTTCACTTCCTTGAGCGTCACAAGATGTGACTTTTCAACCGACGTCAGGAAATCATCTCTGACCTCCGCAATCTGCGGCGTACGGCACATCAGGATCCCATTCTCAAAATGCAGGAAGTAACTTCGGTAATCTGTATTTGCGGAGCCTACAATTGCCAGGCGGTCATCTGTAACGAAGTTCTTAGCATGATTGAATCCTGGTGTATACTCATAAATTTTAACACCATTTTCTACCAGACGTTCATAGTGCCCGCGTGTAATTTGGAAGACAAATATTTTGTCCGGAATGTGAGGTGTCATGATTCGTACATCGACGCCGCTCTTGGCTGCTCTGATCAAAGCCTGCATCATTGCGTCCGGCAGGATCAGATACGGCGTATCGATATAGATATAATGCTTAGCACTGGCAATCAGATTCATATGCATGCCCAGGGCTACAGGTTCGTTGTCCGTCGGTGTATCACTGTATGGCTGATAGAAGCCGCCGTCATCGGTCTGATCGCATGGCAGATGATATTTCTGATAATCAATCGGCTCTTCCTTCTTTCCTCTGACATAGGAATACATGCCCAGGAACATCACCGTCATTGACCATACTGCTTCCCCGTGAATCTGGATTGCACTGTCTTTCCAATAGCCGAAGCGGTGAATGCGGTTGGCATATTCCATCCGAAAGATTTACGCCTCCGCAGAAAGCAATGTTGTTATCTATGACCGTAATCTTGCGGTGGTCACGGTTGTCCATCTGAATAATGAAGGCCGGGCGCAGATGATTGAATCGGTATGCTTCAATACCCTCCTTCTGAAGAGTATGGTCATAATGATGCGGCAGTGTAATGGAGCCGAAATCATCATAGATGATCTTTACATCGACGCCTTCTGCTGCCTTCTGCTTCAATACAGCATGAACTTCATCCCACAGGGAACCTTCTCTATAATAAAAAACTCGATGAATATAAAATGCTCTGCACTCTTCAATGCCTCGATATATGCAGGAAACCATTCTTCTCCGGAAGAATAGTATTTGGCATCTGTATGATCATAAACTGGAAAACCGGATGCTTCATATCCATATCGGAAGATATTCTGCAGTTCTCGCTCTGCCTCAGAACCTCTCTGCAGAACTTCTTCATCATTCTTGAGAAGACCGTTCATATCCTTGGTTGCCTGGGTCGTGCCATTGTACAGCTTCTTTGGCACATGACGGTTGCCTGCCAGAATATACAGCGGAATGCCGATGATCGGTGCTCCCAATATAACTAAGACCCAGCCGATTTTATATGCTGGGTCGACTGGTCTGTTGATGACAAGAATTGCTGTCAAGATAGAAAAAGCCGAAAAGAAAGGCTGCAGTTCCGCAAAAACTGCCATGTTGTATAAAAACTCTGCAAATAAAGCAAACTGCAGCACCACCAGAGGTACAACAATCATCAGTCTGCTTGTCAGAATCTTAAGTAATCTGCGCATGTACACTATTATATCAGCTTTAATCACTACTACAATTTGAAGATGTAGATTTCCTTGATTCTCTCCCCGCGCTTGTAAAGCCAGTGCCATTCCGGCACATTTACTGTTTCTTCCAGTTTGCCGCCAAGTTTTTCCAAAGTTCTTTTCGATGCAGTATTTTCCGGTGAACACGTAATGATCAACAACTTCATATGATATTTTTCTTTGGCAATACGAAAGAGCAGCAGACACGCTTCATAGGCATAATGATGCCCGCGCCATCCGTCGAAGATCCGATATCCAATATTGCCGGCATAATACAGTTCGTCATTCATGCCGATGCGGAGATCACATTCGCCAATCTTCATTCTCTGACGATGAAGACAGATTTCATAGTAAACAGAACCAGCATAGAGATTCTGTGAACTTGGTGCTTCTTTTCCGTCCTCAATCAAATCGACCACATCGCCGGATGTGCAGTCTGAATGCAGAAAAGGAATATTCATAAGCACACTTTCTAAGATCATATCTAAGTCTATTATAACAAAAAAACGGGCAGAGTTTTCAGTCAGCTGTCCGTTTGATAATATCCAAATATAAGTTCTTTAATTGTGTTTTCTGTTCGTCTGTCATCTGATCGCTGCTGGATTTGATTTCAAACCCATCGACCAATGAAGTATGATGACCTGTGACTTTGCCTTTCTTGACACCGACGACCATCGGTACATAGAAGCCGCGGTTGCCGTCAGAATCCACAGGCAGTGCATCATACAGATCTTCCTTCAGCGTGTCCAGAACACTGGATTCAAATGTATCCTTCGTACTGACATACCAGACTGTTACATTTGTCTCTCTGACAGCTTCATTCAATACTGGAACCGCTCTTTCACACCATGGACAGCCAACATATCCGAAATACAGAATACCGGATCCCTGTTCATCGAACAGGCGGAGTGCTTCCTTCATGGTGATCTTTCTGAAATCGCCAATCTCAGAGCCAATCCATGTATACTGATCCATCTGTGCATCTGTATAGTTGAGGTCAACAGAATTGGTAATCTTAATTGTTCTGCTGCAGCCTGCAAGCATGATGATGCATACAGCTGCCAGCATCAATTTTAAGGTCTTATGATCTCTCACGCAATCTTTTCCACCTTTGTTGTTTCGTAGAAGTTATCGATGTTCTCTCTTGTCGCAAGTCCCTTTGAATACGCAGTTGCAGAACCACACGATGCACCGAAGCGGAAGGAATCCAGAGGATCATTGGTCCGCATATAGTTCATCAGGAATCCGGCAATCAGAGAATCACCAGTACCGACAAAGCTGACATACTTCTCATCTCTTGTCAGCTGTGCACGGTATGTGCCTTCCTTGCATACTAAGATGGCACTGCGGCTGTGATTTGTCACAATGACATATCTTGAGCCGGCTTCATGAAGCTTCTTTGCCCCGGCAATCATTTCTTCTTCCGTATTGACTTCACTGTCAATGAACGAAGGCAGTTCAGCAGCTGTTGTCTTGATCATGAAAGGCTTGCACGGCAGGATCTTCTTGACCAGCTCTGCATTTGTATCAAGGACAACTTTTACTTTTTCCTTGATAGCATCCTTGAGCATCTGTTCTGTCGCATCCATTAAATATTCCTGCGTATGTCCTGCTAAGACAAAGTAATCCTGACTGTAGAGGGAGGATACTTTCTTCTGCATATTTTCCATATCCGCCGGCGTAATGATTGGGCCGCTGGCATTCAAGTCTGTCCACTGTCCGTTTGCAGAGCATTTTACATTGATTCTTGTATGTCCCTGTACGTAGGTGAAGTTCGGACGGATATCTTCATACTTTGCCAGCAGAGAGATATAAAAATCCTTGGTAAAGCCGCCGACAAAGCCAAAGGCTCTGGTCGGAATGCCTAAGTTATTCAGAACAATAGAAACGTTGATTCCTTTACCGCCGGCTTCATAGTATTCCAGCTGGCTGCGGTTGACCGCATCATTGCCGTCAATCCCCTTGTCAAATTCCATGTAGTAATCCAGCGAAGGATTCATTGTACAGGTACAGATCATATTAAGCCTCCTGCGTGTTCTTGATGATGTTGAGGACCAACTGACACGCCTGTTCTAATTCTTCAATGACACAGTATTCATAACGTCCATGGAAGTTGCCGCCGCCGTTGCCAAGATTCGGACACGGTAATCCACGGAAGGAAAGCTCCGCTCCGTCAGTGCCGCCGCGGATTGGTTCATCATGCGGTTCAATGCCCAGTTCTTCCAGGCTCTTCCAGGCAATTTGACGTACTTCCGGTACGTCCTTCAGGACTTCATACATATTGTGATAGGCATCCTTGAACGTAATCTCACAGGAGCCTTCACCATGCATGATATTGATGTAGGAAGCAGTCTGTATCAGCAGCTGTTTCTTCTCAGCAAGCTTCTTGGCATCATGATCACGGATGATATAGGCAAGATGCGCCTCTTCTGTACTGCCGTTCATTTCCGTCAGATGAATGAATCCTTCTCTTCCTGAGGTATGTTCAGGCGTCATGTGTTCCGGCAGAATCTCCTGGAACTGGCATGCAAGTGATGCTGCATTCACCATCTTATTCTTTGCACTGCCTGGATGAATGGAAAATCCCTTGAAAGCAACAGAAGCAGAAGCAGCGTTAAAGGTCTCCTCGCTGAATTCCGCAATCTCCCCGCCGTCCATTGTATAGGCAAAGTCAGCACCGAATTTCTTGACATCAAAATACTTTGGTCCGTTGCCAATCTCTTCATCCGGTGTAAACGCAACCGCAATTCTGCCATGCTTTACTTCCGGATGTTCATGCAGGTATGTCCATTGCTTCCATGATGCATGTCACACCCGCCTTGTCATCAGCGCCCAGCAGTGTATTTCCATCTGTGACCATCAGGCGTTTTCCCTTCAGATTTCTCATCTGCGGGAAGTCCTCCATATTCAAGACCACTTCAGGATTCAGTACAATATCATTTCCATCAAAGTTCTCAATGATCCTTGGCTTCACATCTTTTCCTGAGAAGTCAGGAGCAGTATCCATATGGGCAATGAAGCCGACGGTCTTTACCTTTACATCCGTATTGGCTGGCAGCCATCCATAAACATAGCAATGTTCATCCAGCTCAACATTTTCCAGGCCCAGTTCCTTCAGTTCCTGTTCCAAGATCTTTGCCAGATCAAACTGTTTCTCTGTGGACGGAGTCTCACCGTCATTCTTCGGATCCGACTGCGTATCTACTCTGCAGTAACGGATCAGTCTTTCTTCAGCACTCATATCTTCGCTTCCTCATTCATTCTATCTTCGGTAATATTCATTTCACAGAACGTGCAGTCGAAAAATGAATCATTGGGACTGCATGCAAACAAGCTCACGCCTGTAATGCCGAAATTTGGATCAACACGGAACTCACGCAGATCCGTATACCTTGTTCCGGAAAAGCTGTATTGAATCAAGCATCCGCCGCCGCGATACATGACGCGGTAGAAGATTCTTCCCAATGCAGCACCGATATCACGCATGCTGCGGTCGCCGCCGTCAGTACTGAATACATTGACGCCAAGCCGCAGATACTCATCATCCTTTTTCTCCGTGCATACTATGGCCTTCTGCACGTCCCCGTTATACAATATGAAGCCGCACTGGTCAAATGGTAAATTGTAGACAAACTCTGTGCACACAGTAAAGATAAAGTTTCCCTTCAAAGGATACTGTATTTCAGATCCTTGGTGTTTGGCATCAGGACTGCGCCAGTATGTATACGGCTCTGTCTCCACTGTCAGTCTGTTCTCATCACAGATATACAGTTTCGGCTCCTTGATCCACTTCATGTCCTTAAAGTCTACTTTCCCCATTGGATTCTCCGTCAGTCCATATCAATATGTACGATTTTTCCGATTGCCTGCAGATTCTCACCTAGTTCTTTGATCAATGCAATCTTCGCATTCAACGAAATCGGTGAATATGCTATAGCATCATGTGCCGGATTGTCACTCAAACCTACCATGAATCTGATGCCTGTTGACTTCAGCAGTGCCTTGACCAAACAGGATGCACCATCTTCTTCTTTACTTACGACCAATGATTCAAGATACATTGGATCATCTTTTGCCTTGATCAGATAGCGGTTGACCTTCTGCAGCGTCAGCACACCTTCCGTGACCAGATCAATGCCGTCAATAAATCCCTTCGGCGGCACGTCCGCCGCACTGGACAGCATCCCGTCCGTGCGCAGATCCTTATGCAGGACTCTGGCAACAATCTCTGATGTTGTGCCGCCGCAGCAGATTTTCTGCCCGGATGCACTCATCAGCTTCTTTACAATCACTTCATCCTGATCCTTGCTGCTTGGCGGGCCGACCATGATGCGAGTCTCCGCTGCCGGTACAATACATACAGCAGCTACAGTACTGTCATCACCTGGCTCACCGCCGTACAGATAATTCACATTTGCCAAAAGAATCCTGGAAATCTCACGTGCTGAATCATGCGGACGAGTTTCCTTCAAGAGGAATTCTTCTACATCCTTCTGTCCCCAGCCGAAGTTCAGCGTCATGCCTACACCAGCATGCAGGACACCGTCTGAAAAAGTGATGATGTCATCATATGGCTGGGTAATAAATCTTGATACATGGACATTCCGTCCGCTTACGGTGACCATTTCCTCATCCGGATGGAACAGCTTTCCATTACGGATAATGACGCAGGTCGGATTATCAAACTGTGCTAAGTATGCACGTCCGTCATAGAAGATCTGGATAATCGTAAACGTACTGTAGGCAACTCCGCGCTCTCTGCATGTAGGAAGCGTTGCTGCAATTGTTTCCACTGCATCCTGAAGAGGCATGCCGCGAAAGATCATCTCAGAAATAATTGTTGATGTTAAAGTTGAAAGAATATTCGCCTTGACACCTGAGCCAAGACCATCTGCCAGGACCATGACGTAGCACTGTTCATTGTGCTTCTCCATGACTCTGTCACCGCACAGTTCTTCCCTGTCCTTATTTAAAGAACGCCAGAAAGAATCAATGTGCACATTCTCACTGATCATGGTCTTCACCCTTCATGACCTGCTGCAGCTTCACCAGTGCAACCTTAGATTCCGCTGTTGTTTCACCAAGCAGAGATGCAATCTCCTGTACTGCACGCATCTGATCATCCAGCACCTTCTGCGTCACACTCATTGTCTGGTCACGCATCTTGGTCAGCATCTTTTCTTTGTATTCTTCTTCTGTGCGGTCCATCAGGATGATAACAGTCAAATCATCATTATTGATATGCACGATTGCATGTTCAAACAGACGCTGATAGAGATCATAGAAAGTACGGAGATACTGTGTCTTGGACAGTCTCTTCTTCACGATCTCTTCCAGTTCAGGATTCGGCAGGACAGCGCTCAGCGGCATGCCGGTCGGATTGACCATATCATAAGACAGCAGTTTTCTGGCTGCCGGGTTCATCTCACGGACCTTCATATCAGAATCAAAGACAATGATGCCGTTCGGTGTATTCTCATTAACAACACTGGCTAATGACTGTGCTCTTTCCAATGCCTCCGGCATACAGATCTTTGGATCTGCCTTGCCGTCAAGCACTGCAATTGCCTTTAAGCGGCAGCTCTCATAGCCGCATGCACCGCAGTCATGGATCTTATCCGGTGATGTCTTGCCCATGGCAATCATCTCATCCTGGATCTCATCCTCACTGTGCTGCGGACGATAGATATTTTCCTTTGCCCAGACTGCTTCTACATCAACCGGAAGCGCCCCTGGAACAATCTTTTCTTCACTCATATTCTTACGGATACGTGATTCACCAACCCATTCATTATGAGTAAAGTGAGACAGCAGAGGTCCGCCCATGCATGATCCACGGCATGCATTTACTTCCACAAAATATCCTTCCAGATGATCTCTGCGCATAGATTCTAAAAGGGATTTGACCCTGCCGACACCGTCGACCGCAATGTATCTGTAATGATCACTTGGTGCCAATGTATGCAGGATGCCGCCAGCTGTCGGATAAATACGTGAAATGGAATTCTGGAAATCAGTCCATTCATCCTTCTCTTCATCCTTCACATCTGCCTGGATCCAGTCAATGATCTCTTCCATGCCGATGCAGGCATCTACTGCACCTGCAAATCTGGCATCTTCAATTTCCTTGTATTTTGCAATGCATGGTGAAAGGAAAACAACCTTTGCGTCAGGATACTTTTCCTTGATCATTCTTCCATGTGCAATGAACGGAGAAACAACCGGTGCCATGTACTCCACCAGATCACCATACTCTTTTTCAATCAGTGTATTGATGGCAGGACATGCCGTCGAAATGATATTCTTCATTTCTCCTTTTTCAATCAGGTTTGCATATGCTTTTGAAACAACTGCTGCACCGCGTGCTGTTTCTTCAATATGCGAGAATCCTCTGCCCGTCAGTATCTTCTCTAAAGAAGACAGCTTCGGCCAGACCGCAGCAAAAGAAGGTGCAACTGAGAGAACAACTTCCTGTCTCTCATCAAGCCACTTCTGCACCTGCTGAAATTCTGTAAGCAGAGACTTTGCTTCATGCGGACAGGCTACATAGCATCTTCCGCAGAGAATACATTCTTCTGCCGCAATCGTAGGTTCATTATGAACATATGTCATCGCTCCTACTGGGCAGGCACGTACACAGCGCATGCAGTTATGGCACTGTGCTTCTACCAGACGAATATAACGGGATTTCATTTAAGCCAGGTCTGCAGTGATTTCGGTCTTCAACATCTCTTTGGCATTCTGCATGGTAACGCCCTTGAGCTGTTTTCCATTGACACGGATTCCTAAACCTAATTTGTTCTGACAGGACTTCATGCAGAAGGAACCTTTGACTTCTACCTTATCCTGCCAGCCATTTTCTTCAATCAGCGCGTTCAGATCCTGTACGACCTGACTGCTTCCCTTAACGTAGCATGCGCTTCCAATACAGATTTCTATGCTTACCATGATGTGTCCTCCACAATTTTACTTTTGAATATGAATATCAAAATCTTTTACTTTGAATAATTCCAGAGATTCATTGATTGTCTTCTGATCTGTTTCTTTGTTTTCCTTAGCCATTCTGCCTTTGGCAGTATTGGCATCCTGAATGGTGCCTGGTCCGGCGACACATCCGCCTTCACAGCACATTCCTTCCAGAATATTTGAGTTGAACTTACCGAACTTCATCAACATCAGCTGCTTCTTGCATTCAGAAGCACCGTTTGCTGCATAGAAGGTAAATGGCTCATCGCCTCTTTCCCTGCATGCTTCAGCAACAGCAGCCGCAACGCCGCCGCTGTGGGCGAAATCGCGTCCGAAGTTGGATGGGTAGTCACCAGGATTATCCACAACGACCTGTGAAGGAACAATGCCCTTTGCCGCAAACAGTGCAACCAGTTCTTCAAATGTCAGAACGTAGTCAACCGCGGTTGTCTCTTCCATTGCTTCCTGTTTCTTGGCAACACATGGTCCAATAAAGACAATGCCGTGATCCGGATGATCATGCTTCAGCTTCTTTGCCAAAGCCATCATTGGTGACAGCGTCGTACTCTTGTTCTTTTCATACTGATCTGGGAAGTGGATCTTCAGCATATTGACAAAGCCTGGACAGCAGGATGTTGTCATTGGAATACCTTCTGCCTTATGCTCTTTTAATTCCGCATATTCTGTATCAGCGACCATATCAGCACCGACGGCAACTTCATAGCACTTTTCAAAGCCAAGCATCTCAACTGCCTTCATTGTCTGCGGCAGTGTTGCTTCATCAAACTGTCCCTGGATTGAAGGGGCAACAATTGCATACGCAGGAGCACCAATCTTCAGCAGCTGAACGACAGGAACGACCCATGAAATATCTTCAATTGCACCAAACGGGCAGGCATTCAGGCACTGTCCGCAGTTGATGCACTTATTTACATCAATGACCGAGATATTATTCTCATCCCAGCTGATGGCATCAACTGGACAGTGAGACTTGCACGGTCTTTCCGTGATAACAATGGCGTTGTACGGGCAGGCTCTTGCGCAGGCACCGCACTCCTTGCACTTTTCATAATCAATCTCAGCATGTTCAGAACCCATGTTCATCGCACCGAAGTGGCAGGCTGCCATACAGCTCTTAGCCATGCACTTCCGGCAGTTGTCAGTGACCCGGATCTTCTTGATCGTACATCCGTCACATGCCGCATCAATGACCTGAACAATCTGACGTGGATTATATTCCGCTGCATCATCCGCCATCTTGCCCATCGCAAGACGGACTCTCTGACGCAGGACTTCTCTTTCCTTATAGACACAGCAGCGGTATCTAGGACCTCCTAAAGTGACCAGTGTCCTTGCCCAGGACTGGATTTCTTCTTCCTTGACGCCTTTTTCTGAATAGGCGTCCTTTGCCAGCTGCACCATGACATCAAACTTGAATGTCCGTGCATCATTTGAAAACATATTTGCCATATGATCTTCTCTTCCCCTCTTACTCCGGTTTCTTCAATGTACGGAATGTGTGCTCATACTGCATCCCATATTCCAGCTTATCCATGGTCTTTTGATCAACCAGCTGAGACAGGATCGTATGGGCAAATGCAACCGTTGCACCCATTCCTCTGCCAGTGATCAGATTGCCATCCATGACTGCCAGTTCCATCTGATAAAAACCGCCGTATTCCCCGTCAAAAGCTGGGAAGCATGTATATTTTCTTCCCTTCAGCAGTCCCATGTGTCCAAGGATTGATGGCGCTGCGCAGATTGCGCATGTCCATTTTCCGCTTTCAAAATGCCTGCGGAAGCTTTCCTTCAATGACTCACAGGCTTCCAAGTTCTTTGTGCCAAGCTTTCCGCCCGGCATAATTAAGACATCATATGTACTCAGATCTGCATTTTCATACAGTTCATCACAAAGCAATGTGACCTGATGGGAAGTATGAACCTCCCTTGTGGAATTCATTGATAAAGTATCAATCTGGATTCCTGCCCTCCGGAACATATCAACGACGATAAGACCCTCAGACTCTTCAAATCCATCTGCGAAAAATATTGCTGCTTTCATTTGTTCTGATCTCTTTTCATGATGTGAAAATTGTACCATAGAATGGCCGATTATGTCGGTCTAGTGTTCACGATTCTATGATGAAATCACAGAATAAGTATCCACCAGCTTAGCTGGTGGTTTTTCACAATACGGGCATAGTCCTCTTTCTACGTGCGGCGCGTCAGCCGCGCATGTGCGGTCTGCCACTCGCATACTATTTCCTGCTGCTCGTGAACGGGTCAATCGTATCCAGCGTCAATTGTTCAAGCGGCCTTGTCCTCTTCCAATTGATGTGCGATATATTCCTGGATCTTCTTCGTGTTCTTTCCTACCGTATCCACATAGTATCCCCGGCACCAGAACTCCCTGTTCCGGTACTTGTACTTCATATTGCCCCACTTCTCATATATCATCAGGCTGCTCTTGCCTTTCAAGTACCCCATGAAGCTCGAGATGCTCATCTTCGGCGGGATCTCCACAAGCATGTGCACATGATCCGGGCATACTTCTGCCTCCAATATATTCACTTCTTTCCACTTGCACAGCTGTCTCAACATCGCTCCTATCTCCTGCCTCTTCTCCCCGAAGAATATCTTTCTCCTGTACTTCGGTGCGAATACGATGTGATACTTGCAATTCCATGTTGTGTGCGATAATGTATGTGTCTCTGTCATTGTTCCTCCTATTTCGTTATGCAGTTAGCAGACCGCATCTTCATTATAGGATTCTTTGACAGAGACTCATCGGTTAACCTTTACGGAACTCCCGGACTATCCGGGAGTTTTTTGGTAATACAAAAAGGAAGCCTCCTCAAGGCTTCCTCTGCTTCATCCATGTACCTGTTTGGCTGCTTGATCAGATTTCTTTCACGATTCTCTGGTCTTATCAGACTTTTGGGGACATTATGTAAAGTTACAGTCATCCAATATTTCATGTGATTCTCATCAAATCTCAAGATTATTCGATGTCCCTGTTCACTATTTTAATCTCGACATATTTGCACCGATTGTTCACAATTCAATTGTTTTCACATTTCATCATTTATCATTTCATCGGTGCTTTTTCAAATACGACTCTTTACAGCAGCCCTGTACACGGATTAACTCCATGTTTGCGCAGGTATCTCACCTGCATTAATGAATTCCTGGTCCCTTCATATGAACCTCCTTAGGACACCAAAATACTTCTCATATCGATTTATGATTTTCTGTGGTGTTCCTTTTCTACCTCATGATAGCTGAGAATAGGAGAAAATATAGTCTGTTCATGCCCTATTTTATCTGCTATATTAAATATGTTGGGGATGGTATACCATTCTTTTTTTATGCCTTTTTTACGACCTGGATGCCGATGATCATCATGGCTGCGCCTAAAACAGTCACCGTCAATCCTACTAACAGCACACCATGAACACTCATAACTGATAATAATATGCCGCCAAACAAGCTTGCCAGCAGTCCGCCAATGGTAGTTGCCGCATTGATTACGGCCTGTCCTTTATTGCGGTCTTCCGGTGCCACATGTTCCTCAGCAAAGTAAACAGAAGCTGGGATCAGGATGGCATAGGAGAACATCTGCAGGACCATTGCCATAAAGTAGACCGGCATATTCGGTGCGAAGCAGATCAACGCATGTTTGACAACATAGCAGACACTGGCAAAGATCAGCAGTGTGTTGACCTTGAACTTCTTAAGAATGACCGCAAACAGGAACATTGGCGGAAGTTCCACCATTGCCTGGACAAAGATGGCATTTCCCTGGTCTGTCGTATTTCCACCGATTTCCTTGACAATATCAATCATGTACGTATTGATCAGCATATGGCAGAAGAAGATCATTACCATCGCAATCAATACAACAATGATCTTTTTATACTTCCGGAAGAATTCACCGTAAGAGATCTGTTCTTTTTTCTCTTCTGCCGGTACTTCTGCTTTCTTTGGATCCTTCATTGTCAAAAGGCAGCCAATTGTCAGCAGACCGGTGCCGATCATATAGTATGGAAAGATTGTTACAATTGCTTCATCTGCACCGCCCATCCAAGAGACAAGGATGCCAATGAAAGCAGCGCCGACGGCATAGGCGGCAGAACCAACACCTCTGCCGACACCATAATTGATCTTCATGCCTTCCTGTTCATAGGCAAAGGCAAGCGAGTTCAGATATGGAATCCCCGACATGGTCAAGGCAAAACCAGCAATCGTCACTGCCAGAAGCAGGAAGGAACCCGCCGGGATGATAAACATGCACGCATATAAAGCAATCGACAGTATCATCGTTGTCAGGATCAGCTTCTTTTCATTCCACTTATCCGAGCGGTCAATGATCGGTGCCATGAAGGTCTGAATGAACAGCGCCAGGATTGATACGAGTGTCAGTGAGATACCGATAATGGAAGTATCAAATTTGCTGAACTTCAGAAAGTTGTATCCATAGCTTCCCGAACCGACAACCATCATAAAATAAAATGCATTGATCAAGGCATATTTTAGATTCAGAATAAAATTCTTATTCATAGTAATTTCTCCTACTTGGAATTATATTCTATCTGATTTCTGTTTCCGGTTATTTCTATTTTTGGAACAAAAAAGGAGCTGCATGTACAGCCCCTCAGATTTACTTCAGATCTTCCAGATCCTCACCATTGGAAGCAATGACTTTCTTATACCAATAGAAGGAATCTTTGCGGTATCTCTTCATGGAACCTAGATCAAATTCATCACGGTCAACATAAACAAATCCATATCTCTTCTTCATGCCTTCATGCGTTGAGATCAGATCAATTGCAGACCATGGGCAGTAGCCCATCATTTCAACATCATCTGTTACAACCATCTTCAGCTGTTCGATGTGTGCGCGCAGGTAGTTGATTCCGGTACTGATCATGGATCTTGCCGTCTTCCAGTTTATCATATGCGCCTAATCCATTCTCCGTGATGATGATTGGCAGATGATATCTGCTGTAGATCTCTCTCATCGTGTTGCGGAAGCCGACTGGATCAATCTCCCAATTGAATTCTGTACGCGGCAGATTTGGATTCTTTACAGTCGTGAACAGTCCCTCAACACCTGGCATCACTGCCTGATCTGCTTTGCCTTCGGCGGCTGCATCGACCCATGCACCGACGGTCGCTGTTGAATAGTAGTTGCATCCCAAGAAATCAGGATGTCCATTTGCCAGTGCTTCTGCATCACCAGGTGCAAAATCTGGTGTTGCATCATGTTCCTCAAGGTAGGACCAGACTAAATTGTTGTATCTGCCATAAACTGCCATATCTAAATACAGCCAGTTTCTGATTGCATTGAAGTTCTGAGCAGCCAGAACATCTTCCGGCTTGCAGGACGCAGGATAGACCAGTGAGATATTTGGTGCAGGTCCAATCTTTGCATGCGGCAGCATCTTGTGGCACAGTGCCATCGCCTTTGCCTGTGCAACCAGCATATGATGGTTCTGCTGGTATGTTTCCTTCAATACGTTGGTCGTTCCCTCTGGAATCATTAAAGTTCCAATGATTGGTCCTACCAGCGTCAGCATGTTCTGCTCGTTGATTGTCAGCCAGTAGTTTACTCTGTCGCCGAAGTTTTCAAACATGACCTTGGCAAAATTCAGGAACCAGTCAACAGACTCTGGGTTTGACCAGCTGCCTCTTTTATCTAAGGCTGCCGGCATATCAAAGTGGAACATTGTAACTAACGGTTCAATATGATATCTGCGGCATTCATTGATGACATTGTTGTAGTATTCAATTCCCTTAGGATTGACTGCACCTGTTCCTTCTGGAATGATTCTGGACCATGAAATAGAGAAACGGTAAGTCTTGAAACCCATTTCTGCAAATAAAGCAATATCTTCCTTATAGTGATGATACTCGTCAGCACATACCTTCAGATCTGATGTTCCTTCCGGTACCTGCTTTACATCCTGACAGGATGGACCTTTGCCATCTTCCAAAGATGCACCTTCTACCTGATAAGCAGATGTACTTGCGCCCCAGAGGAAATTCTCCGGCAGCTTCTTAAGACTCTTATGCAGCATCAATATGACCTCCTTATTGTCATGACAGAAGTATTATTTCATGTTTCCGTGCAATTAGCGTTCCATATCTTCGAACATCTGTTTCAGGACACCGGTAATATCTTCCCGGCAGGAATGGAAGTTTCCCTGCAGGATATCCGAAGTGCCTCCGCCCTGACCATGAAGACTTTCATTCAAAATCCTGGTATAGTCTTTCAAATTTACTGTATGCGATATCATCACATACCCGTACATTTCACCATTCTGGCTGAGGACAGCTGCCACTCTGGCATTTTTCTTTTCCACAAGATCAACTGCCAGAGTCCGCATCGCATCCCGTTCGACATCCTCTTCAAAATCGACAATCAGCGGCAGTCCATCCGCATAGCCATTCATTTTGAAGGCAAGCAGTTCCTTGGTCAAAGAACCGAGCTTGAATTTCTGATCCATGTTCTGCTGCTGCAGTCCCTTGACTGCTTCACTGGTCTCCAGTATCTTAGCTGAAAGCAGACCGGAAATGATATGATCCTGATCATAGACCTTCTGGTCATATACCAAGGCATTTCTTCCAGCCAACATCTGCACTCTGACTCCATTTTTATGCTTCTCACAGGACAGAATGCGGATCAGACCAATCTCACCCGTCTTTGCGGTATGTGTTCCGCAGCATGCACATACATCCCCATCCGGAATTGACACAATTCTTACTTTCCCTGTCAGTTCCTTCTTGGAGCGGTAGTCAAGCTGTGTCAATTCTTCCTTCGAAGGATAGGTAATAACAATCGGCTCATTTTTCCAGATGATTGCATTGGCTTCATTTTCAATCTCACGGAGCTGTTCAAATGTCAGCATACCGTCAAAGTCAATTTGGATCGTCTCACCCATATGAAAACCGACATTATCAAATCCATATCTTCGATGCACCAATCCAGAAACAAGGTGCTCTCCAGTATGTGACTGCATGTGATCAAACCGCTTCTGCCAGTCAATCACGCCATGAACTGTCTGACCGCAGGCAATTTCTTTTTCTGTGCAGTGAACTATCTCATCCTCTTTGCGGCGGACATCATAGACAGCAATACCGTCAATCGTACCGGTATCTGCCGGCTGTCCTCCGCCTTCAGGATAAAAGGCAGTATCACTCAATACTGTTTCATAATGTGCATCCACTTTTATACAGCGGATGACCTGTGCATCAAATTCTTTTGTATAGGGCTCTCTGTAAAAGAGTTCATTCAATTCTTCCATTGTCATGCTCCTCATTTATGAAAAATCTCTGCATCTATTTTAATGCAGAGATTGATTTCAGCCAAGAATACTGAAGGCAATGCAGCACTGCGCTGCATAATACAGAATCAGCAGAACACCATGGAACCACCGGATCTTTGTATTGCCGAAGTAATCATATGTCAGCATATGATCACTGACCGCAAACAGCAGTGTACCAACTGCCATCGCCGCACTTCCCGCCTTGGCAAAGTACAGACCGCAGGCTAGGAAACACGAGAAATCAAGTACAAGCAGATACAGTACACCAGTTATTTTCACATCTGCAGGCGGTGTAACATACCTTGAACATCTGCTTGATCAGCAGTCCGCCAATAATACAGCCAATCAATGCATACAGAATCATGATCCAGTTGCCGCTATTGTTCATTAAGATCAGACTGCGGGCAATATAAAACAGATTGTCCAAACAAGAATGTTCCGCATCCCAAAGTAAATGAATTCTTTTCCAGACTGTGAAATACCGGTCCTGCGTCCAGAAAGAAATCTCCCAGCAGACCAAGCGTCAGACCGCACACAACCAGCCAGCTCAATGCTGTGTCCTGATATTTCAGTGTGAACAGAATTCCAAGAATCACAAACATCACTGAAGAGACGGTCTTAAAGAATAAGATCGACCTATATTTATTTTGATAGAAAGCCCAGATAAATATGATATCTAAAATAATGCCCGCGAAGAGAATGCACCAAGCTGTCGTCATAACATTTCTCCCACTGTTTCTATCCAAAGTGTAGCACAGATACAGTTGCTAAGAGAGAAATAAAAGAAAGAAACGACACCTTGGCTGAGTTGTAATAAAAAACAGTTTCACTGTAGAATAGTATTCATAGAAGCATGTGAGGCAGAAATGCAGTTAAGAAATGAATTGAATCAACAAGATTATCAAAACATCAAAAGAGTATATCTTTCAGCATTTCCAAAAGAAGAGCGTCCGCCTTTCTCTATTCTCCGCAGATCTGTTGAGCAGAAAAAAGGAATGTTCCTGGTGATTGAAGAAGGAGAACAATTCATTGGATTCCTCCATGTCGTTGTTCATTCTGACTTGGTATATCTGGCATTCTTTGCTATTGATGAAGCATGCAGAGGAAAAGGATACGGCAGTCAGTCCTTACAGCTTCTGCAGCAAAGATTTGCAGGAAAAAGAATCTTAGTTGCGAGAGAAGCGCTGGATGCTGATGCAGACAATTATGCACAGAGAGTCAGACGATATGGTTTCTACTTAAGAAATGGCTTTGCAGAAATACCATACAGCATTAAAGAAGGTGGTGTCACCTATGATGCGATGAGCACAAATGGTGATGTCAGACCGGAAGAATATGATGATTTAGTAAGTAACTGGGTCAGCCCGCTGATCAGAAAACTAATTGGATTCTCAATGTCTGCAAAATAAAGGAAGCCCGGTTCATCAATATGATGAACAGAGCTTCCTTTTAGATTTGTAATTTAGATGAAGAAATACTTCAGCACGAATAGGATTGCAAGCACATACATCAATGGAGATGTCTCATCTGTCTTCTTCATGATCAGGTGCAGAACAACCCAGGAGATGACACCTAAAGAGATACCTTCAGAAATAGAGTACGCAAAGCCCATCATTGTAATAGCAACGAAACAAGGAACTGCATCAATCAAGTTGGACCAGTTGATCTTTGATACCTGCTGCAGCATCAGGAAGCCGACTACAATCAGAGCTGGTGCAGTTGCAAATGAAGGAACTGTTAAGAACAATGGTGATAAGAACAGTGCAAGAATGAACAGGACACCAACTGTGCAGCTGGTCAGACCTGTACGTCCACCTTCAGAGATACCGGAAGAAGATTCAACGAATGTTGTGATTGTTGAAGTACCGCAGCATGCGCCGACAACTGTGCCTACAGCATCTGCCAACAGGATGCCCTTGATCTGCGGAAGCTTGCCGTTCTCATCAAGCATATCAACCTTGGATGCACACCCGATAACTGTTCCTAATGTATCGAAGACATCAACGAATAAGAAGGAGAACATCATAACAAAGAACTCTAATGGATGTTCACCGATGAAGGCAAAGTCAAACTTGAAGAACGTCGGTGCCATGGATGCAGGCATGGAGACGAATGCATGTGGGATAACGGAATAATATCCAGCTGCTGCATCCGGTACATAAAGACCTGTGAGCTCACATATAATGCCAAGTGCCCAAGTGATCAGGATACCCCATAACATATATCCCTTGACGCCCTTGATCAGCATCGTTGCGATGATGACAACACCTAATAACGCTAAGATGACAGTAATGCCCTGTGTGTTGAAAGAACCAAGTGAGAATGCATTCTTCATTGTGAACAGACCGACTAATGTTGCATCGTTGTTGACGATGATGTGTGCATCCTGCAGACCGATGAAGGTAATGAACAGACCAATACCGACAGAGACTGCTACTTTCAGCTGTGCTGGAATGGCATTGAAGATTGCTTCTCTGACATTCGTGATGGAAAGGATGATGAAGATGATGCCTTCAATCAATACTGCCGTCAATGCTGCCTGCCAGGAATAACCCATAGCACCGCAGATTGTATATGCAAAGTATGCATTTAATCCAAGACCTGCAGACAATGCAAATGGTGTGTTGGAGAAAGCTGCCATACAGAAGCAGGCAATTGCAGAGGCAATTGCCGTTGCCGTGAGAACGGAACCTGCATCCATGCCGGAAGCACTCAGGATGCTTGGGTTGACTGCCAGGATGTAGACCATGGTCATGAATGTGGTCAGGCCGGCAACCAGTTCAGTACGAACAGATGTGTTGTTCTCCTTCAGTTTGAATAATTTTTCTAACATTTCTATCCCTCTTTCTTGTCCTCATCATCGTAAATAAGAAAAGACCTTCTGCGTGTTGATATCCCATATCGCTGAAGGTCCCGCTTTAAAAGATTTGTCGTAGTCCCGTTATTAAGGTAACAGGGTAGAGACACTTTCGCCAATCCGAAAGCATATACGATATGAAGGATGTTCCTATTATACCAAACACTTGTCAAATCTCACCATCAAATTTGTGAGAAATGTGTGAATTACGATAATTCATATGTACTTTTGGGTGAAACTGCTTCATATTGACTGTTTTCAGCCGTATATACCTCTGCATATGTCGGCAGGCTGTCTCCTCTTTTCCGGATCCATACGCCGATATGCTCATATCCCTGCTGTTCTTCATCCAGCATCACATCCACAATACGATGGTCACTGAAGGTCTGGAACAGATCTTTGAGCAGCAGCGGATCTTCCTGAATTACCTGATAAAAAGATGATGGTCCGTTTCCTCCTTTCTGTCTCATTCTTTCTTTGATCCAAGCAAGCAATTCCTCTCTGTCATTCATAACTTCTCCCCTGCATCTATATTCACAGGATTCTTTTTGATTCCTGCATGATGATTATAAATGATTGGTGTACCACTTCCCGGGAAATAAAATGCCGGCACAATACCGGCATTATTCTTAATGATTGATTTCTCTGCCTCCAACAGTTGCAAATACTGCTGAGACTGCACCGAACAGAACACCAGCGACCGGCCAGATGATCCAGGATCTTGCCCAGTCCAAAGTGATAAAACTATAGGCAAGATACCCTGCAGTTACAATTGACCAATAGATGCCGGCGATGACCTCTTCCTTTTCATTTATCTTCTTCCTCTGACGGGAATAGTCCTCAATCTGCAGAAGGCACTTCATTGCAGACCATGGAATTTCATTGACAATAATCAAATCCACACCAACTGCCACAAATGCCAAGCAGAATGCAGACCGATACGATTACAAACATGCCGTCTTCCTGAATAATCTGGCTCATTACTAAAGGAATCACCGAAAGAATGCACAGACAGATGCCGATGGTGATACCCTGTGTGTGGTGCTGACGGAATCTGTCTTTTTCCTGGCTGACCATGCCTTCAACACCATAAGCTGTCTCAAAGGCTTCCTTTCCATGTACTCAAACGATTCAGTCTCGGCGTGATCATAAATAAAGACAGCGACAGCCGAAGCAATCAATACAAGCAGAGCACCGATACCGATGCCTGCCGCCGCATTTTCACTGAGCGGCAGTACGTCAAACTCACTTGCACCAGCAAGCAGGATCAAGCAGATCGGCGAAGCAATGCACATCATGACAGCTTTGCTGATCCGGACAGCTGATTTCTTCTTTGCGGCAAGAAATGCATTTGCCTCTTCCATTGATACTTTTCTGATGCCCGATTCCTGTGCATCTTCACCTGATGATTCAATTTCTGCTTCATCTTTCAGCAGACTGTCTGTTGTAACGCCAAAGATCTGGCTCAGCTGCAGGATCTTTTCCAGATCAGGCACCGCCTGTGCACTTTCCCATTTAGAGACCGATTGTCTGGATACACCCATCTCATCTGCAAGTTCTTCTTGTGACCAGCCGTTCTTCTTTCTTAAAATAATAATCTTATCTGCCAGTATCATATACTTTCCTCCGATACCAGAATCCTACGGAAATCTGATGTGGCATGCTACCAACCTCAGCCGTCAATTTGTCAACTGCCGGTTGCATCACCTCATTTTACTCATCTTAACATAAGAAAAGACTCCTATCGGAGTCTTTGTTAGAATGAATTAGTCTGCTACGTAAGGCAGAAGTGCCATCTGACGAGCACGCTTGATAGCGACTGCCAGCTGTCTCTGATACTTCGCACGAGTTCCTGTTACACGTCTTGGTGTGATCTTACCATTGGCGCTGATAAACTTTTTCAGGAGCTCAACATCTTTATAGTCAATCGTCTTGATGTTATTTTTGTGAAGTAGCAGACCTTTTTACGGCCCATTCTCTGTTTTCTGAATGCCATGTCTGTTCTCCTTTTTTAGAATGGCAGGTCATCGCTGGAAATATCCAGGGATGCTGCCCCAAAATCATCGTTGCTGCTGTCATTGTTGGATGACTGCGGCTGTGAATATGAAGGCTGAGAGAAACTGCTGTCAGACTGAGCTCTCTGCTGAGAGGAACTCTTGCTTTCAAGCAGGTTTGCATTGTCACATACAACTTCAGTTACATAATGACGGTTGCCCTGTGCATCATCATAGGTACGTGTCTGGAGTCTTCCATCCACACCAATCAATGCACCCTTCCTGGCATACGTGCCAAGGAAGTCAGCAGTCTGTCTCCATGCAACACAGTTGATGAAATCAGCTGTTGGCTGGTTGCTGCCGCCTTGATCCTGACGGGAACCTCTTCTGTCAACTGCAACCGTAAAGGATGCAACGGACAGCTGAGACTGTGTCTTGCGGATCTCAACGTCTTTCGTAAGCCTTCCGACCAATACTACTCGATTGATCATTACTTAGCCTCCTGAACTGGAGCTTCGTCTTTAGTGATCATGAAACGAACAACATTTGCATTAAGACCCATCAAACGATCGAATTCTTTGACGCATGCGTTGTCTGCTTCAAAAGCACTGACTACATAGTAGCCTTTTGTCATATCATCAATACGGTATGCGAAATCTC
>Ga0268356_10823_pt1 | contig 32066 bp, 48 predicted proteins | sample BioMet10_FD_194415 | JGI IMG/M metagenome (GOLD analysis project Ga0268356, IMG submission 194415) | Sewage microbial communities from Oakland, California, United States - Biofuel 10 (PacBio Assembly) | ecosystem: Engineered > Wastewater > Sewage > Unclassified | place: USA: California | collected...
GTAAAGATCATATTTCTCAGCTGCCAGAGACAAGAAACGAATCAATTGTTTGTTGGCATTAGCTCTATTCTTATTACATATCATCACCAGAGTGACCACCTGTCAATCCTTTTACTTCTACTTTGAAAAAGAATAATCCTGAGGTGCAGCAATTGGTTGATAAGTATATTCAGCAACAGTGTTAGCACCACCGGCACAACCGATAACAATTCTCCTTCATCTTCTGAATCCAGGTTAATAAGAATATCACCAGACATAAAACCTTTTTTCAAAGCATTGGCTCCTGTAAGTCCGGTTTCCTCATCAACTGTAAACAAGCACTCAATAGGTCCGTGTTCTATATCATTAGCAGCAAGAACAGCCAATTCTGTTGCAACCCCAATTCCATTATCAGCACCAAGAGTTGTACCTTTAGCTTTTAACCATTCTCCATCAATTTCCGTTTGAATAGGATCTGTAAGAAAATCATGTTCCACATTGCTATTCTTTTCACATACCATATCAATATGCGACTGAAGAACAACAGTCTGAAGATTCTCTTTGCCTTTAGTAGCCGGTTTCTTTATTAAAATATTACCCGCTTCATCTACTTTTGTTTCTAGTTGGTGCTTTTTACCAAACTCTTTTAAATACTCTATGATTTTTTCTTCCTTTTTAGAAGGACGTGGCACCTGACAAATTTCATTAAAATAATGAAATACCTGTGCCGGTTTTAATTCTATTATACTCATATATTTTTATCTATTTATACTTAGCATTTTTTTATTAAATTACTAAATATGGTTAAATTGATTACTTTCCATATAGAACACCTATACTTTTTATTCGAAAAGAGAACGTATAATCCTTTCAAAAGTCTATATTTGCAGCACAAAAGTAATAGAAATGCTTTACACTATTCCTTTAGTACTGTTAATTGTTACTATATGAATAGCATTATTATGCATAAAACTATTATTTTTATAAATAGCCGAAATTCATAAAGCTATTTATTAACAACTATGAAAACAATAAAATAAAGAAAATAACTATTTAGAAACTATATCAAACGAATTATGAAGAGAATTAACTACCTTGCAAAAGGGATCCTAGCTGCGGTTGTGGTTGTTATGTTTGCACAATGTAGCGGAAAAAAAACAGATGCTGATGAATCTGTAACAGCTATGGGTGTTGCTCCAAGCGGCCTTAAAATTGCTTACGTTGAAATCGACACTCTGCTCACTAAATACACCTTCTGGAATGATCTGAACGAGATGATGATGAAGAAAGAAGAGAATATCCGTGCTACACTTAATCAAAAAGCTCGTGAACTTGATGCAGAAGGAAAAGAATTCCAACGTAAAGTACAAAACAATGCTTTTGTAAGCCGTGAAAGAGCTGAACAGGAAAATTCTCGTTTAGTTAAGAAACAACAGGATTTGCAAGAATTACAAACCAGACTTACTAACGAATTACAAGCAGAGAACCAAAAGAACAGCCTTCAATTGCGTGATTCAATTAATTCTTTCTTGAAAATATATAATAAGAAGCATAAATACAGCATGATTTTCAGTAACACTGGATTTGATAATTTGCTTTATGCTGATAAAGCTTACAATATCACTAACGATATTATTGAAGGACTTAACGAAAGATACGCTCCTTCTCAAAAGAAGAAATAGAAATCTTCTAAATATAAAACTAAAAGAGATACTGCTCAGACCCAATTAAGCAGTATCTCTTTTTTTATGAATATACGTTTGGTATCTTATAATATTAATAAATACAGCATCAGCCTTTCAATTGAATAATTAGTAGCAGATGGAGGTTAAGTGTAGCAGATCAATTGTACATATTTTCTATCTTCCACCAACTATAAAGCCTATAAACAAGAGTGTAAGCAATATTAGTAGCAAGTGGGAGATGTTTTTTTGAAAAAAACATATTTATTGTTTAATATTGATCTCCTGTAATGAAGCGGAGATACACCTGTATGCTTTTTAAAGTATTTACCAAAAAAAGATTGGTTGGGAAATTTAATTCCTGAGATATTTCCTGAATAGTACACGAAGACCTTAGCATTAGTTTACTTTCTAAATAACACAATAATCTATACACTCTTTAGCCGGTTTACCAATCGTTTGTTTTATTAAAGAGGATAAGTATTTGGGAGACACACAAAGCTTATCGGCGTAAAAAGAAACATCTTTGGATTCTTTAAGATGCTCGGAAACCAATAAAAAGAACTGTCTGACCATCTCTTCTTTTCGCGAAATGGGAGTAGTTTTATTCATATATTTACTGGCATGTCCATGAATCTTTATAAGCAAAGCACATAACAGATGTTTCAGCATCTCTGTTCTATGATCATTTTCAACATCTTCTACAACGTTCCACATAATCCGGAAAAAGCTCATTGCCTCTTCCATCTCTATATCACTTAATTTAATAGAAGGAAAATCTGGTTTCATAAGAAAGACAGGCAGATATTTACGCAGGTAGTTCAATAAATCTTCCGCAATATTTTTTGAAATAGAAAAAAATACGATTCGAAAATCATCACTCAATGTACGATGAAAGACTATAGAATTTAATGCTATTAAAACTATTTCATTTTAGTTATAACGCGTTTTTTTAAGATTAATTTCTAGTTCAGCAGATCCTTCAAGACAAAAACATATGTATGATTTCTCAGCATGTATAGGGTACTCTAAAATAACAGATCTATCGATATCAGAATACATGATAAAATCATCCTCTATTGAGACTAAATTCTTACTAAATAAAAAAGATGATTTATTCATGATTTATTTATTATTAATTCTTTTTAGACCACAAAAATAGTATATATTTGTTAATTCAACAATAACATAATGAAATATAGACCAATTATAATGAATTTTAGAACTTTCTAGCTTATTCATTTATTCTGAACTTTGCAGAGATTAATTTAGGTAAAAGTGTATTAACCAATTATGTTTATCTTATGATTAAGAACATTAGTAGATTGTTTGTCACTCCACTCTCAATAGTTGGAGTATTATTAGTATGTCTTTCCCTTAACTCATGTAAAAAGAGTGGAAATATGGGGGAAAAGATATGGTTCAAGAATATGCAGTTACAGTCTTGAAAACCTCAGATATGGAACTAAAAAGTTCATATCCTGCAACAATAAAAGGAAAGCAGGATATTGAAATTCGTCCTCAGGTTTCAGGAACAATAACCAAATTATGTGTAGACGAAGGTTCTGTTGTACATAAAGGACAGGTTCTTTTTATTATTGATCCAGTTCAGTATCAGGAAGCTGTTAATGCAGCTCAAGCTACAGTTAATGTGGCACAAGCAAATGTGGCTACAGCTAAACTAACCGCAGAAAACAAACGTGAGTTGGCTAAAAATAATATTATTGGCTCGTATGACCTGCAGATGGCCGAAAATTCTTTATTATCTAGCAAAGCGACGTTGGCACAAGCTAAAGCACAACTAATCAGTGCAAAAAAGAATCTTTCATTCACAAGAGTTACAAGTCCGTCAAACGGAGTTGTCGGAAGTATACCTTTCCGTGTTGGAAGCTTAGTTAGTTCCAGCATCGCTACACCTCTTACTACTGTTTCTGATATTTCAGACATGTATGCTTATTTTTCAATGACAGAAAGACAACTTTTAAGTCTTACAAACGAAGGTAATTCACAGAAAGATATTCTTAAAAAAATGTCAAATGTAGAATTACAAATGATAGATGGAAATATATATGGCGAAACAGGAAAAGTAGAAACCATGAGTGGAGTTATTGACCAAAGTACAGGTTCTGTAAGTCTTCGTGCTAAATTCCCTAATAAGAACAGCATTTTAAGAAGTGGAGGTACAGGCTCTGTTTTGATACCTTATAAAATGAATAGCTGTATTGTAATTCCTCAAAAAGGCCACTTATGAAATACAGGATAAAAAGTATGTGTATTTAGTTGATAGCAAATCAACAGTAAAAAGTACTCCTATTGAAATATTCTCTTTAGATGACGGCCAGAATTATATTGTAACATCTGGCTTAAAGGCTGGCGACAAGATTGTAACTGAAGGTGCAGGAACTCTTAAAGATGGCATGCAAATCAAGGAAATTACTCCGGAACAAGCAGCAGCCAAAAAAGCTCAGGCACAACAATCTTCTGAAAAAGCTTCTAAGTAATAGGTGTATTATTAAAAGAGAAGAAATATGAAATTAGATAAATTTATAAACCGCCCGGTACTCTCAACAGTAATATCAATATTTGTTGTTGTTTTGGGTATAATCGGGCTTGTATCTTTACCAGTCGAACAATATCCTAATATTGCACCACCTACCATTCAGGTAAGTACAACTATACAGGTGCGAATGCTCAGACTGTAATGAACAGCGTTATTGCTCCTCTCGAAGAATCAATCAACGGTGTGGAGAATATGACATACATGACATCTACTGCCTCAAATAATGGGAATGGCAACGATTAATGTATACTTTAAACAAGGAAGTGATCCTGATATGGCTGCCGTAAATGTGCAGAACCGTGTAACAAAAGCACAAGGATTGCTACCTGCAGAAGTTACCAAGGTAGGTGTTATCACTAGCTAAACGTCAAACTAGTATGCTGATGGTATTTTCTGTCTATAGTTCAGACGATAAATACGACCAAACATTCTTGCAAAACTATGCGAAGATAAACATTATACCACAAATTATGCGTGTGCCTGGTGTTAGGTGATGCAAATGTTATGGGAGCACGTGAATACTCTATGCGTATATGGCTCAAGCCTGAAGTAATGGCTCAATACAAGTTAATGCCAAGCGATATTCTGCCTGCACTAGCTGAACAGAATATTGAAGCTGCACCAGGACAATTTGGGGAAGATGGAAATCAGTCTTTCCAATATGTAATGAAATCTAAAGGCCGTTTACAGAAAACGGAGGAATTTGAGAATATAGTTGTAAGAGCATCTGCAGACGGAAATATACTAAGACTAAAGGATGTAGCACGTATAGAGCTAGGAGCTCAGTCAGTGAGTGTAATAGTTATATGAACGGACATAACGCAGTTTCTTGTATCATATATCAAACTCCGGGTCTAACGCTACTGAAATCATCAAGAATGTGACTTCATTAATAAAAGATACCGAAAAGTCTTTGCCTGCAGGAGTAAAATACCAAATTATAATGAACACCAATGACTTCTTGTTTGCTTCAATTTATGAGGTACTCAAAACGTTATTGGAAGCCTTTATACTTGTAGTTTTAGTAGTATACATATTCTTGCAGGATTTCCGTTCCACACTTATACCGGCAATTGCAATACCGGTAGCATTGGTGGGAACCTTCTTAATGCTTAAATTATTCGGATTCAGTGTTAACTTACTAACATTAAGCGCATTAGTACTAGCCATAGCCATAGTGGTGGACGACGCCATAGTGGTAGTTGAGGCGGTTCACGCCAAATTAGATCAGGGATACAAATCGTCAAAGCTAGCTTCTATTGATGCAATGAGTGAGATATCCGGTGCAATCCTCTCCATTACCCTTGTAATGATGTCAGTGTTTGTTCCTGTAAGTTTCATGGGAGGTACTTCCGGGGTATTCTATCGTACAGTTTGGTGTCACAATGGCTGTTGCAATTGGTTTCTCTGCATTAAATGCATTAACCCTTAGCCCGGCATTATGTGCTATATTCCTAAAACCTCATAATAAAGAGGGAGAGGATAATAAAACTAGTTTCATAGAACGCTTCCATATAGCTTTCAATACAACTTACGAGAAACTATTGGAAAAATATAAAGGTAGCATATCACGAATTATCAAGCATAAATGGATTTCATTTGGATTAGTTATTATAAGTTTCGTGTTACTTGTAGTATTAATGAAATTTACTCCATCTGGAATGGTGCCAAATGAAGATACCGGAATCTTTATGATGTCAGTAAATATGGCACCTGGTACATCTTTGGAACGCACCGAAGAAACTATGAGAAAAGTAAACGAGATCCTGAAGTCTAACCCTTCAATTGAATCTAACATGCTGATTGGCGGTTATAGTCTTTTATCAGGTGCAGCTAGTTCTTATGGTAGCTTTTTCTGTAAACTTAAAAACTGGGATGAACGTAAGGAAAAAGGGCAAGATGTAAACAGTATTATCGGTATGCTATATCAGCAAACAGCAAGCATCAAAGATGCCCAAATACTTATCTTCGCTCCTCCTATGATTTCAGGTTATAGTATGACTAATGGTTTTGAAATGAATCTTCAGGACAAGACTGGCGGTAGCCTGGAAAATTTTAGCCAGGTTTCTCAGAACTTCCTGGCTGCTTTAAACCAGCGACCGGAGATTGCAAGAGCCATAACTTCATTTAACCCTAACTTTCCTCAATATCAAGTTGATGTAGATGCGGCTAAATGTAAACAAGCTGGTATTAGTCCAAGTACTATTCTTGAAACTCTTCAAGGATACTATGGTGGTATGTATGTTTCTAATTTCAACCGTTTTGGTAAATTGTATAGAGTGTATGTTCAGGCCGATGCAAATACCGTATCAGTCCGGAAACATTAAACAGCATCTTCGTTCGTAATGGAACTGAGATGGCTCCTATCAATCAGTTCATGACGATAAAGAGAGTTTATGGTCCGGATGTGATCAACAGATTCAACATGTTTACCTCAATGGCCATAAACGGATCTCCGAAACCAGGTTTTACTTCTGGTGAAGCCATTAAAGCCATTGAAGAAGTTGCTGCACAAACGCTACCTACAGGATATGGATATGAGTTTTCAGGTATGACTCGTGAAGAGCAAAGTACCGGAAGTAGCACTACTGCAATTGTGTTTGTTCTGTGTATTGTCTTCGTTTACCTATTGCTTAGTGCACAATATGAAAGTTATATTTTACCACTGGTAGTAATTCTATCCATTCCGTTCGGTCTGGCAGGAGCATTCATCTTTGCTAAATTCATGGGAACCCAGAACGATATTTACCTGCAGATTGCATTGATTATGTTGATTGGTCTGTTAGCTAAAAATGCCATTCTAATCACAGAGTTCGCTCTTCAAAGAAGACATTCAGGGATGAGCGTAACCTATTCTGCCATACTTGGTTCTACAGCACGTCTCCGCCCTATCCTTATGACATCTCTGGCTATGATTATTGGTCTGTTGCCTTTAATGTTTGCTAGCGGAGTTGGAGCAAATGGTAACCGAACTCTTGGTGGTGGTGCCGTTGGAGGTATGTTGATTGGTGTAATCTGTCAGATATTTGTGGTACCGGGATTATTCGTTGCATTTGAATATCTACAGGAAAAGATCAAACCTATAGAGAAGACAGGAATGGATGCCAGTGAGGCAATTCCTGAACTTGAACAATATAGTAACATTGATAAAGAATACGGAATGAAAAAACAAATAATAGGAATGATGTGTGCAACTGCTGTATTAAGCAGTTGCAATATCTACAAAACATACGAAAGACCTAAAGTTGATGTTGCCGGGATGTATAGGGATACAGTTTCATTAAAAGATACTTTATCTTCTGATACAACCAATATGGGTAATCTTCCCTGGAAAGAAGTATTCAAAGATCCCAAGCTTCAGGCTCTTATAGAGAAAGGTTTATCAAGCAATCTTGATTTGCAGACTGCAATGCTGAAAGTTGAAGAAGTGCAATCAACATTGAATGCGGCCCGTCTGGCTTTTCTTCCTTCTCTTTCATTGTCTCCACAAGGAACAATAAGTAGCTTTGACGGCAAAGCTGCAACAAAGACATATCAGTTACCGGTTACGGCTAGTTGGGAACTGGATATCTTTGGAAATATCCTGAATGCAAAACGCGAAGCAAAGGCTACCCTTTTGCAAAGTGAAGCATATCGCCAGGCTGTACAAACTCAGGTTATTGCCAATGTAGCTAACTGCTATTACACTTTGTTAATGCTCGACAGGCAATTGGCAATAACAGAGGAAACTGCTAAAAACTGGGGAGAGAATGTAAAGGCCATGAAAATAATGAAACAAGCAGGCCTTACTAATGAAGCTGCAGTATCTCAAAGTGAAGCTAATTACTATACAGTAAATGCTAGTATACCTGATTTGAAGAAACAAATCCGTGAAACAGAAATACTTTATCACTGCTTCTTGGACAAGCTCCTCAACAAATTGAGCGTGGAACATTGGCGGAGCAACAAATGCCTGAACATTTATCAGCTGGCATTCCTGTACAAATGCTTTCCAACCGTCCAGATGTGAAACAAGCAGAGATGGCTTTGGCTGGTAGTTACTATTACACAAATCAGGCTCGCTCGGCATTCTATCCTAAAATAACAATAAATGGATCGGCTGGATGGACAAACAGCGCCGGAGGTGCAATTATTAATCCGGCAAAATTCATTGCTTCTGCAGTTGGTTCATTAACTCAACCAATATTTGACAGAGGAGCTAATGTTGCCAAACTAAGATTGCTAAAGCTCAACAAGAAGAAGCATTACTTGCTTTCCAGAAAAGTATATTGAATGCAGGCACTGAAGTTAGCAATGCTCTTTACCAGTTCCAGTCTTCGAATGAAAAGTGTGTTCAGCGCAAACAACAGATTCAATCATTGGAAAGTAGTGTTGATAAGACAATGCAATTAATGAAATATCAGTCATCTACATATCTTGAAGTCTTAACAGCCAAGCAATCTTTATTGAGTGCTCAGCTGTCTGATGTTAAAGATAGTTTTGAACGTATTCAGGCTGTTATCAATTTATATCAAGCCCTGGGTGGTGGAAGATAATACATAAACTTTAAATAAAATGCATATGAATGAAATCAGCCCGTTGGCTTATGTCAATCCGGAAGCTAAAATTGGAGAAGGTGTAATTATACATCCCTTTGCATACATTGATAAGAATGTAGTGATTGGAGACAATTGTGTTATTATGCCTAATGCTAGTATTTTAAGCGGAACTCGTTTAGGAAATAACAATAAGGTTTACCATAATACTGTCCTTGGTTCTACTCCGCAGGATTTTTCATATCACGGTGGAGATACAATACTTGAGATAGGGAATAATAATGTTTTCCGTGAAAATGTTGTAATAAGCCGTTCATCCAGCAGTACCGGAAAATCTGTTATCGGTGATAACAACTTTATTATGGATGGTGTGCATATCTGCCACGATTGTAATATAGCAAATCATTGTGTAATTGGCATAAAATGTATTATAGCAGGAAACTGTATCATCGGTTCTCATGCAATATTCAGTTCCATGGTTAGTATGTTCCAAGACACTCGTGTTGGTGAATGGAGTCTGGTACAAGGAGGATGTCGCTTAAAGAAGGATGTTCCTCCATATATCGTTACTACAACAAATCCTACCAGTTATTATGGTGTAAATGTTGAAGTTCTTAAATACTTCAATGTTTCCGAAAAGATAATTCAGCACATAGCTCAGGCTTATGGATTAATTTTCCATTCAAAGTAAGCATTGCCGATGCTTTAATAAGAGTCGTGCAAGAGGTTCCAATGAGTGATGAGATAGAAAATATCATAAACTTTATCAAGACCTCGAATAAAGGACTAATTTAAGTATACTTTTTACCTTTATCATAAAAGTCGTAAGCCATAAAAAATAAAATGGTTTACGGCTTTTTTTATTATCTCAGCAGTGACTTAAATTCGAACTTTTTGGCCAATAATAGGCCAAAATAAACCTTTATATAGTATGTTTTATCATCTACTTTTGTAGAATAAAACAAGATTAAACATGCGAAAAAAAACAATTATTATTCTGACTCAATTATTCTTTGTATTTACATTTTTTTCCTGTGATTTATTTGAATATCAACCCTACGACGGACGCATAAGCGGAGATACAGGTATTAACGCTGCAAACATAAAACGAATAGAAGAAAACACCGAAGGAAAAGACACAATACGTTTTGTTATGATGGGTGATTCTCAACGTTGGTATGACGAAACCGAAGACTTTGTAAAGAGTCTCAATAAGCGAAACGATATTGATTTCGTTATTCACGGAGGTGACATGAGCGACTTTGGCGCTACAAAAGAATTTATGTGGATGCGTGATATAATGAATTCACTAAAGTTCCTTATGTAGCCATACTTGGTAACCACGACTGTCTGGGTAATGGTGAGGATATATATGAAGAAATATTCGGTGAAGAGAATTTCTCTTTTATGGCCGGAAAAACAAAATTTGTATGTCTGAATACCAATGCACTCGAATATGATTATTCTCATCCAGGTTCCCGATTTCACCTTTATAAATAATGAACTTAAGAATAAAAGTCCCAATCAGGAAAAAACTGTTATTGCAATGCATGTACGACCACTTGGTGTACAATTCAACAATAATTCTGCCCAGCTTTTTGAATATTATGTCAAACAATTCCCAGGTATACAATTCTGCCTTAATGCTCATGATCATAATATTGAAGTGGAAGATATTTTTAATGATGGAATAATATACTATGGAAGTAACTGCTATGAAAGATCGAAGTTACCTGTTGTTTACAATAACTCCTAAAGGATATACTTATGAAGTGGTACGATATTAAAAAAATACATTATATATTCTCTTTCTTTTTACTAATTCCATTTAATGCTAATGCACAGAGCAAATATGAACGACACGTTGAGCGTTATCAATCTGCATGGCAAAAACTAATACCTAAATACACAAAGCTGCAGTTTGCCGGTTCAATGGGATTATTGTCTGCAGGAATAGGCTGGGACTTATGGGAAGCAGCACCAATGGGAAACAGATGTTATGCTTGGATTCGTACCTCATTACTCTTCTAAATCTAAGGCTACATTTACACTGAAACAAAATTTTATGCCCTGGAAATAGATCTTGGGAAATAATTTTCAATGGAACCTTTTGCCTTGCGGACTTTACATAAATACAGGTTCTAAGCGAAGATTTTTGGGTAAAAGAGCCAGACCGCTACCCACACGGGTATTATAACTTCTCAACAAAAATAAGATCGAATATTTTTGTAGGGCAACGTTTTACTTATAATCTGGATACAGACAAAGCCAAAATGGCAAGAGCTATAACACTCTTTTACGAAATTGGAACTAGTGATCTTTATATAATTAGTGCTTTTGGAAACAGATATCTTAAGCCTGAAGATTATCCTTCATCTTTCATTAGGGTAAAGCTACAAATACTTTAAAAGAGTTTGAAACACTTAAGTACAACTCCTCAGTGGTTCTGTTTTTAAGAACCTCTGCTTTTGCTTATTTAAATAGTTGTAGACAAGCAAAATCAGGGCATTTTACAAGTATAGTCTACTGAGAAAAGAATCAAAATCAGGACGAGACAAGGTGCTAGATTGCCAGATCAACGCTAGATCAAATTATTTTGATCCAGCACTTCTATCGCACTCATAAGCAACAACTTAAAAGCTTACTGCTAGATTGCTAGATCAATTTCGCAAAATTAAAAATTATGTAGTGTTTATGCATATTACACTACTCCTGCTTTTCATTAAAATATCATCGGAGTTTTTCTTATATCCCGAGTGGTTTTATACTTTCAAAACTAGACATTAATAATATCTTGTACAAAAGAATGTAATCTTCTGTACAGAACAATTAAATCTTTTGTACAGAAGAATGCATTCTTTTGTACAAGGATACACAAACATGCGGCGTGCTTCTATAAAGAACAGGCCGGAAGTTTGCTGAACTCCGGCCTGATAGTTTTTTATCTCCGATTATATCTTTCAATATTAGCAGAGAACTATTATGCTCCTATTTAAATATTTCTATTTGAATACCTCTTTCGACTTAACTTTTATGATCTTTCCAAAGGATGAAAGCTTAGCCATATCTATTTTTTTAGAATTACCTACAACCACATATGTTATAGTACGGTCTTTTACATTCCTATTATAGAAGTTTACCACATCTTTAATATCAAGATTGGTAACATTTGCAATAATGTCTTTATTCGGATCGGAAGCATATCCGTCTTTTATTAAGGATGAAATCTTTAAGGAACGTTCGCGCAAAGAAGGATATTCGTTATTAGCCTTGTTTACAACGTCCTGTCGGGCAATTTCAATACGTTCTGCTGTTTCAGGCATCTGCTTAATCAATGAATCAAGAATACCCATAGCATCCGTTGTTTTATCACATTGTGTTGAAAGCATTGCCACCAATTGACCATTCTTATCACTGTATTTATAAGGAGGTAGCTTGTATGTTGCATGCACTCTGTAAGCTAAAGAACGGAATTCACGAATCTGCTGAAATAGAACAGAGCTCATGCTTCCACCAAAATAGCTGTTAAACAAAGCCGACTGATAGCGTTCTGAAGAGTTATTGTTTACTCCTCCCCTGATATAACCACCAATGATACTTTGAGATGATTTAGGGTCATCAATAAAATAAACTGTTTGTTCCTTATATTCCTTTTCTTCTCTACAAATCCGGAGTTTGCGAAGGTACATTAACCTTTTCTACTCCGAGATTCTTATTTATTTGGTCAACAACAGTTTCGGTTTCTATATTACCGCAATAATGTATATTACATTCAACCTTCTGAATACTATTAAATTCAGAAATCAAATCCTGCCCTTTGAGTTTCTTTATTTCGGGAACAGATAATCGGTTCAGGTATTCGGATTTATCTCCATAACGCACTTTGTCTAGCAGTGCATTAGCCAACTCATCCGGAGAACGTTTGATGGCTTTGACTCTCAGTTTAGCCTCATCAACCACCTGTTTCATCTTTTTAGGTTCCGCTTTTGCATGATTAAAGAAATCGGCAACCAGTTCTAAGGTTGATTCAAAATTCTTATCGAACTCCGGATATTTCAACACTAGAATTTATTCTGGTCGGCAACAAAAGATAAAGTGCTACCCAGATTTTGTAATTTAGCCCTGAATTGGTCAAAGGAAGAAGAATCTGTTCCTAAAAGATTCAGGTAAGTAGCCATTGGAGTCAAAGCTTTGACTCTAAAGTCCCTTTTCCATATTCAATATTTAAAGTAAATATATCATTCTGCGGATTAGATGCTGCATAAAGAACAACTTTAGGAGCTACCTGAATTACTTTTGCATCATTATTGAAATCGAGAAAACGAGGATGTGCATCCAATGTCTTTATCTGCTCCATTTCCTTGGCAAAATCTGATTTCGTTTCCGAATTCTGAGGAATTATTGGAGCAAATCCAGGCTTTTTCAGATTATTCTTAGGATAGTTACCAGTTTTCTTTTTTACCTGAAGATAATTATCTGTGAAATATTTATTTGCAATTTTCACTATGTCATCTTTTGTAAGATCGTCTATCTTCTTAACTTCATTAAGATATTCATTCCAGCTTTTTCCTTCAGAAAACAGAGACAGCATTTTTGCGCACGAGAGTCTATGTTTTCAAGGTTTTTAATATAATTCCTTTTTTGCTCTAATTTTAGACTATTAAAAACTTCGTCCGAGAAATCCCCTTTTTTCACTCTGTCTATTTCGTGCATTACAAGCTTCTTTGCTCCGGAATATGACTGGAAAAGTAATTTCGGCACAGTAAGTACTCCCACTACTCCAGCTTCATTCATACTAAGATTCAAAGCTCTGGATTCCATAATTTTGCCATCCACAGCCAGTTTATCAAGATATCCGGTACTATTATCATTATTCAGAATCCCCATAGCAATACGAAGTGCTACTTCATCTTCATGATTGGCAGGAACTCCTCTCCAGCCAAGGATTAATGCCTTCACTATTGGAATTGGCACTTTAATTTTAAATTCTTCTACCCCTGAAAAAGGCGGCAAGGACACAATCTCTCTTTTAGGTGCATCTCCTTTTCTTATTCTTGAGAATGTTTTTCTCCAATACAGGAAGAACTTCTTCTGCTTTGAAATCACCGCTTAATATAAGCCCCATATTACCGGAAACATAGTATTTCTCGAAAAACTTTCTCATCTCGGAAAGCTGAGGATTTTTAAGATTTTCCGTACTGCCTACAATAGGATAAGCATACGGATGAGGAGCAAAGAAACGTTCTGCCATTTTTCAAAAGCCTGATAGCCCATCATATCATTATACATATTCTTCTCCTCATAAACTGTTTCAAGTTCACTTTGAAACAAGCGGAAGACTGGATTCATCAGACGTTCGCTATTAAGTTCAGCCCATTGATTTATATACTGAGGTGAAAATTCATTGTGGTAAATTGTACAGTCGTAAGAAGTTCCTGCGTTCAAACGACTTCCGCCATATTTTGAGATAAGACGGTCGAACTCATTGGGGATAACATATTTTGAAGACCGAATACTCAGTTCATTTATTTCTTTTTGAATCTCTTTGCGTTTAGCTTCATCTTTAGTCAGTGCAAGTTCATCATACTTCTGAGCAATAGAATCTAATAAGATTTTCTCTCCACTATAATTTATTGTTCCAATCTTATCGGTCCCTTTAAACATCATATGCTCAAAATAATGAGCAATACCTGTATTGGGACAATCTTTTGATCCTGCTTTAACTACAACAGCACCAAAAATTTTAGGCTGAGAATGATCTTCATTAAGCCAAACTGAAAGGCCATTACTTAATTTGAACTCTTTTACATTAAGAGTTTCCGAAAGTTGAGCGTGCGCAGACCCACTCAACAAACCACTAAAGATTGCTGATAACACGATTTTTTTCATTTTTGATTAAATAAATTCTATTCTTTCCTTCTTCCTGAGGAATACGGAATGCCGTGTAGAGTTCTATCACAGCAGCAATGGTAAGAGTTAGCATCCATTCATTACCGTGAGGAAGTGTAAACATCAACACACCAGTAATTATAAGGAAAACAGCTCCAAATATTTGTTGGTTATAAAGTCGCTTCAAAACAACATTATTACCTTTATATGAAGAGAATATCTGAACTACAGCAATAGCCAAAGCTCCAATACAGTAAATATATGGAGAAAGATTCCAGTTAGTAATATAAGATGCTGCTCCAAAAAGCAAAAGTACTGCTCCAATAATAAAGATTAATGACTGATATTTTTTCATTTTTGAGGTTCTTCTATATTTGTATCTTGTTCATCCTGAATAATGTAAATATCTTCATTAGGTTTCTTCATCAGATATTTTTCACGCGCAACTTTTTCAATAGAACGCGGATTAGTAGTCAACTCATTCAATCTTTTTGTATTTTCATTATAATCCGCCTGATATTCCCTTATACTTTCGTGAAGTTTGTTTATTTTACGAATATTAGAGATACGACGCACCATACTGTTCTCATCGAGAAAGCCAATAATAGTCACAAAAATAAGTATTGTAATCAAGTACTTATGTCTTCTGATAAATTCCCAAATTGTATGAAGTTTACTCATTTTTTCATCAAGTTGAATCTGGATACAAAGATAGAAATATTTCTTAACCTACATTTTAATAATCGATAATTTAATGTACATTTGCACTGATAGAAAAAGAAGTATCCCGAAAATATGGAAAATTATATAGTATCGGCTCGAAAATATCGTCCTTCCACTTTTGAATCGGTAGTAGGCCAAAAGTCATTAACTACAACATTAAAGAATGCAATTGCTGCTCAAAAGTTAGCGCATGCGTATCTGTTTTGTGGTCCACGCGGTGTAGGAAAAACTACTTGTGCCCGTATATTTGCTAAAACAATCAATTGTTTGACTCCTACAGCCGATGGTGAAGCATGTAATGAATGTGAATCATGTAAAGCGTTCAATGAACAACGTTCGTATAATATTCATGAACTGGATGCAGCTTCAAACAATAGTGTAGACGATATCCGGCTTTTGATAGAGCAGGTTCGCATCCCGCCACAGATAGGTAAATATAAAGTATATATCATTGATGAGGTTCACATGCTTTCTACAGCAGCATTCAATGCATTTCTTAAAACATTGGAAGAACCACCCAAACATGCTATTTTTATTCTTGCAACAACAGAGAAGCATAAACTGCTGCCTACAATTCTGTCTCGCTGTCAGATTTATGATTTTAACAGAATCAGTGTACAAGACACAGTAAACCACCTTGCACACGTAGCTCAGCAGGAAGGAATAAATGCTGAACCCGAAGCTTTAAATGTTATCGCTCAGAAAGCTGACGGAGGTATGCGTGATGCTTTGTCCATTTTCGACCAGGTAGTAAGTTTTCACTGCCGGGAATGTACAGTATCAAAGTGTAATCGAGAATCTAAACGTTCTTGATTATGAATATTATTTCAAATTAACCGATAAGTTTATTGAAAATAACGTAAGCGATTCGCTTCTTATCTTCAATGATATTTTGAATAAGGGCTTCGAAGGCAGTCATTTTATTACTGGATTAGCTTCACATTTTCGTGATCCTGTTAGTTAGTAGAGATGAATCAACATCTGCAACTTCTGGAAGTTGGTGCCAGCATTCGTAGCAGATATAAAGAGCAAGCGGCCAAATGCAAACCTCAGTTTCTTTACAAAGCAATGAAGCTTGCCAATGATTGTGATCTGAACTATCGAGTAAGCAAAAACAAACGTTTTTTTAGTGGAACTAACTCTTATTCAGATAGCGCAACTTACTGCAGAACCAGATGATGTGAGTCATGGGCGTAGCCCTAAACAAGCTATAAAACCAATATTCAACCAGCAAAATAATGCTGCGGTACAGCAACAAGTAGCTGCACCTGTTTCCCAGAACCAACAAACAGCTCCAGCATCTGTATCAAATAATACTAATGCTGCACCGGCTGCCGTTGTTTCATCGGCTCAGACTAGTCCTGTAACAAACATAAAGTTAAGGAAGAAAAGAAAGTTCCGGTAATGAAAGCCGGCAGTTTAGGCATATCGATCAAGAATCCTTATAAGAATGAGCAAGAGCAGCAGACAAAAGTTACTGAATCTGGTCCCTTCTCTTAATAGGCATGAAGAAGATTTTGCTTTTAACGAGAGAGATCTGAGTCACTACTGGATTGAGTTTGCCCAATCTCTACCTATAGAACAAAGAGGGATTATGATGCGTATGAAGAATTCTCCTGCCAAATTAATCTCTGATACGTCCATTGAAATGGTTGTAGATAATGAAATTGTGGCAAAAGACATGACCAGTATGATTCCTGCAATTCAGAATTATTTGAGAACTCAATTACGGAATAGCAAAATTACCATGACAGTTCGTGTAAGCGAAGAGCAAGAAGTGGTACGTGCATATAGCAGGGTTGAACGCTTTTCAAATGATGGCCCAAAAGAATCCGGAACTTATTAAGCTTAAAGAAGCCTTCGGATTAGAACTCTATTAAATAGCAACGAACCAATTACAAATGGTATAAATCGGCTTTTTAAAAGAGGATTATTAATATACTTAAGTGTTCAATAAATTATCAGAATAAAAAGTAAAGGCTGCCCTTTTGGACAGCCTTTATTCTTAAGTATAACTGGTTAGGTAGATAAACAGATTTATTTTCTGTTCATCAGGCGATAACTCGCCATTTTCTTCATATTTCGTTCCCGGACGACCGTAATTACAATATGGGTAAATGGAAATACCACCTCGGGGAGTGAATATTCCTGTTACTTCTATATATTTTGGATCCATCAAGCGAATTAAATCTTTCATTATTATATTAACGCAATCTTCGTGAAAAGCACCATGATTACGAAAGCTAAACATGTATAACTTCAGACTTTTACTCTCAACCATTTTCACATCAGGAAGATAAGAAATCCGAATTTCAGCAAAATCAGGCTTGCCCGGTAATCGGACAAAGACTTGTAAATTCGGGACAATTGAACTGTACCCAGTAATCATTTTCCGGATGCTTATTATCAAAAGCTTCCAGCACTTCCGGAGCATATTCATTTTTATATTCAGTTTTTCCTCCTAATAAAGATAGCTGATCTTTTAAATCTGTCATTATTCGTGGTTTTATATTATGGTTCTAGTTTTTTCTTTTCAAATACTCCTGCAATCCATGATTTCTCAGCTTGCAAGCCGGACAATGTCCGCAGCCATCAGCGGGAATACCGTTTATAACAAGTCAGCGTTTCATTGCGAACAAGATCAAACACTCCAAGTTCATCGGCTAAAGCCCATGTTTCAGTTTTATCAATCCACATTAATGGTGTATGAATAACAAACTGTTCATCCATAGCCAAATTAATCGTTACATTCAATGATTTTACAAATGAATCACGGCAGTCCGGATAACCACTAAAGTCTGTTTGCGAAACTCCGGTAACCAAATGGCGAACTCCTTTTCTCTGGCAAAAACTGCAGCAATACTCAAAAAGAACAAATTTCTTCCTGGTACAAATGTATTAGGAAAAGAGTCAGCTGGTTTCTCCTGATCCATTTCTATGGAACTATCAGTTAAGGAATTGCTTCCTAATTTACTAATAAATGAGGCATCCATCAAATGAAATTCCACATCAGCATTTTTCTGCTATATTACGTGCAATATCCACCTCTTTCTGATGCTTCTGCCCATAAAGGAAGCTCAAAGCATATACTTTTTAAAATGTCTTTTTGCCCAAAAGAGACATGTAGTCGAATCCTGTCCGCCGCTAAATAATACCACAGCAGACTCATTACTCATTCTCATCAAATTTCTTTTATTTTAATTACGCTGTAAGAGATATCTTCATCATAAACATCCGTTTCTTCAGTAAGCTTCACATAATTTACTACTCTGCGTGTAATAGGAAGAACCAATATTTCAAATAGTGTTTAGCAATAGTCTCAACAACTATAATCTGAAATACCACACTCGTAGGGATTACAAAAGGAATCCGATAGTAGTAAATACAAAAGTATCGGCCAACTCTCCCACTAAAGTAGAGGCAACAGCTCTTTGTCCAAACTTCTTTCCCTTATGCAGAATCTTCATCTTACTCATTACATAGGAATTAAGAAATGAACCGACTAGAAAAGCGAGCAAACTTGCAAGTGCAATACGAGGAGTCTGCGCAAGAACAGAAGCATAAGAATTCTGCATCGTCCAATGTGGAGCCGGAGTCAGGCTACTGAAGCTTGAAATAGCAAAATTGCCAGGAAATTGACAGCGAAAGCAATCCAAATTATAAGTCTTGCTTTACGAAATCCCCATACCTCTGTAATACAGTCATTAATAACATAAGAAATAGGGAAGATAATTAATCCTGCAGTAGATGGAAAACCAAAGATTTCGAATTGTTTTACTGCGAGAATGTTGGAAAGAACAAGGCACATACTAAAAAGTATGCCCATTAGCATAAAAGAAACAGTTACTTTACTTTTCATTTTTCTTGTTTTTTACGTGGTGTTCAAGCACACGACCTCTATTCAAGGCGTCGTATTTTTAAATTTCGGGTGCAAATGTAAGAATAAAAATGCAAGAAAAAAACAAGAATCAGTTAAAAGTAAAAAATAAAGGGCAATCCGAAGATTGCCCTTTACCTGATCCTCTTGATCAAGAAGATCAGTCAGATGGTTTGGTTGTTAAATAGCGAGTTTAGTTAGTCTAGTTATTATTTAATTTTAGTTTTCTTATTCTGTTAGAATGTATAATCAACACCTAATCCAAATACTTTGTTTGTACGAGTAAAGACATCTGTTCCAGCAAGACCTGTTCCATTATACCCTACACTATTAGCATCTTCAGCTGTCGATTTAGAAACTTTAGTATATTTATCATAATTGGTGAAAAAATAAGCAACATTCAGCTTCAAACTTTTATTTAGTTTAAATGCAGCTCCCATACCTATAGAATATGAACTTGTAGTAAAACTCATATCAGACATGTACTTATCCTGCAATTCATAATTTGTACTTTGAAATCCACCACTCACAAGAACTCTGTCGGTAATATCCCATTCAGCACCTGCAAGATATTCGTCTGTACCTCCACCTAAATATTTTTGCTTATCATTAGCCATCTTTGCATCCTTATCATAATAGTGATTCCATCCTAAAGAAGCACGAACTGAAGGAAGTATTGAATACTGAGCACCAACAGTAAGCATTGCCGGAATATCATTCGGAGTATTCACACCATGATCATAAGCAACAACACCTGTTGAATTTACTTTTGTCTTATTTTCAATATTCAGGTTAGTCTTGAACTCATACTTAGCACCAAGATTCAGTTTACCTATTTTATAATCAACACCGATAATAGGTGTAAGTCCCCATCCGCTTTGATCACAATCTAATTCTTTATCTGTTGATCCAGCTACTACGCTAGATATAGCATTAGCCGCTGTAGTTGCAGAAGCGGCAGCAGTTGTATATTGAGCAGCAAGTTGTGTATTGCCTGCAGCTGTAGCAGCAGTTGCTAGCGTTGTATATTGCGCGGCAGCTGCACTATATTGACCTTTTTTTGTAAGCAATTGATTTTTGATAGATTCATCATTCAAATTTACCATATCGCCTCCATTCAGATTTGCACTTATATTTCTTAAGTAACCAAAATAGCTGTTGCTTACGTAATTCATTCGTCCACCTCCAAAAACCGCAAGATTATCATTCAACTTATAAGTTGCTCCCAGCTGCAGACCAAAAATATACTGTCTACCTTGCATATAACTGTTTACTGCATATTGATTTGTTCCTGCAAAACCAACTTTAGAAAGTACAATCGGAATCATTGCAACTTTAGATTCAAAAGAAGCCAATCCTTCATTGAACGTAGCTTTACCTCCACCACCGGTTACAGCGAAGCTACCAGAAAAAGTCCAGTTTCTTTTTTATAAGCAGCCTTGAAAACTAGGAATAAAAGGAGCAGATGCTTCTCCTTTGAATTCTTTAGTTGCAGCTTCCGCCATTTCCGGCAAAAGGTGCAAATGTAGAATTAATAGTTCTGGTTTGGAAAGCACTTTGCCCATTCAATGATAAGTGAAAACCGTCATTTAAGAAAGCAACACCTGCCGGATTAGAATAAACAGCATCAATTTCCGTAGATGCGCCACGGGCTATATTACGAAGAAAGGCTACATTCTGATTTGTGTTTGTCAAAAGTCCCCCCGCAAAAGTTGGAACTGAAACGATTAACATTAAAAAGCTAATCAGTGATAATTTTCTCATAAGATTTTATATTTTAATATTTAGGGCGCAAAGGTAGCATAAAATTGCACATGACCAAACAGAAATGTGCTATTTTTTCATTTTGATCACTAAAATAGAAGAAGAATCAGCACAAAAGAAACTGTTTCATTAGAAACAAAAAAAATAGGTTATCCATCACGGACAACCTATTTATAATGTTCACAATTAACAGTTAACCTAGTTAAACACAAAATTTACTATAGAACGAATATCTGTCGAAGAAGAACCATATATACACTTTAAAGGCCCCTGGTTCTACTACCCAGTCATGTAATGTCTCATTAAAGAATTTTAGAGCATCCTTTCCTACTTTAAAAGAAACAATTTTTTCCTCTCCGGGAGCTAGCTCTATCTTTTGAAAGTCTTTCAATTCTTTTACAGGACGAATTACACTACACTTTTCATCGCCAATATAAAGTTGAACAACTTCTTTACCTTTTACAATTTCCAACATTCTTAACTGGAATAGTTACAGTTATCTCTTCGGTTCCCGAAATATCCTTCTTATCGGCAATTGCCTTTCCATATTTAACTGAGTGTAACTCAATCCATGTCCAAAAGGGAAAAGAGCGGGAATCTTTTTGGTATCATGCCAACGATAACCAACCAGGATATCCTCTTTATATTCTTCCTTCACACCATCTCCCGGATATGCAATAGTCCCAAATGAATGTGCAGCATTATCTTCCAGCTTTACAGGGAATGAGAATGGAAGTTTACCACTTGGATTAACCTCACCTGTTATTATGTTTGCTATAGCATTTCCCGATTCAGATCCCGGATACCATGCCTGCAAAATACTTGGTACATTTTTAATCCATGGCATTTCAACGGCATTACCACTTAAAAGAACTACTACCATATTCTTATTGACCTTTAACAAATCGTTGATCAGCTCAGTTTGCCCAAAAGGAAGTGCCAGTGATTTACGATCAGCATTTCTCGCAATCCTGGAAATTATTCTTATTCAACCCACCTACAAAAATTATCAAATCAGCATTTGCAGCCTGTTTTACAGCTTCTGCATGAAGAGAATCTGTATTAAAATCGGGAGCAACTTCGCGATCATAAACAGGTTTTCCAGAAGCATAGCCCATTGTATATTTAACTTTATCACCAAACTTAGCTTGCAAACCAGCCAATGGGGAAACTTCCTTCTTCACTTTCAGTACAGATGATCCACCACCTTCTGTTAAACGACGAATTGCATTCTCTCCTACTACAAGTATTGAGCGATATTTATTACCATTTAAAGGAAGAATCGCTTCTTTCTTCTTGGCTGATTCATTTTTTAATAGAACAATACCCTCTTCGGCAATAGTGCGAGCTGCATAATAATGTTCATCACTGGTAAAAGATCCCAATGGACGATTACGATTCATTGCTGTTCGGAATATTAATCGAAGTATTCTGCTGGCTTTATCATCGATAGAACTCATTGGATAAGTTCCATCCTTCAAACCTTTAAGGTAAGCCGAAGCTAGATAATAATCATCATAAGCAAACTTCTTTCCGGAACTAAGTCCGTTAGTGTAAGATCCCATTTCTATATCCAAAGCCATTGAATACAGCCTCTTTTGTATCATGCTGCTCCACCCCAGTCGGTTACCACACAACCATCAAATTTCCATTCTCCTTTCAATATTTTATTTCAATAAAAGATCGTTAGTGACAGGCATGCTGCCCACGAACTTTATTATATGATCCCATAATACTCCAACTTCCTCCTTCAACTATGGCTGCTTTAAATGCAGGAAGATAAATTTCATATAGAGCACGATCGCTAAGCTGAACATCTATGCTACCACGCCAAACTTCCTGATTATTCAGTGCGTAATGTTTTACGCAAGCAGCAACTCCATTAGACTGCAATCCCTTAACATAAGGAACTACCATCTTGGAAGCAAGATATGGATCTTCGCCCATATACTCAAAATTTCGTCCGTTTAATGGTGTACGATAGATATTTACACCTGGTCCCAATAGTATATCTTTTCTGCGATAACGTGCCTCTTCACCAACAGCTTTACCATAAATAGCTGACATTTGTGGATTCCATGTAGCAGCCAGACAGGTAGTGCAGGGAAAGCAGTACAGGAATCATTTGTCCACTCTGCGTTACCCCAGCTATCCCAGAGTATTTCTTCACGAACTCCATGAGGACCATCACTCATCCATATTTCGGGTATGCCTAAACGAGGCACCCCATGACTGCTAAATTTGGATTGAGCTGTACAAAGCTTAACTTTTCTCTTCCAATGTCATTCTAGACAATGCATCTTTGACGCGGGCTTCAATAGGCTGATTATCGTCCAGATAAACAGCCTTTTGCTGTGCTTTTAATGAAACAACTCCCAATGAAATGGCAATTGCAACATATACAAATTTCATTTTCATGATTAGATATTTTGATTATTTTAATGTTTTAACTAAACAGTTCGTTACTTTTCAGAGTATCTGAAGTTGCCTTTCAGTGTGATAGTCACCTTTATTTTCAAGTTGACTGGATTACTACCAGACATTTACCATAGAAGATCTTCCGAAAATTAGCCTTGAAACTTTCACTGCTTATGGGGCTACCATTATCAACTCCTACTAATTATCCATTCTCCTTCAATGCTAAAATTAATCAGATTATCAGCATTTAGGACAGAGGTTTCCATCTTTATCTTTTACCTCTACAGTCACAAAGCTAAGATCTTTACCGTCTGCTTTAATCTGTTTTCTATCGGCCGACAAATAATCTGAGCTGGAGCACCTGCTGTTTTTAACTCCTTACTTAATACTTCTATTCCATTTTTACGAGAAACGACTTTAATTGTTCCAGGAACAAACTTCAATCGCCACATTACATGAAACTCATCTTTTCCTTTTTTCTTATTCCTTGAGATTCGCCGTTAAGGAAAAGTTCTACTTCATCAGCATTATTATAGTATGCCCAAAGGTCAACCGTTTCACCTTCCTTCCAATTCCAGTGAGGAAAAACGTGAAGAACGTCTTTTTTAGTCCATTCGGACTTATACATATAATATATATCCTTCGGGAATCCGGCAAGATCTACAATTCCAAAATAAGAACTGCGGGCAGGCCAACTGTAAGGAGTAGGTTCTCCAAGGTAATCAAAACCTGTCCATACATACATTCCGCTAATAAAATCGTTATTCTTCACCAATCTCCAGCTATCTTCATGAGTAGTTCCCCAAGGTACATGACAATTAGTCATACGAAGAACAGGATAAAGACTCATCAAAGAAAGGAATATCCCAACGAGAAGGCCATATAAACATACTATCACTTGGCATGCGATAATAACCACGTGTCATTAGTCCGGAAGTAGCTTCTGTTACGATAAACGGCTTGCCCGGAAAATTCTTAGGGACATCCTTAAAGTATGATTCATGATAATTAATCCAATAATATCCAATGCTTTAGAGCGGAAAAGATGATTATTAGGATCCGGCTCATTATTTCCGGCAGTAATCGGACGTGTTGCATCCAACTCCTTAACCATATTGGCTAGTTTTAAGGTAAGCAAGGAATTTACACTCATGGAATCTCCCCTATTGGCAAGCATCTTTGGATCACGCTTAAAGTTCAGTAACAGATTTGCAGCCTGAAGATCCAGAGTATCAGCACTTGCATCCGTCCATTGTTCCAATACCTCGTTTCCTATACTCCACATAAAAATAGAAGGGTGATTGCGATCACGAAGAACGTGATCCGTCAAATCGCGTTCGTGCCACTCGTTAAAATAGCGCGAATAATCGTGCGCTGTTTTTTTCTTGCGCCACATATCAAAAGATTCATCCATTACTATGAATCCCATGCGGTCACACAATCCAGCAATTCTGGAGCCGGAGGATTATGAGAGCAACGAATTCCGTTACAACCCATTTCTTTCAGAATTTCAAGCTGTCGCTGAATGGCACGTGTGTTTACAGCTGCACCAAGACAACCTAAATCGTGGTGCATGCACACCCCTTTTATTTTGTTGAAACACCATTCAACATAAATCCTTTCTGAGCATCGAATTTAAAATAAGCGAATTCCCAATGGGGTCTCGTATTTATCTACTACTTTTCCGCCAACACTTATCTGAGTTATCACCTTATATAAATAGGGATTCTCTAGTGTCCAAAGTTCCGGATTGAATATATCAATAATTTGTTTTGTCTTTTCGACCACTCCTGGTTTTATTTTCAAAGTGCTGACAGATCTCTTAACTCCGGCACCCTTGCTATTCAGAATAAAGAACTTAGTTGTGCTGTAACAACGGACTTTGAATCATTTTTCACTTTTGTTTCAAGAGCAATCGTTGCCAGTCTACTGGAAACTTTTGGAGTAGTAATATAAGTCCACCATTGATCAACATGAATAGGATTGGCAATAGTCAGCCACACATTCCGGTAGATTCCACATCCTGATACCAGCGAGAGTTTGGTTGTTCACTATTATCAACTCTCACAGCAATCACGTTTTTCTGACCGAACTTAATATAAGGAGTAAGATCATAACGAAAAGATATGTAACCATAAGGGCGTTTTCCCAAAGAAGTACCATTTATCCATACTTCTGAATCCATATATACGCCGTCAAAGTCTACAAAGATCTTTTTTCCTTTAATATCAGATTGTATCATAAAGGATTTGCGATACCAGCCAATACCACCAGGCAACGCTCCACCTCCACAGCCCGAAGGATTATCTTTACTGAATTGCCCTTCAATAGCCCAATCATGAGGAAGATTCAGAACACGCCACGAATTATCATTGAAATTTGGAGAGAATGCTTCTTTCACTTCACCTAAATGGAAGGTCCAGTTGTTATTGAAGCTAGATATAATACGAGATGTAGCACCATAACACGAAACAGACAACAGTATTAAAAAAGCTGTTATTGCCGGGCATAAAAGATTATATCTTTTCATTTTTTAAAGTTAACAGGTTATATTTATATTTCCTTGTACAGAACAATTCATTCTTCTGTACAAAAGAATGAATTGTTCTGTACAAAAGAAAGCAATCTTTTGTACAAGGATTTATTAAAGGCTGAGGTTATAGTTTAATAACTTGCTTAGTGCCGCTTATATTTCACCGTCTTCCCCTTTACTTTTAAGTCAAATGCTTTTGGGTTAGCCTGATTAACATACACCACATTAAACGTACGGTTTTTCAGCATTCCATTAAATTCTCCTTTTCTATCACCTATAAACAAAGACTTTGAGGCTTCATCATAGGTAAATTCAATAGTGGCATATTTACCTTTTTCATAATTATAATTATCTCCTTCATCTTCATACAATTTAAAAGAACAATTTTTGCCACCATATACGAATAATGTTATCTTATCAGCAGGCTTTTCATTTGAATACTGCATATCAGGACCAAAAGGAATAATAGCACCTTCGCGAACAAAAAGAGGAATTCGTTCGTAAGGAGCAGCAATATTCAGCTTTTGTCCTCCACGAATATACTTACCGGTATAGAAGTCGTACCATCCGGTTGTCTGGGGGAAATAGATTTCTCGTGAACGAGCTCCATATTGATACACCGGACAAACCATCAGCGCAGGGCCAAACATATACTGATCACCTATATAATTAACCTTAACATCCTTTTCAAAATCCATCACCAAGGCACGCATAATGGTGTAATCCTTGAAATAAGTCATCCCGGCAAGTGAATAAATATATGGCATCATACTATAGCGTAGCTTTGTATAATACACTATTGACTGATAAGCAGGATGATTATCAGGAGCAATATTATATACTTCACGGTATGGGAACTGACCATGAGCCCTGAACAAAGGAGCAAATGCACCAAACTGATACCAACGAGTGTTAAGTTCACGCCACTCTTTCAGGTCGGCATTTTCATTTCCAGTCTTATCAAACACACGCTGACCCTTTTCATATCTTTTTTCTACGCAGAAACCACCAATATCCATAGTCCAGTAAGGAATACCAGCCATTGAAAAATTAAGTCCTGCAGAAATTTGCGCCTTCATATCTTCCCATCGGGTAGCAATATCTCCACTCCATGTAGCTGTAGAATAACGTTGCAGTCCGGCAAATCCTGAACGGGTTAAAAGAAAAACACGCTTATCAGGGTCAACCCCTCTTTGTCCTTCATAAATAGCCTGTGCATTCATCAAGGCATACGTATTAAAATATTTAGTTGAAGGACCTAAAGAAGTAGGACCACACAACTTCTTTCGGTATTCCATGTCCGTACAATCACGAACATTAGGTTCGGAAGCATCCATCCACCATGCATCAATACCCTTTGAGTAAAGCTTTTCTCTCATCTGTTCCCAGAAAAGCTTACGGGCACCAACAGAATAAGGATCATAGAAAGAGCCAACATAACCCGGTCCAACCCAGTCACGAATACTATCTTTTACAGCTTGATGATACATCCATCCATTCTTGTCGAATTCTTTATAATTTGCTGTAGTAGCATAGAATTTAGGCCAAACCGAAATCATAATCTTTGCATTCATCTGATGAACAGAATCAACCATAGCTTTAGCATCAGGGAAACGTTTCAAATCAAAAATCGTGACTTCCCCATGAATCTTCAGGCCAGTAATTCCAGTCGAGCACAATATTATCAATAGGAATCTGACGTTTACGGAATTCTTTCAATACACCTAACAATTCATCCTGAGTTTTATAACGTTCACGACTCTGCCAGTATCCCATTGCCCACTTTGGCATAATCTGAGATTTACCGGTCAGCGTACGATATCCGCCAATCACCTCATCCATATTTTTACCCTTAATGAAATAGTAATTTATCTCATTTCCCATTTCACTATAAAGAGCAAGTTTATTCTGTTGACTGTCTGGAACAGGACTCAATGCTTTCAATGCCATATAAGAAATTCCGCCATCAGGTTTCCATTCAATCCGTATTGGAACTCGTTTCCCCTTTTCCAGATTCACGGTAAACTTATAACTATTAGGATTCCATGCAGTACGCCAGCGTTCCTGAACCACCTTTACATTATTAATATATACTTCAGTATAACCTGCATAGTACAACCAAAAACGATAAACCCCGCTTTCATTAGCCTCAAGCTCACCAGCGTAAGTTACATTGGCACCATCGAACGGAAAATTAGCCGGAAGATTCTTTATTGTTTTAATATCTTCATAATCAACAGTAGATTCTGTACGTGTTACTGTTGCTTTTCCACTCCTTGGATCGGGAACATAAGTAGCAGTCAGTCCACCTTCTTTACCATTTGCATCAAAAAGTTTAAATTGATCCAGCTGAGCATATTCACGATCATCACCAAATTTACTCAATGAGTAGTTATCCCACAAAATTCCATAATTCTTGTTTGAGAGAACAAAAGGCACAGACACTTTCGTGTTATACTGAAAAAGAGATTCGTTCTTACCTTTATAATTAAATTCATCAGACTGATGTTGTCCTAGTCCGTAGAAAGCTTCATCATCGGGAGATTCAAAAACCTGGCGCATAGTGTAACCTTTGGTACCCTCCACTTCAATTGGAGTAAAAGATTTGCCTCCGCCTTTATTTTCACGAAGAACAGCGTTTCCTTTTGTATCGGTAAAATTAACTTCACCAGTCTTTAAATTTACAAAAGCCTTTAAAGAAGCAGTGGAAAGAACAGCACAATTATTCTTTTCTTCAACAGTAAAAGGAGTCTCCTTACCGGTTTGAGGTACAACAATCAAGCTCTTTTCATCCGAAAATTTATCATCAGGAGTAGCAGACACATGAATTATTTTATCATTAATAACCTGCAATCTTACTTGATTCAAACCGAAACTTTGTTCTTTCTTTAAATGTACAATAAGCCCGTCAGCAGTTTTTTCAAAATCCGGTTTTGCACAAGACATAAACAATATTCCAGCTAAAAAATAAATAAATATGTTTCTCATCGTTTACCAAAAATTTAATAAGTTTTTTCAATGGTGTAAAGATATAATATAAAATATTACCTTATATTACACATTTGTTTTATTAGCGTACGCTTTTTGATAGGAAAAGGTATCTATTTGTTTCATCATGGGGTACAATTTGTTTCAAAGCCTGATAAAGGGCTAAACTTTCTTAATTTAGTCAACAGTTTTACAGAAATATATTTGGGTATACGGAAGAATTTGACTTTATTTGCAATGACAATATAAAACTAAAATAAAATATGATAAACACTTCTATGGCTCACAATAACCTATCAGGCCTTAAGCGTGAGGATTTCCAAAAAACAATAAACGGTAAATCAACTGATTTATTTATTCTAAAAAACAAAAATGGTATGGAAATCGCAGTTACTAATTACGGTGCTGCAACATTATCCATTATGGCTCCGGACAAAAACGGAAACTACTCAAATGTTATTCTTGGACACGACAGTATAGACAATGTAGTAAATAGTCCTGAACCATTTCTTAGCACTACTATCGGACGATACGGTAACAGAATTGCCAAAGGAAAATTCACTTTATGCGGCGTTGAATATACACTTGCCACCAATAACGGACCTAACTCCCTACACGGTGGACCAAAAGGATTTCATGCAGTTGTATGGGATGCTGAACAAAAAGATGATCAAACTGTAGAATTTAAATATACAGCCCAGGATGGTGAAGATGGATTCCCAGGGAAACTGGATGTAATTATGACTTATTCATTAACAGATGAAAATGAATTCAAAATAAGTTATAAAGCAAAGACAGACAAAACAACCCTCGTAAATCCTACCAATCACGGTTTCTTCAACCTCGCCGGCATAGCTAATCCTACTCCAACTGTTCTCAACAACATTCTTACTATAAACGCAGATCATTATACTCCAATAGATGATGTATGCATTCCTTTTGGAGAAATTGCAAAAGTAGAAGGTACTCCTCTTGATTTCAGAACTCCACATGTAGTTGGTGATCGTATTAATGACAAACATCAGCAAATTGAAAACGGAGCAGGATATGACCATTGCTATGTATTAAACAAAAAAGAAGCAGGTGAATTAAGTTTCGCTGTAAAATGCGTAGAACCAAACAGCGGAAGATTCATGGAAGTATATACAACCGAACCTGGCGTACAGCTTTATTCCGGAAACTGGTTAAATGGTTTTGCCGGAGCTCATGGAGCTACTTTCCCTGCAAGAAGTGCACTATGCTTTGAAGCACAACATTTTCCAGATACTCCTAATAATCCTCATTTCCCTTCAGCTACTCTGAATCCGGGAGAAGAGTATTCTCAAGTAACCATTTACAAATTTGGAGTAGAAAAATAATCTTTAGAAACTAATTTAATCTCATAACTAACAATTTAAACGACATGTCTAATCAACAGAAAAATTACGCATTGCCTATAGCAATGATGTTTGCTCTTTTTGCAATGGTTTCTTTTGTAACCGGTCTTACTAACCCACTTGGTATAATTGTAAAACATCAGTTTAATGCAGCTAACTGGATGACCCAATTAGGTAATGCTGCAAACTTTATAGCTTATGCCTTCATGGGAATTCCAGCTGGTATGATGCTAAAGAAAATCGGTTATAAAAAAACAGCTCTGGCAGCAATCGCAGTAGGTTTCGTCGGCGTAGGTATTCAATTCCTGTCTGGTGTAGCAAGTAGCTTTGCTATCTATCTAACAGGAGCATTTATTTCAGGTTTCTCTATGTGTATGTTAAATACAGTAGTAAACCCTATGTTGAACACACTAGGTGGTGGAGGTAAAAAGGGTAATCAGCTAATCCAGTTCGGAGGATGCGGTAACTCTATTTCAGCTACTATCGTTCCTATCCTTGTAGGTTACCTTATTGGTGATGTAGCAAAAGCACAGATTAGCGATGCAGCTCCTGCACTGTTCATTGCAATGGGAGTATTTGCTTTAGCATTCTTTGTACTGTTCATTATGGAAATTCCTGAACCACACAAAGAAACTATTACTGAAAAGAAAGAAAAAGATACTCACAGTGCATTATCTTTCCGTCACTTCTTATTAGGAACTGTAGCAATCTTTGTTATGTAGGTGTTGAAGTTGGTATCCCTAACTTCGTAAACTTATTCCTAACTACAGCAAAAGATGCTGAAGGGGCTACTGGTATTGGTATTGATGCAGCTATGGCTGGTTCAATCTGCGGTACATATTGGTTCTTAATGATGATTGGCCGTTTCGTAGGTGGAGCTGTTGGAGCTAAGTTCTCTAGTAAATCACAGCTTACTTTTGTGAGTTCAATTGCTTTAGTATTCTTATTAGTTGGAATGTTTGCACCTACTGAAACTATGGTTTCTATGCCTGTATTTAAATCAAATATCAGCTTTGGTATGACAACTGTACCAGTTGGTGTTATGTTCTTCATTCTTTGTGGATTCTGTACATCAATCATGTGGGGTGGTATTTTCAACCTTGCAGTAGAAGGTATTGGTAAATACACAGCTATGGGTTTCTGGCTTATTCATGGTAATGGTTTGCGGTGGAGGTATCCTTCCTTTGATTCAGGGAGCATTGGCAGACATCACTAGCAGCTACTTAATGAGCTTCTGGATTGTATTTGCTGGTGTTGGTTACATCTTCTACTACGCAATTATTGGTAGCAAAAATGTAACAAGGATATTCCTGTTGAATAATTATATTATATTTTAAATAGAAATCTAAAAATAAAACACGAATTATGGATATTGAAGTTGTTAGAAGTCGCTTTCAAAAGCACTTCAACGGAGAAATAGGTTCAGTTTACGCATCTCCGGGACGTATCAATCTTATTGGAGAGCACACTGATTATAATGGAGGTTTCGTATTCCCAGGTGCTATTGATAAGGGAATGATGGCGGAAATTAAAATCAATGGAACTGATAAAGTAAGAGCTTACTCTATTGACCTGAAAGATTACGTAGAATTTGGATTAAACGAAGAAGATGCTCCACACGCTAGTTGGGCTAGATATATTTTTGGAGTTTGCCGCGAGATCATTAAAAGAGGTGGTAAAATCAAGGTTTCGACACTGCTTTTGCAGGCGATGTACCTCTTGGAGCCGGAATGTCTTCATCT
>Ga0268356_11225_pt1 | contig 32015 bp, 32 predicted proteins | sample BioMet10_FD_194415 | JGI IMG/M metagenome (GOLD analysis project Ga0268356, IMG submission 194415) | Sewage microbial communities from Oakland, California, United States - Biofuel 10 (PacBio Assembly) | ecosystem: Engineered > Wastewater > Sewage > Unclassified | place: USA: California | collected...
GCGCAGCGCGGGGCGGTCCCCATAGGCAAAGCAGAAGTCCGAGAAGCTCATGAGCGCGTGGCTCGACTCGTGTCGTGGCGAGTGGAGTCCTGCGGCGTGGTCAGGATAGTGGGTCATGCTACATCAGCCCCTGAAGGTAGACAAAGAGCGCGACGAGAAGCGTGAGCGCGACAAGCCACGCGACGTTCACCGCGCGCCAGGTGCGGCCGGGAGGCATCGCGTACTCCCCGTCAAAGCCTCGACAGCGCATGGCGTCAAAGGTGGTCTGCGCGGAGTCGTTGGCGCGCAGAAGGAGCATGCCCCCCACGCCGCCAAGCGAGCCGGCCTTGTCATCGTTTCTCCCCACGCTGCGCAAGCGCAGTGCCAAGAGCATCTCCACGGCAACCCTACCCAGGTCATAGATGGCGCGCATGGCGAGGTCAAACGTGAGGACGATCATGCTCGGAACGCGGAAGGCCCGCAGCGAACCCGTGAGCTCGCCTGCGGGGGTGGTCACGGCGACGGTCATGGCAAGGCTCGCCGAGACGAGCACCTTCGTGCCCATGAGCGCGGCGGAGTGTGACTGACCGAGCAGCGTGGCGGGCAGCATGAGGACGAAGGTGAGGGCCGCGGCACCCGCCGGGATCGATGCGACCCTCCTCAGGCTCTCGGACGGAAGAAGGCAGGCGCGCACGAGCACGATGGCGAGCATCACGAGCACGAAGGAGAAGTTCGTGGAGAGTGACGTGAGCAGGATGCAGACAAGACCCATCACCAGCTTGAGTGGTGCGGACGGCGAGAGGCGGGTGGGGCGTCCCGCATCGAGCCGAAGCCGTGACAGGAGCCCCGTCATCGAGAGCAGGCTGCGCGTGAGAAAGCCGTCGCGGTCGGAGCCGGGACGGTAGCCCTCCGACGAGGCGAGCCACGACGGCAGGCTCTCGCGCATCGTGTCCTTATCGCTAGCCAAAGTCGATGGCCTTTCTGGAGAGGCCCGCAAGCAGGCGGAAGATGATCACGAGCAGGGCGACCCCGATGACGGCGGAGAGCACGTAGCCAATCCAGTCGGGCAGGGCGCCGAGCGAGTAGTCGGGGAGGAGGGCCTGCCACTCCCACGCTTCACCCATGCCGGCGGGCGTGTAACCGACGAGCGCCGAGACGTCCTCCACGCCCCACTCGCCCCAGGCGTCGCCCACGGCGAGAAGACCGAGGGGCGAGGCGACGACGAGCGCACCGACGAGGACGAAGACGGGTCTGAGCGCGGCGGCTCCCTCGGGGCCGTCATCCTGGCGCTCGAGGCAGAACGTGGGAGCTGCCTTTCGCACGAAGGCGAGGATGCCCACGGTGAACGCCACCTCGGCCATTCCCCAGATGGTGAGGTGTCCCACCATCATCGCGGGAATGGAGACCCAGAGCGGGTAGGGGCAGAAGAGCGCGTTTCCAGCCGCATCGGTGAAGAGGAGCGGCTGTATGCCAAACTCGATCGCGGCGACCAACGCCGCGCAGTTGATGCCCACGTACGACCCGATGGCGGCACCGAGGAGCTCGCCCCTCTCGCCAGCCACGCGGCCGCGTATGAAGCGGTATACGCCAAAGCCGACGAGCGGCAGCACGAAGGCCATGTTGAAGCAGTTGGCCCCAAGGGCGAGCACTCCGCCGTCACCGAAGAAGACGGCCTGGATGGCGAGGGCGATGCTCACCGAGAGCACGGCCGACCAGGGTCCAAAGAGAATGGCGACGAGGGTACCGCAGACGGCATGACCCGTGGTTCCGCCTGGCAGGGGAATGTTGAACATCATTGCCAGAAACGAGAAGGCGGCGGCGATGCCCAAGAGGGGCATCTTCTCGGCGGGGACGGTCTCGCGCACCCTCCTTACCGCATGTGTCCAGACTGCTACCATGGCGACACCGAATACGCCGCAGGTAGACGGGCTGAGATAGTTCTCGGGAATGTGCATTGCTTCTCCAGTCACGCGAGTTGCCGACAACGCCGCCGTTCAATTTTAGCCAACTTTATCCTTGTGCTTCGCGCGTGAGAGATGCCGTAGAGTGCGTGCGGGTCGGTCGCCTGAGGGTATCATCCCATGAGAACCCTACTTTCGACGCAGGAGGTGCGCATGAGTCGCAGGAAGCACCATCTCGTTCGCAGTCTGGTCATCGTCGTCGTGCTCGCCGTCGTGGCGTGCGTGGCGGTGCTCGGTGTGAGCGCGGCGCAGGTCTATTCGAAGTCCCTTGAGGCTCGCACGCAGTTCTCCACGCTCTCGCAGGAGCTCTCGAGCGGTGACGTAGACGGGGCGCAGTCGACCGCCTCGGAGCTTAGGACCACCGTAAAGGACATCAACGACCAGCTTGACTGGCCAGTCTGGCAGCTTGTCGAGAAGATTCCGGGACTTGGTATCGAGGTGTCCACGGCACGCACGCTCGCATCTACGGCAGCCACGCTCGTCGATGACGCCATCACGCCCGTGATGGAGGACGTCGCGACGCTGCAGGATGACGGCGCCATCGCCTCCGACGGCACGGTCGACACGTCGGGTGTGATTTCCAATCCCATAGACACGGCCGCGTTGCTCTCGTCCATCTCAAGTGCCGAGACGGTCGTGAACTCCTGCAGCGAGACGATCTCGTCCCTGCCCACGTCGAACATCCCGCAGCTGGAATCCGCTCGCGAAGCGATGGCCTCCGGCCTCGCGTCCGCCGATGGCACGCTCGGTGGGTACTCGACCCAGCTCAGCACCGTGGTCAACGCGATTTCGTCGCTCGCGTCGGTAATGACCGGTGCATAAAAGGAGGGAGCCACCATCCATCGGTGGCCCCCGTATATGCGAATGCGATTGCGTCCCTGGCTAGTCGTCGTCCTCGTCGAGGATGTTCTGGAGCGTGGCCATGAGCGGTGGGATGATCTGCTTCTTGCGGCTCACCACGCCCGGCAGCACGGCCATGCCGTCCTTGGGCTCGACCTCAAAGGCGCGCTCCACGATCTCATCGGTGCCGTTGCCGTAGTAGAGCAGCTCGGTCGTCTTGGTCTTTACGTCGGTGAACATGTAGAAGACCATCGGGAGCTCTTCGGCCTTGGCGGCCTCGGGGAGCCAAGGCCCCACGAGCACCTCGGCGGCCTTGCGGCTGTTGTCGGTCATGTACGTGCCCTGGCCCACGCCGAACTTGACGTTACCGCGAGAGAAGACCTTGAAGTCCTGGTGAAAGACCTCCTCGGCGGTGCGCCCGGTGAGGTCGGCGCCCGCCTCGAACATGGCGTCGGCGTACGTGGGAATGTCCACCTTGCATATCTCCGCGAGGGTCTCGGCCGCGGCCTTGTCCTTCGGCGTGCAGGTGGGGGAGCGGAACATGAGCGTGTCGGAGAGAATCGCAGAGAGCATGAGACCAGCGATGTTGGCGGGAATCTCGACCCTCTGCTCGCGGAAGATGTCAAAGAGAATCGTGGACGTGCAGCCTACGGGCATGTTGCGGAACATGACCGGGCCCGCCGTCTCGACGCAGCCGATGCGGTGGTGGTCGATGATCTCCATGATCTCGGCCTGGTCGAGCCCCTCGACCGCCTGGGAGCGTTCGTTGTGGTCCACGAGGATGACGTGCTTCTTCTGGACGTTCAGCATGTTGGGGGAGCTTACGAGACCGGCGTAGTCCCCGTCCTCGTCGATGACGGGGAAGAAGCGGTGGCGAGACTTGGCCATGATCTTCTGGGCGTCATCCACGGAGGTGTTGACGCTGAACTTGAGGATGTTGCCCTCGAGCATCTTGGCGCGTACGGGGATGGCCATGTTGATGAGACGCGCGGCGGCGTAGGTGTCATACGGCGTGACGATGATGGCGCAGCCATGGCGTTCGGCGGAGGCGATCACGCGCTTGGAGACCTCGGCGCCGCAGCAGATGATCAGGCAGCCGGCATCGCACTCGACGGCGAACTGCTGGGTCTCGTACCGGTTGGTGACGAGGACGATGTCACCGGGCAGGACGGAGTCCTCCATCATCTCGGGCGTGGTGCCCACGCGTATGTGGCCCTCCTTGACGCGGCCGTTGGGGTCGCCGATGACCATCTTGCCATCGAGGGTCTGGATGATGTTGGAGTACTTGGTCTCGGCATTCGCCAGCGCGCCGGTATCGAAGATGTCCATGTTTCGCGTTGGCGATGTCCTTCACGGCGATGAGACCGACGAGGTCCTTCTTGCCGTTGGTCACGCAGAGGGTGTCGAGCCTGATCTTCTGCATGAGGTTCCATGCGGAGTAGAGGCTCATCTCCTTGTCGATGCCCGGCTGGTGCTGGATCTCGATTGTCTTTGATCTGCGGGGTCACCGTGGTGATGAGGGGCGGCTCGTCGAATCCGAAGTGCTTGAGCACGAAGGCGGTCTCGCGATTGATGGTGCCGGCGCGACGCGCCTCGTAGATGGGCTCGTTAACCTGGTTCTTAAGATAGGCGTAGGAGATGGCCGAGCAGATGCTGTCCGTATCTGGATGAAGATGTCCGATGACATTGACCTTGCGGATTGACTCTGGCATGTCTGAGCTCCCCCTTGATGTGCGTCATCTGAGGTATGACGTTGACGCGTCCCCTTCTCACTGGTAATGGAATTGTTGCACTTGGCGCCGTGCCTGCCGCTTGCGTCGGGCTAGGCTGACGAATACGGGTCGTGAGCGGCGCACTTTTAGCCTGAACTTGGAGATGGCGTGGAAGCGGTGTTTCGGGGCGAGTCATCGCGCGGTGGAGCCTGGACGGCTTTTCTCCCGTAGAATGTACCTGACCACCGAAACGATTTTCAAGGAGCAGACATGGCCGAATTCGTGTACCAGTTCTACAAGGCGCGCAAGGCGCATGGCGACAAGGTCATTCTCGACGACGTGACGGTGGGCGTGTACCCGGGCGCCAAGATCGGCGTCGTGGGTCCCAACGGCGCAGGCAAGTCCACGCTGCTCAAGGTCATGGCGGGTCTCGAGGACGTCTCCAACGGAGAGGCGCACCTCACCCCCGGCTACTCGGTGGGAATCCTCCAGCAGGAGCCTCCCCTCGAAGAGGGCGAGTCCGTCATCGAGAACGTCCGTCTCGCCCTTCGGGGACATCCTGGCAAAGGTGGACCGCTTCAACGAGATCGGCAACGAGATGGCCGACGCGGACGCCGACTTCGACGCCCTCATGGACGAGATGGGCCGACTTCAGACCGAGATCGACGCCGCCAACGGCTGGGACCTCGACAGCCAGCTCTCCCAGGCCATGGACGCCCTGCAATGCCCCGATCCCGATGCGCCCGTCTCGCAGCTCTCCGGTGGAGAACGTCGTCGCGTGGCGCTGTGCCGGCTGCTTCTCGAGGCTCCCGACCTGCTCCTCCTCGATGAGCCGACCAACCACCTCGACGCCGAGTCGGTCCTCTGGCTCGAGCAGTTCCTGCATTCCTACCCCGGTGCCGTGATGGCCGTCACGCACGATCGCTACTTCCTCGACGACGTGGCCGAGTGGATCTGCGAGGTGGACCGCGGACAGCTCTACCCCTACGAGGGCAACTACTCCACCTACCTCGAGAAGAAGGCCGCGCGTCTCGAGACCCAGAACCAGCAGGACGCCCGCCGCGCCAAGAAGATGAAGTCGGAGCTCGAGTGGGTGCGATCCAGCCCCAAGGCGCGCCAAGCCAAGAGCCGTGCCCGCCTCGAGCGCTACGAACAGATGGAGACCGAGGCCCTTGCCTCGAAGAAGCTCGACTTCACAGAGATTCAGATTCCCGTGGGGCCGCGCCTGGGAAGCAAGGTCCTCGTGGCAGACCACCTCTGCAAGGGCTTCGGGGACCGCGTGCTCATCGAAGACCTCTCGTTCACGCTGCCGCGCAACGGCATCGTGGGCGTGATCGGGCCCAACGGCGTGGGCAAGACCACCCTCTTCAAGACCATTGTGGGCCTCGAGCCCGTGACCGGCGGCTCGCTGGAGATCGGCGAGTCGGTCAAGCTCTCCTACGTCGACCAGATGCGCGCCGGCATCGACCCCGACCGCACGCTCTGGGAGGTCGTGTCCGACGGCAACGACTTCATGCAGGTCGGAGATACCGAGATTCCCAGCCGAGCCTACGTGGCGAGCTTTGGCTTCAAAGGCTCCGACCAGCAGAAGCGCGCGGGCATCCTCTCGGGTGGCGAACGAAACCGCCTCAACCTCGCGCTTACGCTCAAGCAGGGCGGTAACCTGCTCCTTCTCGACGAGCCCACCAACGACCTCGACGTCGAGACGCTCGAGAGCCTCGAGGAGGCGCTCGAGCGGTTTCCTGGCTGCTCGGTCGTGGTGAGCCACGACCGCTGGTTCCTCGACCGCGTTGCCACGCACATTCTCGCGTGGGAGGGCGATGACGAGAATCCCGGGCGCTGGCGCTGGTTCGAGGGTAACTTCGAGGCCTACCAGACCGATCGCGAGAAGCGCCTCGGACCTGAGGCGTCCAAGCCGCACCGCCTTCACCGCAAGCTCACGCGTGACTAGCCTTTCGCGCGGTGACGCCACGTCCTCGTTTGAGGTTTTCCCCGATTTGCGTATTCTTTTCATGGCAAGAAAACGAAGACACGTGGATTGGCGGCACAGCGGATGACACAGCTTGGCATGTTTGGCAGGCGTCGCGGCAACCACGGGTCACAGGTTCCGCCCACGTTCTCACGCGGGGGGACCAAGGACGCACCGGGCAAGAAGCGCGCGAACACGTCGTCGGCGGCATCGGCCAGCAGGAGCCAGGCACGTCAACAGGCATTATCCGCAAGCCCTTACGAGACCCATTACGGCACCGTCGCACCCCGAGAGGAGGCTCTCGCTCTCGTATGCCGCGCGCAGACGTCAGCTCGCTCTTCAGCAGAGGAAGCGGGCTCTCGCCATCGCCGGTATCGCTGTGGCCGTGATCGTCGTGGTGCTTCTCGTCATGCGCGGCTGTTCGAGCTAGGAGAGGGCGGGGGAGAGGTCGAGGTCCATGTCGACCCCGCCGTCGATGCCGTTTACCGAACCGTTGGTGGCATACTGCCACATTACATACCTAAAGCTTGAGGTGGGGGCCGTGGTATCGTACTGCGCCACCCAGAGGTCCTTCGAGACGGACGTGAGGTCGTAGCGGCCGAGGTCGTAGGCGCTTCCGTAGACCATCGAAGAATATCCGGCGCTCTCGATGCGCTCGCAGAAGGCCTTCGCCACGGCGGTGACCTCATCGTTCGAGAGCGAGTCCGGTCTGCCGTCCCCACCCGAGCTCTCAAGGTCGAAGACCACGGGCAGCTCGAGCTTGGCACCCGCAAGCTGCGCAATCACGAAGTCGGCCTCCTCGCGCGCCTCGTCCTCGGTGATCGCCTGCGAGTAGAAGTAGACGCCCGTGTCGAGCCCTGCCGACTGTGCGCCGCTAAGGTTGGCGCGGTAGTTGTCATCGGCCGCCACGCTGCCCGTGGAAGACCCGCGATAGCCCAACCGCACGTAGGCAAAGGTGATGCCGTCGGCCGCCACGGCAGTCCAGTCAATGGTTCCGTTGTGTACCGACACGTCGACCCCCGTGCGGGACTTGACCTCTCCGTTTACGGCGTATACGTAGCGACCCTCGCTGTTGAGATAGAGGTTTGACCAGTCATAGGGGCAGACGTAGACGGGGTCGAGGGCGTCTTGAACGGTGAGCGACGATTCGCCTCGCATACCGTTCAGGCCTGACGAGAAGAGCGAGAGCACGATTGCGATTGCAGCGGCGCCCACGACGAGAGCGACGAGAAGCGCTGCGAGCACCGAGGTGAGTCGCCCGAGCCGATGCCTGCTGGAGGCTCGCCTCCGGCGCGAAGAGCGACGGCGCGAGCTGGTGCTCGTCGAACGTGCGGACGTCTGCCGTGAGGATGACGTCCGACGTGACGAGCGATCAGGGCCGCTATGTCTTCTGGGCTGTGCCATGATGCGACTATACCAAGAAGTCGTGTTGGACTTATCGGCGGGAACCTGACCTGACCTTCCCTAGGAGGGTTGTCCGAGTCGCCCGCGACAATTGGGCGGCAGTAGGAAATTTGTAAGTTATGGGGGTATGCTTCAGGTCACTGGCGTCAAGTACCCCTATAAAACGGATATATCAGGGAAATCTTTGAAAAGGACATCCGTGGGCGCGTCAAGGTGAAGAACGGCTCAGTCTTTACCCAGATATACGATTACGTGACAAACAACTTCGGTGCGACTGCCTCACTTACCAACATCCCCGACGATCTTGGGAAGAAACAGCACGTAAGGATTAGAAGAGAGACGCTCAGCCGGTACCTTCAGATTCTCGAGGACGCAAGGATCATCAGCAAGTGCACGCGTTTTGGCATGAGGTCTCGAGAATCGCTCAAAGGCGAGCAGAAGCGCACCTGGACGACCTGAGTTTCCACTTCGCCCTGAACACCGACAATCGCATTAGCTACGGACCCGTTTTGGAGGACATCATCTACTGCCATACGAAGAGTAAGGGCCACGAGGTGAGCGTCGGACGTATCGGCCCGCTTGGGCGCGACCTCATTCCGAGAGACAGAGAGATGAGCTACGCATACGTCCAAGTAGCCATGACAATCATGGATGACCCAAAGGCCGAGGATCGTGCATGCCGTCCGCCTGAGCAGATTAGGGACAATTACCCCAAGTTCACCATCATGCGCAACGATCCGATTCAACATGGAAACGGAATCGCCCACGAGGGACATAGTCGGCCTCATCCAGGAGGGACGGGACTTCAGCTAATCAAGGGGCTGTTGGAGAATGCGTGTCCTGAGGGAAGAGGCCAGCCGTCGGTGCCTCTCATAGCGAGAGAAAGAGCTGGTGCACGCGCGGGTCGTCGTCTAGCTCGGGATGGAACGAGAGACCGATCTGGGACTGCCAGCGTACGGCTACGATGTTGCCGTCAATCCGAGCAAGTACCTCGCAGTCCTCTTGAGCCCTGACGACGAGCGGAGCCCGTATGAACGTCATGGGAATGGCACCCAGCCCCTTGAGGTCTGCGTTGGCGTGGAAGCTTCCGAGCTGCCGGCCGTAGGCATTGCGCCTGACCGTGACCGGAAGCGTTTCGAGCCACGTGGAGTTGTGCTGGCTGTCGACGATGCTCCCATCTCCGTTGACGTCATCGATGCGCTTGGCCATGAGAATCAGTCCCGCGCAGGTGCCGAGCGTGGGCATGCCCGCCTCGACCATCGAGCGCAGCGGCCCGAGCATATCGAGCTCGCGGAGCATCCGCCCCTGTGCCGTGCTCTCACCCCCGGGAAGCACCAACTGGTCGAATCCCTTTCCTAGGTCCGACGCCTGTCTCAGCTCGACGCATCGAGCGCCCAGCTCCGACAGCATGTGCTCGTGCTCGGCAAATGCACCCTGCACGGCCAGGATCCCGACGCGTTCGGACGGCATCAGCGGCCACGCTCTTCCATGATGAGGTTGATTTCGTCGGCGTTGATGCCCACTAGGGCCTCGCCGAGACCGGCGGAGATTCGTGCGACCAACTCCGCATCCTCGTAATTCGCGACGGCCTTCACGATGGCGTCGGCGCGCTTGGCGGGATATCCGCTCTTGAAGATGCCGCTGCCCACGAAGACGCCCTCCGCACCAAGCTGCATCATAAGCGCGGCGTCGGCGGGGGTGGCTACGCCACCAGCGGCGAAGTTCACCACGGGAAGCCTGCCGTCGTCGTGCACACCGCGAACGAGTTCTACGGGCACCTCGAGGCGCTTGGCCTCCTCGAAAAGCTCGTCGTCGCGCAGGGACTGCACGTGTCGTATCTGCGAGTTGATGAGCCGCATGTGACGAACGGCCTGTACGATGTCGCCCGTGCCCGGCTCTCCCTTGGTGCGAATCATCGTCGCACCCTCGGCGATGCGGCGCAGGGCCTCGCCGAGATCGCGAGCTCCGCAGACGAATGGCACGTCGAAGGCGGTCTTGTCGATGTGGTAGACATCGTCTGCAGGCGAGAGGACCTCGGATTCGTCGATATAGTCGATGTTGATCGCCTGGAGGACCTGGGCCTCGACAAAATGCCCGATGCGGGCCTTGGCCATGACGGGAATGCTCACCGCCGCTTGGATGCCCTCGATCATCTGCGGGTCGCTCATGCGAGACACGCCGCCGGCAGCCCGTATGTCTGCGGGGATGCGCTCGAGTGCCATGACCGCGCAGGCGCCAGCCTGCTCCGCGATGCGTGCCTGTTCGGGATTGGTCACGTCCATGATGACGCCTCCCTTGAGCATCTGGGCGAGCTCCCTGTTGAGCCTTACCCTGTCTTCGCTGCTCCTTCGTTCCATGGCATTCCTTTCGTCCGTGTGAGGAATGCTGTGGAGTGTATTGCTTTTCTGGTTATACAGATATACTCAAAAAACAGCAAAACTGTATGGTCAGATTAAGCCCAGAACAAGGGCGCTGATACCACCAGGAGGGTCTGTCATGCTCACATACGACCTCGCGGACCGTGGCGAGCAGAGCCTGTACGAGAACCTCTATCGTCACATTCGGGACGATATCCTCCGGGGCAACCTGCGACCTGACGATCGCCTTCCCTCAAAGCGCGGGCTCGCGGAACATCTTGGCGTGAGCGTGATAACCGTCGAGGGGGCATATCGCCAGCTGGCGGCGGAAGGATACGTCAGCTCTCGCGAGCGCAGCGGGTATTACGTACGTCCGATTTCGGTGCCGCCCCGTGCGGAGGCGATTCATTCGGCACGCGAAGCGCAGGTTCGACGCCCCTATGCAATTGCAGACTTCACGTCTGCATCTGCGGGTGCAGATCCGTCGTTCGCACGGCTCTGGGAGAAGACGCTTCGAGACACGATCTCCAACGAACCAGAACGGGAGCTCTTCGCGGCACAGCCTGCGCAAGGGATGCCGAGACTGCGGGAGGCCCTCGCGGCATGGCTTGCCCACGCCCGTGGCATGGCGGTAGATCCGGACAGGATCGTCATCGCTGCGGGTGCGCCGCTGCTGTACGGCCTTATCGCTCTCCTGCATGGGGCAGATGGTCCAATAGCCTTGGAGTCACCCGGATACAGGAGGCTTCAGAGCATTTACGAGACGATGGGCACACCTGTCGTGGCGGTTTCGCTGGACGACGAGGGAATCGATATGGCAGAGCTCGACAAGAGTGGCGCCTCGTTGGTGCACGTCATGCCCTCGCATCAATTTCCCATGGGAATCGTGACGAGCGTATCGCGGCGCTACGAGCTTCTGGGGTGGGCCTCGCGAACGGCGGGACGCTACATAGTCGAGGATGACTATGACTGGGAATTCAGGCTTGCCGGAAAACCGATACCCTCGCTCGGAAGCATCGACGCCGAGGGCAGGGTGATCTACCTGAGTACGTTCTCAAAGAGCCTGAGCCCAGCACTGAGAATCGCATTTGGCGTGTTTCCGCCCGCATTGGACGATTCCCTCGGGCGCGTGTTGAGGTGCTTCTCGTCAACCGTCGGTACCATCGAGCAGACCACGCTTGCGCATCTGATGGAGTCCGGAGAATACGAACGACATGTCAACCGATACCGCAACAAGTCTCGCAACGCGCGCGACCGGCTGCTCGAGGTCCTGCGGACGTGTCCGGCTGCGGACAAGTTCTCGTTCGAGGAGTGCGACTCCGGGCTGCACTTCGTGCTCCGCGTGGACACGTGCGCAAAAGCTGCAGACATCGCCGAACAGGCGGCAGAGAAAGGCGTTGGGCTGGCACCGATCGAGCGGTACGACATGGGTACGATGCGGGTTCCGGATGGCAGTGCGCGCTTCGTGATGCAATACGACGGCGTCGACCCAGAGTCATTCGAGCGCGCCGCGGCCGTCATCTGCGCGGCCATAGAACTCTCCGAGCGATGGTGTCGCTCGTGACCCAGCAAAATAGCAGGGCTACCACACGGGCACATAGAGTCTCCGTAGTCGAAGGTACCGCTGCCATGGTGAAGCTTTCCCTCCGCATCGAGCCGACGGAAGGCATCGCGCATGCGGACGAGAATCTCAGGCTGGATGTCCAGCGTGTGGTGCGCCGGAAGCACCCGCCCTGCTGGTAGAGCTGCGACCTTCTCGAGGCTCGCCAGGTATGCCTGCGGGTCGGTTGAGGGGTAGTAGGCAAAGAGCGTGTCCTTGTAGACCAGGTCGCCGGTGAACAGATACCCGCGTGCGGCCTCCCAGAAGCACATGTGCCCAGGCGAATGTCCGGGGGTGTGGAGTACTTCGATCACGTGACCGCCGAGGTCGATGATATCGCCGTCATGCAGTACCCGTGTCGGCGTTCCCTGAAAGAACTCGTAGGTGCCGACGTCGTAGTCCTCTGGCAGGTCGCAGCGGTCCACGACCATCCCACGGACGGTCTCTATGTCGAGGGGAAACCCGCCAGAGAGCCAGTCAAGCTCATCTGCGTGTGCGTAGAAGTCCGGATAGTGCCGATGTCCGCCTATATGGTCCCAGTGGATGTGCGTGGCGACGGCCGTCACCGGCTTGTTCGTGAGTCCGTCCACCTCCACCGAGATATCGCAGATGCCGAGTCCCGTGTCGATCAGCAGGGCCCGCTCGTCGCCCTCGAGCAGGTAGCTGTGTGTCTCCTCCCAGTGGCGACACTCGCTGATGGTGTGGGTGTCCTCATCAATCGTCTCCACCGTGAACCAGGGTCTCATCGCCAGTTCCTCCCGTGCAGTGTCTCATGTATGAGCTGTGGGTGCAGTTTCCGTCCGTGGCTAACCCCTTGGGTGGGTTGCCGACCATTATGAAGCAGCGCCCGAAGGAACGGCAATTACCCTACCACGGGGAAAGTGTCTGCGACGCCGTCACGCAGTGCCATCTATGGCTCCCGAATTTCCTTCGGAGTATGACAGAGTCGCAAGACGATATATGACATGTTCTTTTCCAGTGCAGTAAGGTTGACCGACGAGCCATCAGAGTGGCCGCCAGCCCCGGCATGGGTCAGACCGGTCACTGTCGTGTCCCCTGCCATTTGCAGCGCAACATCATAACGTGCCCGATTGCGAGAAGGGCAATCCAAGCCAGGTCAAGGATATAAATGTCCGGGAGAGGGGTTGTGTCGCCATCACTGGTGTGGTGGCCGTGTTGACGCGGGTGTTTCTGCTCCCCGGCACAATGGCGTTGATGTTCCCCTGGGCGCAGTGGGTTACGGTGGCGCAAACCTCGGTAGCGAGATTCTCGACAAATGCAGCTCAGAATAAGAGGATCCGAGTTATCGGCCGAGGTGGCCCAGCTCTCGAGGCGGACGCGCGGTCCCTGATGCCGACTTGATTGGCGAAGCTGTGGCCGATACCGAGTGCGATGAAGAGGGCCATCATCGATGAAGGTGTCTGCTTTCCCCGCGGCCAGCAAGCATATGCGGAGAACCAAGGAAGTATTGACATCGTACCTATCATGCATTACAACATAGGTAATCTATATTGCAATGCATGATAGGTGGTAAAAATGATTCCGTCACAAATGCTGAAAGGAACTCTGGAGGGATGCATCTTAAAAGTAATCAGCCACAAAGAAACCTATGGGTACGAGATATCTGAAAAGCTACAGGAATATGGGTTTACGAATATTTCAGAAGGGACTATCTATCCGCTTCTGCTTCGATTGGAGAGAAACGGGCTTGTGATAGTAAAACACCGGGAATCTCCGGTAGGTCCTAAGAGAAAGTACTTCTCTCTTTCACAATCTGGGAGAGAAGAAATGGACTGCTTCTATTCCAACTGGGTTGAACTGGAAAATGCAGTAAACGCTTTGTTCAAGGACGGAAAGTGATATGAACAAGAAAACAAAAGAACTGAACCGGATAAACAATTCTTTAGACAAGCAGGTGAACCCTGAGAATCAGGAAGCATTTACCGACATGATTTGTTACCTGCGAGGGGCCAACATTTCTGGATATCATCAGGAGCTCGTACGTCACGATTTAACGGAAATGGTACTTTCGGCCCAGCAACGGGGGGAGAATCTCCGCGCAGTTATCGGGGAAGATTACCAGGCATTTTGCGATGACGTAATTGCCAGTCTGCCCCCGGCAACCCCAAAGCAAAAAGTGATCGACTTTCTTGACATTGCCTGCTGGTCCCTGTCCATTCTCGGCGCTATCAACATTGTGATTTCAAACGAAACGATTACTTTGATTCACGATCTTATTTTTGGAAGTTTCTTTGGAAATCCGCTAAACTGCAGTATTTCTGTTTCGATCGGGGGCGTCGTATCCATTGGCATTGTTATCACGGCAGCCATTATCATAGTGAACGTTATTACAAGAAGGGCGTTTCAGATTGGTAAGCAGAAGGGAAACGACCGACTGAAAGCTGGTTTAGTGGGATGTGGGCTTATGGCAGCCTTTCTACTCATTGCGCGGCTGGGGCAGACAATACTTTTTACAATCAATATTGTACTTGCATGTGTGATTGTACTGGCACTCTATAGTGCTCACAAAGTGCTATCACAATTGGCATAATACCGACCATGCTATGCGATCGGTCATAAGCAAATAATAAGCAGCGGCCTCTAAAAAATTGAGAAAGCCGCTGCTTTGCCGTGTAAAAGCAATACGGTGCAATCGACATGCTCTTTGATTAGAACTTTTTCATGCATGTGAAGCTGTAAATCCACATACGCCAAAAGCAAGAAAAAGCCGTTGATTTTTTCTAAGTAGTGCTATATCCTATAAATGTAAAGTTTGTTTGACATTAAGGAGGTTATGCTATGAGAAAGATGGATGAGATGGAGTTAAGAGTAAATCAGAAAGGAATTAAATGGAGCTGGGCGTTTACTGTATTCTCCCTTTTTATATGGGCTGGATATAGTTTCATTAAGGGTCAAGAAGTTTCAATGCCATTTTTCCTTCTGATCCTACAGTTTTTGGTGTACTTTCTGATTACGAGCATCGAGAAAATGAGAGTTGACGACAATGGCGGTAAAAAACAGCTGCTCATTTCCTTTGTGATCATTCTTTTTCTCGTTGTATTCGGTGGAATTTTGTATTTTACGATTGGTCATTAAGCACTATGAAGAACTGCGTAAGAGAACTACGTAAAGCAAAAGGCTACAGGCAGGAAGATTTGGCTACGGCGGTAGGTGTTACTCGTCAAACCATAAACGCAGTCGAAAATGACAAATACGACGCATCTTTGCTGTTAGCTTTTAAACTGGCAACCATACTAGGAACGACAGTAGACATACTTTTTGAGCCTGATCTTACGGTGTCGAAAAGACCGTAGGCGAGTATACGTTACCGTGTTCAATCTTTTGAAAGGATTCGAGCAGACAACCCCGCGGCGAGGTGACAGCGCGCGTGAGAGAAAAGCGCTGGACGCAAATGCGGCTTATGCCAAGGCGTACTGTCGGTTTACTGGTAAGACCGTGCGGCGGGCCTGCTCTCTCTTACTGAGGTGACGCTATTTTTTGACTCGTGCAGGCCGTTTCCCTTTGCTCCGTGCTGGCGTTAAGCCATATGCGGCGCATCGTGTATCTATAAGGCCTAACGTCTCGATTGCTGCCGATAGAAATATAGTGATGGGATTGATTTGTCAGACTTCAGTCTCAGTTTCTTTACAGCTCTTGGTTCTGTACCTTCAAGAGGAAAATTCAGGCCTGATTCAAAATGCCGATGGCCCTGGGATGATGTGGATGGTGAAGCAGTTGATGTTTCACTGAGAGCTAAGCCGAATGATCATCGAAAATCGAGCAGCTTGACCGCCTCGATCCGTGCCCTCGAATACAAAACAGGATTTCGCAAGTTCCTCGGTCGTTTCCATCCGTTAGGGCGTGCTCGTCTGGTCTCCGCAGGCCTGGTTTCCCAAGGCCGTTCGGCTTCCGGATGTTTTGAGCATGCGGCATTCTGGCACAATTCAGTCATAGGATGGATCCCCGGCGACAGCATGCTGCCGTCGCCCGAGAAGAAGGAGGCTGCTCATGAGAGAGCTGATCGCCTACTGCGGGCTGGACTGCGAGAAGTGCGACGCGCGCATCGCCACGGTCAATGACGATGACGCCCTGCGGGAAAGGACGGCGCGTCTTTGGAGCGAGATGAACCAGGTGCCGATCACGAAGGAAATGATCAACTGCATGGGATGTCGCGTCGACGGCGTGAAGACGTTCTACTGCGACAGCATGTGCGAGATCAGAAAGTGCGCGCTTGCGAAGGGCCTCGGCACATGTGGCGATTGCGACGAGCTGGAGGGATGCAAGACCGTGGGGATGGTGCTCGAGAACAGCCCGGATGCCCTAGGAAATCTTAGGGGTACCGTATAAAGAGTGCTGCATAACCAGAGGAGCGGCCCGTACAGGCCGCTCCTCCACTGCAGACGCTGCGACAGATATATCGTTCAATCTCGTTCCAAGGCGTCGAGTGGTTCGGACGCAGGCCTCGGGTGGCTCCGTTGTCATCCGTCCTTGTATCGCTCGCTCTCTATCGTCCGTGCCTATGACCTGATAAAACCAAAGGGATACTCGGGTTTGATGTAGCCGAGAAGGAAGAGCTCGTCTGGCAGCACGCGAGCGACGATGTTGCGCGTCCCATCGTCCGGGAAGTCCCTGAGGGCAACCTCGACCTCTCCGCGATAGTGCTCGAGATTGTCATTGACTACCATGACGTCGCCGCGATGAATGACGTCGCCGCTTGACTTGCGCGGCGGAATCGAGACGGTGCGGTAGCTTTCTCTCGGAAGAGAGGACCGAAGGAAGTACTCGGAGGCATCGGTCCTCGTGAAGTGGCCAAAGCCAAAGAGGTCATCCTCTTCAATAGCCGTCGTCCCGGGGTCCATGCGTACGCGCATGGTCGTACGCGTGAGATCGGTTTTCTCAAGGGCGGCAAGCTCGTCTTCGGAGGCAAAGCAGTTGCCTATCAAGATGTCATCGATAAGCCCGGACGCGAGCAGATGACGTGACTGAAGATCGATGGGTCGCGACCTGTCATTCTCGCAGGTGGGAAGACCATCAAATACATCCCAAGGTCCGAACGTGTCCGGTTGACGGCTCGAGACGAAGGCTGCGGTGCGCAGCCCCATGCCCCGATACTTCTTCGAGAGCTCCGTGAAGCGTCCCTCGGCAAGACCTGTGAACCTTTCAGGGTAGAAATTATGGCACACGCACATGTTCTGCGCATCGGCGCCGCGCTCGATGAGAAGATCAAGGGCGATGTTCGAGCTTGCATTGAACTGTACGGATATGTAATAGGGATTCCTGGTTATTGCGATGTCACCGTAATCGCCTAGGTGTCCGTCGAGACGGATGGTGTCGACGCCCATGTCAGCGAAGGGCTTGAGGTTGATGGCCGTGGCTCCCAGGTGGTCGAACACTTTCGGGTTGGTGTCGACGGTGACGCTGAAGCCATGGTGATGAGCGATCTTCATAAAGCGCCCGAACTCCTCGAGCGTCTCTTCCCTTGTCTTTTTCACGGAAAGCAGACACGTGAAGATGCGGTCGAAGCCATGTTTTGCCGCGAGCTCCATATAGGCCTCATCGGCATCAGGAGTCGAATGCTCGGGGTAGACCGATATTCCAAGATGATGCATGCTAGCTCCTTCCGAGCGTGGCGTCGGCAGGACGACTGCCCTGCCGACGCGGGGGAGAGGTGCGTTGGGCCTCGCAAGATTGATTACGTAGGGTCTAGAGAGTAACCGAGTCGAGATCGATGGAATCTAGGTCCACATCAGAGTCCGTAGAGAAGGAGGCCTCCTCCTTGAGATACTGCTTGTCGAGCGTCTTGATGAAGGGCATGTACACAAGCGTACCGATAGCGATGAGAATCACCTGCCAGATGGCCCCCTGCCAGCCGCTCACGAGGAATCCGGAGATGATGGGCGGTGTTGTCCAGGGAAGCATGACACCGTTGCACAGCGGTACTATCCCTGCCGCCATGACGCCATATGTCGTGAGAATGTTGATGGTTGGGACGAGCAGGAACGGAATGAACATAATCGGGTTGAGCACGATGGGCAGGCCGAAGATGATGGGCTCGTTTATTTCGAAGATGCAGGGGCCGAGAGAAAGCTTCGCAAGCTTCCTTATGCGCTCGGAATGGCATGCGAGGACGGCCGCGATAAGCAACGACAAAGTCGAGCCGGCGCCGCCAAATGTGGCAAAGAGGGTCTCAAACTGATAGTTGATGATGTTCGGCAGAGGCAGACCCGCCGTAAGCGCCGCCTGGTTCTCAGCAGAGAGCGAGGTCAGGATGGGCATGTAGACGGAATCGGTGATGTTGGTACCGTGGATGCCAAAGAACCAGAGAAGGTGCGCGAACAGGTAGATGATCGTCTGAGCCCAGACCGTCCCACCCAAAGACGTGAGCGGGGCCTGGAGCAGCGAGTAGACGAACGTAAAGGCGTTGTCCCAGGGCGTGAGCACGAACAGGACGCAGATGAGCCAGATGGCGCCAAACGTGACCGCCATGGGGATGAGGGCCGAGAAGGCGCGCGAGACGGTGGGCGGGACGCCCTCGGGCATCTTGATGGTCCAGTCCCTCTCTATGACGAGCTTGAACAGCTTCACCGACAGGAAGCCCACGACGATGGCGATGAAGACGCCCTTTGCGCCAATCCAGCCCAGGGGCAGGCTTGCGACGCGATAGACCTCGGCCGAGCCGTCGGGGGTGTACTCGGTGAACTGCGGCATGAGGATGAGCCAGCTCGCCAGGGAGACGATGCCGGCGGATGCGCGGTCCTTGATGCCGATGTGTTCGGCAAAGTTGTAGCCGATGTTGAATGCGATGAAGAGGGCCATCATCGATACGGTGCAGCTTGCGGGAATGGCGATGAGTGCGGACAGTGTGTAATCACCTATGGTCGTGGCCTTGAGGAAGGTGATCCAGGCCGGGATGGGGAAGTTCGCCACAAGCGTGAACATCGATCCGATGATCAGCAGAGGCATAATCATCGCAAACGAATCACGTAACGTAAGCAGATACTTGTTTTTTCCGACGGCTGATGCGAGCGGCATCAACTTGTTCTCAAACTTGTCCATTGTCTTCAAGATGATCAGCTCCAATCTCTTCTCATATGCCTGTCGAAGGCACGCTACATGCCCTTCTCGTCTGTTGACCCCTTTTTGATCAACACAATCGCTGCCTTGAGCACGCGCTCGCCGTTGAGGGCTCCGTAATCCTCGGAGTTGATGACGCCCACTGGGATGCGTGCGCCGTACTTCTCGTTGACACTATCAAATATAAATCTAACTTGAGGTCCGAGCAGAATGCAGTCAGGCGTATTGCTCTCTACGAGGTCGTCAATCTCGTTTGATGAGAAGGCCTCGACCCTTACTGGAATGCCGTGGGCGTCGGCGACCTCCTGCATCTTCTTCGCAAGCATGCTCGTGGACATGCCTGCACTGCAGAACAAGTCGATCTTTTTCATGTCATCCTTCCTTTGTGCGGTCCTCTGAGGTCGAGTGGGGATAACGCTAGGGGCCACCTGGCTATTCCTCGCGCACCTCGCGTACGACCGACTTTTTCTCCGGTGTTGACTCGACAAGCTGTTTGCATAGGCCGACGATCTGCTGCGCAAGGTCATGGACGGTGATTGCGTTCATGAGGTGATCTTGACCATGGACCATGAGCATCGTCATCGGTTCATGCACGTCTCCTGCGACCTCCTTCCTGATTTGCTTCGTCTGGAACTCGTGCGCTTCGTTAAGGGCGCCGGTGCTCTGTCTCATAAGGTCATCCGCACGACCGAATTCGCCTCTCCGAGCGGCCTCGATGGCCTCGATCGCAAAGCTTTTTGCGTCTCCCCCGTGTACTATGAGGTTGAGCACGATTGCCTCGGCTTCGCCTTCGTTCATTCGCTGGGCCCCCTTCATATACTTCTCTGTTGGTGAAACGCGGCAGAACTCCCTAGGGGGACCTGCGGGTTCCCCTCGATTTCGAAACCTTGTCATATCCGTTTGCCTTTGCTACGTACCAGGGAAGGTTTCTTGGACCGGCGTGCGACGATTGCCGTCCGTAGAACTCCCAAGGTTCTCAAGCAGACTGAGAAGCGTCGCGAACCTCTGATTCGCGAGCAGGTCGGAGATGGCACGCTCGTTCATGAGCAGCGAAGCCATGCTGCGATCGAACTCCCTCACGGCCGTGCCCCCGTTCCTTGTGATTGAGAAGAGAAAGACCGCGCGTACGGGTATGCCATCCCAGTCGATGGGCTCATCGAGCAGACAGACCGCAACCACGGTGCGCTCTCCTACGGGGTGGGCTGGGTGAGGAAAGGCGACTCCGTTGCCGAATGCGGTTCTCGCGAGCCGTTCCCTTTCCTGGACGAGTTCGGAAAAGTGCGGTGGCATTCTCTCATGGATCTCGAGGGCGTTGCAGAGAAAGACGATGGCTTCGTCGCTTGTCGAAAACGTCATGTGAGGGAAGAAGAGGTCCTCGAAGAAGCAGGCCACGAACCCACGGCCCTTCTCCTTCCGACGCAGGATGCGCCGGATGTTCTCTGCATCGACGTTCTCAAGAAGGAGGTCGGCTTGGCAGACGGGAACCGGAAGGGCGGCGTCTATCGGAACGGTCGAAAAGATATAGTCGATGTTCGTGAAATCCGTCTCGGTAAGATTCACGACATCACAGGTAGTGACTTCGCTCACATAGGGGCCAAACTCTTCCCATATCTTTGCAGACAGCAGTCGTGCCGTTCCTACTCCCGAAGAGCAGACGACGAGAACGTTCTTCTTGGGGAGACCGGTCTGCTGCCTCTCGAGCGCGAGCGCAAATGCGAGGGCGACATATCCTGTCTCTTCCTCCGACAACACTGAGCCGTACTTTCTGACAAGGACGCCAGATGAGTCAACCGCCATGAGATATGCCAGAGGAAAACTATGCTTTATATCCGCAAGCAGGGGGTTCTTCACGGGGATGCGATAGTGCAGGCGCACGGAGAGCGGCACGATATGTCGAGCCAGATTCATGCGAAGCTCGAGGTCATTCCTGAAGTCGAAGCGAAATCCCTCCCAGACCGAGCTAAGCATCTCGGTGACGGTCTGCCACACGTCGTTGGAAATGACGACGCTCCCTTCGGTGCCAGTGCCGTCCGGAGTCTCTTTTGAGGCAAGGTGAATCGCGATGTAGGCGATTTCCTGTCTCGGGAAGGCTATGCCGAACTTCTCAGAGATGATGGCCGCGAGACGTTCTGCGATGGCATACTCGTGTGTCTTGCGTATCTCGTCGAAAGAATCTGAGAACATGGGAATATAGCAGTCCTGACGAATCCTCTTTACTGCGATAACGACGTGTACCACGAGATTCTGTCGAGCGATCGTGTCAAGTACCACGTCTTCTCCATCGAGAACCTCTTCGATGCAGCGGGAGACCTCAGCCACCATTGCGTCATCGGTACGTGCGCTTGTCTGCGATATCCCGTTCTCGCCATCGATGACGAGGCTTGCCAGGCAAAGGCGTCGATCGACCTCCCTTCCCATAACGCGGATTCCATAGTGGGGTCGGCGTGTCAGGGAGAGGTTGAACTTTACAAGAACCTCCTCCACGCGTTTGATGTCTCCCGAGATTGTCTTACGAGAAACGTAGAGAACGTCCGAAAGCGCATCGAGGGTTATCCAATCGCTGCGATTGAGGAGGTCGTTGAGAAGGTAGAGCTCGCGTCCCTCGGGCGTCTGTGGCATCACGCTTCCCCGCGAGGCGCCATTGTCGTGCATGAGCCTATCGAAGAGCTCTTGATTGCTGATGACGAGCTCGTAACCGCAGCCACGTTTCGCCAATACATGGGCGGCGTCACCCATGGTCGCGTTCGCGCGATTGACATACGAGCGAATCGTGCGCTCGCTTACGCCAAGCTCCTTCGCGAGCCTAGAGGAGGGGACGGAGCCACGCGCATTGATGTAGTTCACGAGCCGTGCGATCCTGTCATCCATGATGCTCCTCCTCGATTTTCATGATAGGAGCATCATGGATGACATTCCATTTCCGAATGTTCCGTGTCTCGCGGAAGGTGACTTCTTCGAAAGGGAGTAATCCTCCCAGAAACGCCACCGACGCCACTCACACGGCCGTCAACCGTCGCGACCTTCGCGCGTGGCCATCCGTTTTCCTAAAGAGACCCGAGCGAGGCCAGCTGCGGAAAGCTCTCCTTTTCCGCGGCCGTCAGCGCGCGCTCGAAGACGACCCCGTCGAAGTCATCATAGCCGGCAAACGTGTGAAGTCCCACGTTGCCCAGCTTGGACGTGTCTGCGAGCAGTACGGTGGTTCTCGACTGCCTCGCCGCCGTCCTCTTGAACTCGACCTCTTGGTAGGAGCGAATCGTGGGACCCTCCGCAGAGAAGCCGTCGCACCCAAGGAAGGCCACGTCAACGTTGACGCCCTCCATCGCGCTCAGGGCCCAGGCGCCCCACGCACGAGTTGCTCCTCGTGCGATAGAGCCCACCCGTCATGAGAACCTGGTTGCCCGAGCGAGCGAGTACCTGGCACGCGTCCACGGAGTTCGTGATCACGGTGAGGTCATCGCGCATGGCGAGGAGAGACGCGAGGTGCAGGACGGTGGTGCTCGTGTCGAGAAAGACGCTCGCACCCTCGGGCACGAGTGCTGCGGCACGCTCGGCAATGAGGGTCTTCTCGGCCGGGTGCATGGTCTCCTTCTGCGAGAAGTCCGTCTCGGGCAGAGCGGTTGAGAGCGTGACGAAACCCGTGGCCCTTTGAGATGACGTTTTTCTCCTCGAGCGTGGCCAGGTCCTTGCGGATGGTCTCGGTGGTGACGCCGAGCAGGTCGGCAAGCCCCGAGACGGTTGCCTCTCCGTTGGTCATGACCTCGTGAAGAATCTTGTCGCGCCGCTCCTCGACCGATGCTCTCATCTGCCGCCTCCCATGTCTGCCCCTTTTAACGCGATTCTATCTCACTTGGCATACTTCCAAAAAACAAAGAAAAGTATTTGTGAAGTATTGAGATACGCAAATTCTGGCGCTATATTGTGATTATCGGAAAAAACAAAGCGTACAGATTGGCTAATAGTGAAAAAGCAAACTATAAAGATTATCCCGTACTTCCAACCTCGCATCTGGGGAGGTACGCGCATGCTCGAGCGTTACGGCTACGAGACGGACGTTCGTCCCGTGGGGGAGGTCTACAACGTGGTCGCGCTTCCTGGTGGCGCCGACTGCGGGATCGATGGCTCAGACCTCACGCTCTCCCGGCTCTACGACGCCGAGCCAAGCTGGTTTGACTGCGACACCGCCCAGCTCCCCATCCGCGTGAACATCCTCGACCCGCTCGCCGACCTCTCCGTTCAGCTGCATCCGGGCGACGAGTATGCGATGGCCCACGACGGCTCTCGCGGAAAGCCCGAATGCTGGGTCATTCTCGAGACGCCCGAGGATGGCAAGATCGAGTATGGTCACAACGCCCGCACCAGGGAGGAGTTCGTGGCCATGGCAAAGGCCCACGACTGGGGTCACCTCCTCAAGTACCTTCCGGCCAAGCGAGACTGGTTCATCGACCTGCCTGCCGGCACGCTCCACGCCATCGGTCGCGACGTGCTCACCTACAACGTCTCCCGCAACGCAGACCTCACCTATCGTCTCTTTGACTATGACCGCGTTGACCCCAAGACAGGGTCGGGCAGAGAGCTCGCCATCGACAAGGTCATCGACTGCGTCAACGTTCCCGATGCCGCGGAGGGCTTTGTGTGGTTTGAGCCGCATGACCAAGGCGACCTCGAGATCACCGACTACTGGGACGAACCAGGTCTCTACACGGTCTCGCGCGTGAAATGCACAGGCTGCGACACCTATGAGCTGCCGCGCTTTGCCTTCTACACCGTGGTCGAAGGCGCGGGCGTCGTGAACGACGTGCCCCTCAAGAAGGGTGAGACCGTGCTCGTGCCCGCAGGAACGGGTGAGTTGCGTCTTGAAGGTGCGCTCGATGGGTTCGTGGCAAGCTATCGCAACGAGAAGGGAGAGTGAGCGGCATGGCATACAAGAGGCTGCACGTCGCTCTCGATCTGTTCAGCACGAGAGACGCGCTTGCTATGCTTGAGAAGGTGGGTGCCTACGTTGACATCATCGAGCTGGGAACCCCGCTCATGGTGGCGGAGGGCGCGCGCGTGGTGAGCGCCGTTAAGGAGCGGTGGCCGGAAAAGATCGTGTTTGCGGACATCAAGGTCATGGATGGCGGATCGGAGGTTCCAAAGTCGGTTGTCTCCGCGGGGTGCGACATGTTCTCCGTGCTGTGCGCTGCCGACGACGCAACGGTGAGGGCGGCGATCAAGCTTGCGCACGACAATGGCGTCATGGTCCTTGCGGACATGTGCAACGTTGCCGACCTGTCGCGACGCGCTCGCGAGGTTGCTCCTCTCGGCCCCGACTACCTCTGCTGCCATGTGGGCTACGACCGGCAGGCCACGGGGGCAGACCCTGTCGAGGAGCTCAAGGCTCTTGACGTGGTGGACACGCCCAAGGCTATAGCTGGCGGCATCAGGCTCGCCACGTTCCAGCAGGCCCTGGAGAGCTCCGCCGAGATCATCATCTCGGGAGGCGGCATCTACAACGCGCCCGACCCCGCAGCCGTCGCGCGCGAGATGCGCGGGATGGTCGATGCGTACAACCAGACGTACGAGAGATAGCAGAGGAGGAGCGATGAACACCAACGAGATTGCCGTCGCAGGTGCGACACAGCTTGCGCAGTGCCTGTCCCGGGTGAGGGAAGACCAGCTCGACGGACTCGCGGACGCCATCGTCGCCGCGAGGGGCGTCTACGTGTGCGGCGCCGGTCGCTCCCTGCTCATGCTGCGTTGCATGGCCATGCGCCTCATGCACCTGGGGTTCACGAGCTACGTCGTGGGCGACACCACGACGCCCGCCTTCGATGAGAAAGACCTTCTCATCGCGGCGTCGGGTTCTGGCTCCACCTCGAGCGTCGTGGGCGTAGCCGAGAAAGCCAAGGCCCTCGGGGGCACGCTTGCCGTCATCACGACTAGGGCCGACTCAGCCCTGGGCAGGATGGCGGACCATCTCGTGGAGGTCCCCACCCTTGCGGACAGGGAGGGTGGGGAGGGTGGGGAGCGGCCGCTGCTTCCGGGGGGCTCCCTCTTTGAGCAGGCAACTCTTCTCATAGGCGACGCCATGGTCCTGCCGCTCAGCGCGAGACACGGGATTCCCACTGACCGGGCCTTCGCGCTCCATGCGAACCTAGAGTGAACCACCCTGTGCCATGAGGCCTATGGTCCGGGTGTCCGAACGTCCTCCTTTAGCCGGCGAGCTGCGTCTTTGCGGGGTACACGAGGTAGCGTGACCAGAAGAAGACGCCGGCACTCGCGAGGGCGCAACCCAGGCCCGTGTAGAACACGGCGATGAACTGCTCGGGTACGAGCCCCGAAGACCGGAGCCAGATTCCGCCGGTCATCATGCAGAACATGATGCAGTAGGACCGCAGGTCAAAGAAGTGCCATACGGGCTTGGTCTCCTGCTCGTATCCGTGGATGCGCGAGGTGTGCTTGTCGCCCATCTTCAGGAACATTGCGCCGAACACGGCAAAGACCACCACGGAGAGTACGATTCGAAGCGGTGTGACCGAGTCGAGTCCGAGGTAGGCCAGAACGCCCAGGCGCGCGACGTTGAAGCCTGCCGCAAACCACACGCACCCTGCGATGGCAAGCAGGGTGCGCTTCTTCACGTGGAAGCGAGGGCAGTCGTCTCTACGCATGCCGCAGTCCCTCCTGCTTCTTCAGCGAGACGATGAGAAGGATCATCCCCCGCCCCCAGGGCCATGTGTCCGCACCCGGCGATGCCCGAGATGGCGGCGTCCGCCCCGGTCGCGAGGGCAATCCCCAGCACCTGGACGACGCCTCTCACCACGAGCATGGCGACCGTGAGAACGAGGCCGGCGTTATAGGTGAGCATGAACGCACGGAAGGTCCTAGTCTCCTCGAGCCCCCCGCTTCGTGCGAACAGGGCGATGACGATGAAGACCAGCATCCCGAGGATGAAGAGGTGGGCGTGCACCACGCCGAGCGCGGTTGCGCCCGTGAAGTCGTTCCATTTGGTGAACTCTCGATAGAACACGCCACCGACCATGCCGGCGATCGCGTAGGCCAGTGCGATGTTGAGGTACTTTCTCAAGACAGCTCCTTCCTTCAAAATGAACGATGTTCATATTATCCATTTGCACCGTTCGTGGTCGGCCACAAGGAAGGGACTGCACATTTGATTCACGTGCCGAGGCCGTGCGAATGCATCGCGCTGGAAGTCAGGCGTTTGATGGGGGTATGTCGCCCGCCTGTCTGCGGGTACCGGAGTACAACTAATCGTTGGGGTTCGGTACTGGCGAAAAATACAACTTCGGTACAGGTTCAAAACGCCTCTACCTGGGAGTACCGTAGAGCAACGAATCGTTGGGCTTTGGTACGCCCAGTTGGGACCGTACCAAAGTGCCCTCGTACCACAGCCCAACGAGACATGGGACTTTGGTACCGTGCTCACGACGCTGTCGTACGCGGGCGGCTACCTCCGCACGATCAGCCTCTCGCTCACGGGTTTCTTGGAAATCGGGTCCGGCTCGGAGATGGGGTTGCCGACCACCATCTGGCTTATGAGCTTCCAGCTGGCGGGTACGTCAAACGTGCGGGTGACCTCGTCGTCGATGATGGGGTTGTAGTGCTGCAGGTTTACCCCCAGCCCCTCGGCGGAGAGCGCCGTCCAGATGTTGACCTGCGCCATGCCCGAGGCCTGCTGCGACCACACGGGGAAGTTGTCAGCGTAGGCGGGGAACTGCTCCTGGAGGGCTCGCACCGTGTCGGTCTCCTCAAAGAAGAGCAGGGTGGCGTGCGCGGCGGCAAAACCTGCGACCTTGGTCTCGGTGGCGGCAAACCTAGTGGCGGGCACCTTTGCGCGTAGCGTCTCGAGCACGATCGACCAGAGCCTGGCATGACTTTCTCCAAAGAGCGCAACCACGCGCGCGGTCTGGCTGTTGAAGGCGGAAGGGGTCTGAACGAGGCACTCTCCCACGATCTCCTCGATGCGTTCGTCGTTTACGGTGGTGTTCGCATCCAGTGCGTAGCGACTGCGACGGTGTTCCATGGCTTCGTAGATGTTCATGTGAGCCCCTTCTCCTTAATGATACTTGTATTATACCATTAAGGAGAAGGTCTAGTCATGAAACACGAGATGAGCTGGGCCTAGTTCACCACGCTGCCATACTCGAGGTAGGTTACGTATGCGAGCAGGCTCTCCGTCTTGGCGGTGTCACCCGTGGCGTTGCCGCTCGTGTCGAATGCGTTCCACGTTCCGCTCGCATCCTGGTATCCGTCAACGTTGAGAACGGGCATCGTGGCGCGCGAGGCGAGGGTCGCCTTCTGGAAGTCGGTCAGAGGGGCGCCGACAAGGTCCATGAGCACGTCCCCTATGGCCGAGGCGGACTCGTCGCGCACCTCGGAGGTCTGGCTGCTGCCGGCTACGTCGTAGTTTGCCCAGATGAAGTACTCGGTGTGGAACTGCCGCTCCGCGTGTACCACGTCCGAGTCGTCAGTGTTGCTCGCGTCGTTGTACTCGCTCGCGAGTGAGGGCTGATGGTCGCCAAAGAAGAGCACCACCACGGGACGGTCAAGAGCGCGTAGCTCGTCGATAAACTCCTCGAGCGCCTCGTCCGACTCGTTGACACAGTCGATGTACTCGTTGAGCTGCGAGTCATTTGCGCTTGCGGAATCCGTGGTCGAGTAGTGCGTACGATCCTTGGTGGGTATGGTCCCCGTGGTGTAGGGACTGTGGTTCTGCATGGTGACGTCGAGCACGAACTGCGGGTTATCGGAGCTCTCCAGAACTGCGAGGGCCTTGTCGTAGGTGGCAGCGTCGCTCACGTTGTCGTGGTAGGTCTCGGCATCTTCGAACGCATCGACGTCGTAGAAGGTGTCAAAGCCCATCTGGTCGTAGACCGTGGTGCGGTTCCAGTTGCTGCCCAGGTTGGGGTGGATGGCGGTGGTGTCGTAGCCCAGGCTCTTGAAGGTGCGGGGCATGCATTCCACGTCGGAGAAGCTCACCTGCGTGTAGGGGTACTTGTACTCGCCGATGTAGTGGAGGTTCACGCCGGTGAGCACCTCGAACTCGGTGTTGCAGGTGCCTCCGCCAAAGATGGACACGTAGCAGTCGCCCTTTGCGAGTGCGTCGGTGAGTCCCGTGTTGACGTACTCCGTTCCCGTGTAGCCCGCGTTTGCGATGTCCTGGTAGACGGAGAGGTCCGAGTACGACTCGTTCATGATGACGATGACGGAGGGCTGCGTCTCATTGAACTGGGCTTCGGCCTCGGTGCGGGTGTCGCCCGCATTTGCGTCGTACTCTCCGGCGAGTTCGCTCTCGGCCTCCTCCGCGGCCTCCTCGGTGTAGCCTTCGGGAACGGGAACCTTGAGTGCCTGGAGCTCCTTGATGAAGCAGGGCCAGAAGCCTTGGGCAGCCGACGAGCGCATAGCGTCCCAGTGGTTGAGGTATACGCCGAAGTCGCTGCCATACTGCGGGATGGTCACGAAGCAGCCGAGCGCGACGAGGCAGAGCGCGGCTGCGGCGGCGCATCGGACCGGGCGCCGGCGCAGGATGGGGGCATCGACCGCGGCGGGCGCCGCAGGGAGGATGTATGCGGCGCAGGTAACGCCGATGCACGCGTAGGCGATTGCCTGGACTACGGCCGAGTCGATCTCGTAGATGTAAGACCCGCTCACTTCGGCAGCCGTGCCCAGCGCCATGAGGTCGGCGGGGGTGATGGCGGCATCTTTGAAGAGAAACACGAAGTAGTTTGCGATGCCGATGACGAGCATGATCACCACGCCCGCGGCGACTCCCACCCCATGCCGCTGCCCCACGAAGTAGAGGATGAGAAGGACGAGGGCGATGATCACGGCTTCGACGGATGCATACTGAAAGGCGATGACGCGGTAGCTCGCGTTCCAGGGCACCTCTACGGCAAGGCGGGCAAACTCCACGCAGAGAACGAGCAGCACGACGGTTGCCAGCACGTGCAGAGCCCGAGCCTTGCGACGGACCTCAACCTTTTTCTGGTGCCTGCTGCCGCCACCCGCGGATCTGGTGGCGTAGCGGCAGCAGGTCTCGGCAACTCGATTGCGGGGGAGCGTGAGCGCGGCTGCTGCGAATATCGCCATGCAGGAGTTTGAGATGTCGTCCTGTCCGCCGGAATAGAGACCGCGCGCGCACCACAGATCGAGAAACACGAGGGCGCCCACGAAGGGAAGCACCCAGAGGACCGTCGACGGCCTGACGTGCCGAAGCGCCAAGATCGTGCCGTGCCCTCCGTCCGAGCGCGCCCTTAGCCAGCCGTCGGCGGCGGCATAGACGAGGGTGATCGCCAGGAGGACGAGAAGCCACAAGGTGACGGTGGGGCAGTAGAAGGATGATCCGTAGGTTCCTTGCATGGCATGCTTTCCGGTGTGGTTGAGCAGACCTTCACATTCTAGCCCCACCGTGGCTACGCCATGAAGCGAAGAACCGCCTCCGCGCAACCGTCGTGGTCGTTGTCGCGGACCACGAAGTCGGAGGCAGCCTTGAGCTCGTCGGTTGCGTTGCCCATGGCCACGCCGAGGCCCGCCATCTGAACGAGGGCCATGTCGTTGCCGCCGTCGCCGACGCCAACCGTGCGCTTGAGATCGACTCCGAGCTCTGCGGCAAGGGCCACGAGGCCTGAGCCCTTGCTCACGCCCCGCGGGGTTATCTCGATGCTCCAGACCTCCGAGACCGACGTCTCGAGTCCGGCTCCCTCGAGGCGACGGTTGACGCGTGCGAGCGCGTCGAGGGTCGGAGAAGTGCAGACTGACCTTCTCAAAGCACGCGTCTGTCTCGAGCATGAAACCGGACACGTCGACGACGCGTTCGGCAAGACGCTCGAACATGGGCCGATAGTCTGCCATGCCGTAGGAGGCCATGCGTGGAATCTGGCGCTCGTTGACGGCAAAGGCGCCGTTGCCGGAGACCTCGGGCATCACCAGGTCACCCTCGGGGAGAAACGCCCCCACGATCGTCTCCACCTGGCGAGACGTGAAGCTCGTCTTATCTACGACGCGCGAGAGCCGTGCGTCGTAGATAAGCCCACCGTTGCAGGTGATGGCGTAGCGGATGCCCACTCCCAGGAGCTGGGGCTGGTAGTCGCCCAGCTGCGTGAGGCTGCGTCCGCTTGCCACGGCGACGCGATCGCCGCGCGCGGTGGCCTCGGCGATCGCCGCAAGAGTTGCGGGCGAGAGGGTCTTCTCGCTCGTAAGCAGCGTGCCGTCCATGTCGAAGGCGATGAGCTCGTGCCTTCCGCGTTCCATGCGCTCCCCAATCGTACGGCTGGTGGGCCGAGATGGGCGATGGGTAAGGTCCCTGACCCCATCGCGCGTTACCTGTGATAGAAGCTCCCGCGCTCGAACTTGGGCTCGCAGCATACGTTGATGCCCAGCCTGCGATAGGCGTTCTCATCGGTGGGCGAGATGATCACCGAGAAGTACGCGTCGCAACCCGCAAGATCGCTCGTTGCAGCGATGACGCGATCTGCCTCGGGATTGGTCGCCGAGCTGATCGAGAGGGCGATGAGCGTCTCGTCAGAGTGGAGCCGCGGATTGTGGCTGTGCAGGTATTCGGTCTTGAGGTGCCCGATGGGTACGAGCGCCTCGTCGGAGACCACGTAGGTATCCTTGTCCACGCCGGCCACGGCTTTGAGCGCGTTGAGGAGCAGCGATGACGCGGCGCCGAGAAGCTCGGAGGTCTTGCCGGTGGTCAGGGTTCCGTCGGGGAGCACCATGGCACCCGCGGGCTTACCCGTGACCTCTTCCTTGAGAAGCGCCGCCGCATGTGCGGGGGAGTAGTTCTCGTCGATACCGACCTCACCCATGAGCAGGCGAATCTTGTCGAGCTCGCGCATACCCTGGCCCGTGCGGGCGAGCTTCTCGGAGGTGCGAAAGAACCGACGCACGATCTCGTTCATCGAAGCCTCTTGGCACACGGCGTCATCGGAGATGCAGTAGCCCACCATGTTGACGCCCATGTCGGTGGGGCTCTGATAGGGGCTTTCTCCCATGATTCGCTCCATCATGGCCTTGAGCACGGGAAAGGTCTCTACGTCGCGGTTGTAGTTGATCGTGACCTGGTTGTAGGTCTCGAGATGGAAGGGGGTCGATGATGTTGTTGTCGTCGAGGTCGGCGGTGGCGGCCCTCGTATGCGATGTTTACGGGGTGCTTGAGCGGGAGGTTCCACACCGGGAAGGTCTCGAACTTGGCGTAACCCGCATTCACGCATGGGCATGCTCGTTGTAAAGCTGAGACCGGCACACGGCAAGCTTGCCGGAGCCGGGACCGGGGCCGTCACGACGACGAGCGGGCGCGTGGTCTTGATGTAGTCGTTCCTGCCGAAGCCCTCGTCCGAGACGATTTTGGCGATGTCGGAGGGATAGCCATCGATGGGGGTAGTGACGAAACACGGGAATGCCCAGGGACTCGAGACGGGCCTGGTAGATCTCGGCCTTGCGTTGACCCGAGAAGCACGTGATCACCACGCCCCCGATGGCGAGACCCATGCCGCGGAAGACGTCCATGAGACGCAGGACGTCCTCATCATACGTGATGCCGATGTCGGAGCGGCGCTTGCCCTGCTCGATGTCGTTGGCGTTGATGGCGAAGACGACCTCGGCCTCGTCGGCAAGCTTGCGAAGCATGCGTGCCTTGGAGTCGGGGGGCGAAGCCGGGGAGGACCCGGCTTGCATGGTAGTCGTCAAAGAGCTTGCCGCCGAACTCGAGATAGAGCTTTCCCCCGAACTGGTCGATGCGTTCTTGAATCCTGCCAGCCTGCATCTGGATGTACTTGTCGTTGTCAAAGCCGGTGCGCATGGGCCAGATGCCCCTCTCCGATGGTCGCCCGCATGTTTCAATAGGAAGATTATCCATATAGAGGGAGGTGGTGCCTCAGGTCGTGGCGAGGTTTCTGGCGGATGGCCGCGAGGCTGGGAGCTTGGGAAGCCGTGCCTTTTTGCGAGGGTACCGAAGTCCCATGTCTCGTTTGGTTGTGGTACGGGGACGCTTCGGTACGGCCCCAACTGGGCGTACCAGAACCCGACGAATGGTCGGGCCTCGGTACCCGCAGGCAGGCGCGCTTCGGGCCCGTACCGAAGTCGCACTTTTCGCAGGCGCCAGACCCCAGCGAGCCCCGG
>Ga0268356_11102_pt1 | contig 31948 bp, 26 predicted proteins | sample BioMet10_FD_194415 | JGI IMG/M metagenome (GOLD analysis project Ga0268356, IMG submission 194415) | Sewage microbial communities from Oakland, California, United States - Biofuel 10 (PacBio Assembly) | ecosystem: Engineered > Wastewater > Sewage > Unclassified | place: USA: California | collected...
TACTGCTCGCCCGTGGGAAATCCTCGGCGACCTTGAGGTCGGTGAACGACTTGCGATGAGGTTGGACGAGACGGGAAGGTCGATGACGAAGCCATCGTAGAGACCGGTCTGGACGCCGTCATCGCGCCGCGACGTCGAGGGGCACGCAGGTGGACGTTGGGCAGTTCTCCTGAATCCACTCCTCGCCCGTGGTGCCCGCCTGGCAGGCGATCTTCTTGCCCGCCACGTTGAGCGTGCGGAGCTGTTCGAGGTGGCGAGAACCACGAGCGACTGGTTGGAGTCGACGTAGGGGTCGGTGAAGTCGATCTCCTTCGCGCGCTCGTCGTTGATCGTGATGCCCGAGATGGCGATGTCGGCCTTGCCGCCCTGCTTGATCGTGGGCAAAGCGTGTCGAACTTCTGTTGGGCAAAAGGTGCAGGTGAGGCCCATCTTCTCGGCGGCATTGGCCACGTCGATGTCAAAGCCCTTGGCCTCGCCGGTGCTCTCGTCCATGTACTCGAACGGGGCGAAGCCGAGCTCGGCGATGCACGTAAGGGTGCCAGGGGTCACGAGCGTGTAGTCTGCGGTGCTGGTGCTCGCGGAACTCGAGGTGTCACTCGAGCTGGAGCTCGTGGAGCCGCATGCGGCGAGACCCGCCATGACGACGGAGGCAGCGGTGCCGGTGACGAAGTTTCTACGAGTGAGGTTGTTCATGCTGATCAGACGTCCCTTCTTCCGGGCGTCGCACGCCCGTCCCCTGTTGCGCGCTAGAGCGTGGTGCCGAACCACTTGGTCTCAAGGTCATCGATCGTCCCGTCGCTCTTGAGATCGGCGAGGGCGGAGTTGATGTCCTTGGTGAGCTGGGGTGTTCTCCTTGGAGATGACGATGCCGTACTGCTCGCCCGTGGGAATCTCGATAGCCACCTTGCAGTCGGTTGTAGGAGTTGGTGCAGAGATAGCTCATGACAGGCAGGTCGGCCACGGCGGCGTCGTAGAGACCGGTCTGGACGCCCGTCATGGCCTGGATGGCGTCGTCGAGCGGGACGCAGGTGGCGTTGGGAAGGTTTTCCTCGACCCAGGACTCGCCCGTGGTGCCCGACTGAACGGAGACCATGACGCCTGCGACGTCAAGGAGCTCGCATCGGTCTTGTCGGAGCAGACCTTGGTCACGAGACCCTGGTGGAGTCGAGGTAGGAGTCGGAGAAGTCGATCTCCTCCTTGCGCTCGTCGGTGATCGTAAACGCCGAGACGCCCACATCGGCCTTGCCCCCCTGCTTGATGAGCGGGAGGATCGTGTCGAACTTGACGGGGTCGAGCCACTCCATGGTGAGGCCGAGCTTGCCGGCGACGGCGGCCATGAGGTCAATCTCAAAACCCTCGGGCGTGGTGGAGTTGTCCGGGATGGACTCAAGGGGCGGATAGGCCATGTCGGAGGCACCGATGAGCGTGCCTTCCTTGACGAGGATGTAGCTTGCCGCCGAGGTTGACGTCGCAGAGCTGGAGCCGGAATCGGGTGCTGGTGGAACCGCAGGCGCCCAGGGCGAGCGTGAGCGCAGTGCCAAACGTACCGGTGACGAAGGTCCTTCTGGATAGTTTCTGCATGACGCTGTTTCCTTCCCCTATGCGTGAGGGAATTTTACGGCCTTGATGCCACCCCTCCGCGTGCACAGCAGTGTCCCTCAGACGGCCTTCAGATTCTCTCGCCTCCGCCTTTCTTAACAAGATTGTCATTCACGAGCTGGGTATTTCTACGTGTTCGTGCATATTTTGACTGGTGAATTATGCATATATGCATATAAATTGCATTTTATTGCATTCTTTGGACACCCTATGCAATACAAAACGGGACGAGAAGCTCAATGCCTCCCGCCCCGTTACAGGTCTTACGCTGGCGCGCCTCGCCTATACGCCGCCGTAGTAATGCTCGCGCTCCCAGTCGGTCACGGTCGTGCAGAATTCGTCCCACTCGGCGCGCTTCTCGCGCACGAGGTAGTCAAAGATGTGATTGCCGAGCGTCTCGTGCATGAGCTCGCTGCGCTCGAACCAGTCGACGGCCTCGCCGAGGGTTCGCGGCAGGCGCTCGATGCCCTTGGCGGCAAGCTCGCGCTCGCTCTGCAGGAAGGTGTCGCAGGTGGACTCCTCCGGCAGGGGCAGCTCCTCCTCGATGCCCTTGAGCCCCGCGGCCAGCGTGACCGCAAGCGCGAGGTAGGGGTTCGCCGTGGGGTCAGCGCTACGCAGCTCGACGCGGGTGGCAATGTGCTTGCCGGGCTTGTGCGTGGGAACGCGCACGAGCGCGGAACGGTTCTTGCGGCCCCAGGTGGCGTAGTTGGGCACCTCGCCGCTGCGGATGAAGCGCTTGTAGGAGTTGACGGTGGGGTTGGTGACCAGGGTGAACTCGGGCGCGTACTTGAGCAGGCCCGCCACGTAGTGCTGGCCGATCTCGGAGAGGTGCGCGGGGTGATCGTCCTTCGGCGCCCAGAAGAGGTTCTCGCCGTCATGGTCGAGAAGCGACTGGTACAAAAACATCGCGGAGCCCGGGACGCCCGAGATGGGCTTGGGCATGAACGAGGCGAACATATCCTTCGAGGCCGCCTCCTGCTTGATGACGAGGCGAGAGGTCATGATGTTATCGGCGCAGCTCACAGCCTCGGAAAAGCGAAGCTCGATGCCGTTTTGCGAGGGGCCGGTGGCATGGAAGGAGTACTGGACCGGGATGGACATCTGCTCGAGCAGAAGCGTGGTGGAGCGGCGCAGGTCGCGCGCGGCGTCCATGGGCGTGAGGTCAAAGTACCCCGCGGTGTCCAGCGGTATCGGACGAAGGTCGTTGTCGAAGTAGAAGTACTCGATCTTGGGACCGACGTTGTAGACGTAGCCCTGCTCGTCGGCCTTCTGGAAGATGCGCTCGAGAACGCCGCGGGGGTCGCCTTCGAAGGGCTCTCGCGACGGCGTCTTGATGTTGCAGAACACGCGCGCCACGCCACTCTCGCTCGGACGCCACGGAAGGAGCTGGAAAGTGTCCGCCACGGGAAAGGCGAGCATGTCCGACTCCTCGAGCGAGGCGAAGCCGTCGACCGACGAGCCGTCGAAGCCGATGCCCTCCTCAAACGCCTCCTCGAGCTCCTCTGGCGATATCGAAAACGACTTGAGGTTGCCGAGCACGTCGGTGAACCAAAGCCGGACAAAACGGATGTCCCTCTCCTCGACGGTGCGTAGAACGAAGTCGATATCCTTTTGGGTGCCCATGCGGTCCCCTTTCCAGGTGCCGATCGCAGATTCTCAATCGCGCTTACGTTCTCACATGCGTGTTTCGCGACTGTTTCAGCTTTTGGACCTATGGGTCGACGGACGGCGCAACTGGCAAGAAAATCTCGTCACTCGTGCTTGAGGGCCTTGCCGAGGGCTTGGTCGGCCCGCTTCACCATGTCGTCTGCAGCACTGCAGCGGCCCGTGAGCCGGGAGGCGCATGTACTCTTGCTGCCACAGCTAGAACAGCCGTTGCGGTTTGATGTATAGAGGTAGCGCACGCACAGTGCGAAGACCACCGCGACGGCCACGACGATCACGATGTCCGTGATGCCCATTTCACTCACGCTCCCTACCATCTACACGATAATTTACGCATTACAAATGTTAGCCTGAGAAAACTATACCCTTTAGGGTCATACTGTATCAGGGGCGGTACCAATGCCGCGCAAAACGTTCAAGAGAAGGGAATCCTCCGATGGACAACGACCAGACCATGACCCTCGTCCTCATCCGTCACGGCGAGTCTGAGTGGAACCTCAAGAACCTCTTCACAGGCTGGACCGATGTCGACCTCACAGACACCGGGCGCAAGGAGGCGCATGCCGGTGGCAAGGCCCTCAGGGAGGCTGGCTACGACTTTGACCTCTGCTACACGTCCCTTCTCAAGCGCGCCATCCATACGCTCAACTGCGTGCTCGACGAGCTCGACCGCAACTGGCTCCCCGTCACCAAGGCATGGCAGCTCAACGAGCGCCACTACGGTGCCCTCCAGGGCCTGAACAAGGCCGATGCTGCCGCCGAGCATGGCGAGGCCCAGGTCAAGATCTGGCGCCGCTCCTTTGACGTCTGCCCGCCCGCCCTCGAGCCCAACGACCCGCGCGACCCGCACGTCCTCGAGATGTTCCGTGACGTGCCCGCCGAGGACCTCCCCTACACCGAGTGCCTGAAGGACACCATCGCCCGCGCCTGGCCCTACTTTGAGGAGAACATCAAGCCCCAGATGGTTGCCGGCAAGCGCGTTCTCATCGCCGCCCACGGCAACAGCCTGCGTGCCCTCGTGATGCAGTTCGAGAAGCTCACTCCCGAGCAGATTCTCGAGGTCAACATCCCGACCGGCATTCCCTGCTCCTACACCTTCGACAAGGACTGGAACATCCTCGACAAGCACTACATTGGCGACCCAGCCACCATCGAGGCCAAGATCAACGCCGTCGCCAACCAGGGCAAGGCCAAGTAGCAGATTTCTGCCTCACAGCGTTTGTCGACGCCCCGTGCCAAACCGGCATGGGGCGCTTTTCTGGACCTGGAAAAGGTGACAGGTATCTTTTCCAGGTTTCTTACTCCGGCTAAACTGACGCGGCGATAATCACGGCCGCTACCCCAACCGAGACGAGCGGCGCCATCCCATCGTAGAACGCCGGCCAGGGATCCAGGCGGTAGTAGAGCACATAGCAGACAAGACTCGCCACGGCGAGCACTCCCACCAGCACGTAGAGCACGACGGCCCGCTGCTGGGATATGTCCACGAACGAGAGCGCACCCACAACGGCGCACTCGAAGGCGCACCACGCGACGACGAGCATGAGCTCGGTGGTTATCGGCCTGCCAAAGAACCTGTTGGTCACAAATGCCAAAACCAGGTACGCCACCACGCCGGCCACAAAGTATGGTATGGGCGAGAAGGCCTCCGCGCCAGGCAGCTGCGAAAGCGCAGCTGCCGCCGAGAAGCACCCAACGATGCCGCAGGCTGCGGCGCCCAGGATGAGCACCACGCCAAACCAATAGAGTGGCCCTTCTATGTGCGAGCCAGGTCTGAAGAAAAGTGCCCACCAGGCAAGGTAGAGCGCACAGCACACGGCGAGAAGAACATGCCCGCGACCCACGGCCGCGGCGGCGCCAGAAGCAGACATCGCTAATCCTCCATTCCCGGACGTCCTGCGCCTCTTTTTGACGTCCGACCTGCAGCGCTTTGACTCAAGGCGGCGTCTCACCGACGCCTTGGTGGGCTTCGTGGCATGGCGCACCTTGGGCGGACACCCGCGACGCTCCAGCTCTGCGCGAATCTTTGCCAGACATGACAGGCGGTTCTGGAGCTGGCTTCTCTGCTCGCGGCTCGTAGCCACGATGCCCGTGGGCACATGACGCATGCGCACGGCGGAGTCGGTCGTGTTCACGCCTTGGCCGCCAGGGCCGGTTGCACGAAACGCATCGACCTCGCACTGCGCATAGATCTCGTCGGTCGAGAGGCGAGAGTAACGGGCGTAGTCACGGTATGTGAGCATCTTATCCATACTTCCAGTCTAGCCAAAAGAATGGCACCGCCAGCCGAGAGAGGGTTTTGCTGACGGTGCCGAAGACCTGTGCTTACGCGAGGAGAGGGATTCGCGCGTGCCAGGTAGGGGTAATCGGGCTGCACTATAAGTTGACTATAACTTACTTTATGAAGAAGTATACCTGAGATAACTTTATGTGCTGACGAGAACTTCCGGTTAGCGGGGGTCCATGCCTCATGGCGACGGCCCTAGTCCGCTCTGAAGCACAAATGGTTGGAATGCAGAGCCCCCTTGGACCATGGCGAGAGACGAGGTGCTCATTTTTGACCGTTTTGTGTGCCGCTCATTTCGAGACATACGAAGTGGCCAGATCGTTATTAATAGAATTGAATAATTACGTATTAATATTGATGATTTATGCATCATTATGCAACACCACAAACAGCTGGCCGAGCTAGGCACACAAATCTGTCGTTTTCTCGCATCTATCCCTCAGCCGAGGACATTTGCAGGATGAACCGAAGGCGCGGCGCGGCCACGGCCCCTAAACCGATCGTCACCCCGTGTTCTGAAGTCCCGCGGCGACACCAGACACGGTGCACAGGATGAGATAGACGAAACGCTCCCGCTCCTCGGGCGTGAGCTTGCCATCTCCTTCGCGAAGCTCGCGGAGGGCGTGTGCCTGCTCCACGGAGAGCACGTTCACAAATGGCAGCCTCATGCGAATCACGGGACCGAGGACGCGCCTGTGCTCGAGCGGCCACGCGTTACCGGTGATGTCGAGCACCCACCTGCGCGTGAGCGCCATCTCGTCGATGACTTTCTCGGTGAGGTCATCTCGATGGCCGAGATCAAGGTAGAGTCGGGCGATTCGTTCGTCGGTCTTGGAGAGCGACATCTCGATGTTATCGATGAAGGTGGTGAAGAGCGGCCACTCGGCGTACGCCTGGCGGAGAAGCGCGAGGTCGCCGACCTTCTCGCAGGCGCTACCAAGTCCATACCAGGCGGCGAGGTTCACGCGGGCCTGCGACCACGAGAAGATCCATGGAATGGTGCGCAGGTCATCGAGGGACTTAGCACCCAGACCACGCTTGGCGGGACGGCTGCCAATGGGCATGAGACCGATCTCGGTGAGGGGCGTGACCGTGGAGAACCACTCGGCAAAGCCCTCGGTACCAAGAAGATCGAGGTAGCGTTCGCGCGAGGCGGCATCGAGCGCGGAGGCAAGCCCGTCATAGCGCTCGGTCGTCTCGGTATTGACCCATTCGACGGAGGGGGCGGACTGCAGGAGCGTGGCGCCGGCAACCGACTCCACGTGTCGGCGGGCGAGCGTGGGGTCCCCGTAGCGCGCGAAGATGACCTCACCCTGTTCGGTGAGCTTGAAGCGGCAGTTGACCGAGCCTCTTGGCTGAGAGAGAACGGCTCGGTTGGCAGGGCCGCCGCCGCGGCCGACGGCGCCGCCGCGGCCGTGCATGAGCACGAGGTCGATGTTGTTGTCCTCGGCCCATCGGGCGATGTCGGCTTGGGCCTTATGAAGGACGAGCGTTGCAGAGGTGGGACCAGCGTCCTTGGATGAGTCGGAGTAGCCGAGCATGACCTCGAGGCGGCGGCCCGTCTGCGCGAGACGACGCTGCACGTCAGGTAGGTTGATGACCCCGTTGAGCGTGTCGACGGCGTTCTCGAGGTCGGCCACCTGCTCGAAGAGCGGAATCACGTCGAGCGTCGGCACGTCCGCCTCGTGGGCGAAGGCGAGACGAGCAAGCTCGTAGACATCGGCCACGTTCTGGGCGCTCTGCGTGAAGGAGATGATGTAGCGGCGCGCGGCGTCGATGCCGTTCTTGCGCTGGATGGAGCCCATGGCACGGAAGGTGTCGAGCACCTCGCGCGTCATGGGGTCAAGCTCTCCCCTCTCGCCCCAACGACCGTGCTCGCGAATGTCCTCGAGGGCTCGCGCGTGGACGACGGAGTGCTGACGGAACTCCATCTCCACCATGTGGAAGCCGAAGGTCTGCGCCTGCCAGATGACCTTCTGGAGCGGGCCGTAGGCGGTGCGGGCGGCCCCGGCCTTGGCGAGCGAGCGCTGCACCACGAGCAGGTCGTCGATATACTCGTCGGCGCTGTGGTACATGACGTCTGCGGTCCGGCGTATGGTGGCGTCGAGACGGTCGGCGATCACGAGCATGGCGGCGCGATGCGTCTCGTCGGCGGAGATCTCGAGCGCGTGCGAGGAGAGCGTCTCGCTCATCTCCACCTGGTGGTTCCAGAGGTTGACGAGCTGCTCCGACGGCGGCGTCGACATGACGTCGAGCGTGAGGTTGCGTCCCACGTAGCGGGTGCGCTCCTCGAGCGCCTCGAGCATGTGCGTGCGGAACTTCTCCGCGACCTTGCGGCTCACCCTTGCGGTGACGTTGGGGTTGCCGTCGCGATCCGAGCCGATCCAGCTGCCGGGATGAAAGAACGCGGGGCAGATGGGCGGCACGGTGCCGGCCTTCTCGCCAAGCTCCCAGTCATCGAAGCGACGATAGACCTCGGGGACCATGTCAAAGAGCGTGCTGTCGAAGATGTCGACGATCGTGTCGGCCTCCTCGACGGGGGTCGGCTTCTTGTGCGCGATGGGAGACGTGCGAAAGAGCGCGTCGATCTCCTGCAGCATGAGCCGCTCGTTCTCCCTGAGCTCGATGCCCGAGAGGCTGGGGCGCTTCTCGAGAAGGACGGCGATGCGGCGAATCTTGCCCTCCACGGCCTTGCGGCGAGCCTCGGTGGGATGGGCGGTGAACACCGGGCGAAACTCCAGGCGGTCGAGAAGGGCGATGGCCTTGCCGCGACCGCACTCGTCGACGAGCCTGTGATAGGCCACGGTCATGTCGTTGATGGGGTCTTCCACGGCCTTGACGGACACGTCGTGCTCGCGTACGCGCAGCGACGAGACGCGGTAGTTCTCCTCGCATACGTTGGCCAGATGGAAGTAGGCGACAAACGCCCTCATGATGATCGTGGCCTCGTCGACGGGCATGTCATCGATGAAGGAGACGAGACGCGCGAAGGCCTCGCTCTCACCCCGGGTCTCCTCGGCGTCATCGGCATTGGCGGCGATGGCATCCGTGAGCAGGATGTCGAAGGCGGAGCGCAGGCTGGGGTCGTACTCCTCGAGAACCCTGCGAACCAGGCGCAGGAAAAGGGCCAGGTTGTCGCGGATCTCCTCGGGAAGGTCCACCTCGGCAAGGGTTACGTGGGCAGCGACCGTCTCGACGTCGGTTCCCTCGGGCAGGTCCACGCGCTCAATGATCCTCTTGATGTCGGACAAGACGTCCCCCTCGTGTGTTGCTCGGCTTCCTTGGACTACGCCAACCATACGTGCGACGGCCACCAATGCAAGCGTCCTTCACATCAACGAAATGCGCGCGACACGCTTTTATTCGCGGCAGTGCGCCCTCGTTCGCCACAAGGCGGACTCATGTCGCGGAGGCGAGGTACAATCGTGCTTCGTAGCAACGACTCTACCCATGGAAGCCGCCATGCCAAAGAATCCGTTTGCAAAGCTCAGAAAAAACAACGACGAGGGTGCGGGCGCCACCAGAGACGCGCAGCACGCCACGCCACGCTACGGCGAGCGCTACCAGGCGTCGGGCGGCAAGCCGAGCGGGCGAGCCCGCCGCGGCAGGGCCGTGGAGAAGACCGCCGAGCCGAGCCTGCTCGCTCGCACGGTCAACCAGTGGTGGGACCGCCTCCTCGGCGCGGTCTACTCGAGGTCGTTTTCCGAGCAGTCCGAGCAGTACATGGCCCACCGAACCACGCGCGACTACGTCTGCAACACGATTGGCCAGGCTGCCTGGGGCGGGCTCTTCCCGCTCCTCACCATCGTCTGCACCCAGCTCGTGGGCGCCGAGCAGGCGGGCTACTTCTCGATGGCCTTCGTCGTGGGCACGCTCCTGCTCTTCCTGGGTAACTACGGCGTACGCACCTACCAGGTGTCCGATCTTGACGAGATGGAGTCCTTCTACGACTACCAGCTCAACCGTGTCATCACCTGCGTGGCCATGCTCGGCGTGGGCCTGATCTACTGCAGGATCCGCGGCTACGACACCACCATGGAGTCCATCTGCATGGGCGTGCTGCTCTTCCGCGCCATCGACGCCCTCGCTGACGTCTACGAGGGACGCCTCCAGCAGAAGGACAAGCTCTACCTGGCCGGACTCTCGCAGGCGATTCGCTGCGCGCTCGCCTTCGTCGTCTTCACCGTGGTGCTCTTCGTCACGCGCGACCTCGTGTGGGCCTCGCGTGGCATGGCCATCGGCGCCATCGTCTCGTTTGCCCTCTTCACGCTGCCGCTCGCCCTGTTCGAGACCGACAAGAGCCTGCCGCTGTCGCTGCGCGGCGTGAAGGAGCTCTTCGTACAGTGCTTTCCGCTGTTCCTCGCGCTGTTCCTCTACAACCTCATCGACTCCATGCCCAAGTTCGCCATGGAAGGCACGCTGTCGTATGACAACCAGCTCTACTACAACGCCATGTACTTTCCCGCGCATGCCATCCTCATGATGGTGGGCTTCATCTACAAGCCGCAGCTCGTGAGGCTGGCAAACATCTGGGCCACGCCCGAGAAGCACAAACGCTTCGACCTCATCGTTCTGGCCATGTTCGCGGTCATCGCCGTCATCACCGGCGTCGTGGCGCTCTTCATGGGCTGGATCGGCATCCCCGTCATGAGCTTCCTCTACGGCATCGACTTCGAGCAGTTCAGGCCACTCGTCTACGTCATGGTGGGCACGGGCGGCGTGTGCGCTGCGATTGACTTCCTCTACCAGATCATCACGGTGCTTCGCGAGCAGCAGTCCGTTATGAGGCTCTACCTCATCGCCTGCGTCTTCGCCATACCCGTCGCCCTGCTGCTCATCAACTTCTCCGGACTTGCCGGCGCCATCGTCTCGAGCATCGTGATCATGGCCATGCTCCTCGTGCTCCTGCTCAGCGAGTACATCGTCATCCGCAAGCGCGCCGAGTCATCCCTGATGTAGCGACGAGCGCGAGCAGCCCGTCTGTCTCAGCTGCGTTCCGAGCCCGGCACGCTAGGCGCTGGCGACAAGCCCGCCCAGCCGCAGCCCGACGATGACGGCCACGATGCACACGCCCACGTTCACGACCACGTTGATCACGGCACCCGCCCAGTTGCCTGCCTCCACCAGCTGAACCGTCTCGCTCGAAAACGTCGAGAAGGTGGAGAGGCCACCGCAGAGGCCGACGGCAAGGAACAGCCGCAGCTCCGCCGGCAGAGGGCTTGCGAGGTCGACCCCCGTGATCACCCCAATGAGCAGGCCTGCGATGACGTTGGCCACGAACGTGCCCAGGGGAACGCCGGGGAGCAAGGCTCGAAGCCAGAGACCCTATCCCCCACCGGCTGACGCTGCCGATAAACCCGCCCAGACCCACGCTCAGAAACTCCCTCATGCGCTTCCTCCAAAGAAATCGGGCCGACAGCCCGTCTACGGCGCACGTGCGCCCCGACAGAAGCCATCAGCCCGAGGGCGGTTTGACCATTGCGGCCGGGGAGGCATTCATTCCCCATGTCAACGCAACCGAGGCGCCGGGTCTCTAGAGAAGCCGGAGCGAGACCTCCTTGAGCTGCGCACCGGTGATCTCGGAGGGCGCGGCGCTCATGAGATCGCTGCCGCTGCTCGTCTTGGGGAAGGCCATGACCTCGCGGATGGAGTCGGAGCCGGTGAGCAGCATGCATACGCGGTCGAGCCCGAGCGCGAAGCCGCCCATGGGAGGCGCGCCAAACTCGAGGGCCTCCATGAGGAAGCCGAACTGGGCGTTGGCACGCTCCTCGGAGAAGCCCAGGAGCCTGAGGATGCGCATCTGCAGCTCCGCGTTGTGAATACGCATGCCGCCGCCGCCAGCCTCGTAACCGTCCATGACGAAGTCGTAGGTGTGCGAGCCCACGGAGAGCGGGTCCGTCTCGAGGCGGTCGATGCCGTCCTCGTCGGGCTGGGTGAAGGGCTGGTGCTCGGCAGCATAGGCCTTGCGATCCGCATCCCAGTGGAACAGCGGGAAATCGACGACCCAGAGAAAGTCGTGACCCTCGCGCGGCACGTCGAGCGCATCCGCCATGTGGCAGCGCATGCCGCCGAGAATCTCGTCGGCGTGCAGACGGGACTCAACGGCAAACATGACGAGGTCGCCGGGCTCCACGTCCATCTCGGCGCGGGAGGCTTGCCATCTCCTCGTCGGAGAAGAACTTCACGATGGGACTCGTGACCGAGCCATCCTCGCGGAAGGCGATGTAGGCGAGGCCCTTGGCGCCGAATCCCGACGCGACGTCGGCGAGCTTGTCGATCTGCGCACGCGGCCACTTGCCGGCGCCCTTGGCGTTGATGGCCTTGACGTAGAGCTCGGGATCCGCCGCAGCAGTGGCAAAGAGCTTGAACTTGGAGCTGCCGAAGATCGAGGTGACGTCGTGCAGCCTCATGTCGTAACGGGTGTCGGGCTTGTCGATGCCGTAGGTGTCCATGGCGTCCCAGTACGAGATGCGGCGAAGCGGCATCTCCATCCTGACACCCATGCGGGCCGAAGGCGTCGGAGAGCACGTCCTCGAGGGCACCCATGACGTCGTCCTGGCGCACGAAGCTCATCTCGATGTCCACCTGCGTGAACTCGGGCTGACGATCGGCGCGCAGGTCCTCGTCGCGGAAGCACTTGGCGACCTGGTAGTAGCGCTCCACGCCGCCCACCATGAGCAGCTGCTTCAGGAGCTGCGGAGACTGCGGGAGAGCGTAGAAGTGGCCAGGCTGCGAGCGGCTCGGCACGAGGAAGTCACGTGCACCCTCGGGCGTGGACTTGAACAGGGCGGGCGTCTCGACCTCCATGAAGTCGCGACCATGGAGCGCCTCGCGAATGGCAAAGGTGAAGTCGGAGCGAAGCTTGAGGTTGGCCATCATCTTCGGGCGGCGAAGGTCGAGGTAGCGGTAGCGCAGGCGCACGTCCTCTGCGGTTTCGACGTGGTCCTCGATCTGGAACGCGGGGGTCTTGGAGGTGTTGAGGACCTCGATGCCGGTGACGTAGACCTCGACGGCTCCCGTGGCGAGCTTGTCGTTGTCCTGGCCCTCGGGACGCTCGTGGACGGTGCCCGTGACCATGATCGGCCACTCGGGACGGATGGTCTCGGCAACGTGAAAGGTGCGCGCGTCGCAGACCTCGGGGTCAAACGAGACCTGCGTGACGCCGTCACGGTCGCGCAGGTCGACAAAGATCAGGCCGCCGTGGTCGCGACGGTGCCACACCCAGCCCGTGAGGGTGACCACCTCGCCGATGTCGGAGGCGCGAAGCTCGCCGCAGGTGTGGGTGTGCATGGAGTGAGAATCCATATCTTTCCTCTCGTCTCTGCCGCCCCGTGTCGGAACGGGCGGCTTCCCAGCAGACGGCGGCGAAGCGTAGACAGCGTGTCGCCGCACGTGAGTTGCGATTGTACTACGCACCCGACCTCGTCGGCCCACCATGTAAGCATTCGGAAACTATCTGCCGCAACGCCACACACGAGCTGTCGTTTCCATGTCGATAGACGCGAGCGAGTAGGTCTAAGCCCCTCGCGCGTGTACCCTCACGACGAGAGAACCAGCCGAGAGGATGAGGGCATGCCATACAGAACCGCGATATTCGACCTTGACGGGACGATGCTCAACACCCTCACGGACTACACGGCGGCGGTGAACCACGCCCTTGCCTCGCAGGGCATGCCCGGACGTTCCATCGACGAGGTCCGCCTCGCCACAGGCAACGGCATCGAGCACCTCATGCGCGAGTCCGTGCCCAAGGGCACGGACGAGGAGGGCTTCCTGCGCGCCTTCAACGTCTTCAAGACCTATTACGCGGCGCACAACAACGACGCGACCCAACCCTACGACGGGATGCTCGAAATGGTCTCGCGGCTGCGCGGACGCGGGGTCAGGTGCGCGCTCGTCTCCAACAAGGCCGACTTTGCCGTGCAGGCGCTCACGAGGGAGTACTTCGGCGGCATCTTCGACTACGCCATGGGCGAGCGGGCGGGCATCCCCAAGAAGCCCGCGCCCGACATGTGCGACGTGATCCTCGCCGACCTCGGCGCCACGCGCGAGGGTCTCGTCTACGTAGGCGACTCCGAGGTCGACATCGCCACGGCGCACAACCTCGGCTGCGACTGCATCATCTGCTCATGGGGCTTTCGCGACCGCTCGTGGCTCACCTCGCAGGGTGCCGGGAGGATCGTCGACACACCCGCCGAACTCGAGGCGGCCATCCTCGCCTAGCGAGACAATACACATATCCTCCATGGGCTTTCACCTGCGGCTGATTCAGCCTACGCCCAGTTTTGCAACGCTTGCCAGAACCTTTTGGAACAGAACTCGATACGGCCTTACGTGGGGGGTATAGTTCTTTCAAAGCAGGTCTGGTCTTTCGACGGAAAGGACATGCCATGGGAAAGAAAGCTGCTGAGGCACTCGACATCAATTACGAGGGCCTGGCCGAATACCTGCACGTCAATCATTCGGTCTACATGAAGGTCGGCTCCGACGTCTACTATCTCACCGATGTGAACTACGAGGCGTGGCGCGCCCAGGACACCAGTCGCCGCAACTCAAAGAACCACTTCGTCGACTGCTCCGAGCTCGTGAGCACCGTCGACGAGTTTCTCTCCCTCCCATTCATCCATGGCAAGACCATCAAGGACGCCTTCAACCAGGCGACCTTCTTCGCCTCGGTCAACGGCGACAAGGAGTAGCAGCCAGGGCTGCAACCAAACTAGAAAAAACGAGGGGCCAGGATGCGAAGATTCCTGGCCCCTTTCTTTGCGTCGGTCTCGACCTTTCGAGACGCACGAAAGGTTGCGGCTACTCGGTCTGGTCGTCTTTCGGCTTGATGCCGTCGTCCGAGTACTCGAGCTCGCCGATGAGGCTGCGAAACTCGTTGTCCACGGCGTTCTTGTGCGGGGATCGCTTGGCGTAGCGCGTCACGGCACCCTTGGACTTGCTAATGCCCTGCAGCGTGCCGGCACCTGCGATGCAACCGCCCGGACAGGCCATGCCCTCGAGCAGGTATCCGGGATACTTTCCCTTCACGGCGTCCTTCATCATCTTGCGGCAGCCCTCAAGGCCCTCCGCCGAGGCGATCTTGACCTCGACCTCGGGATGACCGCGACGGATGACGTTGGCGACGGCATTGGCGACGCCGCCCGACACGGCAAAGTTGCGACCGTCCTCGCTCGCCACGTCGAAGTCGGACTTGTTGTCATCATGGAGGGCCAGGTAGTCGATGTCGCGCGCATCCATCATGCCGGCCATCTCCTCGAAGGTGAGCACGAAGTCGACCTCCGAGCGGACGGACGTGCGCATGGCCTCGAGCTTCTTCGCGGAGCACGGTCCCACGAAGACGATCTTCGCCTTGGGGTGGTGCTTTCGAATCATCCGAGCCGTGAGCGTCATGGGCGTGAGGGCCATGGAGATGCACTCGGCGTGCTCGGGAAACTCCTTCTTGGCCATGGACGACCAGGCGGGGCAGCACGACGTGCCCATGAACGGCAGCTCGCCGGGAACCTCCGCGAGAAAGTCCTCGGCCTCCTGAACGCTGCAGAGGTCAGCACCGAGGGCGACCTCCTCGACGCCCGAGAAGCCCAGCTGCTTGAAGGCCTCGCGGAGCTTGCCCACGTTGCCCTTGCCTCCAAACTGGCCCACGAAGGCGGGAGCCACGGCGGCGATGACCTCGTCGCCGGAGAGAATCGACCAGATGACCTGGACGAGCTGGCTCTTGTCGGCGATGGCGCCGAAGGGGCAGTTGATGAGGCACTGCCCGCAGGCAACGCACTTGTCGTGGTCGATCTCGGCGCGACCGTGCTCGTCGGAACCGATCGCATCCATGCCGCAGGCCTCGGCGCAGGGGCGTACGTAGTGGTGAATGGACTGATAGGGGCAGGTCTTCTGGCAGAGTCCGCAGTGGATGCACGCGTCCTGGTCAATGAACGCCTGCTTGTTGACGAAGGAGATGGCCCCCTTGGGGCAGATCTCGCGGCAGGGATGCGCCAGACAGCCCTGACAGGTATTGGTGACCTCGTAGACGTTGTCCTTGCAGGCGTTGCAGGCGAAGGAGATCACGTTTATGAGCGGCGGTTCGTAGTACTGATCGGGACCTGCCGCTGCAGCCAAGCCGTCGGATATGTGATTGGGCTTGTCCACGCCCTGGAGCGAGAGGCCCGAGGCAAGCCGGATGCGCTCGGTCACGATGGCTCGCTCGAGAAAGACGCTCTCGCGATAGGTGGCCACGTCGCCGGGGACGATCTTGTAGGGCAGCTCCTCAAAGGCCTCGTCCATATCGGCATAGGTCCAGTCGGAGTTGTTCGCCGCGCCGTAGATGACTCGCGCCACCTCGCTGAAGACCTTCCTGCGGATGTCAGTGAGGTTGGTGTAGACGCCCCGCATGGTATCGGCCATATGCGTTCCCTTCTTCCGTGCTTCCGGTGCCCAGTTTCAGTAAGTATGACTCAGATCCCGCTCGCGAGCGCCTCCCATGAACCAAACCTCGCGGGCCACGGCGTGCGCAGGCAAAGCGCCTCGCCCGTCACGGGGTGTACGAAGCGCTCCTCCCAGGCGTGGAGCATGAGGCCCGCCTCCGAGCGGGCTCCCCCATAAAGGGTGTCGCCCACGACCGGAAAGCCGAGGCTTGCCAGATGCACGCGAATCTGATGACGCCTGCCCGTTGCGAGCTCCACGAGCAGGAGCGAGCGGCGGTTCTCCGTGGCAAGACGCGTCACGCGCGTGAGCGAGTGCTTTCCCGCGGGCGAGACGCGCATGCGGCGAGCGTCGTGACGGTCGCGTCCGATAGGCTGCTCGATGCTGGTCTCTCCCTGGGGAAAGCTGCCCATGACCACGGCGAGATAGCGCTTCTGCATGGTGTTTCCCGCGACGAGCGCGTCGAAGGCGGGCTGGAACTGCTCCGTCTTGGAGAAGAGCACGAGGCCCGTGGTCTCCACGTCCAGACGCTGCACGGCCTGCGCCACGGCATGGCTGCCCTCGGCCGCCAGGTGCGCCTGCACGCGGTCGCTGAGCGTCCCCGCGCCGGTGCCGTCACCGTGGACGAGAAGGCCCGCGGGCTTGTCAGCCAAGAGCGCGAGGGGATCCTCCCAGACCACGTCCGCGGGCGCGGCCGTCGTGGGTCGAGCCGTCGCGGAGGGTTCGAGCAGGACCTCGACCGTCTCGCCCGCCGCCACGCGAGAGGCTCCCGCAAGCGCAGACCAGTCGGCGCGACGCACCAGGCCGCGCCGCAGGGCCGCGTCCGCCGAAACGCGCGACATGCCGAGCGCGAGCGCGAGGGTCGTTGCCGAGCAGTCCTCGCCGACCCGTGCGACGATGGTCTCCTCACCGATCGAGACGATGTGTGCAATCTCGTCTTTTGCCACGCTGTCCACCACCTTGCCAAGACATCTACCTGCACGGACGATACCTTACACAAACGTAAGCTGAATAATGACCAAAAATGTCCGCTCGTTCTTGTATGCTCTCGCATAGCACGATCGGACGCATGGCGCATAGTAGATGATAGCCGCCTGCACCGAATGCACCTCAAACACACCGCGACCGTGTGCACCTTGGAGGAGAGATGTTCGATTTCATCCGCAAGGACGAAAACCCCGACGCAAAGCCAGAGCCCTCGCCGCACGACGAGGACGCCGTCGTGAGGGATGGCTCCTCCATCGATGACGTGCCCACCGTCGAGGGCAGCGTGGACGACCAGGCCACGGGCGAGGTCGAGACCGAGCAGCTTCCCCTCGCCACCCTCTCCACCACGGCCAAAGAGGACGCGGGCGAGGAGGACGTGGAGGCCAGGCTCGCCTACGACAGCCTCACGCGCCATCGCAAGCAGCGTCGACGCAAGAAGATCATTCGCACCGCCATCATCGTCGGCGTCGTAGCAGGAATCGGCATCGCCTGGTGGCTCAGCCAGAAGCCCGATAGCGGCAGTACCGCAGACAGCTCCATCCCCACCGCGACGGTCACGCGCGAGAACTTCGAAGACGCAGTCTCCGCGTCAGGCTCCGTCAAGCCCGTCTCGTCAGTGGTCGTGACGCCCGAGGTCGACGGCATCATCGACCAGGTCAACGTGCAGGAGGGGTCGGTCGTCAACGCGGGCGACACGCTCTTCACCATCAAGAACGACAGCCTCGACAAGGCCGTCAAACAGGCCGAGATCGACCTCAAGACCGCCAAGAACACCACGAGCGCATCATATGCCACCTACAGCAACGCCTACGATGCCTACTACAGTGACACGGGTACCGAGCAGGCCGTCTATGACACGCAGTCCGCCTACGAGAACGCCGTCCTCGCGCAGCAGACCGCGCAGCAGAACTACGACAACGCCGTGGCCCAGGCCGCCAAGCGCACCGTGACCGCACCCACCGCGGGCAGCATCGTGGTCATGAACGCCATATCGGGCTCCTCGCTCGGCTCCACCGGCACCTCTGGCTCCACTGGCACCACCAGCGGCAGCCTCATCCAGATTGCCGACCTCTCGCAGATGACCGTCACCGTGCAGATCAACGAGAGCGACATCTCCAAGATCGCCGTGGGCCAGTCGGCAACCGTAACCTTCTCGGCGCTACCCGGCGTCACGCTCGACGCCACCGTCACGCACATCTCCACGATGGCGACCGGAGACTCTTCGAGCGGGTCCACCGGCATCGTGACCTACGGCGTGGACCTGCTCATTCCCAGCCCCGTGGCCGAGCTCAAGCCCGGCATGACGGCCAGCGTGTCCATCAAGCTCCAGAGCGTGCCCGATGCGCTCACCGTGCCCTCCTCCGCCCTCGTACAGGTCGGCGACTCCACGTACAGCGTGTACGTGGTCACCGACGCGCAAACGGGCGCGGCCGAGGAGCGCGAGGTGACCATCGTGGCAAAGAACACCTCCACCGCGGTCATCGAGGGGAACGTGTCCGAGGGCGACCTTGTCCAGCTCCTGGGCTATTCGAGCAGCTCCACCGGCGGCGATAACACGGCCTCCGCCGCGGCCGTGGCGTATTAGCCATGGCAGCCCCCGTCATCGAGGTCGAGAACGTCTACCGCATCTACGAGACCGCAGCCGGTTTCACGCCCGCGCTGCGCGGCGTCTCGCTCACGGTGGAGCGCGGCGAGTTTCTCGCCATCATGGGTCCGTCCGGATCGGGCAAGTCCACGCTCATGAACATCCTCGGCTGCCTCGACTCCCCCACCACGGGATCGTACAGGCTCGAGGGCCTCGAGGTCTCGTCCCTCTCCGACGACGACCTCGCCGTGGTTCGCGCCACGCGCCTAGGCTTTGTCTTCCAGTCCTTCAACCTGCTGCCACGTACCACCGTGCTGCGCAACGTCATGCTGCCGCTCGTCTACTCTGACGTCCCGGTGGGTGAGCGAGAGCTACGCGCCTTTAAGGCGCTGCACTCGGTCGACCTTCCCGAGGACCTCTACGAGCACAGCTCCAACGAGCTCTCGGGCGGTCAGATGCAGCGCGTGGCAATCGCCCGCGCTCTCGTCAACGACCCGTCGCTCATCCTCGCCGACGAGCCCACGGGCAATCTCGACAGCGCGACGGGCGAGATGGTCATGAGAACCTTCCGCCGCATGCAGCGTCAGGGCAAGACCATCATCGTCATCACCCACGGCGCCGAAGTGGCCGCCTGGGCAGACCGTACCGTGTACATCCGAGACGGCAAGCTGCTCACCGCCGAGGAGGAGCACGCCTTCAGGGCTCATCTCGTCGAGCGCGAGGCGGCCATGATCCAAGGGGAGGCGATCGCATGAGGCTGCGCGACCTCCTCTATGAAACGTTCACGGCCATTCGAGCCAACCGCGTGCGCAGCCTGCTCACCATCCTCGGCATCGTCATCGGCATCGCGGCCGTCATCGCAATGACGGCTCTCATCGACGGTATCAAAATGTCGCTCGTGGGACAGCTCGGCCTCAATCAGTCTCGTCTCGTCTACATCTACTGCTATCCCGACACGCGCCAGGTCACGATGGACGACCTCAAACAGCTCGAGCTCAACGTCCCCGACTACGAGTTCGTGTCGGCCACCTCGTTCTACAGCGGCAAGGCGACCAACGGCACGCGCTCGCTCGACTCGGCACAGATCATCGGCTGTGACGAGAACTACTTCACCGCCGTGGGCTCCAAGCTCGTGAGCGGCCGCTTCCTCACCGCCGACGAATGCACGGGCAGCTCCATGAGCGTGGTTATCGACCAGCAGGTGGTCACCAAGCTCTGGGGTTCCTCCGCCACCGACGTGGTGGGGCAGAGCATCCGCATCAACGACGACTCCTACTCGGTCGTGGGCGTCGTCGAGGCGGGCGGCATGAACAGCCAGATGATCTACATGCCCTACTCCACGCTCACCACGCGCGTGAGCGGGTACTCCTCCATCGACCAGATCATCGGCTACGCTCGCGAGGACGCCGACATGAGCACCATCGGCGACAAGACGAAGAGCTTCCTCATCAAATACTTCGACATCAGCGAGGAGAACCAGGATTTACGCGGTCTCCATCACTACGATGAAGTCGATCATGGACCAGCTCGACGCCACCATGGCCTCGTTCCAGCTTCTCATGACCACCGTCGCGGGCGTGTCGCTCGTTGTCGGCGGCATCGGCATCATGAACATGATGCTCACGAACGTGACCGAGCGCATACGCGAGATCGGACTGCGCAAGGCGCTGGGCGCGAGAAGCTCCGACATCACCAAGCAGTTCCTGCTGAGAGCGTCATGCTCTGCATCGTCGGCGGCGTATTCGGGATACTCCTCGGCTATGGGGGCGCCTGGGCGCTTGCGAGCGTGGCGTCGGGCATGGCCGGAATCGGCCAGATCGTTCCGATCATCTCCCCCACCGCCGTCGCCATGGCGACGGCATCTGCGTGCTCATCGGGATGGTCTTCGGCTACGGTCCCGCGCGACGCGCCGCCAAGCTCGATCCGGTGGAGTCTCTTCGCTACCAGTGACGCCGGGACCCAAGGGGGGGCAGGTGACCCAAAGGGGGACAGGGATATTTTGGGGACATCCGCTAAGGACCCAAAATATCCCTGTCCCCCTTTGGGTCACCTGCCCCCCCTTGGGTCCCGGCGTCACCTTGTTGACCGCGTTATGGTCTTCGCGCCTATGCCCGTCAGTCGCTCGATCTGCCGTACGGAGAGCCCCGTCGCCCGAAGCGACACAAGCGCCTTCACGCGACGATCTCGCTCGAACGTCTTTACGTCCGTAGGGTCGACTCCTCCCAAAGCCCTCTTGGCCACGACTCCGACATCGCTCTCGGGAACTCTCTTTCTCCCCTCGAAGCAGTGGGTCATCTCGCCATAGGCCGCGCTGCACGAGACGAACCCGTCCCTTCCTCCGGCAAGCTCAAGCACCAGGGCGGTGTCCGTGACCTCGGGTTGCCCCACGTACTCGTGGTAGCTGCTCCAGAACCACCGGTCCGCATCACACAGACCGGCGTTTTGCGGATTGCTGTGAATGTAGAGAACGACCTCCAGCAGATAGCCCTCGTCCTCGATGGGAAAGCTCCCGAACCGCTCTTGGAACAGGTGGCCCACGTGCCCGCTTCTCCTATTGAAGTAGAGGGCATACGAGGACGAGAGGTTCCTCATCGCCTCGCTGAGCACGCGGGACTCGTCGAGCACCAGGAGGTGGACGTGGTTCGACATGAGACACCAGGCCAAAACGGTGACGCCCCTCTCGATCAGCTCGCGCTTCATCAGGTCATAGAAGTGCCACCTGTCGGCATCATCATCAAAGATGTATTGCTTTCCGCAGCCGCGGAGAACCACATGATAAAAACCTGAAGCCGCAACACGTCTCGCCACGCGCACCATAGAAGACCTCCCCACGGTAAGATGGGGAGAATCCTACACGCGTACGAGCAGCGATTTCGAGATCATAGGCATATCCAAAAAAGAACGACCCGAAGAATATGCAACAGGAATGTCCTAAAAAGTCCCTGTCCCCTTTTGGGACGTGACGGCCGCGGCCAAGGCGTCCAGGGGCACGCTGACCTGTTCGTGCGTGGTCATGTCGCGCAGGGTCACGACGCCTGCCGCGACCCTCGTCGGGCCCGATTACGACGCACACCGCGGCACCAAGCCTGTCGGCCTGCTTGAACTGGCTCTTGAGCGAGCGTCCCTGGTAGTCGGCCTCGGTACGGATGCCTGCCTGACGCAGCGCGAGCGTCGCCCTGAACGCGACGTCGCGCTCGCTCGGAGAGGTGCACGCCACATAGACGCAGGAGGGCTCCGACGTCTCGAGCGAGCCTCCCTGAGCGGCAAGGGCGAGCGCGATGCGCTCGAAGCCCACCGCAAAGCCGATGCCCGGCGTCGGCTTTCCACCCTCGAGCTCCATGAGCCCATCATAGCGCCCGCCGCCGCCGATGGCACCCACGCCGCCGTCTATGGCCTCCACCTCAAAGACCGTTCGGGTGTAGTAGTCGAGCCCGCGCACGAGCGTCGGATCTTCCACGTAAGCGATTCCGGCCTCGTCGAGATAGGCCTTGACCTGCGCGTAGTGCTCGGCGCAGTCGTCGCAGAGGTTGTCGACGACCAGCGGTGCGCCCTTCATGACCTCGTTGCAGCGATCGTTCTTGCAGTCGAAGGCGCGCAGGGGGTTGATGTCGGCCCGCTCGAGGCAGTCCTCGCACATCTCGTCGGCATGGGCGAGAATGAACTGGCGAACCTTCTCGCGATAGGCGGGACGACAGGTGGCGTCTCCCATCGAGTTGATGCGAAGGCACAGCCTAGACGGATCAAAGCCCAGGCGCTCATAGAACTCCATGAGCACGATGATGCACTCTGCGTCGGCCGCCGGATCGGGCGCGCCGATCCATTCCACGCCGATCTGGTGGAACTGACGCAGGCGTCCCTTCTGCGGACGCTCTCCCCGGAACATGGGCTCGGCATACCAGAGCTTGATGGGAGCGGCACCCTGAGGCACGAGGTTGTTCTCGACCGCAGCGCGAACGACGCCCGCCGTCCCCTCGGGACGCATGGCCATGCGCTGCTTGGCCTTGAGGCCAGACTCGGTGCCCGCCTCGAGGAGGTTCTCGAAGAGCGCCCCGGAAACCACGCGGAACATCTCCTTGCGCACCACGTCGGTGGACTCGCCGATGCCATGGACGAAGGTGTCAACCTGCTCGATCGCGGGCGTCTCGATCATGTCGAAGCCGTATGCCCCAAAGAGCTCGCGGGCCACGTCCTGCATGCGCTGCCAGGCGCGCATGTATCCGCCATACAGGTCCTCGGTACCCTGAATCTTCTGTGCCATGGTGAAGCCTCCTCTCGCGCCTTCAGCGCGAACTCACGACCGCGGCCACAAGCGACGCGCGGCGCACGCCACCTTCCACGGTCATTCGAGCAGCAAGTATACCCCCGCAGAGGTGACGGTCCACGGCACCCATCCCATTCCACAAACCGCAGGTACGCCATAATGGCTCCCCCAGCCCTCTCTCGCGTGCGCATGCGGAACGGAGAAGGAGCCGCTGACAAAATGAAGATGGCTTTCCCGCCGATTCGTGGCAGACTAAGGTGATGGCTTTCGTCAGGTTCGCGTTGCCGTGGATAGTGTCACACAGGGAGCACCCATGGCGTTTCTCGGCGTTGACATCGGTGGCACCACCACGCGTGCCGCCCTCATCGATGACCTCGGCCATCTCCTTGGTGACGCCCAGGCCCTCACGCGCATAGATGGCAGCATCAAGACCGTGCTCGAAAGCGTATGGGGTGCGACGCAGGCGGCCTGCGATCACGTCGGGATTCACGTAAGCGCAATCGACTCGGCCTGCCTTGGAATCCCCGGGGCCGTGGATCCCGACGAGAACGTGGTCCTACTCTCCCCCGCTCTGGGATGGACCGAGGAGACGGACGTCGTCTCGGTGGCACGTCAGCGCCTGAACGTCCCCATGCTGCTTGCCAACGACGCGCTCTGCGCGGCGACGGGTGAGGCGGAGTTTGGCGTAGGTAACCGCTATGACGACTTTCTCCTCTTCAAGCTGGGCACCACGGTAAGCCTTGCCGTGGTGAGAGACGGTCTCCCCCTAGATGACGACACCGAGCTCGGCAGCTGGATCGCGAAGGCCTCCGTCGCCGATGAGGAGTTCCATAGGTACGGGTCGGCGGGCGCGCTCGTACGTCTCGCACGTCATGAGGCGGAGCATGACGGGACGTCGAGGCTCTTCCGCCTCGCCGGGCCCGACCTCGCCAGCCTTGATGACTCCCTCGTCTTCGAGGCTGCACGCAAGGGCGATGCCGCCGCCTGCGCAGCCGTGGAACACTACGCCGGCAACGTGGCTCGCGGATCAAAGCCGCTTGTGGATGCGCTGTCGCCCGAGGCGGTGGTCATAGCCGGCAGCCTCGCACGCGCGGGCGAGCTCCTGCGCGAACCCGTGGAACGACACCTGCGCGCGCTGCTGGCGGAGAGCGACGCACCATGCCCGTACGTCGGAACCTCGAGCATCGCCCCCGCCATCGGTGCCTATGGCGCGGCCGTGCTCGCCATGCGTCTCGAGGGAATCGACCCCCTCGTCGAGGCGCAGACCACGTAGCGGAGGCCACTGGCCTACTCCCCCATCTGCATCCCTACGAAGCGCTCGGCGTTGTGCCAGCACATCTTCTCGTAGTCCTTCGCGGAGAAGCCCAGCGCGCGAAAGCGCGCAAGCTCCTCGCCGGGATTCCACATGGGGAAGTCGGAGCCAAAGAGCATGCGGTCCGGTCCATACGCCTCGACCAACTCGCGCGTACGACGCGGCCCGAGAAAGCGCATCGAGCTCGACATGTCGAGGAGGCACCTCTCGTCCTCGAGAAACTCGAGCGCGTAGTCAAAGACCGACCAGCCCCCGAAGTGGGCGGCGTCCACCACGAGGTTCGGAAACTCCCGCAGCACGCGCTTGAGCCGACGCGGATGCGAGTAGTCGTAGCGATAGTCTCCGCAATGGATGATGACGGGCAGGCCGCGCTGGTCGGCAAGGTCGTAGACGCGCATCAGGCGCGGATCGTCCATGTTGACGGCCTGGGTGTCGGGATGGAGCTTGATGCCACGCAGCCCCATCCCCACGGCGCGGTCGATCTCAGACTCAGGATCCTCGTAGTCCTGGTGCATGGTCATGAAGCCGACGAGATGCGCGTGGGCGGCGCAGGTCTGCGCGATGAAGTTGTTGATCGACTCGACGTTCGCCGCACGCACGGCCACGGAGTGCACGACGCAGTCGGTTATCGGCGTGTCGCGGACCACCTGGATGAGACGGTCGACCGACCCTTCCGAGACGTCCATCTCGATGTTGTAGAAGCGGCTGATGCTCGAGGTCGCCCGCTCGGCGATCTTGTCGGGGTAGATGTGAACGTGGACGTCGATGACGGCCATGGGCATTCCTTACCCGAACTACAGGTCGAGCCACATGCGACGCATCGACGTGCTCACCGAGGAGGCGCACAGCCTCCTTGTGGCGGCACAGGGAAGCCTGTGCGAAAGCCACATCGTCGCCCTTAGAAATCCCCATCGCAGCTCAGCAAGCATCTCGGTCTCCCACCCTACTCGCCTCGGGCGCCTTTATCTCGAAGGGAAAGGTGCCCTCGCGGTTGAACGCCGCGATAAACATGCGAATCGCATTGGAGGGTGTTGTTCCGATCTGCTCGGTGGCCTCGAAGAATCGTTCCTTCTCCTGCGGGGACACCTTGGCGACGATCGGTGTCATCCTGTCTGCCACCGTCGCCCCCGTAGTCCGTTTGTGTCGTGTTTAGGTAATATTTCGTATGCCTATGTTATACCCTCTTGGAAATCGTAGCAAAGGTCCGACGTCTCGGGCCGAGAAAATCACTTAACTGACAAGCGGACGATTGAAAAGCGTGAGCGGTAGATGCCATGTGAGCCTGCTTTGGCCCGCAGTAAGCCGGGCATTGCAGATAACGACATTATTTTGCGACCATACGTCTAGATAATGTCGTTATCTGCAATGCCTGGCTTACTGCGGGCCGTCATACCTGGAAAAGGTGACAGGTATCTTTTCCAGGTTTACGCGAAAGAACGCAGGACGCCCCCGGGCTTGCTGAGAAGGCCCCTCTGATCCGCACTATGCACGGCGAAGAGTTCTCTCTCGGCAGGCCCGGGGGCGTCCCCAAAAGCCGCAGGCGTTTTACGCGATCTCGTGGACCCAGCCGAACTTGTCCTCGAGCTCGCCGGACTGGATGCTCGTAAGGGTCTCGCGAAGCTGCTTCATGACGGGTCCGACCTGCTCCATGCCGTAGACGATCTTCTGGTCGTCGGAATCGACCTCGCCCACGGGGCTGATCACGGCAGCGGTACCGCACATGCCGCACTCGACGAAGTCGCCGATCTCGTCGAAGCGCACCGGACGCTGCTCGACGGTCATGCCGAGGTAGTTCTCGGCGACGTCAACGAGGGAGCGACGGGTGATGGAGGGAAGAATGGAGTCGGTGTGCGACTGGGGAACGACCAGCGTGCCGTCCTTCTTGACGAACAGGAAGTTGGCGCCGCCGGACTCCTCGACAAAGGTGCGGGTCTGGGGGTCGAGGAACATGTTGTCGGCATAGCCCTTGCTGTGAGCCTCGACGGAGGGGTACAGAGACATGGCGTAGTTCAGGCCCGCCTTGATGTTGCCGGTACCGTGGGGTGCCGCGCGGTCATACTTGGAGACCTGGAGCTTGACGGGCCTGACGCCGCCCTTGTAGTAGGCGCCGACGGGAGTGACGAGAATGCGGAACTGGTATTCGTCAGCGGGCTTGACGCCGATGACGTCTCCCGTCGCAAACATGAACGGACGGATATAGAGCGTGGCGCCGGTGCCAAAGGGCGGGACCCATGCCTCGTTGGCCTTGACGATCCTCTCGACGGCCTCCACGAAGCGGTCCTTCGGGAACGGCGGCATGCAGATGCGCTGCGCCGAGTCATACATACGCGCGGCGTTCTGGTCGGGCCGGAAGCAGACGATTCTGCCGTCATCGGTGGTGTAGGCCTTGAGACCCTCGAAGACCTCCTGGCAGTAGTGCAGGAGACCGGCGCACTCGGACATGACGACGGTGTGGTCGGACGTGAGCACGCCGTCGTCCCAGGCACCGTCACTGTAGTTGGAGACGTAGCTGAAGTCGGTGTGCTGGTAAGCAAAGCCCAGGCTACCCCAGTCGACGTCCTTCTTCTCAACCATGGTTGATCCTCTCGTCTGCGGACGCACGGACATACGCCCTCGTTATGTGAGCTGGTTTTCTACCATAGCCACTATTTGCGCTCGTACGCCCACCCTTGCTGAGCTTTTAACATTGGCCGACCTGCCGGCGCGAGAGGGACCGTCGGCGGCTCGCTACGCGCTCTTCATCACGACCGAGCGAACCACGCCCGCCGCCTTGTCGAAGGCATCCGTGCACATCTCCATGCGGTCGAAGAGGCGCAGCCACGCAAGCTCGTGACGGGGGTCCTCGATATCTTCGTGGAAGAGGCGATAGAGCGCGGCGTGGTAGACGTCATCGCCCTCGTTCTCGATGTTTCCGATCGCGATGGCCTTTTCCATGACCACGGAATCGTTCTTGTAGTTGGGCAGGTGATCGATCATCACACGAAACTCCCGTGCCGCGTGAAGGCAGAGCTCTGCGATCTGCTGCGCCTCCCGACGCGTCTCGTCAAGGTTGAAGAGGTCCAGGCGCGTGATCACGCCATCCATGTTGTCAACGATGTCATCCATCGCCAGGGCGAGGCTCGAGACGTCCGCGCGGTCGAACGGCGTGACGAAGGCGCGATAGAGCTCGCCCATGATGCGCTTGACCATCTCGTCGCACTCGTGCTCGTACACGTGCATGCGGGGGATCTTTGGATACGAGTCTGGATAGTCCAGAAGGATCTCGGAGTAGAGCTCGGCGGCGTCCTCCACCTTGCCGGCAAACTCCTTGAGCATGGTGTAGAAGATGTCTTCCTTCTTGGCGTGCGGCATGTCGTTTTCTCCTTAGAACAGGACGAGGAAGAGCTTGGCGAGACAAAAGCCGATGATGCCGCAGCCCGGAAACGTGAAGACCCAGGTCAGCACCATTTCCTTTGCGACGCCCCACGAGACCGAGCGCACGCCCTTGGCGGCGCCCGCACCCATGATGGCCGCCGTCTTGGTGTGGGTGGTCGAGACGGGCAGGCCCGTGAGCGTAGCGATGAGAAGGGAGACGGAGGCACTGACGGAGGCGGCGAATCCCTGGTACTTCTCGAGCTGCACCATCTCCATGCCCACCTTCTTGATGATGCGACGCCCTCCGATGCCCGTACCGATGGCCATGACGCCCGCGCAGAGCACCTCGAGCCAGAGCGGGAAGCCGCCCATGTCACCGACGGACTTTCCTACGGAGAGGGCGATGGCGAGCATGGCCGTGGACATGAACTTCTGCCCGTCCTGGGCACCGTGCATGAGCGCCACGAAGGCCGAGCCAAGCACCTGCAGGCGACCAAAGCCCACGTCGAGTCGGCGTCTGTCAGAGTTTCGACAGACGACCTGGATAAGCGCAGCGACGGCCCAGCCTGCGACGAAGCCAAGCCCCGTCGAGAGCAGAAGGCCGTAGATGACCTTGACCCACTCGTTCCAGTTGACGCCGCCGAGGCCACCCTGGACCGCGAGCGCGGCCCCCGTGAGCCCGGCGATGAGTGCGTGGCTCTCGCTCGTGGGGATGCCGAAGATCCAGGCGCCCACGCCCCAGGCGACAATGCCGACCGTCGCCGCGGCGAGCGCGATCAGCGCCGCATGGGTGTCTCCGCCAAAGTCGACCATGCCCGAGATGGTGTCGGCGACGGCGGTGGAAATGAACGTCATGACCACGAGGCCTATGAAGTTGCAGAAGACGCTCATTATGATGGCGGCATCGATGCCGATGGAACGCGTGCCGACCGCCTCTGCGATGGCGTTGGCCGCGTCGGTCGCACCGTTCACGAAAATGGTGCCCAAGACGAGCACCATTACGACGAGAAGAAACGGGTTCTCGGAGAGCATGCCCAAAAACTGGGAGACCGTGATCATGAATTCTGCCTTTCGATCCACGTGCCACCGGCGGGGGCATGGATGGCTGTCCCAATTGTAAGGAGAGGGTAATCATGAATTGTAAGGGGAGAGTAAGGTATCACATCCAGCACTACTCTGCGCTCTTGAGGGCACCGACCATGTCAATGCGGTCGAGGGAGCGGTTGGTCATGACGTTGACCACGAGCGTGAACGCAACGGCGAGCAGCGCGGAGATGAGGTACGAGGTCGGAGCCACGGTGACGTCGAAGTAGAGCGAAGGCATCTTGAGCACGTAGGTGAGGCAGCGTGCGAGCGCGTACCCCAGAGGCAGACCGACCGCGACGCCGATGAGCGTGAGCACGAGCGTCTCCCTGTTGACGTAGCGATACACCTCGCGACGGTTGAACCCAAGCACCTTGATGGTGGCGAGCTCGCGCTCGCGCTCCGAGATGTTGGTGTTCGAGAGCGTGAACACCACGGTGAACGAGAGTGCCGCAGCAAGAACAAGCAGCACGTAGACCACGATGTTGATGAGCGTGAAGGCACCCGAGAAGTCACGAACGTACTTCTGCGTGCATACGGTCGAGAGTATGCGGGAGTCCCGCGCGAGATTCTCCGAGAAGGCGATCTGGCCGTCGGCGTCCGCGTTTAGGTGGACGAGAACGGCGTTGGGCTTGGCCGTCTCGCCAAAGGCGTCCTCGTAGGCACTCGCGGTGAGATAGACGGTGTTGCCGAGGTAGTTTGAAACCTCCGCCGCCACGGTCGTGGCGCCCTGGTCGAGGCCGACTGTCCTCGAGCGTGACGGCGGAACCCGTGGAAAGACCCATCACCTGCATGGCGTTGACGGTTACGAGTGCACCATCGTTCGTCAGCGCCACGTTCGCACCGGTCTCGTCCCGTAGGTTCACGAAGCCGTCAAGCGACGTGCCGTCGGGAACGACGATGAGCTGGGCGCTCTCTCGGTCGGTACCGGTCACGATCGTCACGCTGTCCGTATAGACCTTCACGAGGTCGTCCACGCCGTCGTCAGCCAGGAGGTCGGTCGCGACGCCGTCAAGGTCATCGGAGGAGGTCACGGCCATGAGGTCGTACTGGGTCACGCCCCCCGACCCGTACTGGCGCCCGGGCAGCGAGATGACCGTGTCGCGAATGCCAAATCCGCAGATGAGAAGGGCCGTGCATCCCGCTATGCCAAAGACGGTCATGAGGAAGCGACGGCGATAGCGCAGGATGTTCCTCGCGGTGACCTTGCCGAGAAAACGACATGCGACTCCAGAGCGGGCGCACGTTCTCGAGGAATATCCGCGACCCCCGCGCGCGGCGCCTTGGGGCGCATGAGCGAGGCGGGGCTCTCGCGCATCTCCCCGCGACAGGTGAGCACCGTGGCACCGACGACGCCCACGGGTAAAGAGCATCACCGCCACGACGGCGCTCAGGGGGTCGAAGTACAGGGTGAACGTCGGCAGGGCGTACATGATGCCAAAGAACACGAAGACTATTGCGGGCAGGACCACGAAGCCGAGAAGGGAGCCCACAAGCCCGCCCGCGGCACAGGCGCAGAGCGCGTAGATGACGTACTTGGAGAGAATCCGCATGCGGCTGTAGCCGAGCGCCTTGTAGAGGCCGATGAGCTCACGCTCCTCCTCCACCATGCGCGTGATGGTCGTGAGGCTGACGAGCACCGCCACCACGAAGAAGACGACGGGAAACACCGTGCCGAGAGCCTCTATGGACGAGGCGTCGGACTCGACGCTCGCGTAGCTCGAGAGACTCGAGCGGTCCTGCACGTACCACACGGCGTCGCTGATGCTCGCCACCTCGTCGCGCGCGTCGGCGATCTTCCGGAGCGCATCGTCGCGCTGCCCCTCGTACTCGGTGCGGCCATCGTCGAGCTTGTCCTGGGCGTCGGCAAGCGTCGCCGCGTTCGCGTCGAGCTCGTCGCGGGCGCTCGAGAACTCCGAGCGGGCCGAGGCGCGCTGCTCCGAGAGCGCCTCGGCGTTCGCGTCGAGCGTGGCACGGGTCTGGACGAGCTGGGCTCGTGCCTGCGCGATCTGATCGAGCGCCGAGACGAGCGTCGTGCGCGTGGACTCGAGCCCCTCGCGCTGCGCCGCAAGCTGGGCGAGCGCCTCCTCCTGGGAGGCGTCGACCTGGGCGTAGCCGTCCGCGAGCTGCGTCTCGCCCTGCACCACGGACGTCATGGACGTACCGAGCCGGGCGAGCGCCCTGACCTTCGCGCGCTGGGCCTCGAGCTGTGCGATGGCGGCGGCACCCTCCTCGGTCGTCGGGTCCAGCTGCGCCTCCTGAGCGTCGATGGCCGCTTCCGCAGCTGCCACGTATACCGTGGCGGCAGCATCCACCTGCGCTTGGGCGTCTGGGTCTCCCGTCTGCGAGAGTGTGTTCCAGGCATCCGCCGGCCAGTTGCTCCCGAGGGCGGCAGCCATGGTCTGCGCCGCCGATTCCAGTTGCGCGCGACTCTCGGCAAGCGTCTTCGCCTGTGCGTCGAGGGCAGACCTCTGCGAGGCGCACTCGGCCTTCGTCTGCTCCTCGCCCGCCGCGACCTGGTCGAGACCGGCATCCACCTGCGAGAGCGCATCGCGGGCCTGCGTCTCCTGCGAGTCGAGCTCCGTCTCCCCCGCCGAAAGCTGCGCGTACCCCTCGTCTATCTGCCGTTGTGCCGAGTCGAGCTCGCTTTCGGCCAGCGCCTCCTGCAGCGAAAGCTCCTCTCGTCCCGACGACAGCTGTGCCAGTCCGTCGTCAATCTCGGTCTGGGAGCTGTCGAGCTTCGACTCGGCGTCGTCAAGCTCTGAGAGGGCGTCGCGCTCCTTCTCGTCGATGGTCGCATTGGCGTCGGCACGCACCTCGGTGGTGCGCCCCTCCTCGCGGTTGGGCCGAATCTGCTCTATCTCGTCACGCACGGCGTTCACGAGACCGTCGTACCCATCGGAGTAGCACAGGAGTGAAGATGCACCACTCACCTGCAGGTAGACTACCGTAAATACACTGGTGGTCACGTTTTCCGGCAGGACGAAGAAGGCGTAGTCGGACCCGCCCGTGGAGCGAAACGACATGGACTGTCCGCCGGCGTTGATATCCATGGGATCGAGCACCACGCCGCAGATCGTGTACTCCTTGCGCTCGAAGACGGCCGTGTCGGTGCCCACGTCCACGAGGCTGTCGCTGGAGGTCGTGGCCGCCTTCTCGTCGGCCTCGCTGCGAAAGGTCACGGTGTCGCCGATCGAGGCGCCCGAATCGGTGAGATAGCGCTGCGTGACGGCGATCTCATCGGCCCGTCTCCGGCAACCTCCCATCGATGACCTCGGGTTCGTTGATGCCCGAGTCGGAGAGGGCACGCACGTCGACCTTCGAGGACCCCGACCCCACGGTGGTGTAGTCCGTCTCGGCCCAGCCGCCCTCGGCCTCTCGACCCCATCGAGCGAGGCG
>Ga0268356_10670_pt1 | contig 31721 bp, 37 predicted proteins | sample BioMet10_FD_194415 | JGI IMG/M metagenome (GOLD analysis project Ga0268356, IMG submission 194415) | Sewage microbial communities from Oakland, California, United States - Biofuel 10 (PacBio Assembly) | ecosystem: Engineered > Wastewater > Sewage > Unclassified | place: USA: California | collected...
TCCGCACATTACCGTACCCATGGTAAACGCGGGTATCACCGCCCAGTGCATCGCAGCTCCGGAAGAACGGGGGATCTTATTCGACTCATACCCGACAGGTGCCAGCGTTTTCACAGGATGCTCAGCGAATGGATAGTGCCCCCGGGTCATCGGCATATGCGGGCAGCGATCCAAACGAACTATCCGGCACACTGGCTTCAGTGGGAGCATTATCACTGTCCGGATCTGCTGTTACCTGTTGCCGGCTCTCCGGTAGATCGTGTTGAAATGGCAAAAAAAGACAACCCCCGGGTTGTTGCCGCGAAAAAATGGGAATCTTTCGAGTGGTGGAGGTACAGTGGTCGGCAGTTCGGAACCAGATGCCACCCTCCTGATGCATGAGGACAACCCGATCGGGAGTCAGCGCGTTTTCCCGAAGCCAGTCATCCGCAACGGCAAACGTGATCGTCACTGAACTGATGGACGACGGGTTTAGTGGCAACCGTTTTAACGGCAACAATACCTGCAGTAACCCTGCCATCACCGGGAGACCGGGCCGCCAGACTGGCGTCGGATACAATGAGATCTGTCTGGCCAAGAGCCCGGGAGGGTACAAGAGAGACTTCGGTCACTGCATATGGAAGTCCGGTGTTGTCGGTATTTCTCGTGCTGTCGAATACAAACGACAAAGTTCCGCCGGCCGGTGCACCGGGCGATGTTGCGATAGCGGACATGCCCCGGTCAGAGGAGCCGCCCTCCTCATGCAGGGTTGTGGATTCTTGGGAGGGAACCGGTGAAGGAGTGATAATCGGTACCGTTGTGGGTACTGGTGTAAATACGGTTGTAGGTATTGTTGTGGGTACTGGTGTAGGCACTGTTGTAGATACGGTTGTTGGAATAATTGTCGGCACATAGGAGTGAATGGCAAACCCCTCCAGGAGGACGCCTTCCTGTCCGTCAGGATTGATCACCACGACATTCCATCTGCCGGTCTCCCGCCCGGATAGATCGAGCGTGCAGGCGAGCTGCGTTGACCGGAGGACGGTTACATTCGTGGCCACAATATCCGCAAACCCGGTACGGTTCAGTTTCACCACCGGGGCCACGGTTGTATTGAAGCTGCTTCCCTCCAGATTCGTCGATCCTGGACAACTAGTTGTGTTGCAATCCCTCAGTAGGGAGATGATCCCAGGTGACCTGATGGTGGCGGCTGCGGCGCAAGTGACCGTAAAATTTCCTGCAAACCTGCCCGGTGTTCCTCCCGGGATTCGTAACAGACTGATCGAATATTCTCCTGCCGTTGCAGCGGTGAGGTTGAACACCGCATTGAGCTGACGAACCGGACAACACCTGAGACACGCTTTCTGCCGGGAACCGAACGGACACTCCCGGTATCTGCGATTTCAAGACTGTTTCCGGTACTGCCGGTCACATATGCGTACGGGCCGGCTACCTGACACTGCTGACGGACTCTCCAGCAGAGCGCCACCAGCTCCGTTGATCATTGCCCCGAGATGGATCGGTACTGCGGGATTCGATACATCCACAATTTCCAGCGCATTCCCTCCGGTACTTGCCACGTATGCATAATGATCGGAGACGTACACTCCCGAAGGACTGCCCAGCCATGCTCCTCCTGCACCATTCATGATAAAGAAGGTGTGGGTCGGTGCTGCAGGATCTGTCACATCCACGATCTCCAAGGCATTGTCCCCGGCACTGGCGATATAGGCAAAATTCCCCTGAACATATACACTCTTTGGATTTTTCAGGAATGGTGCGTTTCCACTGCCGCTTTTAAGAGATCCTTTGTGGACCGGGTGTGAAGGATCGGAGACATCGACAATTTCGAGTGCATTGTTTCCGGAACTCGTGATATATGCATACGACCCGGTGACAAACACGCAGGTAGGTTTCTTAAGCAGGCTGTCGCTTTGCAAAAAACCGGCATGGACCAGGTTAGCCGGATCAGTGACATCCACGATCTCAAGGGAATTGCTCCCGTATCCTGTCACGTAGGCATATCGATCCTGGACAAAAACCGAACGAGGGTCATACAGGATTGCAGCCCCCGTCCCATTGGTGATGCACCCTTCGTGAACCGGGTTTTCCGGGATCCTGATACTGTCCACAATCTCCAGTGCCTGATTTCCAGGAACTCGGCCACATACGCGTATGGGCCGGATATGTATACGGACCGGGGACCATTCAGGAGCGCCCCGCCGGTACCATTGTGCAGGCTGCCTTTGTGAACCGGGTGAGCCGGGTCCGAGACATCGACGATTTCGAGCGCATTGCTCCACTGGCTTGCGATATATGCATCGGTACCGGAAAGAAAAACGGCCTGCGGGCCGTTCAGGAACGGTACGCTTCCCGCCCCATCGGTTATACTGCCTTTGTGGAGTGGGGAGGCCGTATAGGGTACCACCAGAACATGTGCACCGTTGGCGAAATCCGAACCGGTAATGTTTATACTGACCCTGTCACTTGTGTTTACCGCGGCATCAGGGACGATATCCGTGACATCCGGTACAGAAACGGCTCCCGCAATCCCTACTGGAAGGACGAATAATAGGCAAGGATAAAAACGGTATGTACGGTCAGGGATCCTGGGACATTCATAAGACACATCGTCGGGGGCTGGGATTGGTTCGAATGGTGGGTCTGGCAAAAGTCCTGTTACAGCACCCTGCAATGTGGATCTCCGGCCGCCGTTAATTCCCGTTGAAAATGAAGAGTGATAAATATTGTGAATTGTATCTTCGCAGAAAATATCCGCACGAACCGGTTTCGAAAACGGGAATTAGGAAGGGATGCTCCGTCTCTTGATCCCCTTAGCACAGTAAAAAGCGTTTAATGCAGCCATCGACATACTATCATCAGGTTACACGTATGCTGGATATCAGGGATCTGCATGTGAATGTCGGGGAGAAGGAAGTGCTCCATGGCATCAACCTCTCTATCGGCTCCGGGGAAACCCACGTGCTCATGGGCCCCAACGGCTCCGGGAAGACCACGCTTCTTATGACGCTGATGGGATTTTCCGGCTATAAGATCACGAAAGGAACGATCACGTTCAATGGCAAGGACGTTACCGCAATGCACGCTGACGAACGGTCACGGCATGGGATCGGGATGCTCTTCCAGCGCCCGCCCACCATCTCCGGCCTCAAGCTCGGCAAGTTGCTCACTGCCATCTCGCACAACAAGACCGTTGACGTTCCTGCCCTTGCAGACTCGGTACACATGGGGGGGATTTCTTGAGCGGGACATCAACAAGGGATTCTCCGGAGGGGAGATCAAGCGGAGCGAGGTGCTCCAGCTCATGATCCAGAATCCCGACTTTGTGATGCTCGACGAACCGGAAAGCGGGGTTGACCTCGAAAATATCTCGCTCATCGGGAAAGCCATCGGGACGCTCTTGAAAAAGACAAGAGGATCGTAAAGCGGGAAAAGAGCGGCCTTGTCATCACCCATACGGGGTTCATCCTCGATTATCTCGATGCGGATAAGGGGCACGTTATGTGCGACGGCAGGATCACCTGTCACGGGAATCCCCGGGAGATCCTAAAAGAGGTTAAGGAACGCGGATATACGGAGTGCAGGGAATGCCATCGGAACTAACCCCGTCGGGGATCGCAAAGGACGACCAGGATCGGATCGTCCAGTCGGGTATAGACTTCAACCTCGAGAACCGCTGCGGCAGTTACCTCCAGATGGACCAGGACGTTGTCCAGTCTGAATGCCGGCAGGAAGGTATCGAAGTCCTGTCGTTTAAAAAAGCCATGGAAATGCACCCCTGGCTCAAGGATTACCTCTGGAAAGCGGTATCAAAGGACAAGGATGAGATAACAAAATATGTCGCCGAACAGCCCGACCCGAAGGGATATGTGATCATCGCCCACAAAGGCACAAAAAATATCCTTCCAGTCCAGGCCTGCCTGTATCTCGGCCGTGAGACAATCCAGCATGTCCACAATATCATCATCGCAGAGGAAGGGGCTGAACTCCACATGATCTCGGGCTGCGCGAGCGGCGGGCATGTCGGCAGCGGAGCCAAACATTACGGTGTCTCCGAGTTCTACATCAAAAAGGATGCGAAAGTCAGTTTCACCTATGATCCATACCTGGAACGAGAACGTCGAGGTCTTCCCGCGGAGCGCATCCATCGTAGAGGAGAATGGAGTCTTCCTCTCGAATTATGTCTGCATGCAGCCGGTAAAAAAGGTCCAGATGTACCCGACTGCGACCTTAAAAGGCGAGAACTCGGTTGCCCGGTTTTCCACGATCGCGATCGCATCCCCCTACATCGTATATCGATGTCGGGTCCCGGGCGATCCTTGAAGGAAAGGGTGCAAGCGCGGAGCTGCTGACCCGGGCGATCACCCGGGGAGGAACGATCATCTCCCGGGGCCACATCCAGGGAAAGACCGCTGGTACAAAAGGTCACCTTGAATGCAAGGGCCTGATCTTAAAAGACGGGACGATCTATGCGATCCCGGAGATCGAAGGCCAGGTTGTGGGAACGGAACTCTCCCACGAAGCCGCGGTCGGAAAACTCGCGCAGGAAGAGATCGAGTACCTGATGTCCCGGGGTCTTTCCGAGGACGAAGCGACTGCGACAATTATCCGGGGATTCCTTGATGTCAAGATCGCCGGGCTTCCAGAGGCGCTCCAGAAACAGATCGATGCCACTATCGATGTGGCGGAGAAAGCAGGATTTTAAAAACCGGTCATGCCCCCCGCATTTCCCCGATCGGACGAACGGCGCCGGATGGTGGAGCAGCAGATCGCAGCACGGGGCATTACCGATCCCCGGGTGCTTGCCGCAATGCGGGAAGTACCCCCGCCACCTTTTTGTCCCGGCGCCGTACGACCGGAACGCATACGCCGACGATCCCCTGCCGATAGGAAACGGGCAAACCATATCGCAGCCATATATTGTCGCGCTCATGACCGCGCTGCTCCGGTTAAACGCCACCGACTCGGTCCTTGAGATAGGCGCGGGAAGCGGGTACCAGGCCGCGATCCTCTCGCAGCTCGCAAAAAACGTGATTACGATAGAACGGATCGATGCGGTGGCAGCGCTCGCACGGGCAAAACCTCGCCGCATGTGGGTGCGAAAAACGTATGATCGTTATTGGTGACGGGACGATTGGGTATCCTGCAGGTGCCCCGTACAACGGAATCATCGTAACGGCAGCGAACACCTGAGATCCCGGCTCCGCTCAAAGCCCAGCTTGCAGATGGACGGGAGACTGGTCGCCCCGGTCGGAGGACGCATCTCCCAGGAACTCGTGGTGCTCGAACGGCACGGCGACCGGTTCCTTGAGGAGCTGCACGGGGGCGTCCGGTTCGTCCCGCTTATCGGTGAATACGGCTGGGAGGAGAACTAACATGAAAATTATTGACATCACACGACCTGCTCTCAGGTACAACCTGTCTCCTATCCCGGGGACATGCCCCCCGGTTCTCCCAGCGGGACGCGGGGCTGTACCTGATCAGTGACCTTTCGATGAACAGCCATTCGGGTACTCACATCGATGCCCCGGTCCATTACTTAAAAACCGGGGATACCATCGACACTGTGTCCTCTCGATCACCTGATCGGCCCTTGCCGGGTAATTGACGTGACCGGTGCGGGGAGCGCCATTACCGCAGCGTCACTCCGTGGCAGGATCGGCAATGCAAGGAGGATTCTTTTAAAGACCGCTTTTTCCCGGGAGACGCAGTTTAAAGAGGATTATCCTCATCTCACCCGGGATGCAGCGGACTTTTTGATCGAAAACCGTATCCTCTGTGTGGGGATCGACTCGTTCTCGATCGAGGCATTTGTCTGCGACGGCTTGGTCCATCGTACCTTGCTGGGTAACGGCTGCCTGATCGTTGAACTCCTCGACCTCTCGGAGGTCAGTGAAGGTGAATACGATCTGGCAGCGCTCCCGCTCCGGCTTGCAGGACTGGATGGCGCACCGGCACGGGTCGTGCTGATGCAGAAATAACGGAGATATATACATGGACATTATTACCGATTCGGTTAACCGGCTGCAGGAACACCTTGAGCAGTGCGGCTGCGATGACATGGGTGTGAGGCTCGATGTCGATCCCGACAGGGTTCCTCTGCGAGTACGAAGCGGGGCGCCTGCATGGTAGCCTCGTTTGGCGGGACGCACAGCGGAATTCGCAACAGACGATCCGAATCCGTGCGCTCACGAAGATCACCTTTATGTTCGGGTGCGCCGCTCGAAACTCCTAATGTCCGGAGCGCTTGCCTGTGCGATCATCAACGTGACCACCGGCTTTTTCTGTCTCTCCCGGGTGCTCCATGCCTGCCCGAAAGCATCCCATGCCCCCTGCATGGCCGAACTTGCCGGGGAATTACAGGGCCACCATGTCTATTGTGGCAGGGAAGATGCCGGCGATCGAACGCATTCCGGGACTGGCAATCACCGAAAAGATCGAAGATGCCGATACGATCCTCATCAACCATGAAGGACTGATTGCACCGGAGACCGGGCGCTCGTAAAAACCTGGGCCGGGAAAAAAACGCATCCTCTTTTTAGGGCCATCGACCTGCCGGGGTCAGCCGGCTCCAGGACAGGGAACACTGGTGCCCGTACGGGAAACAGGCATTGGAGTGCATGCCGGACATCTCCCGGTAGCCGGGGCTAAAACTCTTTTTATATAAAACGCCAACCCGGATGCATGCTTTTTGGTTCGTCCGGGATCCGACAGAAGTTTGGCCGGGATCTGGTGGACACGGCACTTGCTGTCGGTGCAGTTATCGGAGAGCATTTTTCGGACTGTATCGTGGGAACCGATACCCGGACCACAAGCCCGCTGCTTGCCCGGGCAATAATCGCCGGCATCCTTGAGACCGGCGGACAGGCACGCTTTACCGGGATTGCCCCCACACCTTCGATCGCTTACAGCGCCCGCACGGCAAAGGCCGGCTGCATGATCACCGCATCGCACAACCCCGAGGAGTACAATGGGATCAAACTGTTCAACCCGGACGGCTCCTCATTTTTGCAGGCACAGCAGCAGGAGGTTGAAGACTGGCTTAAGGAACTGCACTGGGCAGACTGGCGTCACCAAGGTGAGGAAGCGGTCTTTGACGCGCTCACGCCCCACAAGAAGGCGATCCTCGATGCAGTCTCTATCGATCCCGGCCTTTCCGTTGTCATCGATTGCGGAAACGGCGCCGGTTCCATGCTCACACCCTCGCTATTGGAAACGGCAGGAACACATACGGTATGCCTGACCAGCAATCCCTTTGGCTATTTTGGCCGGCCATCGGAACCGCTCAAAGAGTACCTCGGGTACGTTGGCGAGATGGTAAAAAAGAGCGGGGCTGCATGTGCGGTGGTGCATGACGGCGATGCAGACCGGATGATGGCGTTCGACAACCGCGGACGATACATCGACGGGGATCACCTTCTTATGCTCTTTGCCGAGCACCTTAATGCAAAACGGGTGGTCACAACGAGCGATGCTTCCATGCTCATCGAAGAGGTAGCGGAAGTCCGACGCACACCGGTAGGGGATGCCTATGTTTCTGAAGAACTGCGCTCATGGGGGGACTTCGGCGGCGAGCCGAGCGGCGCCTGGATCTTCCCGCAGATCTCCTATTGTCCGGACGGCCCCTTTGCCGCAGCCCTGTTCTGCGAGATCGCATCGGGATGCGATGTGGCAGAACGCCTCGATGCCATGCCGTCCTATACCCTCCTCCGCGAATCATTTCACGATGAGAAGGCACGGGAAAAAGTAGCAGGCCTTGGAGCAGTTACCCCGACCGATGGCATTCGTGTTGCACAGGAAAACGGGTGGTATCTCATCCGGGCGAGCGGAACCGAACCAAAGATCCGGATCACCGCGGAAGGTACCACTCCCAATGCAGCAAAAGAGATGATGGAGGCTGCAAAAGCCTGCCTTGCGCAGGGGAAAACACCTTAACGTTCACGAAAAGAGATCTGATACCATGGAATGCGTTGTGCTGGCTGCCGGTGAAGGAAAACGGATGCGTCCCCTCACTGCACAGCGCCCGAAAGTGATGCTGCCGGTTGCAAACCGACCGATGATGGAACACCTCGTGCTGGCGGCAAAGGACTCAGGGATTACCGATTTTATCTTTATCGTAGGTTATGGAGAACGGGAAGTCCGCAGCTACTTTGGCGATGGGTCTCATTGGGGAATCAGGATCCGTTATGCCCGGCAGCGGCAACAGGCAGGGACTGCCGATGCTCTCCTTGCGGCCCGGGATTTTATTACCGGTCCGTTCCTTGCCCTTAACGGGGACATGATCCTGGCGAGTGCCGATATCACCCGTATGATCCGGACGCCTGCCCCGGCTATGGGCACGAGCACGACCGATCATCCCGGGGATTTCGGGGTAGTCCTCGTTGACGGCGACGCGGTCTCATCCCTTGAAGAGAAATCCGGGCATCCGAAATCGAACATGATTAATGCCGGCGCTTACTTTTTTGGCCCGGAGATATTCGATCTTCTGGAAAAAGTCGGGCTCTCGTCCCGCGGCGAATTCGAGCTTACCGATGCCCTTGCAGTACTGATAAACGAGCACCGGCTCCGGGCGGTCCCGCTCTCAACATGGATGGACCTCGGGTACCCGTGGGATCTGCTGGATGCAAATGCCGCACTGCTGGGATCGATCGACACGAAAAATGAGGGAACCATTGAAGAGGGTGTTTATCTCTCCGGCCCGGTAATGGTCGGGAAAGGATCGGTGATTAAAGCAGGGACCTACATCGAAGGACCCTGTATTATCGGGAAGAACTGTAAGATCGGGCCCCATGCGTATATCCGGGGGGCGACAAGCATCGGGGACGAGTGCCATATAGGGCACGCCACCGAACTGAAAAACTCCATTGTTCTGCCAGGGACCAAAATCCCCCACTTCAACTATGTAGGCGATTCGGTCATTGGCAGCGGATGTAACTTCGGCGCCGGGACAAAGATTGCGAACCTCCGCCACGATCATGGGCAGGTGAAAGTAGCCGGAACGGATACGCGGCATACCAAGTTCGGGGCGGTTGTCGGGGATAACGTTAAGTTCGGGATCAACTGTTCGGTCAACGTTGGTTCGGTGATTGGCAGCGGGGCACACTTTGCACCCGGATCGTATATCGACGGAAAATATGGCGAGAACTCGAAAGTCAGGTAGGTAAAAATATGCAGGCAGTTATCCTTGCAGCAGGAGAGGGAAAACGGGTCAGGCCGTTAACATGGAGCCGGCCCAAGGCGATGATCCCGGTGGCAAACCGCCCGATCATCGCATACACGATCGATGCACTGGTTAAAAACGGGATCCGGGATATTGTTGTTGTTGTCGGCTACCGTAAGGAACAGGTGACCCGGTACCTCAACCAGCTCGACATTCCGGTCACGGTTGTCGTGCAGGAAAAACAGCTCGGGACAGCCCATGCCCTCCTGCAGGCAAAAACCGCGATCACCGGCGATTTTCTCCTCCTGCCGGGGGATAACTATATCGATGTGCAATCGGTGGCACGGATCAAAGACACAAAAAACGCCATACTGGTAAAAGAACATCCCCACCCGTCAAATTTCGGGGTCGTGACCGTCCGCGAGGGAAGGGCAGAAAGCATAGTGGAAAAGCCGGAGCATGCCGCAAGTTTCCAGGTCAGTACCGGTATTTACTCGCTTGACAGGGAGGTGTTTGGCCAGATCAAATGCAATGACATGACCGGTGTTATTGCCGGTATGATCGATTCGGGGGTAATTGTCCGTGCAATCCCGGCAGATGACTGGCAGGATGCCATCTATCCATGGGACCTGCTCACGTTAAACCAGCGTCTCCTCAAACACCTGCCGGCTGCACGGGAAGGTGTCACCAGCCGCCACGCCACCATCACCGGCCCGGTACAGATCGGCAGGGGATCGGTTGTGGGCCCCAATACGGTCATCACCGGACCGGTGATTATCGGGGACAATTGTACAATCGGACCGAACTCCTGTATTCTCCCAAATACCAGCATCGGGTCCCGGGTCACTATCGATCCCTTGTGCCTTGTCGGAAACACAATAGTCATGGACGATACCTGCATCGGCTCGCATTCCCGGATCATAGATGCCGTCATCGGGGAACGCTGTACGCTTGCAGATCATACCTCGACCGGACAACAGGACGGCCTGCTTGAGATTGAAGGGGTTCCCGTTCACACCGGTTTCGGGGCAATTATCGGGGATAATGTCCGCTGCGGCCCGTTCTCCTGTATCTGTAACAGTATCATCGGGAACAACGTCTCCTCTGAGGGGGACCGGAAAATGATCTCCCGCACTATTCCTGACGGAACCCTGGTGATATGAAGTGTGCGGGATTGTCGGGTATATCGGGAGACGGCCGGCAGGCCTTCTGATCCTTGAAGGCTTAAAAAAACTCGAATACCGGGGATACGATTCGTTTGGCATTGCAACGGCGGCGGATCGTATCGAGGTGGACAAGCACCAGGGACGGATCTCGGAATATGCAGGCAGGATATCGCTGCAGGGTACCCTCGGGATCGGTCATACCCGGTGGGCAACCCACGGCATCCCGAACGATGCCAATGCCCATCCCCATGCGGACTGCAACAACGAGATCGCCATTGTCCACAACGGTATCATCGAAAATTACGGGGAATTAAAAAAAGAACTCCTCTCCCGGGGCCACACCTTCCGCTCGGATACGGATACGGAAGTAATTGTCCACCTTATCGAAGAACACTATGCACAATCGCACGACCTCCCCGATGCAGTCCGTGAAACCCTGCCCCATCTGAAGGGATCATACGCCCTGCTTGTTATTGCGAAAGGTGCGGATATGCTCGTTGCGGCCCGCTCGGGGAGTCCCCTGGTACTGGGTATCGGTGATGGGGAATATTTCGCCGCATCGGATATGACACCGATCCTCGAGTATACCGAACGGGCGATCTTTCTCGAAGACGGGGATCTTGCCTGCCTGACCCGGAAGGGTGTGGAGATTGCAAGTTCCGGACAGCCCGTCAAACGTACGGTCGAAACGATCGACTGGTCACCTGAAGAAGTCCGTAAAGGCGGTTTTCCCCATTACATGCTCAAAGAGATCTACGAACAGCCGCAGGCTTTTTTCAATACCGTTCAGGCTGAAAATAAAAACGGTATTCCCCCCTTTGTCTGTCAGGCAGATTCCATTAACGTCGTGGCATGCGGCTCATCATACCACGCCGGGCTGATCTTCAAGTACCTGCTTGAAGAAACCTGCAAAATACCGGTACGTGTCGATGCAGGTTCTGAGTTCCGGTATTTCCCTCCACCCTATGGGGGACTGGTTGTAGGAATTTCCCAGTCGGGGGAGACCGCTGATACCCTTATCGCGCTCAGGCAGGCACGGGCACATAACTGCCGCACCCTTGCAATCACGAACGTCCTGGGCAGTTCGATCAGCCGGGTTGCCGATGCTACCCTCTTTATGCGGGCCGGGCCGGAGATCAGCGTTGCTGCCACCAAGTCGTTTGTCGCCCAGCTTGCCGTGCTCATGCGGATTGTCGATGCACGATCTGAGGGGAAGTATACGGAAATCCTCTTGCATTCCCACCAGGCAATAGAAGAGGTTCTCCTGATGGATCTCACCCCGGCAGTCGCACTGTGCAGGGGTGCGGGAAGTATCTTTTATATCGGCCGCGGCCCGTTCTACCCGGTGGCACTGGAAGGAGCCCTCAAGATGAAAGAGATCTCCTACATCCACGCAGAGGGCTTTGCTGCAGGAGAACTGAAACACGGACCCTTTGCCCTCCTCTCAAAGGAGACACCGGTAATTGCAATCTGCCTGCCGGGAGAAACATATGATGTGATGGTCTCCAATATCAAGGAGATCAAGGCACGGGGGGCTCCGGTTATTGTGATCGGGACAGCAGGTAACCCGGATCTGCCGGAGATCGCCGACCTCTTTATTCCCCTGCCAAAAACACCGAACTTTACCGAAGTACTTACCAGCCTTGTGGTGCTCCAGCTCCTTGCGTACCATACCGCTGTTGCACTGGGGAGAGATGTGGATAAGCCAAGAAACCTTGCAAAGAGTGTGACTGTTGAATAACCAATTCTTAAAAGGAAAATTGGATTAGCGGATAAATTCCCGTACGATTACAGTCGAGCTAACCTATAAATCTCTGCCGGAAAAAGTGTATGAGAATGATTCTTTTCATTGGTATCGTTCTTCTTTTTTTCGCGCTCATCCCCTATCTCGTCTTTTTATTCGGGATCCGGTTTGGCAGAAAACCTGCAGATACCGGGTTTCCTGCAGTATTCCCGAAGATCAGCATGATCATTTCAGCATATAACGAAGAGCGGGTAATTGAGGAAAGATTTGCCAACCTGATGCAATGCCATATTCCAAAAGATTCATGGGAACTCATCTTTGTCGATGACTGCTCGAACGATAATACCCTCTCCCGTGCAAAAACTTGCCTGAAAAAATCCGGGATAGGATTTACCATTATTGCAAACAGGGAGCGGATGGGGACAAGCCGATCTTACAATAATGCAATTAATGTCGCCAAAAATCCGATCATTGTCACCACGGATGCCGATGTTTTTTTCGATCCTGATGCGATCAATTACCTTATCGGGAAACTGGAAAGCGATCGAAATATTGCGGCAGTCTGCGGCGAACTCCATCCCCGGTCAAACGGGAACAACACTACACAACTCGAATATGCATACCGATCGTATTACGGCCGCATGTGCGACTGGGAAAGTGCTGTTGATTCCACCTATAATTTTAACGGGGCTCTTGTTGCCTTCCGTTCTGACCTGATCCGGAGGATTGATGATAAGCGCGGGGCGGATGACGCCAATACAGCATTCGAAGCGATCCGAAAAGGTTACCGGGCGGTCTATGAAAGCCGGGCACTCGTTTACGAGGACATACCACCTCGTTTCAGGGAACAATACCGCCAGAAAATCCGGCGGGCCAAGCAGCTTATTGACGCCACAATCGTAAACCGGGACCTCCTCGGGATGAACCGACCGTTTTCCCGGTTATTTTACCCGTTGCGGTTTTTCATGTATCTTTTCACTCCGCTCCTCACCTTCATCTCACTTGCCTTAATCACGATCGGATTATACCTTGCATGTCCGCTCATTCTGCTGGTACTTCTCGTTCTCGTGTTCGGAACAGCGGCAGTATGGAGGCAAAATCTCTTCAATGCGTTTTTGATTAACCAGTTCTATCTTTTAATGGGACTGCTGAATATGGGAAAAGACATGCGGATATGGGAAAGCACGTCAAAAAAGGCATAAAATCCGACTATTTTTCGTATCCAAATTTATTAATGTTCACGGAATCGACCTAATACAGGAAGGATAGGTCTGATATATGGTACATCTGGATTTTCTAAATCGTCGTAATCTTTTTATCGCCGGTATAGTGGCAGTTTTTGTCATTTTCTGCCTGTGGATCCGACTGCTGCCCATGATATTGTACGGAGGACAAACAGATATCCTCCTCATGGTAGGGAGCGATGACCCGCTTTATAACCTGCGTCAGGTCGAACAGCTCCTTGCCAACCACTTCACGTACACGTGGTTCGACCCGATGACCCAGTACCCGAACGGGACTGATATTTACTGGGGACCGCTCTTTATCTATATCTCCGGTTTTGCTTGTTTTATCGCGGGTGCTGTGACGCGGCCGGAAATTCACCGGTGTCTGCCTCCTTGTTCCCGCCACTTCATGGCAGCGGGAACCGTTGTCCTGATGTATTATGTCGGTAAATTCTGCGGGGACTGGAAGACCGGCCTTCTGGCTTCAGGCTTTACTGCTATCGTATCCGGACAGTTTTTTTACCGGTCACTCTATGGATATTTCGATCACCATATCGGGGAAGTACTTTTTTCAACCCTCTTCTGCCTGACCTACCTGTACCTCCTGATCTCTGAAAAAGATATAAAATCGATCTGAAGCATTTTTCATCCTGGAAAAAAACGGCGCTGCTGTCCGTCCTCGCCGGCATTGCGTACCTGCTTGGGCTTTTTTTAATGCCAACGATGATCGTATTTGCCCTCATCGTTGTGATATTCACGGTAATTCAGTTTGTAATTAATACGTACCGTGAGGTACCAAGCGAGTACCTGCTTGTTGCAAACACGATCATCTTTGGCGTAGCGATAATCGGGCTGCTTGTTTTTGGGATAAAAACATCCGGTCTCTCACTTGCAACTTACTCGATAACGCATATCTATGCATACCTTGCAATCATCGCAGGAACGGCAGTTCTTTACCAGATGAGCAACTCTCTCAAAAATAAGGCTCACTATTATTATCCCCTCTCACTTCTCGGTCTCGCAATTGTAGGAACTGCCATACTCTGGATCGCAACCCCGGCATTTTTCGACCAGCTTATCGGTGCGACCTTCCAGTTCTTCGGCCAGGCCCCGGTGACCGAGACCGTGCAGGAGGCCCGTGGCTGGTCCACTGTAAATGCATGGGCTGCCTTTAACTACGGGCTTATCCTCATGATTGGCGGGTTTCTTGTGCTGCTCTACCGGATCTTCTTTAAGGGAAACCGGTCGCACGACACCTTTGTGCTTGTATGGTCCGCAGTTATCCTGTATTCAACCTGCCAGCACGTGAGGTATGAATATTACCTTGCTATCAACATCGCCCTGCTGTCTGCAATCTGTATCGGGTTTGTTCTCGAACTCGGATGGAAAGATCTTCTGGGCCTTGTGAGGGAAACTGCACCGGCTGCTGCCTCTGATGAGGGAGCGGATGACAAAAAAGGGAAAAAGCAAAAAAAATCACAAAAGAAAAGCTCATCAGTCACATCGACACGATATATCGTTGTCGTACTGATCGCTGTCCTCGCCGGCATTGGGTGTCTCTTTGTTTACACTTCGGTCACGTACAGTTACACCAATGCATCCAATGGAGGCCATTATGATGAATCCGGACTGGAGAGATACTCTGGTCTGGATGGAAAACAATACTCCGCAGACGGGAGTCGATTATCTCACAATTTACGATAAGAACACCTTTACGTACCCTAACTCCTCTTACGGAGTAATGTCCTGGTGGGACTACGGCCATATGATCACGTACATTGCCAAGAGAATCCCCAACGCCAATCCGTTCCAGGCCGGGGTAGTCGGTCCTGACGGTTCAGCAGCATATTTCATGGCAACCAACGAATCGATTGCGGATGCAATTCTCGACCATGACGGGACACGGTACGTTATTACCGATGTCGAGATGGACAGCGGAAAGTTCTGGGCGATGGCCACGTGGTATAATACCACGGCTGCAGCAGCCCCGTACCAGATGACGGTTCTTGTACCCGACCAGACCGGAACCGGGTACCAGTCTGCCCTCCTCAACACCGATCTCTATTACGAGACGATGATCTCACGGCTCCACAACTTCGACGGATCGATGGCAACACCCACCGCCGCCTACTATGTCGAATATGCTGACGAGAGTATTACTCATGTCTCATACCCGGTCCTCACCAATGCAGAGGCAATGAATGTCACCGCTGCTGCTGCAAAGGCCGCCCAGTACAATGAGAATGCCCCGACCGGGTATCATGCAGCAGTACTTAGTTCTTCCCTCATCCTGCCGGTAACGGATATTCCCGCACTGCAGCATTACCGCCTTGGTCTATGAGTCCCCGACCAATGTCTTTCCATCAAACAAGACCGACTTAAAGTACGTGAAGATCTTCGAGTATGTTAAGGGCGCCCACATCAAGGGATCGGGTATTATCGAAGTCCCGCTGGTCTCAAACACCGGCAGAACCTTCACGTACCGCCAGCAGAGCACGAACGGGGAGTTTATCGTTCCCTATTCCACGACCGGTAATCCCTACGATGTAAAAGCAACCGGGAAATACCAGATTGTGGGAACCGGTGCTACGTTCGATGTACCAGAGTCCGCAGTGATGCAGGGACTCACCATCAACTAAATCCTTTTTTATCCACGAAATTTGCAAGGCCACAACAGGATTCTTCCCGACTTTTCTCCACGTTCCGATGAATGATTCCGGGCCATAACCTATCTATACTTGCGATGACCTCATGTTCCTTGTATGGCAGCAGATGAGATCGCCCTTGGCATGCGGGTCAGGTACCCCCGCACCGGAACCACCGGCTCGGTCGTACGGATCGAACAGGTAAGCGGAAACCGGTTTGCCGAACTGGACAGTACGCATCTCCTGTATCGGATCGACCTGCTAATACCGGCAGAAGAGAGCCATCATGCAAAATCCACCTTCCAAGAAGATGCAAAAGACATCATCCGCCGCGAACGGGAATACACAGCGGGCCTTGAACTCCAGGAATCTCTCAAAAATATCGACCAGAGCTGTGAAGGCGGAGGATAGGTTCTTTTTTACGGAATTTCGTTCGGATTATTTCACTCAGGGGCATCTTCACTGATTCATGAATCATCTTTTTTACCGGAATCAATTGTCTAAAGAGGCTCGATCCCGGGTTATGTATAAGTATGCTCGGGAGATATAGGATAAGGAGGTTCGATTTCATTTGCATGATGTGACAATCCCCAGTGTGAATATCGGGGTTGTGGGCCACGTCGACCATGGGAAAACCACGCTCGTAATGCGCTCACAGGTACCTGGACCGACCGGCACAGCGAGGAGGTCCGGAGAGGGATCTCCATCCGCCTCGGTTATGCAGATGCGACATTTTACAAATGCGGGCACTGCGAGGGTCCCGATGCGTACTCCACAAATCCGGTCTGCCCGATCTGCGGAGGCAAGGGAGAACCGTTCCGGTCCATCTCGTTTGTCGATGCGCCGGGACACGAGACCCTGATGGCAACGATGCTCTCCGGTTCGGCACTGATGGACGGGGCGATGCTTGTCATATCCACAACAGAAAAATGCCCGCAGCCGCAGACCAAGGAGCACCTGATGGCGCTCGGGCTTGTCGGCATTAAAAAGATCGTGATCGTCCAGAACAAGATCGATGTCGTCTCCCAGAAAGAAGCGCTTGAAAACTATCAGCAGATCAAGGCGTTTGTAAAAGGGACCGTTGCCGAGAACGCACCGATCATCCCGGTATCGGCCCAGAAAGGGATCAATATCGGGGCGCTCGTGCAGGCACTGGACCAGACGATCCCGGAGCCGGTGCGCGATCCGGATGCAGAACCGGTGATGCTTGTCGCCCGTTCGTTTGATATCAACAAGCCCGGCTGCAACTGGAAAGAGGTAAGCGGCGGCGTTGTCGGAGGGTCTCTTATCCGGGGCATCCTCCGCGCCGGCGATGCCATCGAGATCCGGCCCGGTCGGCAGATGCAGGTCGAAAACCGGATCAAATGGGTGCCGATCACTACAGAAGTAACGTCAATCAATGCCGGTTCAAAAACCGTGGACGAGGCCACACCGGGAGGTCTTCTGGGCATCGGGACAAAACTCGACCCGGCGCTCACCAAGAGCGACGCGCTCGCCGGCCAGGTTGTCGGCCATGTCGGCAAGCTGCCCCCGGTGCGGGACAAGATCCGCTGTCAGGTCACCCTCATGGAGCGGGTGGTAGGGGCAACGAGCGAACTTGTCATCGAACCCCTGCGGTTCAATGAACCGCTCATGCTGTCCGTTGGTACCGCAGTGACCGTGGGTGTTGTGACAAGCACAAAGAAAGATGCAGTCGAAGTGCAGCTGAAGCGTCCGGTCTGCGCAGAAAACGGCGCACGGATCGCTATCAGCCGGCAGGTGGGAGCACGCTGGCGGTTAATCGGGATGGGTGTCCTCGCGGAGTAAAAGTACTGCTGGACGCAAACGCGCTCATGATGCCGGCGCAGTTTAAGATCGATCTCATCGAAGAGATCCGCGGACTGCTCGGAAACTTCGAGCCGGTGGTCATTCCCGGTGTTGTGCGCGAACTGGAGGGCCTTTCACGGGCAAAATCCCCCGATGGTTCTGCGGCACGGCTGGGCCTTGCCCTTGCCGGGCAGTGCACGATTGAAGAGAGCGATGATCAGTCCCTTCCCGTGGACGACCAGATTGTCTCCTGGGCTGCAAAAGAGCGTGGCCTCGTCGTCACAAACGACCGACGGGTCCGTGACGCGCTGCTCGAACAGGGGATCGGGGTTATATCCATGAGAAAACAGAAAAAACTGGAGATATTGCGGAGATGAGGTGGGTAGTATGTATTACAAGATGATGCTGGAAGACAAGGTCAGGGTTCCCCCCAACAGGCTGGGCGAAAAACTCGAGAAGGTCATTCTCGATGTCCTGCAGGAGCAGCTCGAAGGGAGTATCGACAAGGAACTCGGGATCTTTATTGCAGTGACCAAAGTCGAAGATGTCGGGGAAGGAGAGATCGTCCCCGGGGACGGCGGCGTCTACTACGATGTGAAATTCGAAGGGCTCGTGCTCCGGCTCGCCCTGCAGGAAGTAATCGAAGGACTTGTTGTCGAGACCACGAGCTTCGGGGCCTTTGTCAGCCTCGGTCCGATCGATGCGATGCTCCACGTGAGCCAGATTTCCGATGAGTACATCAACTTCGACGAGAAGAATGCCCGGCTCATCTGCCAGGACTCAAAAAGGTTCATCGGGGTCGGGGATACGGTGCGTGTCCGTGTCGTAACGCTCTCCTTAAACGAGCGCGAGCCGCGCGACAGCAAGATTGGGCTTACCATGCGCCAGGCCGGCCTTGGCACAACGCTCTGGCTCGAAGAAGAGATCGAAAAGGAAAAAGAGAAGGCTGCAGCCGGTGGAGCAGCACCCGTAAAAGAAAAGGCCGAGAAGCCCAAGGGCAAGAGGAAAGAGAATGCCGCCGGCGAATAAGAAGAAACAGGGAAAGTCTGCCGCGACTGCCACCGGGTTGTCGATGGCGAGAGCTGTGTGATCTGCGGTACGGCGAACCTGACCGATGACTGGTCAGGGTACCTGGTCATCATCGATCCGGAAAACTCAGATGTTGCAAAGAGAATGAACATCAAGCTGCCCGGGCGTTATGCGCTGAAGGTTCCGCTAAAAGAATGTTTGTACTCCCGGACGAATCCCGCCGGCTCTTCAAGGATCCCTTCGGAACGCTCTACCCGGAGATCGAAGCAGCGCTCCCCCACCTTGCCGGCCGGACGGTCTATTCAGTAGGGGATGTCGTCACCCACAACCTCCAGAAAAACGGGATCGTTCCGGCTATTGCCGTGATCGACGGCCAGACAATGCGGTCGCCCTGCGACCGGCTGCCCGAGGTAAAAGGTGACCTGCATCAAGGTGAAAAAACCCGGCCGGCACGATCACGGACGAAGCTGATCCAGGCACTGTACGATGCCCTCGCCCATCCTCCGACCACCATTCTCGTTGACGGGGAAGAAGACCTTGCCGTGATCCCGCTCGTCATTGCCGCGCCGGATTCCTCGGTCCTCCTCTACGGCCAGCCCCATGAAGGGGTCGTGCTCCGCACCATCGATGCTGCTGCAAAAACTGCCGCCATCGGCCTGCTTGCGCAGTTCACACAGGTCGATTAAATCCCGGGTAACACCCGGTTTTTTTTATTTTTTTTCGGGATAACGCGGCTCCGTTCCCTTAAGGGTCAGGTTTTAAATAACACGGTTTCCTATAATTACAGGATATCCGATGGACTTTAAGATCGAGAGCGATAAAAGAAATGAGCTTTTATCACGGCGAGAGGTTGAGTTTACTCTCACATATGATGGTGCAACGCCATCCCGCACGCAGATTATCGGCAAGCTGTGCGCACTTCTCAATGTAAAAGAGCCCCAGATTGTTCTTGACAGCCTCAAGAGCAACTTCGGTAAGACCGTTGTCACCGGCCAGGCACGCGTATACGAGACCGAAGACGCAAAGAAGAAGACCGAACGCCCGTACCTCTCGGCACGCGGCATGCCCAAGCCCAAGGAAGAAGGAGCTGCATAAGTATGGCAGCGGCAAAGAAGGCAGCAGCAAAAGGTCCGTCACGCAGCGCGTTTTTCAAGGTTGAAGGGGACAAGGTCACCACCGCAAAGAAATACTGCCCCCGCTGCGGGCCCGGCGTTATGATGGCCGACCACAAGGACCGTGTTGCCTGCGGAAAGTGCGGATACACCGAATTCAAGAAATAAGATCATCAGATGCCTGATTTTGGGCAGATTCTTGGCATTGAGGGGACTGCATGGAACCTCAGCGCCGCTCTTTTTGATACCGATCTTCTGGCGCTCTGTTCGCGCCCGTACTCCCCGGCACATGGAGGATACATCCCGCGGGAAGCCGCACAGCACCATGCCTCTGTCATAAAAGAGGTGATCGGTGAAGTGCTTACAGAGCCGGAGAAGATCACCGGGATCGCATTCTCGCAGGGGCCTGGTCTCGGGCCCTGCCTCCGGACCGTTGCAACTGCGGCACGATCGCTCGCTCTCGCGCTCGATGTCCCGCTTGCCGGTGTCAACCACTGCGTGGCCCACTGTGGAGATCGGGTGCTGGGCTACCGGGTGTAAAGACCCGATCGTGCTCTACGCGAGCGGGGCAAACACCCAGGTCATCGGGTACCTCAACGGGAGATACCGCATTTTTGGCGAGACGCTCGATATCGGCATGGGTAACGCGCTCGACAAGTTTGCCCGGGCAAAGGACCTGCCCCACCCGGGCGGCCCGCTGATCGAAGCGCAGGCAAAGACCGGGACTTATTTCGAACTCCCGTACACGGTCAAGGGCATGGACCTCGCGTTCTCGGGCCTTGTCTCGGCCGCAAAGGATTCGAAAATGCCATTGCCCGATGTCTGCTTGCAGCCTGCAGGAGACCGCATTTGCGATGTGCGTGGAGGTGACCGAACGGGCACTCTCGCTCACCGGAAAAGACGAAGTGCTCCTTGTCGGAGGCGTGGGCGCGAACTCGCGGCTCCAGGAGATGCTCCGGGTCATGTGCGAGGAGCGTGGGGCGAAATTCTACGTGCCCGAACGGAAATATCTCGGCGACAACGGCGCGATGATCGCGTACACGGGAAAACTGATGCTTGAGAGCGGGCAGTCACTTCCCATTGAAGAGTCCCGGGTCAACCCAGCTTCCGCTCGGACGAAGTGGACGTGACCTGGAAACATGACGAGAACCGGACCGCAGCGGTTACCAACCGCACAGCCTACAACAGCGCAGCGGCGCGGCGCCGAAGCCGTTATTACGTTTGCAGGACGGGAATGCAATAAAACAGCGGCAGTCCAAGCGCTACCGCGTACCGGCGCTTGACAGGAAACTGATCACCGAACGCACTCGAGCCGAGGCACGGCTCATCCACACGGCACGCAAGGCCGGCGTCCCGACACCGGTGATCTCCGACATTACGCACGACACGATCGTCATGGAGAGGATCGCCGGCCCCCTGCTCACCGAATCGCTCAGTGCGGCGCACTGCGAAGAGGCCGGGCGGATAGTGGGAAGGCTTCATACTGCAGGCATCATGCATGGGGATCTCACCTCCAGCAATATGATCCTGCGGGAAAGCGACGGCCGGTGCGTTTTAATCGATTTCGGTCTTGCGCTGGCAACATCCGAGATCGAACAGCGGGGCGTGGACATCCACGTCATGTTCCAGACCCTTTCGAGCACCAACCCAAAAGACGCCGCGAGCCTGAAAGCCGCATTTGCCCGGGGGTATGCCGAAACCTTTACCGGTGCCGGAGACGTGCTCAAACGCGAAGAGGAGATCGAACTCAGGGGGAGATACCTGTGACCGAACCGGTGTTTACGATTGTCACCAGCAATGCAAATAAGGCACGAGAGGTTGCTGCCTTTTTTTCCGGGACAGCAACTGTCCAGCACGTGGCGCTCGATATACCAGAACTCCGTTCAGATGACGTGGCGGTCATCGCCCGGGAGAAAGCCCGGTACGCGTTTGGCGTTTTACACGAGCCGCTCATCGTTGACGACACAGCGTTTGCTATCGACGCGCTCCACGGGTTCCCCGGGCCGTACGCCGCTTACGTGCTCAAAGCGATCGGCAACCAGGGAATCCTCCGGCTCATGGCCGGCATCGCAGACCGCGGCGCTGGCTTCACTACCGCGATCGCATACGCGGACAGTACCGGACTTTACGATTTTTCCGGCACCATCCGCGGCACGATCACCACCGCACCCCGGGGCTCTGCCGGGTTCGGGTATGACCCGATCTTCGAGGTCGATGGCCGAACACTTGCCGAGATCCCGCTCGAAGAAAAAAGCGTAATCTCCCACCGCGCACGCGCCCTTGCTGCATTCCGGGACTGGTACGCAGATCGTCAGAGTCCATAACGAACGGACTCAAAACAGTTAAGAGATCGAAGAACATTGTTATAAGGGCAGACAGGAGTGAATACCAAATATGGCAAAGTTTCCTGAAGCCGAAGCCCGGCTCCTCAACGTGAAAGTATGCATGCACTGCAATGCACGCAATGCAATCCGTGCAACCAGCTGCCGCAAGTGCGGGTACAAGAACCTGCGGCCGAAAAACAAGGAACGAAAAGCGTAATTGAATTATTTTTTTCAATACCGTTTTTCTTTTTTGTTTTCTGTTGATTCTGATTTATGCAGAGTAATACGTGACGCGTTTTCCTTTCTGCGCATATTCCCCGGCAAAGGTCTCAAGGTTGCGCTTGTACCCGATCCGGTCGATAAAACCGAGGTTCTTTAAGTTCTCCCGCACCCTCATCACATCGGCTTCGTCCGCCCAGTCCTTTGTATACACATAGATGACACGGCGGCTGTCGCGCGAGTCAGGGTTGGGTTTTGCGGTACTGACCTTTGCAGAGATCCCGAGATCGAGAGAAACCGTGGCATCACGAACCTTTTTCCATGCATCGTCGGCAGCTTCCGGTTCCTGGAAGATCAGCCACTTGCCGGCGTGCTCGTCCTCGATTGCTTCAGGAGCGCTGCCCGGGGCGTCCTGGACGAATCCAGTACATCTGGGTGGTCTTTGAGGGGAGAACTCCTTCCCCTGCACAGAGCATTGCATAGATCTTGTCAACGGATTCAAACCGGCCGTTGAGCGCATCCGCGAGCTGCGGGATACTCCTCACCAAACCCTGCATACGTTTCGTTTAAGTCCGCGGTGAAGTCAACCCCTCCTTCGACAAGGGCATAGAGATACTTTCCCTTTTCCCGGAGGTTTCGGGTGAGGAGGTGCTCGAAGATGCCATATGCCACATCGGCCAGAGCTTCGGAATCGACTTCGTCCATAGTGTACCGATCACGTGTTCTGGCGAAAAAAAGTTTCTGATTTTAAAAAAAAATTGTATTCGCGATTTCTATTCCATATTACCGATTCCAAAAGAATGTCCCCCACGCCCGCCGTCGCTCATGATACCCATGGAGCACTATGATATTCGAATGGTTTAAGAGCCGAAAAAACGAAAATATTCCAAATATGGAATGGAAAAGAGACTGGGGCCTGACGGCCCGGGTATTGCTGACGGGATTTTTGCTCTTCCTGCTTTACCTCGTGTTCATGACGGTACTTGTGCTGCTCTTCCCCTCGGTCAGTATCTTTCTGATTGTCGGGCTCGCAGTTGTCATGGGCCTTGTCCAGTTTTTTTTCTCGGACAAGCTGGTGCTCTGGAGCACGGGCTCGCGTATCATTGAGGATGACGAGTATCCCGAACTCCACCGGACGATAGAGAAACTCTGCAGCGAGGCAGACCTCCCGATGCCAAAGATCGCTATCATGCAGAGCCCGGTCCCCAATGCATTTGCGACCGGCCGGAGCCCGAAACATGCGGTGGTCGCCTGCACGGACTCAATCATGCGTATCCTCTCACGGGACGAACTCGAAGCCGTACTTGCCCACGAGCTCTCGCACGTCAAGAACCGCGATATCCTGACAATGACGCTCGCGAGTTTTGTCGCGATGATCGCATCGATGATCATGCAGAGTTTCTTCTTCTCTGCGCTCTTTGGCGGGAACGACCGCGAGAACGGCGGTGCCTGGATTGTCGTGTGGATCCTTTCGATTATTGTCTATGCATTAAGCACGCTCCTGATGCTTGCGCCTTTCCCGGTATCGCGAATTTGCCGCTGACCGGGGCAGCGCCCTTATCACAAGAAACCCGCGTGCGCTCATCTCGGCCTTAAACAAGATCAGCGGACGGATGGATGCGATCCCGCCGGAGGCAAAAGCCAAGGTGGAAGGCGCAAATGCGTTCTTTATCATCCCGGCCCTCTCGGGAAACACGATCATGGAACTCTTCTCCACCCACCCGCCGACAGAAAAGAGGATCGCGGCACTCGAAAAGATCGAGGCCGAACTCCGCGGATACTAAATCCCGGACACTTTTTTGTTTTTCTTTTTTGATCTCTTCCAGATAAACACGCGAATACCGGAGCGGAGAAGTAAGCATTAATATTCCTCCCAGCCTAAATTGTAGAGCGCAGTGCATCGATGGTCTAGAGGTATGACTTAGGCCTTCCAAGCCTATAGCCCGGGTTCGATTCCCGGTCGATGCATTCGGGCTCGTGGTCTAGTTGGCTATGACGTCGCCTTCACACGGCGGAGGTCCTGAGTTCGAATCTCAGCGGGCCCACTTTATATTATCCGGTTTTTGTTAACACAACAGTTCTGTACCCGAAACCGGCAGTACAGGAACTCCCCGATTTTATCCGTTTTAAGGGAAACAAACCCTGATTTTCAGGATCTCCAGTGGAAACAAAGGGGTATACATATGCTCCTCCGATTTCACAATAGATCGCATATGCATTGCACATGCAGTTAAGATCCTGTACTAGAGTAAGGCGATCTTTCCGACTGCGGGTTCTTTTGCAGATCCTATTAAGGATATGTCAGGTATGCCAAAAGAGACACTCGCCCGTCACGGGCAAATACTATTCAAGGAGAAGATGTGCTGGAGATTCCAACACATCCAGTCCTTTTGCAAAAATAAAGAAAATGTCGGTTTATGCGTTCTTCATCTTGGCCTTGGCGACGAAGCCGTCCTTGCCAATGTAATACATGTAGCCCTTTTCCTTGGCTATCTTTTCGGAACCGACTTTCTTCTTCTTGCCGGTCTTGTTGTGCTTCATCGGGGCTGCCCAGACGTACCCGTCCTTCCCAATGAAGTACAGGAATCCCTTTTCACGCTGGATCTTTTCCTTTCCAATTTTCTGTCCCATTTAAACACCTCAAAACCCCGATTGGGTTTTGATAATGAAAGTTACCGCCTGATAATATAAAAGGTTTCCGTCGAAAGCACGTCGAAGTTCAGGATTTAACCAGTTTTTTATTGATATTTCGGGCAACAGGTCTCAAAATTGCCGCCGATTAAATCTCCCCATATACCCGCCCGTTTCCCGTTTAAAGGTTTATGAGGGGTTTTTTTATAAAACTCCCCCGATCCGCCGGTATCATTTGACAGATCCTCTGCGCAGGTTTTCCGGCAGTCCGGCTCCTTGTCCGCCGCACCCTCGCCGCACCCTGCGCTACGCACGGTAAAGAAGACCGTTCCCATTACATCAGCGAACCGAGCGGGGCCGGTCATCACCGGTGCGGTCCCGCCCAAAACGGCGACTGGTAGCCCCCCCGAATCCACTATCCTCACCGTAAATTCCTGGTACGCAGGAATCGACGTCTCCGGGCAGACAAATATCAGGAACTGCTCGCCGGGCTCCAGGATATTGTTGCTGTTTGCCGACTTCATCGGGATCACGTTGTATTTCCCGGCAATGGTCCAGCCGGGGCAGACAAGCGGACGCGTATCCTTGCGCGGGATCCTTTCCGCAGTCCCGTTTGCGATCCAGACAATGTTGACCCGGTCGAAATCCACACCCCCGTCATCCCCGATAAGGAGCGCAACGTTGCTTTCAAGAGACCCCATCCGGGTGCTGTCGGGAACCGGGTATTGTGCTGCGACATCGGACGGGTTGTTGTTGGTGGCAGCAAAGACCGTGACCGATCCCACGATCCGCAAAGTCTTCCCGGTTGCGCCGGCAACGGAAGGGATAAGCCCCTGATCCCCTCCCGATCCGGTGGGGTGCTGGCCGGTTGCGAGAACGATGACCAGGTATACCATCGCAATCGCCACAAAAACAAACGCGATCAGTTCAAGGACCGTTACAGCCCGTTCGTTCCATCTTTTTCCGGATCTCATTTACGTTACAGCGTGCGCCGGTCGACAAGCCTTTTCGGGCGTCCCTTCTGCCCGAAGAGTGCAAGGCCGCGCGGAGACAGATATTCAAACGCCAGTTCAAAATCTCCCTGATCGAACCGTTCCCTGAGCCCGGGTTTATACCGGAAGAACCGTTTGATAAACCGGTCTTCCACAAGAGGGCGGTCGCAGCGATCCGGGTCGAAACACTCAAGCCTGACCGTGAGTGTCGCCATTCCGGGATCAGGAGACATTCCCTTTTGAGAGGTAACGAATGATTCGTACTCCCCGGTTAAATAGTCCATGCTTTCGTTCTGGAAGACCGCGGACTCGATATCGACCCGGTTGAACGGGTTGTTTTGTACCCAGACAGTCTCTGCCTCGCGTTCGGGATTGGCAATCCGCATGTGCGTGCGGCCGCAGGCGCACCTGTCGCGGGAGAGCACAACGGTTGTATCCTCCGTATCGTAATTGATAAGAAGCATCCCGGACTTCCCGCCAGCAGGAAGCAGCGTTGTAAGGACCGCCCGTCCGCATTCGCCATCTTTGACAAAAGCCTGCATCTGCGGATCGTACACATCAAGATGGACGAGATCCTCCGGGACATGGAGGCCGTCGATCTTCGTACACTCCCCGCACATCGTCCCTTCCGTGCTCCCGTACGTATTGTACACCGGGCAGCCCCAGAGTTCTGCCAGGTATGCCCGGGACTCCGCGGCAAAACTTTCACCACCGGCAACGAGCTTGTCTATCGAAGTCTCCTGCGGCCGGATCCCTTCCGCAGAAAGCCGGCGGGCGAGCCGGAGAAGCTTGAAAACGCTGCCCACGATCGCAGTAGGCCGGTAATTTTTCAAAACGCGGGCTTCAAACGTGCATTTCCCGAGCGGGATTATCCCCATCCCGATCTTTTTTGCGGCGATCGTCATCGTGTTCGCCCCGACGTTCATACCGTACGAGGCGCAGACCACCACTTTGTCTTTTTTTGAAAATCCCTGCGAAACAAAACTCCGGGCATATTTCTCCGCATAGCGCTTCCAGTCCTCCCATGTCAGGAAAAAACTCTTCGGGCTGCCGCTCGTGCCGCTCGTCTCCTGGATGGAGAAGATGTCCTGCCAGTCTGCCGAAAGAAAAGAAAAACCCTCTTTTGCCGGGGGCTGGTGTTCCCGGATCGTGTGCCCGGATACGATCGGAAGGCTGAGAAGGTCTTCGTGGACCCGGATCTCTTCGGGCCGAATGTTATTTTCCTTAAACCAGTGCCGGTAAAACGGGGAGTGCTCCCCCGCATAGGAAATGGTATACCGCACGCGTTCATCGATCAGGGCATCGAGGCTCCCCCGGTCCATTGTCTCGATCCCCGGGGAAAAGTAATTCCCTTCGGCCATGAACATGCGTTGTCGTGGCGCCTGTTATATATTGCGACAAAAATGAATAACGTCCGGAGCGATCAGGGTTTCTCTGCTTCGATCTCAAGCCGGACCATCGCAACCCGGACCGTGCCATCGGATCCCGCGGGATACATAGAGAGATACCGGGTGACCATCTCCTCGGTAAATTCCGGCCGCTGATCTTCCGGGACGCGTTCGATATAGGGCAGCCATGTTGTACGGACCCAGCCGGCAAGCCCTTCCCGATCCGGGTAAACCATCTCTTTTGGGAACAGTTCGATCCGGACGGGCCGGAGCCCGGCAGCTTCAAGCCACGGCCGGTATTCCTCCGGTGAGAAAAACCCGTACCGGAAGGAAAACCCGGCAAAGTACCGGGCCCATGCCGGTTCCGCGAGCATCCGGTCCAGTACGACAAAGATGCCGGCAGCATTTCCTTTCCCGCCCATCTGCACGACCATCCGACCGCCGTTCCTGAGCGCCCGCGAGATCCCGGCAAGGACCGGGCGCTGGTCGTACACCCAGTGGAGAGCTGCGCTCGAAAAGACAACATCGAACGCATTTTCGTAGCGCAGGGCCTGAGCGTCGCCCTCTTCGAACGAAAGGTTCGGATACGAATTTTTCGGGAACGCTTCGCGCGCAAACCGGATCATCCCGGGCGAACGATCGAGCCCGGTAACAGATCCGGCCGGAAGGCAGCGGGAGATCTCTGCCGAAACTTTCCCGTCGCCGCACCCGATGTCGAGCACCCTCTCATGGCCAGAAAGGTCAATCTTCTGTACCAGTTCGTGCGCCCAGCATTTTTGCGCCGGCGAACTCTTCGCGTAATCCGCGGCATCCCAGGTAAAACCGGAGATGTTTTTCTCCTGCACCATGATCCGATCCCTGTGAGGTACCCTTTTTCACGCGGGACACAATTAAGCGAATCCTTCAGTCGCTGCCCTGTTCCGCGGGTTTAATCGTCTGTGGTCTCCCATACTATCAGGAATTTACGCCATGTACTTCCACATCATCCTCACGGACGACTGCAATCTCTGCTGCCGCTACTGCCGGGCAAAGGCATTCGAGGAAGAGGAGGAAGCCGATTCCGATGTCCCGGTCGAGATCGACGAGCACCTTAAGCCGGATCTCTCTTACGACCCGGAACTTCTCTATACGTTTCTCAAAAAAGACCCGGACCCGACCATCACGTTCTATGGCGGCGAGCCGCTCATGCGCCGCGATCTCGTGGAAAAGATGGTACGGGAAGCGCCGGCGCGCCGGTTCATGATGCAGACAAACGCTATCCTGCTCGATAAACTCCCGGCCGATATCGTCAACCGGTTTACCACGATCCTCGTCTCGCTGGACGGGCGAAAAGAGCTGACCGATGAAAACCGGGGCAACGGGGTTTTTGAAAAAGTCATGGCAAATGTTAAAAAAATCCGGGCAAACGGATACAAGGGCGAACTCATCGCGCGGATGACCGTGACCGAACGCACCGATATCTTCGATGCGGTCCGTTACCTTGCGGACAACCCGTACCATTCGTTCTCTTCCATCCACTGGCAGATGGACGCAAACTTCTCGGGCGATTTCGGCCACCGGGCGTTTGCGGAGTGGGCAAAAAACAGTTACAACCCGGGGATCCGCGCCCTCGTTTCCGCATGGGTCGACGAGATGGAAACAACCGGCCGGGTCCTCTGCTGGTACCCGTTCATCGATCCCATGGAAGACCTCCTTCTCGGCAGGGAAAGCCTCCTGCGGTGCGGGTCAGGTCACGCAAACTATGCGATCATGACCGACGGCCACATCGCCCCCTGCCCCATCATGATCGGCATGAAACAGTACTACGTGGGCCATATCCGGGATGCAGATCCCACAAATCTCAGGAAAATTCCGGTGGGCGGCGAGTGCGAGGCCTGCACCATCCGTACGTTCTGCGGCGGCCGGTGCCTGTACTCAAGTATTGTAAAACCGTGGAAACCTGATGGGCGCCGGCTCGTGTGCGGCACGGTCGAAAACCTGCACGATACCCTTTTTGCCGCGCTGCCCCGGGTCAGGAACCTTATCCGTGACGGGAGGATCTCCCCCACAGACTTTGCCCACGAGAAGTTCAACGGCTGCGAGATCATCCCATAACATCCCCGGAGCAAAGGGCGGCAGAACCGGCCGTCGCGATGCAGATGTATTTATACTCAATGGTGAGATGAATATGTGCAGATATAAACTGCATGAGTAATACCAATGGAAAGAAAAGGATTTGGCGGCCCGAGAAATTTCGGTCCCAGAGAAATGACAAAGACAGTCTGTTCTGACTGTGGCAAAGAGTGCGAAGTCCCGTTCAAGCCGACCGAGGGCAGGCCGGTTTACTGCAGGGACTGCCTGCCCAAACACCGGAAGCCCCGCTTCTGAGTAGATAATCTTTAAAAATTTCTTTTTTTACGATCGTTCCGGTACCGGGTATCCCGATCCGAGAGATTATTACGCTGCCGCCATAACAACTGCCCATGGCATCCACATGGCAGGAAGCACTCGATGCGGCAAGAAAAGCCGGTCTTCCCCAGGTATTCCACGATTGCGACACCGACACGTACGGTGCCTGCCGCGAAGGCGAACCGCAGGGCACATTTAAAAACGGCGTCTTTTCCGAACACCGCTGTATCTGCATGCCGGCCCGGCTTTTAGCAGTTGAACTCGAAGAGAAAGAGAAGAAATTCCGGCTGGAAAACCCGGACTGGTGATCAGCGGCGCCGGATCTCTTCGCGGAACCGGTGGAAGAGCTCGTACATCATCATCCGTAACTCGGCGCCGACATCCTCCCAGCTCTTGGGGGTGGAGGGTTCTGCCGGAGTAGAAATTTCCCCGGCCACAACCACATCGGACTTCTCGCGGAGCTTATCCTTTGCCCAGAGATCGCAGATGATCTCGTAGTAGCCGGCAAGGAGCACGATGATGAACACAATCGGCACGATCACAAACGAGAGCAGCCAGAAATAATGGTAGATGTTGTTGCCGGTGGTCGTGTCGACCCATTCAAAGACCCGGAGCACGAACGCGATGATAAAGACGCTCCCGATTGCCTTGATGACCGGGGCCGGCAGGTTTAATGGGAAGGGGAATGCCCCGAAAATGTCCGCGACAAAGATGATGATTGCTATCAAAAGCAGCAGCCAGAAGTTTAAGTCGAGGAATGCCACGCCCGAGTGGTAGAGCGGGCTTTTAACATAATAGGTCAGGATATTTGCCAGAACGACCACGATCAGGAAACAAAGAATCCCGATCATCCGCGAGACAAAAACCCACCCGAGTGAGTGCTGCTTATCCGGCCACATGATTGCTCACAAAAGTGTATTTCCTACTACTTTGTCCGCAGGGTATAAAGTCATCATGGAATAATGCCGGGCCAAAAATCCCATTATCCTGCCCGCCAGATACTTTAAGGACATGCAGATCAATTTCAAACGGTACGCACTTTATCTTCTCCGCTGGCAGGCAAGCACTCCGATCCTTGCCGGTGTCGGGATTCTTCTTGCCGCGATGGGCCAGATCGTTGCCGCAATCGTGGCAAACCTTATCGGGGGCCTGATCTTTTTCTGGGTCGACCAGTACATCTTCACGTCCCAGGCGCTTGCGGCACAGTGGGAAGTAAAGGAAAATATCCGGTGCGTGGACTGCGGCAACGTTGCCCGGGGCTACCGGCTCGTCCGGTCCGGAGACTATGACAAAAGCGAAGACAAAGCCCCGGAGTTCCGGTGCGAAGCGTGCTCGAAGAAGAAATCCGAGGCGCTTAAAAACAAGGGTGTCAGGGTAGAATAAGCAGGATAATTCCTGCGCCAATCTTTTTTGGCCGTGGTGATGCTGCGGGATCCCGGTTGCCGATTTTTTATTCACTGCACACTTGCCCATGCGCGTACTTCTAAAATGGTATGTTTTTGTACATTGTTTTCTTTTTTGTACCAGTAATGTATAAATATGTACACTAAAAACCAGATCTAAGCATTTGTGGGAGAATGTCCGGGTCAGATCCCGGTATCGTGCCCACTGGTGCGGAGTCCCGGGCGGGACACTTCACACACCTCGTTCCTGCCCGGGAATTCCTGATAATTACCCACCAGAAGGTGATGTTCTTGGGATGGAGTCTGATACAATTTCGCCGGAACCAATACTGAATCTCGGATACGAAGAATTCCTGACCGCGGTCAGCGACCAGCCAAAGCCGCTTATTATCCCGCTCTGCGCCGAGCTGCCGCTGCCCCGGTGTTCGCCTCTGGAGGTTTTCAAAAAAACCCGGACCGGGCCCGGCTTTTTGCTCGAATCCATGGAA
>Ga0268356_10157_pt1 | contig 31683 bp, 33 predicted proteins | sample BioMet10_FD_194415 | JGI IMG/M metagenome (GOLD analysis project Ga0268356, IMG submission 194415) | Sewage microbial communities from Oakland, California, United States - Biofuel 10 (PacBio Assembly) | ecosystem: Engineered > Wastewater > Sewage > Unclassified | place: USA: California | collected...
CGACGGCGCGGAGACGGAGTACTCGTCTAGGCCGAGGAGACGAGCACGGAATGAGCAGCGGGTCGGCTGCGGCCTCGCCGCACATGCCAACCATGATGCCCGCCGCGTTGGCCGTGGAGATGATGCGCTTGAGGGAGCGCAGGACGGCAGGCTGGTAGACGGTGTAGAGATAGCTCACGCGATCATTGCCGCGGTCGGCGCACATCGTATAGCCGATGAGGTCGTTCGTGCCGATGGAGAAGAAGTCGCACTCAGCGGCGAGGGTCGTCGGGCGATGAGGGAGGCTGCGGGAGTCTCGATCATGGTACCGACCTCGATGTCCTTGTTATAGGCGATGCCGCGCGCGTCAAGATCCACCTTGCACACCTCGAGGAGCTCCTTGGCCGTGCGAATCTCGTCGATGCAGGTGACAAGCGGAAGCATGATCTTGCGTCGCCGAACGCGGACGCACGGAGAAGGGCCGTGAGCTGAACCTTGTACTGCTCGGGGTTTGTTGAGGCATAGCGCACGGCACGAGACCCATGAAGGGGTTATCCTCATGCGGAGGTTGAGGTGAGGTACGGAATCTCCTTGTCACCGCCCACATCGAGCGTACGGATGATGACGGGCTTTCCCTTCATGCGAAGCGCGACCTTCTGGTAGGCGGCGAACTGCTCGTCCTCGGACGGGAGCTCCTTGGCATCCATGAAGAGGAACTCGGAACGGAAGAGGCCCACGCCCTCGCAGTCGTGCTCTGCGGGCAACGTTGGCGTCGTCGGGGTTGCCGATGTTGGCGACGAGCAGCTTGGCCTTGCCGTCACCGGTGATGGTGGGCTTGCCGCGGTACTCCTCGAGGGCGGCCTTCTCCTCGGCGTACTGCTTCGCCTTGGCGCGATAGTGCTCGAGCTCAGTGGTCGTCGGGATTCTCGATGACCTTGCCCGCCGAACCGTCGACGACGATCATGTACGCCGTTCTGATGAGCGTGGTGGCATCGGCCACGGAAAGGACCGCGGGAATCTCAAGGGCACGGGCGATGATGGCGGAGTGGGAGGTGCGGCCACCAGTCTCGGTGATGATGCCGGCCACGTTGTCCTTGTCGATGTCGGCAGTCATGGAGGGGGGTGAGCTCGTGGACGATTACGATGGAGTTCTCGGGAAGCGTGGAGAGGTCTACGACCTCCTTGCCCATCAGGTCGGCGAGAAGCCCGGTACTCACGTCGGCGACGTCGGCCGCACGCTCGCGGAAGACCTTCTTCGTCGGAGGCGGAGAACATGTCGTAGTACATCTTGTAGGCTTCGCTCACGGCCTGCTCCGCACACATCCCGGAGTCGATGGAGCTACCAACCATATCCTTGATGCCGTCATCCTCGGCAAACTCGATGTGGGCGCCCATGATTGCGGCGGCCTCCGCGCCAACGGTCTGCGTCATGCGCTCGATCTGCACGTTGGTCTGCTCAATAACTTGGCAACTGCGCTCGCATAGCGAGCCTTCTCGGCATCGGCGTCCTCGGGCGCGTGCGGGGTGAACGTAAGATCGGGATCCACAGCACGCGGGCGACGCCAATACCGATACCATCAGACGCATTAACACCTTCGAACATGTCTCACCCCTCCAGTCGGCCGCGAAGCGGCTCTTAAACTGCTATGTCATCGCCCCTGCGGGCGAGGAACACCAGTACGAGAGATCCTACTCGGCGGCGCTCGCCTCTTGCTTGCGTCGTTGGCTTCCTGCTTGGCGGCATTTGCCGTAATCTGGTCGGAGATCGAGACGGGCATCTTGCGACCCATTTTCTTATAGAGGGCCGCCACGACGCGATCGATCGTCGCGCGCTTGGCGATACCCTTGCTGGCTGCCGTGGCAGTGCCACAGGCGCCGGCATAAATAAGCGAGGTCTCGTAATCGAAGCCACGGGTGGTGCTCGCAAGGAAGCCGGCGACCATCGAGTCTCCGGCACCGGTGGCATTGACGAGCTTGACCTTTGCCGTGGGCACTATGTGCTCCTGGCCATACTCATCGAGGAGCAGCGAGCCAATGCCGCCGCACGAGACGATGACGTTACGTGCGCCGCCGTCCTGGAGCTTATGCGCATAGGGCATGCACTCCTCGGGAGTCTCGATGTTTGCGTGGAAGATACGCCCGACTTCGTGGTTATTGGGCTTGATGAGGAATGGATGCGCCTTGATGGACTCCACGAGGAGCTGGCCCGGAGCGTCGACACGAACTGAATGCCTCGACCGCCCAGGCGGTTCATGATCTGGTCGTACATGGTCTCGGGAAGCGAGCCGGGGATGGAGCCGGTGAGCACAAGGGTATCGCCCGAGTTGACGACGTCCATGCGCTCGAGAAGCTCGTCGACCTTCTTCTCGGAGATCTTCGGGCCCATGCCGTGGACCATCGTCATGACAATGCGTTGAGCTTGATGTTGATTCGCGTGAAGCCGCGATCGAGCTTGACGAAGTTGCTCGAGATACCATGCTCCTGTGAGCTCGCCGATGAGATAGTCGCCCGTAAACCCGGCGACGATGCCCATGGCTACGTTGACCACGTCGAGCTCGTTGAGGAGCGTGGAGACATTGATACCGTTTCCACCGCAGTAGAGCTCCTCGTAGGAAGACCTATTCGTGAAGCCCATGTCCAAGGTCAGCGGGTGCATGACATAGTCAAGGGCGGGGTTTAGCGTCATTGTGTAAATCAATGCGAGCTCCTTCCAAGAGAATCCTCTTCCCAAGTATGCCCCAAGGACGGTGCAGAGGCAGATGCGATTCTGCTGGTGCAAAAACATGGTCGCACGTCCTATGCAAGCATTCGTCTCACTCATTTAAATACATACGCAGCGAAATAGATGCAATAGCTCGGTGACCGTAGCCATTTGACCGTGATGACGGGGCCTCACAAGGCCTTTCTGGCTTCCCTCCCTTGAGCTTGACGAGCACGAAGGCCAGGCAGCTGGTGCCTGGCCACCATATGCATTGGTGCTCCCTGGGCGATTCGAACGCCCGACCGACGGTTTAGAAGACCGGTGCTCTATCCAACTGAGCTAAGGGAGCATGTCACCGCCTTGCGGCGAAGTAATTCTATAGCAAAAGCCCTCCCGTTTTCGTCAGGAGCCGAGGGTGCCTTCCGAAAGTATCGCGAGCACCCCGGCCACCGTCTTGGCATCCTGAATCACACCAGCGCGAATGGCGGAGACGACCGCACCCACGGGAAGCCATGCGACATCGATGAACTCTCCCTCGTCGGGAACCGCCGCACCCTGCGAAATCCCGCGCGCGGCGAAGACCCTCAGTATGCTCGTTGGTAAAGCCGGGCGAGCCAAGCGTGGTCACAAGGGGCTCGAGCGTCTCGGCTCGCAGGCCCGTCTCCTCGTAAAGCTCGCGAGCCGCGCATGTGACGCCGTCCTCGCCGCACTCGAGCTTGCCCGCCGGAATCTCGAGCGTCATGCGTCCGAGCGCCCACGCGATACTGGCGCACGAGGCACAACGCGCCCGTCGTGGATGGCTACGACCGCAGCACCGCCGCCGTGTCGGGCAATCTCCCGAACGGCGCGCGAACCGTCCGAAAGCTCGACCTCGAGACGCTCGACCGAGAAGATGCGCCCTCGCCACATCCGTCTGGCGGATACGACGTCCTCAAAAAGCGACCGGTCCGGTGCGAGCGCCTCGAGGACCTCGTCCATCTCGTCATGCGTCCCCATGTCTCCCATGCCCCTCCCCAAATCGGTCAATTCGTAGAGTAGGACCCGTCCGCATAATCAATACTGTACCCCCGCGCGGTGTTGTAGACCTCCAGCTCGAGGTCGAGCGTACCATCGGAGGAGAGGAGATCGACGATGATGCTCCTAGGCACGAGCTCGTCTCCCTCGTATATGGGTGTGGACGAATACCATACGGTGCCCCCGGGGTTCTTATCGAGCCAGTCGCGGACGAGACCCTCGGGATACGCCATGCCTCCCCTGCCATCGTTGGCGCCCACGTTCTGCATGCGCGTGCCCGTGACGAGGTTCTCCGCGACCTCTGTCCCACCAAGGGACTTGGCTATGAGATGTGACCTGTTGAAGAGGTAACCGTGGTAGACCGAGCCGTCGGACTTGACGATGTCCACGACGGCATTATGCCCCCATCCCGAGGGATGAGTGTCCGACATGTCCATACGCTCGCGGGCGACGCCCGCCTCCACCATCTGGGGCGTCACGCATGCGACCGCACGACCGGTACGCCCAAGCGCGTCGGGCGAGGAATACGCGACCGTCCCCGCAGCGACGTCTTGGTCCACGACGGCGGAACCCACGATCCGATAGTAGTCTGGGGAGACGACCTCGTCCCACGTCGTAGCGCCCGAACGCGTCGAAGACGCAGCCTGCGCGACCTGACCTGAGTCAGGGTCGATGGCGACGGGGTTCCAACAACCGAGTCGGGCAGACGCGAGCCCGCCCGCAACCGCGACACAGACCACAACTACGCGGGCGAGCTCGTGAGCCCTCCGACGAAACCTGGTAGCCGACATGCCAATCACCTCCCCATGGCACGAGCCTAGCATGCATACGAGACAGTAAATGACGAAAAGGACTGCTCGAGACACGGGCTGCTCGGCGACGCCGCTTCGCGTACGGAGGGTTTTTGCGCAAGAGCCGTCCGCACGCATACTTCGCGTGCCAGAAACGTCGCGTACGGAGGGTTTTTGTATAAGAAGCGTCCGCACGCGAAAAAACGGCATCCGCACGGCAGCGTACCATCTCGCTTCTCCCCCAGTCCGTCCTACCGATAGTGCATCCCGGTCTCTCACCTGCTACGATGAGGGAGTGTTCGTGGAGTGCAACGATGCCGAATCCTGTCGGGCGGAGAGGAGGCAATTCGATGGTTGAGCTTCTCGTCTTGGTGCGCCATGGAGCGGCCGAGGTCTGCCCGGAAGACAGCGGTGACGTCTCGCGCGGCCTTACCATGGCGGGCAGGCGATCACTCAAAGCGATGATGCCTCATGTCCGTTCGCTGATTGATGCTGACGGCGACGTTGTGATCTGGTCGAGCCCTGCGGTGAGTGCGAGGCAGACGGCGACGATCGTTGCCCATATGCTTGGCATCAAGCCCGTCGAGATTCGCCAATCCCTCTACAGCCAGGACGTCGGCGCCTTCTTCCATGAGCTTTCGTCCGCCGAGGCCCGCGTGGTCGTGGCAGTGGGACACAACCCCTTCGTAGAGCAGGCGGCTCGGTGCCTCGACGGGAACGCGCCACGCTTCGACGAGGGAGCCGCCGCGGCCTTCTGGCTCACTGGCAGGCGCGTCGCTGTCCAGTCTGGGCTCGTCTGGTTTGTGCAGGGCCCGAGCACCGCACCATGGGAGGCGCTCGGACGGGTGGAGAGAAGCCTCTTCTCGATGGCCAGGCACGTGGAGACGTGCCTTCGCACGTTCCTTGATGATCCGGATGATCCCGAGACGCTGCATCGCTATCGTGTGGCGATTCGCACGATGCGCTCCCTGCTCGCCTTCATCAGGCCCTACCAAAGAAGCCGTCAGGCGCATTTGCTTGCAGATGACCTGCACGAGCTCATGCGACCCACCTCTCGCCTGCGTGAGCTTGACATCCTATGCGAGCAGGTCGAGGCTCTAGAAGTCGAACGCTCTGTCACCGAACCCACGCTACTTTCTTACTGCCAAGAGCTGCGCGCGGTCGAGCGCAGACGAGCGCTCAAGATGCTCCGGAGCAAAGAGACGCGCCAGGATGTCCGACGGATCGTGCGCGAGTCAGAGAACGTCCGTTGGAAGAGGGCCCGCAGGCACACGGGTCTTCCTCCCGAGCATCTGCGTGCCCGTCTTGACGGGATGCGGATGCATCTCGTCGGTGTCGAAGATGCACTTGATCTTTCTGATGCCGTCGCCACTCACGCATTGCGCAAGGACGTGAAGGGCGTTCGCTATGTCGCGAGCGAGCTAGGGGGACCTTCTCGGCGTAGACCTCGATGACGTCTCCTCCGAGATGGCACGAGCGCAGGACAGGCTCGGCGAGCTCTGCGATGCACGAGCAAACCGCGCGATCATTGCGACGATCGACGTGGCTGGCCTTTCGACGGAGGCAGCCCTTGAGCTTGGCCTTCTCGACGCACGGCAGGCTACGGCCATCGATTCCATACTGGACGCTGGTTCCACGACATGACGCGGGAGCGTAGGCTGCGATCGGTCACACGAAATCGTGCCCGTACCCATGGAACCCCCTAGGGCTTTTTCACGGGGTAGCATATCTCGGTGACGTATTCGTTCGGATCGTTTGTCTCATGTGGGCTTACGTGGTAGATGCAAGACATGGGGCCATCGAACTCGTAGCCATTGTCGCAGACCCAGTTCGCGACGGCTTGGTTGACGCCGCCGAGCTTCTCATAGGAACCCTTGTAGGTGGCGGAGGCATGCTGCACGGCAGGCACGGTCTTGGATCTCACATGCTCGGTGTCGGCGTAGTCCCCCTCCACACACATCCGTACCTCGACACCGACGTCGTGTTCCTTGTGCTCGCGGTCGTGGTAGACGGACATGGCATAGGGAGCTGCGGGTCGCAGCCCCGACCTCTCGGTCTCCTTCATGCAGGTATCCCAGAGAAGCTGTTCGTCAGCGTATGAGTGAATGACTTGGCGCAATAACGAAAAAGGCCAGACACCGAAAACGGCATCTGACCTCATATGTTACATGGTGGACCGGCAGGGGTTCGAACCCTGGACCTTGGGATTAAGAGTCCCCTGCTCTACCAGCTGAGCTACCGGTCCCTATTCAACTGTAATGGGGTGGGTGAAGGGGTTCGAACCCTCGACCTACGGAGCCACGGTCCGTCGCTCTTCCAACTGAGCTACACCCACCATGTGACCCACCTCGTGCAGCTCGTCTATTATTGCAAAACACGCCAATGATGCAAGGGGGAATCTCGAAGTTTTTTCTGACCACCTCTCTCCACACATAAGACCACGCGTTTGAGCAAGACGTTATTTCGTCAAGGTGTCGTGCCTTGAACGAGACGGTACGAGCAGCTATCCTTACTCCATCATGCTAAAGTGCGCCTGCATGGGCGCCGCAAGAATGGAGCAGAAAACATGAAGTTCGACTCCCCCGACCTTGACCGCCGCCAGTTTCTCGTGAGCGCCTTCGCCGTCATGGGCACCTCTACGCTCGTCGGCCTTGCGGGCTGCTCGTCCTCGTCCTCGTCCGATTCGTCCTCCTCGACCGCGACGTCGACGGCCGCCTTCGACGGAAACTTCGTCGTCGGCTTTGACCAGGAGTTCCCGCCATACGGCTATGTCGGTGACGACGGCAAGTACACGGGCTTTGACCTCGACCTCGCCCAGGCGGTCTGCGAGATGGAGAGCTGGACCTACACTCCCACCCCCATCTCCTGGGATGCCAAGGACGCCCTGCTCAACAGCGGTCAGATCACCTGCATCTGGAATGGCTTCACCATCGAGGGTCGAGAGGGTGACTACGCCTTCACCGATGCCTACATGGAGAACCGCCAGGTCGTGGTCGTGCGAGCCGACTCCGGCATAACGAGCCTCGCTGACCTCGCCGGCAAGAACGTCATCACCCAGGCGGACTCCGCGGCTCTCGACCTTCTTTCGGACGACGGCGCCCAAGCCGAGCTTGGAGCCACGTTCGCGCAGCTCCAGACCATCGATAACTACAACACGGCCTTCATGATGCTCGAAAATGGCTCCGCCGATGCCGTCGCCATCGACTATCCCGTCGCCGTATACAACATCGGCGATCGCACCTCGGAGTTCACGATCCTCGGCGAGGCACTCAACTCCGAGCACTTTGGCGTCGGCTTCGCGCTTGGCAACGAGGACCTTGCCGCCACGGTCGAGTCGGACCTCCAGCAGCTCGATTCCGAGGGCAAGGTCAAGGAGGTCTGCGAGAAGTACGCCGACCAGGGCGTCTCCTACGACCTCTGGTGCCTCCCCAAGAAGTAGTCAGGAAACGTATAGCGAAGGTTTCGGGTCCGCCGTCTGGCGGACCCCTGTCGTAGGCGGTCACACGTGCCCTCTTCCACCATGTTCTCCATGCTCATCTCAAGCTACGGCACCTCGCTTGAGATATTCGCGCTCACGCTCCTAGGGGCGATCCCCCCTCGGCGTCGTCATCGTCCTCGGACGCCTCTCGAGGTTCAGGCCCCTGTCGCTCCTCATGCAGCTCGTCATCTCGCTGATGCGCGGCACGCCCCTCATGCTCCAGATGTTTGCGGTCTTCTTCGTTCCGTACTATGTCTTCGGCCTTCGGACCGGCTCCGACTACATGTTCACCGCCGTGATCATCGCCTTCATCGTCAACTACGCGGCCTACTTCGCCGAAATCTACCGCTCGGGCATCCAGAGCATGCCCCAGGGGCAGTACGAGGCGGCGCAGGTACTCGGTTACTCCCACGGGCAGACCTTCTTCAGAATCATCCTGCCCCAGGTGGTCAAGAGGATTCTGCCCGCCATGGGCAACGAGGTCATCACGCTCGTCAAGGACACGTCGCTTGCCTTCTCCATCGGCATCATCGAGATGTTCACGCAGAGCCGGGCGCTCGTGGCCTCGCAGCGCACCATGATCCCGTTTGCCATGGCTGCTGCGATCTACTGGGTGACCTGTCTCCTCATCGAGTTCGCCCTCCGCAAGGCCGAGAAGAAGCTGGACTACTACCATGACTAGCACCAGGGCGGTTTCGATTAAGGGAGCACGCAAGTCGTTTGGCTCGCGCGAGGTCCTACACGACGTCTCGTTTGGCATCGACCGTGGCGAGGTCGTCTCGCTCATCGGTCCGTCAGGTGCGGGCAAATCCACGCTCCTGCGCTGCCTAACCCTTCTTGACACCTTCGACGAGGGATCGCTCTCCTACGGTGACCTTGAGGTCACCTCGAGGGGCGAGGACGGCCATGCCGTCTATGACGGGGATGCGATGCAGCGGGCGCGCATGCGCTTTGGCATCGTCTTCCAGAGCTACAACCTCTTCCCGCACTTCTCGGTCATGCGCAACGTATGCGACGCGCCCACCGTCGTGCAGCACCGCGACAAGGAGGAGGTGGAGACCGAGGCGCGCGTCCTTCTCGACCGGCTTGGCCTCTCCGAGCACGCCGACAAGGTTCCGTGTCAGCTCTCGGGTGGCCAGCAGCAGCGCGTGGCGATCTGTCGCGCCCTCGCGATGAAGCCGGACGTGATCTACTTCGACGAGGCGACCTCGGCGCTCGACCCCAAGCTCACGACCGACATGCACCGCCTTATCCGCGAGCTCGCCTCCGAGGGAATGGCCGTTGGCATCGTGACCCACGAGATGGGCTTTGCCCGGGAGGCCTCCGATCGCATATGCCTGCTTCTTGACGGAGAGATCGCGGAGGACGGCCCCACAGATCAGATCATCAACAGCCCGCTCGACCCTCGCACGAGGGAGTTTCTCTCGTCGGCGGAGGACTAGATCAAGACTTCAGGCAGGACGAGGGACCACGGACATCTTGAGGCCGTGGTCCCTCGTCCTGCCCCGATGCCCTATACCAAGTATTCCGCGATCTGCACGGCATTGGTCGCGGCGCCCTTGCGAATCTGGTCTCCGCAGCAGAAGAACGTGAGCGAGTTGACGCCATCAGGCGCGGACGTGTCGCGGCGTATGCGCCCGACAAAGACGAGGTCCTGGTCAGATGTGTCAAGCGGCATCGGATAGCGAAGGCTCTCGGGACTGTCAACGACCTTGACGCCAGGCGCTGACGAGAGTATCTCGCGGGCCTCTCCCGGGGTGATCGAGCGGTCGAACTCGGCGGTGATGGACTCGGAATGCGAGCGCATGACGGGCACGCGCACGCAGGTGCAGCTCACGCGAACCTCTGGCAGGTGCATGATCTTGCGCCCCTCGTGCAGCATCTTCCACTCCTCGGACGTGTATGCCTCGTCCTGGAAGCCGCCGATCTGCGGAATGAGGTTTGCGGCCAGCTGATAGGCGAAGGGCTTGGTCTCGCCCATCTCGCCGCCATCAGCCAGGACGCCCATCTCGCGCTCCAGCTCGCGCAGGCCCGGCATGCCCGCACCAGAGGCCGCCTGATAGGTGCTCACGATGAGACGCCTGAGACCTGCCGCCTCGTGCAGCGGCCACGTGGGGACGAGACCGATGATGGTGGCGCAGTTCGGGTTGGCGATGATGTTGCGCGGATGGTTGGCGATGTCTCCGGGATTGATCTCGGGTATCACCAGAGGCACGTCGGCGTCCAGACGAAAGGCGTGGGAGTTGTCCACGCATACCGCGCCGCGCTTCGCGGCCTCGGGGAGAAGCGCCCTGGCCTGCTCGTCGCCAGCGGCGCCAAGCACGATGTCGACGCCTTCGAAGGCGTCGGGCGTGGCCTCGACAACGGGCACCCTCTCGCCGTGAAAGACGACGTCTCTGCCGACGGAGCGCGCGCTCGCGAGCGGAACGAGTCTCCTCACGGGGAAGTTTCGCTCCTCGAGACACTGGAGCATCTGTGTTCCCACGACGCCGGTGGCACCGAGAACCGCAACGATCTTGTCGCTCATGAGAAATCCCTTCGGATGATCTGCTCTGTCACGATTAGCGCGTCTTTGGCGGAGAGACCATCTCGTCACGAACGAATCCCTCGTAGATGACCTTGATGGCGTGCTCGAAGTCGCTGTTGTCAACGCCCATGATGATGCTGATCTCCTCGGAGCTCTGGGTGATCATGCGAATGTTGATACCTGCGTTGCCCAGGACGCCGAAGATCTTGCCCGAGGTGCCGGAGCGCCTGGACATGTTGCGACCGACGACCGAGATGAGGGCGATCTTGTCGAGCATCGTGATGTCGTCCGGCTTGATCTCGCGCCGGATGTCCGCGACGATCGAATAGATCGTGTCGCGGACCTCGTCGGCCTCGACGACCACGCCGAAGGAGTCGACGCCCGTGGGGATGTGCTCGACGGAGACGCCATAGCGCTCGAAGATGTCGAGGGCACGACTGATGACGCCGACCTCGTTGGACATATGGGCTTTCTTGACGTGCACGGCGAGAAAGTCCTTCTTGCCAGCGACGCCCGTGATGAGGTGCTCGTTGGCACCCACCTCGGCAGTCTCGGAGATGATGGTGCCTCGGTCCTCGGGGCGGTTGGTGTTCTTGATGAGGATGGGGATGCCGACCTCGCGCACGGGAAAGATGGCCTCCTCCTGCAGGACGGAGGCACCCATGTAGGAGAGCTCGCGCATCTCGTCGAAGGTGATGCGGCGGATGGAGCGGGGGTCGTCCACGACACGGGGGTCGGCGGAGAGGAATCCGGACACGTCGGTCCAGTTCTCATAGAGGTCAGCGTTGATGCAGCGTGCGACGATGGCACCGGTGATGTCCCCGCCACCGCGCTTGAAGAGCTTGATGGAGCCGTCGACCGTGGCGCCGTAGAAGCCGGGCAGGACGAAGGAGCCCTCGCGAACCACGACCTCCTTAAGCCGGGAGGCGGTACGCTCTACGTCAACGCTACCGTCATGGTGAAACACGATGACGTCGGCAGCATCCACGAACTTGAGACCCAGGTACTCGGCCATGATGTGCGCCGTGAACCACTCGCCACGCGAGACGATGTACTCGGGCGAATGCTTCTTGATGTTTCCGGCGAAGGTATCGAACTTCTCGGCAACGGGCCACGTGATGCCCAGCTCGTCGGCGATGTCGACGAAGCGCTGCTCGATGTCGGCGAGCAGGGACGTGCAGTCCACATGGTACTGGATGTGTGCGTTGACGAGAAGGAGCAGGTCGGTGATCTTGTTGTCCCCGTCAAAGCGCTTGCCGACGGCGGAGACCACCACGAACTTGCGATCGGGATCGGAGTCGACAATGGCCTTGACCTTCTTGAACTGCTCGGCAGCTGCGACGCTGGAACCGCCGAACTTTGCAATCTTGATCATTGCTGGACCTAGCTTTCCTTGACGAGGGCTGCCATGAAGGTGGTGGGGTCGGCCTCAAGAGCCGACGTAAGAATCGCTCGCGCCTGCTCTGCGGTGAGATCGCGCACGAGAACGGCACCGGGCTCGTAGGAGCGAGAGCCCTCGATGTCCTCCTCCGTTCGGAACACGTAGTCGGAGCGGAGCAGCTCCGGGTCGTACGTGAGGCCGCGCGAGAAGTCGTAGCGGGGATGGACGCCGGAGGCGCAATCGAGGATGTCCTGCACGATGGCATTGCCCGTGGGGAGCGAGCCGGCACCCTGGCCATAGAACTTGAGCTCGCCCACCGTATCGCCGTCAAGCGTCATGAGATTGAAGTTCGAAGGCACGTCGGCCTCGAGCGAGGAGGTCTGAACGGCAACAGGCTCGACGGCGACGGCATAGCGCCCGTCCCTCTGCACCCCCCTGCCAAGAAGCTTGATCGTACGATCATGGCTGCCAAAGAGGGAGAGGTCGCGTTTGGTGAGCGTGCGGATACCCGTCACGGGGAGTTCCTTCGTACACGCGACGTCGAAGGCGACGGAGGCCGAGATGATCGTCTTGTTCCGCACGTCAATGCCATCTATGTCGGCAGAGGGATCACGCTCGGCATATCCCATCTCCTGGGCCTTGCTCAGCACCTCGGCGAAGTCGGATCCGTCCTTGAGCATCTTGTACACGATGTAGTTCGTGGTTCCGTTCATGATGCCCTGGAAGGAGTTGACGGCATCGATGCGACGCGCCTTGATGATGCTTGCGATCCAGGGGATGCCGCCACCCACGGACGCCTCGATGAGAAGACCCGCGTCATGCGCGTTGGCGGCTTCGACGAACTCGGCGAAGTACTCGGCGACCACGGCCTTGTTTGACGTGACCACATGCTTTCCCGCGTTGAGCGCCGCGAGGATGAAGGCATGAGCGGGCTCGACGCCACCCATGCACTCGACCACGAGCTCGATCTGGGGATCGTTGACGATGTCGGCGTAGCCGGAGGTCATGCGGGGGTCACTGAGCCGGTCAGGTAGCTCGAGGATACGGGCGACCTCGACGGATCCGACGTGCCTGTCGATGATCTCGGCAACACCGCGACCCACGGTTCCGTACCCAAGGACGGCTATCTTCATCTGGGTTCCTTTCGATTCTGTGTCAGCCGGTTTCTAATGGCCTTCCGCACAGCTATCATACGTGCGTAGACAAAGCTCGAGGCCCGTGATGCAAGGAGCCCACAAGTGAGAACTTTCTACCACAGCACCCGCTCGAATGCCGATTCTGTAACAAGCAAGCAAGCTATCCTCACGGGCATCGCCCCCGACGGGGGGCTTTATGTTACCGACCAGCTTGGCCAAGACGCGATTGACCTCGCCGGCATGATTGGCGCCAGCTTCCAGGAGACGGCGACCACAATCCTCGGCACGCTCCTGCCCGACTACACGCCGGACGAGCTTGCCCGTTGCGTCGCCAGCGCCTATGGACCCCAGTGGGACGACGAGTCGATCGCACCCGTCACCCCCCTCGGCAGCGACTGGCTGCTCGAGCTCTACCATGGCCCGACCTGCGCCTTCAAGGACATTGCGCTCCAGATGCTTCCCCAGCTCATGAGCGTGGCGCGCAAGGGAGACGGCCATGATGTCATGGTCGTGACGGCGACCTCGGGCGACACGGGAAAAGCCGCACTTGACGGCTTCTCCGATGTCGACGGCACAGGCGTCTGCGTCTTCTTCCCCTATGGAAAGGTGTCTGACGTACAACGTCTTCAGATGGTGACCCAGATAGGCTCCAACGTCGCCGTCTGCGCCATACGCGGCAACTTCGATGACGCACAGACCGAGGTAAAGCGCATCTTTGCCGACGGCGAGCTCGGCGCACGTCTCGCCAAGCGCAACGTCGTGCTCTCGAGCGCCAACTCCATCAACGTCGGCCGCCTTGCACCACAGGTAACCTACTACTTCAACTCGTACGCGCAGCTCGTACGCGGTGGCATCGTCAGGAGCGGCGAGAAGGTGGACTTCTGCGTCCCCACGGGCAACTTCGGAGACGTGCTCGCCGGCTACTACGCCAAGCGTCTCGGACTCCCCGTGCGCAGGCTCATCGTGGCATCCAACTCCAACGACGTCCTCACCGACTTCATCTCGACGGGCACCTACGACCGTAACCGCGCATTCGTCAAGACGATCTCGCCCTCGATGGACATACTCGTCTCGTCCAACCTCGAGCGCATGCTCTACTATGCGTCCGACGGTGACGTCGAGCTCGTCTCCAGTCTCATGGCGGGCCTGCGCGACGGCGGCGTCTACACCCTTCCCGCAGACGTCTACGCAAAGATTCGCGAGACCTTCGACTGCGGCCACGCCAGCGATGACGAGACCCGCGAGACGATTCGCGCCACATGGGAGACGAACCGCAAGCTCATCGACCCGCACACCGCCGTCGCCAAGAGCGTGCTCGACGGCATCACCCCCGACGGCACCACGCGCGTCTGCCTGTCGACGGCAAGCCCCTACAAGTTCTCCGCGGACGTCCTCGGCGCGCTCGGGGTCGACACCTCCGGCATGAACGGCTTCGCGTGCATGGACTCCCTCGAGCACATCACGGATACGGTCGCCCCTCCGCAGCTCTCCAGCCTTCGTGACGGAGAGGTCCTGCATGACGACGTCTGCGATCAGAGCAAGATGCCCGCGTTCGTGGAGTCCTCCTGCGCGAGGGTCTTCCTGTGAGCGAGACCGGAGAGCAGCAAGCGAACGGGCGCGTAACGGTACGGGTTCCTGCCACGACGGCAAACCTTGGCGTGGGGTTCGACGTGCTGGGGCTTGCGCTCGAGATCGCGGCAACCTTCACCTTCGAGCCGGCCGATTCACTTCTCGTCGAGGGGTGCGCGCCTGAGCTCTGCGGCGACGACAACCTCGTCTGGACCTCCTATCTCGCCGCATGCGCGGAGTACGGCGTGGCAAGCAGGCCGCTCCACATCATGGAAGACTCCCCCATCCCCTCCTCGGGAGGTCTGGGTTCGAGCTCCACCTGCATCGTTGCGGGCGTACTTGCCGCACAGGCCCTCGCAGGGCTCCCCCTCGACCGAACAAGCGCGCTCAACATCTCCACGCGCATCGAAGGTCACCCCGACAACGTGGCTCCCGCTGTCATGGGCGGTCTCGTGAGCTCGTTCGTGAATGAGGACGACACCGTGACCACGCGGTGGGTCGTCGCACCAAACCTTCGCTTCGTCTGCATGGCTCCACCCTACCGGGTGCTCACGCGCGACGCCCGGAAGGCGCTACCCTCGATGGTGCCCATCAGCACTGTCTCGTGGCAGGTCGGTCGCTGCCTCGCCATGGTGAGCGCGCTCGCCTCGGGAGATCCCGACGCCATCAGCGAGTGCTGTCACGATCGCACCCACGAGCCCTACCGCGCGCCGCTCATTCCCGACTACGAGCGCCTGCGGGCCACGTCGCTCGCATCCGGCGCCTGCGCGTTCCTCATCTCAGGGTCGGGGGCGACGATGCTCGCCATCGCCGACGGCGATGATGGCGCCCAGAGGGTCGTCAACGCCGCCGAGGGCACCCTGCCAGACCTCTGGATTCGCACGATGCGCGCCAACGAGCATGGTGCGTCCGTTGAGTTCTCGTGCTAGAAAGGTCATCGATGAACATCTGCTGCCTCGACATGGAGGGCGTTCTCGTCCCCGAGATCTGGATCGCGTTCGCCGAGGCCTCGGGTATCCCCGAGCTTCGCCGCACCACCCGTGACGAACCCGACTACGACAAGCTCATGAGCTGGCGCCTTGGCATCCTGCGCGAGCACGGCCTCGGACTGCATGAGATTCAGGAAGTCATTGCCACGATCGATCCGCTTCCCGGTGCGCACGAGTTTCTCGACCGGCTCCGCCGGGAGTCCCAGGTCATGATACTCTCCGACACCTTCGAGCAGTTCGCCAAGCCGCTCATGGAGAAGCTCAACTGGCCCACGATCTTCTGCAACACGCTCGCCGTGGCACCGTCTGGCGAGGTCACCGGCTTCTCGATGCGATGCCCCCAGTCTAAGCTCACGACCGTGCGCGGCCTTCAGTCGATGGGCTTCGAGACCATCGCCACCGGAGACTCCTACAACGACCTTGCGATGATACGCGCGAGCAAGGCGGGCTTTCTCTTTAGGAGCACCGACAAGATCATCGCTGACAACCCAGACATCCCCGCCTACCAGGAGTTCGATGAGCTTCTCGCCGCATTTGAGGAGGCCTTCTAGACAAAGGGCGCACCTCAAAGCCCGCAGTCAGACTCATGCTCGTTGAGAGTACGACCCCTCGGAGATTTTCCGAGGGGGTCGTTGTGAAATGAAGCTCGCGGATCAACGGGCATCAGTCTTTGGCCTGGCCTAGCCACCGAGATATGCCCTGCGCACGTCATCATCGCTGAGAAGTTCCTTGCCCGTACCGGTCTTGACGATGGAGCCCGTCTCGAGGACATAGCCACGGTCGGCAATAGAGAGGGCCATGCTCGCGTTCTGCTCGACCAGCAAAATGGTAGTCCCCTGCTCGTTGAGCTCCTTGATGATGTCGAAGATCTCCTGGACGAGGATGGGAGCGAGTCCCATGGAGGGTTCGTCAAGCATGAGAAGGTCGGGCTTGGACATGAGGGCGCGACCCATGGCCAGCATCTGCTGCTCGCCTCCAGAGAGGGTACCGGCAACCTGCGAGACACGCTCCTTCAGACGCGGAAAGCGCTCGAAGACCTTCTTGAGCGTCTCGACGTTCTCGGCGTCGGTGCGGGTATAGCCGCCCATCTCGAGGTTCTCCGCGACCGACATCTCGGTGAAGACGCGACGACCCTCGGGGCAGAGAGCAAGGCCCTTGCCGACGATTCTGTGGGGTTTGATGCCCACGAGCTGCTCGCCCCTGTACTCGACGTTTCCGGACTCAGGCTTGAGAAGACCGGAGACGGTGTTGAGCGTCGTGGACTTGCCCGCTCCGTTAGCCCCGATAAGCGTGACGATCTCGCCCTCGTTTATGTCGAACGAGATGCCCAGAACGGCCTTGATGGCACCATAGGAGACGTACAGGTCCTGCACGGAAAGCATGCTCGCCACGTTACTTCACCTCCTGCTTGCCGAGATAGGCCTCGATGACCCTCGGATCGCTCTGGATCTCCTCAGGGGTGCCCTTGGCGATGATCTTGCCGTAGTCAAGGACGCCGATGACCTCGCAGACGCCCATGACCAGGCTCATGTCATGCTCGATGAGCAGGATGGCGATATGAAAGTCATCACGAATCTTATGAATGTTCTCCATGAGCTCGTCCGTCTCGTTGGGGTTCATGCCAGCGGCGGGCTCGTCAAGGAGGAGGACCTTGGGGTTGGTGGCCAGGGCGCGGATGATCTCGAGGCGCCTCTGGGCACCGTACGGGAGGTTGCCGGCCTGAGTGGTCGCAAGCCCCTGCATGTCAAAGATGCCAAGGAGGTCAAGGGCACGATCGTGGAACTCGGCTTCCTGCTTCCAGTGCCTGGGCAGGCGAAGCACGTCGGTGAGCAAGTTGGTGGACATGGAATTGCCCAAGCCAACGAGAACGTTCTCCTCGACCGTCATCTTGTTGAAGAGACGGATGTTCTGGAACGTGCGCGCGATGCCCATCTTGTTGACCTCGACGACGCTCTTGCCTGAGGTGTCGTAGCCATCGAGGAGGACCGTTCCCCTCGTAGGCTTGTAAACGTTGGTGAGAAGGTTGAAGATCGTCGTCTTGCCAGCGCCGTTAGGCCCGATCAGGCCAGAGATCTCCGTGCGACCCATGGCGATGTTGAAGTCGTCGACCGCCGTAAGGCCACCAAAGTCGATGCCAAGGTCGTGCGCCTCGAGAACGGGCTTCTTGCCAAGGTCGCGCTCTGGAATCAGGTTGGGCGTCTCCATCTGAACGAGGACGGGCCGCCTCTTCCTATCGTTCGACATCGGCGCTCACCTCCCCACCAGTCGCGTCCTTTGGTTTCTTCCTCCAGGGATAGTCATGGTTCATGATCCTCTCGATCACGCGACTGAGCGAGAAGTCATAGGATCCGAAGAGGCCCTGGGGACGGAAGATCATGACGAGGATCAAGACGACGGAGTAGACCACCATACGATAGTCGGAGAAGGCGCGCAGCGCCTCAGGCAGGATCGTGAGGACCGTCGCCGAAACCACGGACCCAAGCATCGAGCCCATGCCGCCGAGCACGACCATGACGAGAATCTCTACAGACTTCATGAAGCCGAACTTGGCGGGAGCCATGACGCCGATGCAACCGGCATAGAGACCGCCGCCGATGCCCGCAAAGAACGCGGAGGCCACGAAGGCGAGGGTCTTGTAATAGGTGGTGTTGACACCTGACGCCTCGGCGGCGATCTCGTTGTCTCGTATGGCGATGATTGCGCGACCATGGCGCGACTTCATCATCGTGTGGATGAGAAAGATCACGATGGCCACCACGATGAACGTGTTAAGGAAGTTCGTGTAGCTTGGTATTCCCGTGAGACCCTTGGCACCGCCCGTGAGCTCGAATCCGAGGACCGAGTCGATGTTAAGCATCACGACGCGGATGATCTCGGCGAACCCGAGCGTGATGATGGCAAGGTAGTCGCCCTTGAGGCGCAGGGCCGGGATGCCGATGATGAGACCGCAGATGGCCGCGCAGACGCCGCCAAAGAGCAGGCCGAGCGCAAAGAGCATGACGGACGCCAGCGAGGGGGTGGCCATGGTCGCGAAGGTCAGCCCGAACTTGTCCATGTTCCTCATCACGAACAGTGCGCATGCATAGCCGCCCACGGACATGAAGCCAGCGTGACCGAGCGGCAGCTGGCCGAGATAGCCCGTGGCAATGTTGAGCGAGACGGCCATGATGATGTAGATGCCGATCTGCTCGAGAACGGTCGTCTGATAGCGGCTCACGACGCCGCCACCGATCATCGACTCTCCCACGATGAGGAACAGGGCGACGAGCACGGCGTTGATCGCATAGCGCGCGGGCATGGGAAGCGCACGATAGCCACCGGCGTTACCCTTGCCAGCACCAAACCCAGTCTTGATCGTGGGTCGCTTCTCCTCTGTCCTGTCGATGTCTTCCATGGTGAGCCTCCTATACTTTCTCGGTCATCGGATGACCGAGGATGCCGGTCGGCTTCACGATGAGGACGATGATGAGGAGGAGGAAGACCACGGCGTCCTGCCAGACCGAGAGACCGATGGCGGAGACCGCAACCTCCGCGAAGCCCACGACCAGACCGCCGATGACGGCGCCGGGAATCGAGCCGATGCCGCCGAGGACGGCAGCCACGAAGGCCTTGGTGCCGAGCATGATTCCCATGGTCGGCGTCGCCTGGTGATAGGCCATGCTGTAGAGCACGGCCCCGATTCCGGCGAGCGCGGAACCCACGGCAAAGGTGAAGGATATCGTCGTGTTCACGTTGATGCCCATGAGACGGGCGGCTCCCATGTCCTCGGAGACCGCACGCATGGCCTTGCCAAGCTTGGTCTTTTGCACGAGCAGGTTGAGGACGATGGTCGAGACCACCGTGACCGCGATCGTGAGGACTGCGGTGAACGAGAAGCTCATGCCGCCCACCTGAAACGTGGTGAGATCCGTGAAGTTGGGCACCACCTTGGCGTCTGCGCCAAAGACAAGCTGGGAGCCGTTCTCGAGGAAGTACGAGACGCCGATGGCCGTGATGAGGATGGAGAGCCTCGGGGCCTCCCGAAGCGGCGCGTAGGCCACCTTGTCGATAAGGACGCCCAGCGCCGTGCATCCGAGAACGGAGAGGATCACGGCGAGCACCGGGGACAGGCCCAGTCTGCTCATCACGATCCAAGATATGTACGCGCCTACCATGATGATGTCACCATGGGCGAAGTTGAGCAGCAGGATGATGCCGTACACCATCGTGTAGCCAAGAGCGACGAGCGCGTAGATGCTGCCCAGCTGGAGACCGTTCAGCACCTGCGTCAGAAACGTCACGGCAAACACTTCCCTTCTAGTCGTATCCGACAGAAAACTCATTTCGTCTACGACCACGCTCAGAGAAGCGGCGAGGCCTGACGTACCACACTACAAGGAAGCACCGAGAGGGGACGTTTGGTCCCGCCTCGGTGCCAAGAAGCTCAGATGCGAACCGTGAACCTCGGTGAGCTAGCCCTGGACGGTCTTGAAGACCTGCTCGGCACCGTCCTTGAAGGTGATGATGAGCGTGGACTTGACTGGATCGCCGGTACCGTTGTAGGAGATGGTTCCGGTGACGCCGTCGACGCTGCCCGATGCGATGGCATCGATGATGGCCTGCTTGTAGTCATCGGAGCCAGCCTTGCTGCCAGCACTCTCGGCCGCAGTGATGCCGCTGCAGAGAATCATGGCCGCGTCGTAGCCGAGCGCGCAGAAGTTGGAGGGTGCCTCGCCAAACTCCGCGTTGTAGTCGGAGATAAACTTCTTGACGGAGTCGTCGGTGCTGGCCGCAGAGAACGAGGAGTCATAGAAGCAGCCCTCGAGGTCGGCGGCAGAGGCGTACTCCTCGTCGCCACCCACGATGTTCGCCCAGCCGTCGGCGCCCAGAAAGACGCCAGAATAGCCGAGTTGGCGGGCCTGGGTGACGATCTTGCCATCGTCCTGGTAGTAGTTGGGCGACATGATGGCTTCGGGGTTACCAGAGATGATGGTTGTGAGCTGCGCGTTGAAATCAACGGCACCGCTGGCATAGCCCTGCGGGTCAAGAATCGTGAGACCCTTGGAGGTAGCCTCCTTGACGAAGGCGTCCTTGACACCGACCTCGTAGTCGCCGCCGGAGTTGAAGATGCAGCCGACGGTCTTGTAGCCCTGCTCGGCCGCGAAGTCGGCCATGAGCCTACCCTGCTCGGGGTCGGTATAGCAGGCGCGGAACACATTCGAACCGTAGGAGACGACGTCTTCTGCGGTGGCAGACGGGGTCACGAGGGGCATGTTGTCCGTGACGGACGCCTGGGCGACCGCAATGGTCGGCGTGGAGGTGACGTCTCCGATGATGGCGGTCACACCATCCTCGACGAGCTTGTTGTAGACGTTGACCGCCTCGGTGGCGTCGCCCTTCTCGTCCTGTTCGTCCAGCTCGATCTGCTTGCCGTTGATGCCACCGGCATCATTGACCTGCTTGACGTAGAGCTCGGCACCATGGCGGCAGGCAAGACCATACTGGGCGACGTCGCCCGAGTAGGGGCCCATGAGGCCTACCTTGATGGTGGCGCTCGACGTGCTGGAGTCGGAGCTGGAGCTGGAGCCGCAGCCGGCAAGGCCGAGACCCGCAGCGACCACCCCGGTCGCCCCCAGGAAGTCGCGCCTGGACATGTTGCTGATAACGGACATATGAAGTCTCCTCTCATCCCTAACTTCACAAGATTGCCTGAAGTTGAACGTGACTTTAGCGGCGGCGAGCGATGATTCGTTCAACTCTGCAGGAAGGTTTCCCTTTCTGTAACATGAGGCACCTGCGTGAAATAATGTCATAGCTGCACAAACCGTCAGATGTCTATCGCGTCGCGCCGCTCATGTTCTTGACCTTACGCCCCGACACCGGGCACGAAGGCGCGAGACGGCCCATGAGACGAGCAGGCCGAAGGCAATGCCCGCGAGGTCAATGCATACGTCGCGCAGCTGTCCCTCGCGTCCGGGCACGAAGAGCTGAATCATCTCGTCAATCACGGGTACCATGGCTGCGACCAAAAGAGAAAGCCTCCCGCGAAGAATGCCCCTCCCCCATCCACGGTGCATGAGACCACCGGCGATGACGCCGAGCACGGCATACTCAAGGAAGTGCGCCGTCTTGCGAACGATGAACGTCATCATGAGCGTCTCGGTAACGCCGAGCAGCTCGAAGACGGCTCGCAGGCCATTTACGAACGAGAGGCTCTCGGCTGACGACGCCTCGCCGGGAACGAGCGAGTGGGCCCAGATGAAGCACACCCATATGACGAGGGCGAGCACCCAGCGAGAGGTGCTCGCCCCCATGGCATCGGATGCGTCGCGGGACTCTGTCATGCCTCAAAGGCAACGCCGAGCGGCTCCGCCTCGGCAAAGTGCCTTCCACGACGTGCAGAGGGCTCACCAGTGGACAGATGCTTCGAGGTGGGCGACGTGCCGCCATCGATCATGCGGAGGAAGTCCCGAGAGGTCCTGCGAACCGCGTTGGAGGAGTTGCGGGAGAACTCCTCTCCTATGAGGTAGTTCACATAGGTGTCAGTGTCTATGACCTCGGGGTGACCTGCCGGCGTCCTGAATGGAATGAACTGGGTGTCGGCGGCTATGCCATCGGGCTCATCGATAGTGTCGGAGTCACCCACGGTGTCATTGAACGTGACAACGTTTTGCGCGGCAGACGACTGCGCGGCGATCCTCTCGTCGAGGGCCGTGAGGGCAGACTCCCAGACGTCATCGCTTTCGACGTCCTCTACGGAGCGCTTCTCGGGATAGACGCCCTCGTCCACGAAGGCGACCCTGTTAAGAATGGCATTCGAACGAGTCGCGCGAACAACTCGCTCGTCATCGATGGGAGACGAGAACGACCCGGACGCCGCAAGGGCATCATAGGACGGCATGGAGCGCATGTTCATATCGGTGAAATCCGATGGGATGGCATCGTCATCCACGAAGGCGACCCTGCCTGCGATGGCATCCGAGCCAACGGCCCGCGTCCACCATCCGGTGCCCACGTCGCCGACCGATCCGTCGGGGCGCGTGATCACGGGGAGGCCATCCATCCTGTTTGATCCGATTCGGTCCCTAAGGACGGACGCCACACCCTGCGCACGTGACGCCATGCGATTGCGGAAGGTCTCGCAGTGCACGTAGTTCTCGGCGATGTCACCATAGTCGCGAGCTACGTGATCGGCCTTTGCGTTCGAGAGGGACGCACGTACCGGAGCTTTCTCCGGTATCGCAGGCTCATCCATGGGCCCAGCCTTGGAATCGATCGCCGGCACCCTTGCATGCCTGCTCACGCGAGGACGATCCTCGGTCGTAGCACGCTGTCTGGTGGTCGTGGTACGGCTGGCCACCTCAGGGGGCGTCGGCGCCTCGATACCGCGAACGCGGATAACGCCCGACCGTTCCCACTCTGCAGCGCTCATGTGGCGCGCGGGATGGATCGAGGCGACGGATTCGCCAGCCTCCACCTTGGTTGTTTGCCCAGCCATCTGGAAGGCATGGCGAGAGCGGCTCTTTGTGGCGGCCGTGTCTTTCTTGGAGTCTGACCTGCGGGCGACATGCGCATGCTCGACCTTGCTGGTCGCATCAAAACCAGGCTCTCTTCCGGCGAAATGCGTGGGCGTCGCCTCGCGACCGATTCTCGCATCGCTCCTGCGACCGGAGATGCGATCGGACACGAGAAAGGCGATACCCGCCACAGAGCCTGCCACGAGGGCGCCCCCTGCGGCGCCGATGACGAAGGGGGCGACGGGGAAGCTGGAAACGCTCTGCTCGGAAAGGGCCAACGCCGTACACGGATAGGTCAGTACGACCCCGCCGAGCAGACCAGCGGCCACTGCTGGGTTCCGTCTTTCCATCATGTTGACCCGCACCTCCATGGTGGCCACATCTGGTGACCATAGCCTGGAAGAGGAAACGCGACCTTGGCTCTTGCCTGAGAGAAACCGAATTCCGACGTGAGAATTCGGACTTACTGGCAACGGTTGGCTTCGTTTCATCTTCATGTACCGTCGCAACGCTGAACACTTAAAATATCATGCTGATTGAACTATATTTGAACGGTATTTGCAAGGCATTATTCGAGTGATGGGAGGTATCTGATGACAAACGTCGCAATTGTCACTGGCGCTTCGTCGGGTGTGGGCCGGGAGTTCGTGCGTCAGCTTGACCTTGGCAGGGGTGGACCGCTCGATGAGATCTGGCTCATCGCGAGGAGCGCGGACCGGCTCGAGCAGATAGCCGAGGAGACCGTCACGGGCTGTCGGGTCTTCGCCCTCGACCTCACGAAGGACTCATCGTTTCTCTCCGTCCGCGATGCGCTCGAGGCCGATGGCTCCATCCGCGTGCAGTGGCTTATCAACAGCGCCGGCTACGGAAGGTTCGGCCGTCTTGACGAGATATCGTCGCAGGACAACGCCGATATGATTCGCCTCAACTGCATCGCGGTCGTGGAGATGTGCTATCACGCCCTCCCGCGCATGGTCCCGGGATCGCGCATCGTGAACATGTCGTCCATCGCCGGCATGGCCCCGCAGCCAGAGCTCTCCGTCTACTCGGCAAGCAAGCGCTTCGTGCTCGACTTCTCGCGCACGCTCGACCACGAGCTCTCCCCCGTCGGCATCCACGTGACGGCGGTCTGCCCCAAGTTCATGGACACGGGCTTTCTCGACAAGCCCGGAAACCCCGAATCAGTTCGCCGCATGACCTCCATCGGCTTTGAGCGTCCCGTGGACGTGGTGCGCAAGGCGCTCCGTGCAGCAGTGCTAGGCAGAGCCACCTGCGTCCCCTCGCCTGACATGAAGGTCGTGCACGTGGCCTGCAAGGTTCTTCCGTCCAAGCTCGTCCTCACCCTTCAAGACCTCGTGTTCGGTCTCGTCACGCGAGACGAATAGATAGAATGAAAACGGAGGACGGGGGTCGGCGCTGGCGCCGGCCCCCGTTTGTATTTGAACGGATGTCCTAGATGTTCTTAGACGCCAAGGTAGTCTGACTGCTGGGCCTTCTTCGCGGACCTGATGAGAAACTCCTCGTTGGAGTTGGTCGCCTTGAGACCCTTGACGAGCGCCGTCGCGGATCGCTCGGTGTTGTTCATGTTGGCGAGAATTCTTCTGATGCCCCAGACGAACGGCTGAATCTCGGGAGAGATCAGCAGGTCCTCATTACGGGTGCCCGAAGACACGGGATCGATCGCCGGGAAGATGCGCTTGTCCGCGAGGTCGCGATCGAGCTTGAGCTCCATGTTGCCCGTACCCTTGAACTCCTCGAAGATGACCTCGTCCATCTTCGAACCGGTGTCCACGAGCGCCGAGGCGATGATCGTGAGCGAGCCACCGTTCTCGATGTTGCGGGCTGCTCCCAAAAACTTCTTGGGCGGATAGAGGGCCGCAGAGTCGACGCCGCCAGAAAGGATGCGGCCGCTTGCGGGCTGCGCAAGGTTATAGGCACGCGCCAGCCTCGTGATGGAGTCGAGAACAACCACCACGTCCTCGCCTTGTTCCACAAGGCGCTTGGCATGTTCGATCACGAGCTCGGACACGTGCGTGTGGTTCTCCGCGGGCATGTCGAAGGTAGAGGCCACGACGGTACCGCGGATGGAGCGCTCCATATCCGTGACCTCCTCGGGACGCTCGTCTACGAGAAGGCAGAAGAGGTGCACCTCGGGGTTGTTTGCCGCGATGGACTGGCAGATCTTCTTGAGCACGGTGGTCTTGCCGGCCTTGGGCGGGCTCACGATGAGTCCACGCTGACCCTTACCGATGGGAGCCACGAGGTCGATGGCACGGCCGGTGATGGACTCCCTGCCGTTCTCCATGATGAGAGCCTCGTTGGGGTAGATGGGCGTGAGATCGCGAAAGCGCGGACGGCTCTTCATGGACTCGGGCTCGCGGTCGTTGACGCTGCGCACGTTCTGCAAGGGGGGATACTTGCTGTTGCTGCGTCCGGGGCCGACGGAGCCTTCGATGCGGTCACCGGGACGCAGGCCATACTGGCGGATGATCGACTGGTGAACGAAGGCGTCGTCCTCGCCCTCCATGTAGTTCCCGGTACGTATCCAGCCGTAGCCTTCGTTTCCGATCTCGAGTACGCCGACTACGGTGCGAAATCCCTCGACGCGAGCCGCCGCGAGATAGATGGACTCGACGAGCTCCGACTTGCGGACGCCAACGTAGTCGACACCGAGCTCGGCCGCCTTGGACCGCAGGTCGGCGACCTTCATCTCGAGAAGCTCCTCGCGGGTGAGCGAGGGGCCTGCGACCTCCTGCTGCCCACTGCGGCGATTGCGTCTGCGATTGTTGTTGCTCCCGTAGTTGTTATTGCCGTAGCTGTTCTGCCGACGACCGTTGTTGCCGTTCGTACCGTTGCCGTTATTGCCGTTGCCGCCACTGTTGCCGCCACCGTTGCTGCCAAAGCTCGGACCACCACTCTTGGAGTTATGACGGCGCCTGCGTCCCTGGCCCTCCTGTGAGGACTGCTGACCATCGCCGCCGTCTTCTCCACCCTTCTCGCTCTCGTGCTTGGGCTCAGACGGTGTAGCGACCTCGGAGAGGGAGGTAGCCGGCATTTGCGTAGGCTCCGAACTCGCGTGCGTCGCCTCCTGCGTGATACGGGTCATGCCGTCAAGAGAGCCAGGAGCCTGCTCTCCCTCCACCTTTTTGGACGGTGAGCGGCGGCGGGGCTTGGGCGTCGGGGGCATCTCGCCCGCGGACTCTACCTTTGGTGTGGCCTCGGGCGCAACCGCAGGCGTACTCTCGGGCGTGGCGTTACCGGGCTTTTCCACCTTGGGCTTTCGACGCGTATACGTGCGCTTGGGCTTCACGGGCGTCGATGCATCAGACACGGGTGCCTCGGGATTTGTCCGAGGCTCGTCAGATGTCGGCACCGTCTCGCTCTTGGGCTTGCGTCCGCGCCTTGGCTTTGGGGCCTCGTCTCCGCTTTTGCTCGTGTTCTTGGACTGATCGGAAGCATCCGTGGAAGCGGGCGTCTCGTCCGTCATGCTCTCCACCTTTCTTCTGTCGCCATCACCCGACCGAATGGGCCGGTGAAGCAGTTCGACATTCTTCAGCTGTGGATTGCTTATCGTTGCTGGATAGACATAGGCACTCCCACTCGCCTGCACGTCGCAACAAAATGCGATGACCTGCCACCTGTGAAGCATGGCCGCGCGAGTGATGGGAGACGCTCCCGCGCAAGACCCGCGCGGAGCTGGTGTGACTATAGCACGTACGCGGCGCGTACGCACTAAAACTTTTTTGAAACGACTTGAGCCGGAAGGGCCGCTAAGCGTTTGAGCGGAGCTTTCTTCTGACCACAATGCTGTTGACACGGGTCAGGAGATCATCCGCTGCCGTGTCACCATCGCTGGTAAGGCTCACGAGGAAGGCGTTGGAAGTTCCGTTGCCAACTGCGGTGCGCTTGACGAGTCCGGCGGCCTCGAGCGACGAGACCGACATGGAGACCGTCGGCTGGAGCAGACCAAGCGTGTTAACGAGGCCTGAAATGGTTGTACCTTCGCCCAACATGTGCAGGGCGAGCATGACGAGGTCTCCCGCCTTAAAGAAAGCCGTCCCCATGGCCTCGACATACATTGAAATTCGTTCGGGAGACGTACGTGAGAGCGGCCGTCCGGACGGGATGTGCCCACAGACGAGCCTGACGAGCGTGTGCTCGTACGTCCTGCCCGCCTGCGAGATGGAACACACGACGTTACGAGAATCGAGAGATCCCTCGCAACGCTCAATGAGGCCCAGGCAATCGAGGTGATTCGTGCGATGCGTCATCGTTGGCCGCAGAGAACCTTGATACGAGGCAATCTCCGATGTCTTTAGTGGAGCGCTCTCAGCCCCTAGCTTGCAGAGAATCGCAAACTCCTCGAACGTTAGACGTTGATTTGAAGGCGTCTCCTGACGAACGAGGTTGTACGACCTCCTAATCGAAACGAACTCTCTAAGCTCCATAAGGCTCCCCAACCTTTTGCAGCCTGGCCGTGAGCCAGTTGCCATCCCATACGCCATGAAACACGCACAGCTTCACTGCGCGTAGTAATTACTGCACATAGTATCGAAAACTGAAACAGGTTGTACATCAAACGGTAAAACCGATAGACAAACGACAAATGAGAAACTAATAAAGCAACAAATCGCCATGAAACGCACGCGTAGCTGCAAAATGGCTACATGCTCTGCGGGGCGGAAACACCGATGAGACCCAACGTAAGGGCAAGAACGCGGCGCGTGGCGTCCACGGCAGCGAGGCGCGCGCAGGAAAGCGCGGGCTCGACGGGCCGATCCTTTCCGGGAAGCACCTGACACACGGTATAGAAGGCGTGGAAGTCGCTTGCAAGCTCCTCCGCATAGTGAGTGAGCCTAAACGGCGCGCGATCGCGTGCGCAGCCCTCGACGACCGCAGGAAACTCCGAGAGCTTGCGAGCCAGGGTGAGCTCGGTTGGCTCGGTAAGGAGGCTAAGGTCGTAGTCGGACCCCACGGCGCGAGAGGAAACGACGTCCATACCTTGCTCAATGGCCTCCTCCGCCGTAACGCCAGCTCCTCGACGAAGAATCGAGCAGATGCGTGCGTGCGCGTACTGCACGTAGTAGACGGGGTTGGTGTTGTCCTGCTTCTTCGCCTGTTCGATATCGAAGTCGATCATCTGGTTGCTCGACTTCGATATGAGCGTATAGCGCGTGGCATCGGCACCGACCTCGTCGAGAAGCTCCTCGAAGGTGACCATCGTGCCCTTGCGCTTTGACATGCGAACGGGAGTACCGTTGCGCAGCAGGTTGACGAGTTGGCCGAGAAGCACCTCGAACTCTCGGGGATAGCCGAGTGCGTCGCACGCGGACTCAACGCGCTGGATGTAGCCATGGTGATCTGCGCCCCAGATGTCAATCACGTGGTCGACGCGCTGGAACTTGTTCCAGTGGTAGGCGACGTCGGAGGCGAAGTAGGTATACTCGCCATTGGTCTTGATGAGGACCCGGTCCTTGTCGTCGCCAAAGGCGGTCGAGCGGAACCACAGGGCACCCTCGTCATCACGATAGAGGTGGCCGAGGTCATCGAGCTTGGCCAGCGCACGATCGACGGGAGAGCGACCGTCCTCGCCCTTCTCATAGAGGGTGCGCTCCGAGAACCACACGTCAAAATCGCAACGAGCCGTATGACAGGTGTCACGAATGCTCTCGAGCATCATCTGGTAGCCCCGCTCGCGGAAGCTCGCGCAGCGCGCGTCTTCCGAATCGTCCGCGCGGGAGTCACCGTCGAGGGCATAGAAGCGGAAGGCGAGGTCAACGATGTAGTCGCCGCCATATGCGTTTCCACCGAGCGCGTCGTTGAACTGGTCCATGAGCGGATGGTCGCAGGGACGCTCGTCCTCGGCGTCGTCCACGAAGGCCGCACGGTCTGCCAGGAGCGCCTCGCGCGCCTCGTCCGCGGAGCAGCCCTGCTCTGCCATGACGTCGAGAAGCTGGAGATAGCGCTTGGAGATGGAATGGCCGAAGACGTCCATCTGGCTGCCATGGTCGTTGATGTAGTACTCTCGCTCGACGTCGTAGCCGGCGTGCTCGAGCACGTTGCAGAGCGAGTCTCCGAGGGCCGCCCAGCGGCCATGACCAATGTGAAGGGGACCCACGGGGTTGGCGGAGACGAACTCGACCTGGTACTTCGCTCCCCCGCCGAGGTTCGAACGTCCGTAGTTCTCGCCCTGCTCGCGAACCGTTCGAAAGACCTCGTTGTTCGAGGCGGCCGAGAGATAGAAGTTGATGAAGCCCGGGCCTGCGATCTCGACTCTGGAGAGAGACGGGCTCTCCGGCATGTGGGCCACTATCATCGAGGCGATTCTGGCGGGAGACATGTGGGCGAGGCGCGCCGACCTCAGCGCCACCGTGGACGTCCAGTCACCGTTGGCGGAGTCAGCGGGTCGTTCGATGCCGAGCTCGCCGACCTCGAACGCGGGGAGGTCGCCAGCACTCCGTGCATCCGCGATGGCCTGGCGAAGCATCGCCTCAATCTTATCGGACATTCTCTCTCCCATCAGGGCATGCGATACGGGCGCAATGCGCCGCAGGCAGACAGTGTATCAGAGTATGCACAAAAGCTAGCCGATCGTGGGGCGCCCGATACGGTGCGCTCCTCGCTTGCGAGGTCATGGCGCAGGCGCGCAAGGCCGAGCTCGAGGCCCACGGGGTAGATCTGCGGGTTGAGAAACCGAACGATGGCGGGGTCAAGACGCATGATCGCCTCACGGCAGCGTTCGCGCGCGGCCAAGATGCCCTCGGGTTCACCTGCGCGACGGCCGTGCTCCACGACGCACTGGAGAAGCTCCCGGGGCTCGCCCTCAAGGTCATACGATGCGTATGTGTCAAGGATGTCGAGCATCGTGTTTGACGGGCCCATGTCCACCGAGTCGTCCACAAGCATGTCGCCCACGGGACAACCACTCATATCATAGAAACGCTTGATGTGCTGAACGCCCGGGATGGTGCGCTTGTAGGCCATCTCGGAAAGCTTGATGACGGGTGACCACGACTCGTTTGGCGAGGCGCGCACGGCCGAGAGCTTGGAGACGCCGCCGAGAGAGGGCTGCGGGTCACACGTGGCGAGCTTGGTGCCCACACCGAAGGAGTCGATGGGAGCGCCCTGCGAGAAGAGCGATTGGATGGTGTACTCGTCGAGGTCATTCGAGACGGAGATCTTGACATAGGGAAGCCCGGCCTCGTCAAAGGCCGCACGCGTCTCCTTGGAGAGCTTGGCGAGGTCGCCGGAATCGATGCGAATGGCAGCGAGCCTCTCGCCCACCTCCTCCATCTCCTTGGCGACGATGATGGCATTTTTGATTCCCTGGTGCACGTCATAGGTATCGAGGAGCAGCACGCAGTTCTTGGGGCTCGACTTGGCGAAGGCGCGAAAGGCGGCGAGCTCCGAGGGAAAAGGCCATGACCCAGGAGTGCGCGTGCGTTCCAAAGACCGGAATGCCGTAGATCTTTCCGCAAGCACGTTGGACGTGGAGGATGCGCCGGCGATATAGGATGCGCGCGCCACGCGAGACCACCGTCAGGCCCTGCGCGACGCAGACCGAAGTCGGAGACGGGTGGCCCTCGGCGGCCTTGACACGCGCGGTCTTTGTCGCCACGAGCGTCTGGAAGTTCACGAGGTTGAGCAGGGCCGTCTCGATGAGCTGACAGTCGATGACCGGCCCCATGACGCGACCATGGGCTCGCGCGGGAAACCACGTCACCCTGGAATCGCGTGGATCGTGAGGTCGAGGCGGTGGTTGCGCAGGTATTCGAGGAAGCCGCCCTTGAACATGGGCCCACCGCCAGGTGCCTGATATGCTGCGAGGTACTCGATGTCATCGTCCTCGAAGACGAAGTTCTCCACCAGGTCTGCGATCTGCCCATTCCGCAGGCATGGCATAGCCCCCGAAGGGATTCTCCGGAAGAAGGCATTGAAACAAGCCTCGCCGTCGACGAGCCCGACTCCCAGAAGCCCTGAGCCATCGTGAGCTCGTAGAGGTCGGTGTTGAGGGAGACGTCGGTGGGCTTGGTGCGATCGGTGAGAGACATGGGTGACCTTCCCTGAGGTTTTGGTGACCTTGGCTAGAGAATCGTGGTGAGAACGAGGACCACGGCGATGATGACCACCGCGATGATGACGATCTTGTCCCACGGGCATCTTGAGGTCATCGTCGTTCTCGTCGACCTCCATGAGCTGCGCCCTTCTCCTTGGCCTCGGCGATGCGCCGCGCTCGGCGAGATCCGCCTCGCTCGCGGCCTTGTCGGCCTTGAGCCTTTCGAGCTCGGGCGTTCGGGAGCGACGTTGCGCCGTCTCTCGCTCGGCCTTCTCAGCCCTTAGCTGCTCGAGCTCGACACGCTCCTCGTCGCTGAGCGACGTGTCGTCGTCTGCCATGATGCCTCCAGTCGGTGAGCAATACTAACGTAGCAGTCTATACCCCATTGGCCGCCTTCACGCGTCGAGCTCGGGTCCAGCAACACCCGTGGCGTCAAACGAGGGAACGAAGCTCTCGGAGACGGTACCGCCCTGCTGCCACCACATGCGCTCGAATCCGAGGTCATCAGCATGGCAGAGCACGGCCTCGTACTCGTCGTCAGTAACGGCGCGAGCGAGGTCCGCCAG
>Ga0268356_10426_pt1 | contig 31047 bp, 32 predicted proteins | sample BioMet10_FD_194415 | JGI IMG/M metagenome (GOLD analysis project Ga0268356, IMG submission 194415) | Sewage microbial communities from Oakland, California, United States - Biofuel 10 (PacBio Assembly) | ecosystem: Engineered > Wastewater > Sewage > Unclassified | place: USA: California | collected...
TGCTGGACATCAAACTACTTAGCGGTAAATTCCTGGGTAAAAGAGGAGGAACTACAGCGAATGCAGTTAAAGCTGTTGACTATTCACAGGCTTGAAGAATGCAGGAGTTAACATTGTAGCTACTAACAACTCCTGGGGAGGCGGTGGCTATTCACAATCTTTGTATGATGCAATTGAAAGAGCTAACAACGCCGGAATTTTATTTATTGCAGCAGCAGGAAATGAAGGAAGAAACCTTGATGTAACCCCCTCCTATCCGGCATCATATACAAATAGCAATATTATTTCTGTAGCTTCTATTACAAGCACGGGAGGTTTATCTTCCTTCTCCAATTACGGTAAAACATCTGTAGATATTGGTGCACCGGGATCTAATATAATTTCTTGCATACCTAAAAATACGAAGGGAATTATCACTTCCAGTTATGCATCTTATAGTGGCACATCATGGCTACACCACATGTCACTGGTGCAGCAGCTCTATATCTATCGACTCATCCGGGAGCCGGAGTTTCGGCTATTATAAATGCTATTAAAAGTAGTGCAACACCTACAGCTTCACTTTCAGGTAAATGTGTAACAGGAGGACGTTTAAAATGTCAGTGGGTTTTAGGCAAGGTATCTATAAGTAATATGCCGAAGATAAATTAAGATAAACGCTTATATATTATTAAAGCTAAATGATTAAGCCATAAATGATCAAAATTCGACCATTTATGGCTTTTTATTTTCTTTTCAACATATTTATTTGTTGTATCTTTGGACAAAAGAATAGAACTAACTTTTAAACTTATGAAAAACAAATTACTACTTTTTGCAGCAGCAGCTATGCTGAGTGTATCTTCACCTCAATTATCAGCACAAACAAAATCATTTAAAAAAGGAGAATTTAAACAATGGGCTCAAACTCCACCTATGGGATGGAATAGTTGGGATTGCTACGGTCCTACTGTGACAGAGAGTGAAGTTAAAGCCAATGCTGATTATATGGCAACCAATCTTAAGGCTTACGGCTGGGAATATATTGTTGTTGATATTCGTTGGTTTATAGAAAACGATAAGGCAGGCGGATATAATGAAAAGGATCCAATCTATGTAATAGACCAGTATGGTAGATATATGCCGGCTCTTAACCGTTTTCCTTCTGCAAAAGATGGCAAAGGTTTCAAAGCACTTGCTGATTATGTTCATTCCAAAGGATTGAAATTCGGTATCCACATTATGCGCGGTATTCCCAAAGTGGCTGTTGAGAAAAAGCTACCTATTAAAGGAACTAACGGTATTACTGCAGATCAGATTTATTCTACAGAACTGCAATGCCAATGGTTGCACGATAACTACACTATTGTAGCCAACAAACCGGGTGCTCAGGAATATTACAATTCTATTTTCGAGCTTTATGCTTCATGGGGAGTAGACTTTATTAAGATTGACGATTTATCTCGTCCTTATCACCAGGGAGAGATTGATCTTATACGTAATGCTATTGATCATTGTGGACGAAAGATTGTGCTAAGTACTTCTCCAGGAGAGACTCCGATAGAGAATGCCGATCACGTTCGTACTCATGCAAATATGTGGCGTATGGTAGATGATGTTTGGGATACTTGGGGACATGTGACTCATCTTTTTGATATCTGCCAGAAATGGTATCCATATATTGCTCCGGGAACATGGCCTGATTGTGATATGATTCCATTGGGACGTATTTCTGTTCGCGGTGAAAGAGGAAACGATCGTATGACTCGTTTAACCAAAGATGAGCAATATACACTGATGACTCTATTCTCTATTTTCCGTTCTCCTCTAATCTTTGGTGGCGATCTTCCTAGCAATGATGCATTTACCTTATCTTTGCTAACCAATAAAGCTGTATTAAAAATGCATCGTGAAAGTAAAAATGTTCGCCAGCTTTATCAAAAAGACAAGAAAGTAGCCATCACTTCTAAGGATTCAAAAACCGGTGAAACATATTTGGCTCTGTTTAACTTATCAGATGACAAAGCAGCTCAAAAGGTAAGTGTAAGCTTAGCAGACTTGGGCATTAAAGGCAAATGCACAATAACTGATATGTGGAGTGGCAAGAAAGTTGGAACTTTCTCAAAAGAATTCTCCCAGTCATTTAATAGTCATGCCTGCGGTTTGTATAAACTGAGAACAATAAAGTAGCTGCATTAACCAGGAATGAGTTAAATTTCAGATATTTAATTCATTCCTGATGAACAATATGCAAATGTACTAGTTACATTTATATATTAATCAATAAACCAGCATTATTATGAATCAGATTCCAAGAGGTAGAATTACTAATCCTTGCATTACACAGCTCATGGAGGATGAGATTTTTGTTTTTGGTTCTAACCTGGAAGGTATGCACTATGGCGGAGCAGCCAGAACAGCATGCCGTTGGGGAGCAATAATGGGACAAGGAGTAGGAATGCAGGGACAGACTTATGCAATTCCTACAATGTCGGGATCTGTTGCATCCATTGTTCCGTTTGTTGATGAGTTTATACGCTTTGCTAAAGCAAATCCTGATATGCGTTTTTTAGTTACCGAGATTGGTTGTGGCATAGCTGGCTACACTCCAAATGAAATAGCTCCGTTGTTTCGTGATGCAGTATCTGCTGAAAACATCTGTCTGCCTGAAAGATTTTGGGAAGTACTATTAAAACAGACTTAATAAATGAAATAAAGCCTGCCTAAAAAGATTTTAGGCAGGCTTATTATTTTTACTTCATACAAAATGCAGATCAATCTTAAAATAAAAAAGTTGAACTAGCAAAGCAAAAAGTCTGGTATTTATAAATGGAATGGATCTTCTACAACAATGTTCCGCCTCAAAGCTTCCTGACTATCTATATCCGTAACCTGTAATTCTGTAGAACCTTTCTTTTTATAGTATAAATCACCTTTTTCATCGGTTTCAAATTGCAATTCTTCCCATATTTTACCCAGATAATGCTTGTTGCAATCTTTATCTATAAAGAATTCAACCTCATCTTCTGATTCATCGGTTAACTTCTCTACGAATATATCTTTGGGGTCTAGTTTCACAAAGACATTTTGATCGATAGTTTCGTCGTAGCATTCCCAAAATCTATATTTTCCCATAGTAGTATTTATTTAGAGGTTAATAAATCAGGAACAATTTGTTGCGACCCAACTTTAGGTCTTTCAATTAATGAAACATCTAAAAATAGCTTATTGTTTTGACATAAACAAGGATTTTAGCCTTAATTTTAAGTAGTAAACATTATTATCACCAACATTGGCTAATAAGACTTCAACTGGCATGCACAGACTTAGCATGAACAAATCATTTTTTGCATTGTTGATAAATTATATCAATCAGATATTTACTCTTAATCTGATTGATTAACCTGAAAATTAATCAGATATGGGAAAAACAAAAAACTTAACTCAGATTTACGGATACATGATTTGCCTTGTATCCATAATTGTATTTCTTACCAGCGTAACGTCTATTATTAATGCAGTAATTGATAAAACAGATCCTCTACATTCAACTTATGACTCCCAACAACTAGCTACATTCGAAGTTTATAAGCTTGAACAGATGAAGTCTTTCAATACGAAAGATCCTGAAATAAAGAAAGAATTACCTACTGATGCTCAACTTCGGAATATTTATAATGATATAAGGCAGGAAAAAATAAACCGGGTAGTTTTTCAATCAAATAAATCGATCATTGTTAGCAGTAGTTTAATTTTGCTATGCATTATTTTTTTCTGGACTCACTGGCGTGTAGCACACAAAAACTTTTTTAAAATTGAAGAAGAATCTTGATTGCTAAAATCTTTTCAAACTTTTCATTCTTTTGCTTGCATATACCATGTTTTTTGTCGAATATTGCCTTATAACAATTGTCGGACAAATGAATAATTGATTTACTCAACAATTTAAAAAAAACAATTAATCAAGAGAGAAGGAGGAAAGAATGGAACCTAAAATGGCCAAGAAAGGCCCATTTGCAGTAGAGTTGGAAGCTGGAAAGGAATACTACTGGTGTACTTGCGGTCAAAGTAAGAACCAGCCATTTTGCGATGGTTCTCACGCTTGTACGGAGTTTACTCCACTTGCTTTCACCCCTAAAGAATCGGGAAAGGCTTTTTTGTGTGGATGCAAAAGAAGCAAGAATCCACCCTATTGTGATGGAGCACATACAAAGCTCTAATCAATTCTAAAAACAATTTTATATTTATCACTATTTATGACCTTTGATTTTCAAATCAAAGGTCATAATTCTTTATATATAGATTATAAATAAGAGGCTTCGATTATGATTATCTATGTCTATCGCGAGCTATCAAAAAAGAAACTAAAAACTAGAAAAAATGAATCAGGAAGGACTTAAAAACACAATAGAATCTTTTGATAATACAGACCTGATGCCGGTACTGTTTGTGGGGCATGGCAATCCAATGAACGCCATTGAGGAAAATGAGTTTGTTTCTGGCTGGCGAAATATCGGCAAATCAATCCCAACACCAAACGCAATATTATGTATCTCTGCACATTGGGTAACACGCGGTACTCATGTTACAGCGATGGAGAAACCTGTAACCATCCATGACTTTGGCGGATTTCCTCAAGAGCTTTTTGAAGTTCAATACCCTGCTCCGGGAAGCCCGGTACTTGCAAAAGAAGTAAAAGGTTTAGTAAGCAATACAGTTGTAGAACTGGATGAGAAATGGGGACTCGATCACGGTTGCTGGAGTGTATTAAGGCATATTTATCCCAATGCAGATATTCCGGTAGTTCAGCTAAGTCTGGACTATTATCAGGATGCTCAATACCACTATGAACTGGCGAAAGAACTGTCATCGCTTCGCAAAAAAGGAGTTCTGATTGTGAGTAGCGGAAATCTTGTTCACAACCTCAGAATGATTGCCTGGGATAAGTTTAATGAACCGGAATATGCTTACGACTGGGCCAGTGAAGCTCTTGAGAAAATGAAGAAACAAATTCTTGCAAACGATCATCAATCGCTTATTAATTACAAAATGCAAGGCGAGGCTTTTAAACTGGCCATTTCCAACGTCTGAACATTATTTACCTCTGATTTACACGCTTGCACTAAAAGAAGAAATGAAAAAGTAAGTTTTTTCAATGACAAAACAGTAGCAGGTTCGCTTGCTATGACTTCTTTGTTAATTGAAAAAGAATAGAACATAGTAACATAAAGAACGTTTAGCTAATCCGTTGGATTAGCTAAACTGAAACATAGAATAACATTTTCAATAGATAGTAGCCTTATTTATTTAAGGTCTACATCTAAATAAAATTAGAGCTACTACTTATTTAAAAAGGTGTAGGTCTTTAGTACATTTATTCATCAGTAATTTGCTAAACTCTGGTTATATTACAGAAAAGTATATAACAAAGGTCTCAATTGTTGCAAGAAACGAAATAAACATATAAATTCGCATATAATCATTAAACAAGCACGATGGAATTTGCAATTATATTGCTTCTTTGGTTCTAACGGAATCTTCTCTATGTACGAAATCGCATTAATTTCATCAAGTAAAGCGAGACTGGAGACATTGGTCAGTAAAGGAAATCAATCGGCCAAAAATGTACTTAAGCAGTTAGGGAAGAACCAGATAAATTTCTCTCTACCATTCAATTGGAATTACTCTTATAGGAATTGTATCCGGAGCTTTCGGTGGAGTTAGCCGTTGCTCATAATGTGGAACCGCTTTTTAAAATGATTCCAGCCACCGAGCCCTATGCAGCAGACATGGCTCTTATTGTAACATGTTGCTTTTATTACTTACTTATCTCTTATAATAGGCGAAGCTGGTACCTAAATCCATTGGTCTGTCCAACCCCGAAAAAATTGCAATTACCCTTTCTCCTTTCATGTCGGTAATAACAAAAATTACTTATCCTTTTGTATACCTGCTAAGCGTATCTACCAAACTATTAAATAGGATTCTTGGAATTAAAGGACATGAGCGTACCATTACACAGGAAGAACTGAAAGTCATTCTTCATCAGAGTTCAGAGCAGGGAGTTATTGATAAAGATGAAACGAACATGCTGAGGGATGTGTTCCGTTTTGCCGACAAGCGGGCTAATGAATTGATGACTCACCGTACAGATGTGGTTTTTCTTCACACAGATTACACTCAGAAAGAGGTTTTAGACATCATTGATAAGAAACACTTCAGCAAATACTTGTTAACCGATAGTTCTCAGGATGAAATTATTGGTGTGGTATCCGTAAAGAATATCATTACAATGATTGGCTATGACGGAGAATTTGATCTGAAAAGTATTGCCCAGCCCCCACTCTTCATACCAGAAAGTCTTTATGCAAAGAAGGTTCTGGAACTGTTCAAGAAGAACAAAAACAAGTTTGGCGTTGTAGTTAACGAGTATGGCGGAATAGAAGGTATTATCACTCTGCACGATCTTACAGAAAGTATATTTGGTGATATACTTGAGGAGAACGAAGTGGCCGAAGATCCTATTGTAAAGCGAAAAGATGGCTCTTACCTGGTAGATGCCTCCATGAATCTTGGAGATTTTATGGAAGAAATGGGCATTTTGTTCTACGATGATCTGGAAGGCGAAGATTTTACTACACTCGGTGGCTTAGCCATGTTTTATATCGGACGTATTCCCAAGGCCGGGGACATATTTACATATCAGAATCTACAATTCGAAGTAATGGATATGGATAATGGAAGGGTTGACAAACTCCTGGTAATTATTAAATAAAAGAACTATTTTCCACTCACATAAATCAATTATTATCATGAAAAAATTACTATTTTTATTAGCATTGGCAGCTATGGTATCTTGCCAGCAGAAAACAAAAGATGCAACTGCAGAAGGGGCAGCAAAGGACAGTACCGAAGCAAAACTAGATCCGGCACTGGGGGCACTGCAAACAAAAACTTTCGAAGGTGTTCTTCCTGCTCAAGGCAAAGGATTGCGTTACACTCTTACTGTGAAGATTCAGGAAAAGAGCGACAACGGTACATATGAATTGCTAAAAACATACATTGAAGGATATGAAGGTAAAGACCTTACATACGCTCAGAATGGTACTGTAAAAACTATCCATGGAACAAAAGCTGATAAAAACGCTATCGTTTGGGAACTTACTCCTGAGAAGAATAGCGAAATCAGTTATTATCAAGTTGAAAATGACAAAGTTATTATGCTTTCTCAAAAGATGAACAAAACTCCGGATTGGAAGAAATATGTTCTTTCTTTGAAAAAATAAAATTCAATCAATATGCAACTTCTACAAATAGAAGTTGCATATTCTTTCAAATGCTTTATTGAATTCCTTATCTACTGCGTCAGCAATAGATGTAAGCGCCGGGAAGGGATCTTCATGCTTATAAGGATAGCTAAAATCCAGAATATCTACTTCAATAGGTATATCTCTTTTTATTCCCTGTAATGTATTAATCACCTCATAAGGAGGAACCACCGTATCTTTTTCCAGAGTAACAGCTAATACACGATTATGCATTTCGCGGAATCTATTTTCTCTGAAGCTGGTGAATGTTTTATAATTCAGCATACTGCGGAAATTAACTCCTTCGGGATGAGAATCACCTAAGTATGTTCGCAACATCTTATCACGTTTCATATGACTTTCCAGATGTTCTACCACAAATGAGTAAAGGCTTACATTTGCTTCGCTGTCTAATATAAACTTAGAAACAGGAGAAAGCCGGTTAAATACAGCCCCTCCACAAAATAAACAAAGTTTAGACTTTGAGAAATATCCTTCATAATTAGTCATCATCAATATTTGCGCCAAAAAGCCACCAATGGAATATGCAAAGAAATCAATTGAAGCATCAGCCTCAATATCCGGATGCTGATTTGCTTTGATATCTTTCATTAATGATATTACATCATAATAAGTTTGTAAACCGGACCATATAAAACGTTGCGGCTTATTATGAAGACGAGTGCTGATAGCAACATTGGATAATGTAGAACAAATAACTTCGGGATGTCTACTCTTTCTTTGCTGACTAATAGCATACATCTGATGTGAATCACTCCAGCTAAGAGGTGCACGATTCATGTGGAAAGCAATAGGGAATAACAAAACAGCCTTTCCGGTTTTATCGACCAAAGTCTTTGCCCATGTAGAATATTTAGCCCAATGCTTTTCATTGAAACCATGAAACATGAGAATAACTTCTTTAACCTTCTGGTTTCCGGCAGGGCGAAACATATGGTAACGGAAATGAATGTTTTCAGGTATCTCTGCGTCACTCATATTAAGCATATCCTGAATAATATCCGGTTCATAATCGGGATCCTCCGAAGAACAATACTCGTATGTATCATGATTATAAGCTCCACCAGGTAGAATATCTCTGGATTTAGAATCAAAATCGAAGTTTCGGACAATTACATTATCATCTATTATAATTTCGTCGTCCTCATAATTTAGCAATTCTTTAAGCTTTGCGTGTAAGTCAACGTATTTCATTAATAACCTCCATTTATGTTGTTAAACGCAAATATAAAGCTAAACAGACATAAACGTTACAACTATTAAGCAAAATTATATATAAAATTAACTTCGTAAATTAATTATTGTGCTGTTCTTATAATCTATAGACGCACAAACGTCTTAAATAAAATTACTACTTTAAACCAAAAGTATATTTTAAGCCTAAACGAATTTCAAACGTACTGGAAGTAACATCTTCATGATAATCATAATGCGATCTTCTGTAATATAAGAAAGAACCAAAAGTTGCTCTTAAACAAGAAGACAGATTAAGATTCATAACGGGATTAAGAATAAAAAAGGCTGTATTTCCTTTATCTCCCTGAGTATTTAGATATAAATACGGATCTTCTGTACTTTTAATCTCTGCGTCGCTATATCCTTTCCATGTAAACAAATTATAATAAAAAAGATTTAGATCAAGACTTCCATATTTCCGGGATTCTATAGATGTATAATTTTTTATACTATATCCACTTCCAAGGTTATAATTACGACCTAATCTATAGTAGTCAGTTAAAGTACCTCCAAGCAAAACTAAATTCAAATAAGTTCTGTGCCAAATGGATACTTTCTTTGTTGCAGGGAATAAATATGCCATTCCTAAACCAAATGTAGCTCCTTCTGCAAGTTTAAAAGGAATACTTTTTGAATCTTTAAGTACAATTTCTGAATTATAATAATCAAAGTGTTGAAAAAGACCTATTAATGCTTTATGTCCAGGCAAGGGTTCATAACATTTAGCTGCAAGTTTAGCCACTAAACTAACATTGCTAACAATAGGTTGAGTTCCTCCTAGGTTAAAAAGTACATTAAATTTAAAGAAATCATAAGGTTTAGTAGTTTCATTGCTCAATATATCTCCATAATTCATCTGATATTCCAGATATGCATTATTGTTTTGTCTAAAAAAACGGTTATCATCAGCCATGTAACGATCTCCTAAACTTACAGATATATTCACTGGCATTTTTTCATAATCAATATATTTATAATATTTATGTCTCACTTTCCAGGCTTTACCAGTAATAATACGGTTGAGTCCTCTTACCGGAGAAACTACAGTACCTACAAATTCGCGCCATAAACGATCGGCACCCGTTTTTGAGTCGTCAAGTACTAAAGTTGAAAGTCGATAAGATACTTCTCAAAGAGCTGCACCTCCAAAGCTTGTACTTAGTAAGTCGTTAATGGATGGCGGAGTTGTTTCAGCACATAATTCCCACGAAAAGCTTCCCATAAAGGAATAAGGAAGTGACTCCCAATAATTAAGACCGTTACTGCGGGCTGCACTAAAAAACAAACTACCATGAATAGGATGAAGCAACTGATTGGAAGCAAAAAGATCGTTATCCCATACAAAACCTCTTTTAATATTTGCGCGAATGCTTTTAAGGCTAATCTTTGCATAATCTGCTTTTCTCTCAAAACGATTATCGGCCCAGACCGCAGTATTTATCATTATATTCTCAAAAGCTGCCCGCCATGGATGTTTTATCATTCGTACAGAATCATTGTAAACAAACAAAGAATCTGCCTGCTGAGCACAAATGTCACCCATCGCCAGTAAAGAAAAACTATATATACAAATATTCTTTTCATCTTTCTATTCATTTAAAATAGTACAATACCAAATTCCATAATTGTTTTATTTTCAAAGGTTTCTTAGAATCGTAATGCCTAGTATGGGAATAATCCTCCTGATGCAAAAATTACCAAACCGGTTAAATGGGATGAAACTCAAGATTGCATCTCGCCTGCAACTGAATATAAACGATTAGGAAAATCTGTTTTATTGCACATCATTAAGATTCTCGATGTGATTATAACCAGCATCAGCACTTATATAAAATACTCTAAAGACATTCACTCCAAGCCCAAATCTATAAATAATGGCACCTGAGGTTTTATTATCAAATGTTTTATAATTAGTTACCTATACCTATAATTGTATAGAATAACCATTTCTGAAACGAACGTGCTAAATTATTCTGAACTATATTACTTTCATATGCCATTAATTGAATTCGTGTTCTAGGGACTTATATTCACTAATCCAAGCTTTACAGCCGAAGGTATCTTCGCTATAATTATTAATTCCCATCTGTAGTCCACGCACCTCTCCTGTACTAAAATTTAATAATCCAAGCTGAAATCCTTTCACTCCTGCGGCATAATTACCTGCACCTATCTGAACTCCATGAATTCTATCAGCACAAACATTTGATAAAGCTGATATTTGAAAAAGATTTGAAGAAGATGAAGCTATATTTACTCCTAAAGAAGCCTTGCAAACCACTAAATTAGATCCGGCCATATTTGCAGCTCCAGCTAACTGTAGTCCTCTTGAGTTTCCTATTGAAAAGTTTGTAATTCCTGCAATCATAATCCCTTTTGTATGCATTACATTGGTATTCTGAATCGTTGCAATCTGAATTCCATGCATATGTCCCTTTAACCATATTAAACAATCCTGAGATTTGCAATCCCTTTCATATTTCCATTACATATTCTCCCACTCCAGAGAATGTTAATCCATTTATATTTTCCTGATTTTTATGAGCTAAAATATTTAACCCAATTCCATTTAATCGATAAGTCTTAGAATATAATCCTATACTAAAATTTGTTGTACAAAGCGAGTCGTAGGAAGCTATTGCTACAGGATTCCATATAGAAAAGTTAATGGGATGGATCTTGTTTTGTGCATTAAGCAAAACAATTGATAGCATCATCAATATAGCCACTATTAATCTTTTCATTATAATTGTTTATAAAGGTTACTTTTAAGGTCTTTGAACAATGTTAATAACAATATAAATAGAAAAATAGTTTTAACTTTACGCAATCTTTTTTAGTTTTAGAAATGAGACCTCAAATCAAAACAAATTTCAACAACTTAATTAGTATTATAGCATATAAATAGTTTCTGGTTGTATATTTGTTATATCAAAACCTTATTATATCTCACATTTTACAAGTCAGGCGATTACATAGATAGAATTTAAGCGTCATAATACTTATTACAGATCAAACAATATCGTTCAGATACTTTATAAAAAAAATAATATATGGATTATAAATACTTATTTTCTGTTTTTTACTTACTTTTCATTTGTCAAATAACCAATGCACAACCATTTCGTTTCATAGTGGCTAAAGATGGCAGCGGAACTCATACTTCAATTCAAAAAGCAATAAATGATTGTCCGGATAATGAGCGTAGTCTCATTTTTGTTAAGAATGGAACTTACGAAGAAAAAGTATCCATTGGAACTCGAACATCAAAATCACTAAGAAAAATTAGTCTGATAGGTGAAAGCGTGAATGATGTAATAATAACTTCTCCAGATGCAATTGGGAATGGAGCAACCAACGTTTATGGCTGCAACAACCTTTGCTATTTATGCTAATGACTTTTATGCAGGAAAACATCACGTTTCAGAATACAGCTGGAAACAAAGGACAGGCTTTAGCGTTAGATACAGAGGAGGACCGACAGACTTTTAAGAACTGCCGTTTATTAGGATTTCAGGATACTTATCGCTCAAGGAAAGGACGTAGGTTCTATTTCAAAGACTGTTTTATTCAGGGAGCTACAGATTTTATTTATGGTGGTGGAACAGTCTTTTTCGATGATTGTACAATTAATTGTGTTAGAGGCGGAAGTTATATTTCTGCTCCTGAAGATATTTCATATTACGAAAAAACGACTTCAGGAAAGACTCTTCGTTATGGATTTATTTTCAGGAATTGTGATATAACAGCAGAAGCAGATGTTGCTGATAATTCGTATTATTTAGGTAGACCATGGAATATGGAATGTGGTTCTATTTATTTGAATTGCAGGATGGGAAAACATATAAAACCAGAAGGTTGGTCTACCTGGAAAAGTACGAATCATTTATCGGCTTGCTTTGCGGAATATAATAGTATGAATATGAAAAGAACTCCCATAGATACAACTAAAAGAGTAAACTGGAGTTTTCAGCTAACGAAAGACGAAGTTGACACCTGCTTAGGAATGAAAAAGGTTTATTCAAATATAAGTTCAGTACCTTATAATCCTCAAGCTATGTGTACTGCTCTTTCTGCACCTGCCAAGCTTAGTAGAGATGGGAATACAATATCCTGGGAAACTGTTGATGGAGCTATTGGTTATTTAATCTTGCGAAACGGACAATTCTTAGACATAACTACCAAGACTTCTTATACAGACGAAACTGCTCAGATAAACAAAAGTACACATACTCGGTTAAATCAGTAAGCATTAACGGGAATCTGAGTGCATCAGCATCCATTACAAGCTCAATAAAACGTATTAAAAAATAACATATATAAAACAAATATCATGAATTTATTGCAGTCATTCTTTTGTGCTGGCCTTTTGTTGGCTACAACAATTGCTCCGAACCAACTATCGGCTCAAACTCTGGCTTTTCCAACTGCCGAAGGATTTGGCAAATTTGCAACCGGCGGACGTGGCGGCGAGGTTGTTGAAGTAACTAATCTAAATGATAGTGGAGAAGGTTCTTTCAGATGGGCTTTGTCACAGTATCCCAATACTCCTGTTACTATTGTGTTTCGCATTTCGGGCGTGATACAATTAAAATCTGATGTACGTTGTAAAAGAAATGGTCTGACAATAGCCGGACAAACAGCTCCGGGAGATGGTATTTGTTTTCGTGGTGGCAAACTGAATTTTGGAGGATCAAAGAATTTAATAATTCGTCATATTCGTTCTCGCATTGGAGGTATGACAGATTCGAAAGTCTTTATTCCAGGTGGGTCAATAGGTATTGAAAACTCTTCTGATTTTATTATTGATCATTGTACATTTGGTTGGTCGGCAGAAGAAAACATGACTATTTACGATAATCAAAGAACAACAGTTCAGTGGTGTTTAATTCATGAAGGTCCTTTATACCTCAGGTCATGGAAAAGGAGAACGCAGCTATGGCAGTCAATGGGGAGGCCAATTTTCTACTTTCCATCACAATCTGTTAGCTAATAACAAGAACCGCACCCCTCGATTTAATGGTGCCAGAGGACATAATGATATAAATATCCTAACCGACTACGTAAACAATGTAAACTATAACTGGGGAAGAATAAACTCTTGCTATGGTGGTGATATAAATAACAATACATACAACCACATTAACTATGGTAGGCAATTACTATAAACCCGGTCCGGCAAGACCTTCGGGCGAAAAATCCTATTTTGTTCAGGCATCGTATGGTAAGACTGATAAAGTATCTAACTGGTACTTATCCGGAAATGTAATGGAAGGAGATGCCGCTATGACAGCCAACAATAACTCAGGAATAGATCTTAGTGTGAATCCTGCTGCCAGCAGAGATACAATGATTGTTAATACTCCTTTTCATATTGACCCTGTTTATGCAGTAAAAACAGAAACAGCTAAAGAATGCATATAAGAGTGTGCTGGCTGGCGCAGGAGCATTTCCGCGTGACGCTGTTGATTTGCGAATTATTAATGAAGTGCGTAGCGGAACAGCAACAGGTAAGGGAACTGTAAAAAGATACATTTCTTCTATATCCGGAAAGGACACAACCTGGGTATATAATCAATATTATGGATTAAAATTGGGTATTATTGATGAGCCATCTGCCGTAGGAGGTTATCCTTTATACGTTACCAAAAATAAAATCTCAGACAATGATCACGATGGTATGGATGATGCCTGGGAAAGAGCCAACTGGATTTGATCCAGCTAATAGAGAAGACAGGAATATTAAAATGAAAAGTGGTTATACAGCTTTGGAGGTTTACCTGAACAGTTTAGTTGGAGAAATGATACCCATAAAGAAGATCACACAAAAAAAGAAATAATTAATCTGATAATGAGAGCTTTTTTCTAATGTTTATCATTAAAATCCGTTTGATAATTTATAAAATTATAGTTGATATAAAAAAGTTGTGCAATAGTGAGATATATAAATTCTGATAAAAACTAACTACTAATTTATATTCTCGCTTATGCACAACTTTAATATTAAATCTCTATAAAAGCAGCTTCAAAAGCGATAATTGTTTTTCTGACAACACCGGCGGATATATGCTAGAAAGTATACTTCAGTCCTAAACGGGTTTCGATTGTATGAAAAAGAAAATCGGGTTTACTGGAATAGTGAGTATTCCTTAAGTAATAATATAAACCCGCACTAATTTTTATTTTATACCCTAAATCAATATCCATCATAGGATTAATTACAGCAAGCTGCACATTGCCTTTATCGCCTTGAGCATTCAGATACAATTTTTCCTCGTTAGTTAGATCATCCAGATTTATGCCATCATAACCTTTCCACGTAAAGATGCGGTAATATTGCAGGTTTAATTCAAAGTTACCGTATTTTTTAAACTCAATAGAGGTATTACTTTTAATGCTAAATCCGCTTCCCATATTATAATTGCGGTCTATAGAATTATAGTAATCTGTCAGACTTCCTCCCAGAAGAATTGCATTAATAAATGAACTTTGGCGAATGTTTGCTTTCCTTGCCGGAAACTGATAAACCATTCCAACGCCAAACGCAGCCGCTTCAGATATTTTATAAGGAATGTTTTTAGATCCTGTAATTACACGCTCAGAGTCGTAATAATCAAAATGCTGAAAGAGTCCTACTAATATTTTATGTCCTGGTACGGGTTCCAAATGCTTTCCGTATAATTTAGCAATAAGATTAACTGATCCAATCAACGGTTGATTACCTACCAAGTTAATGGTTGATCTAAAATTAAAATAGTCAAACGGCTGTTTAGTTGTTTCTTGTAACGGATCTCCATACAAAACCTTAAATTCTATATAAGGGCTGTTGCTACCTTTAAAGAAATGTTCATTATCCGCCAAATAACGTTCTCCTAATGTTGCAGAGAACTTAACCGGTAGCTTCTCATAATCATGATATTTATAGAATTTATGTCGCACTCTCCAGGCATCTCCGGTTACCAAACGGTTTAATCCTCTGGAAGGCGAAATTAGCGTACCAAGTAACTCGCGGAAAAATCTGCTTGAACCGGATTTAGAATCATCAAGTACTAAGGAAGAAAGCCGATAAGTTACTTCTCCTAAAGCAACTCCACCGATAGAAGTAGCCAGAAAGTCATTAATAGCCGGTGGCTCTACCTCAGCACACATTTCCCACATTAAGCTTCCGGCAAAGCTATAAGGAACCGATTTCCAGAAGCCCAGTCCGTTGCTTCGAGCTGTATTAAAATATAGATTACCATGATAAGGATGAGCAAACAGATTGGTAGAGAACTTATCATTATCCCAAACAAGACCATTTGTTATATTCTTGCCAATAGAATGGAGAGTAACCTTTGCATAATCTTCATTCATAACAAAACGATCAAACGCCCATACACCAATATTCAGTCCGGCAGTTTGAAAAGCTGCACGCCATGGACGTTTTATCATACGGGTAGAGTCATTGAAAGCAAATAAAGAATCAGCTTGCTGAGCACATAATTGGCTTGACGTTAATAAAAAGAAGATGATATGTATAAATATTCTTTTCATAACATTGAGTTAAGTAAAACAATATACCAAAAATTGTTTCCGCTTGCGCTCAAAACTCCAGGTATTTATCACCAATAACAGATAATAAACAGTTCGATAGTTAAGATGGTATAATTATAACACTTTTTTCAATAAAAACAAAATATGAAAAGAAATTATTTATATTCAACTATGTTTTTCGTTATGTTCTTCATCGCTGGCAGTAAGTTCTTCTAAAGTAAGGTTCAATGCTGCAATATATTGAGTCTTCCTATACTTGCAATCTGCCATCAGGCAATGCTCACAATGTTTTTCAAGACAAGGGTCAGAATGAATAGTAACCAATAAACGATCAGAATATTTAGCAGATAAAAGACTTCTTAATTCCTCGCAAGCATTATGTCCTTCCTCTATATTATAAAACCAGGGCAAAGTTAAATCACAATCCACAAATAGATAGCTACCATATTTAATGACTTTCATATTATGAACATCTATCCATTCCGGCTTTCTTACAGCTGATATTACTCCTAACATTTTACGAAGCACTTCCCCATCAGCTTTATCCATTAAATTGGCTATTGTTTTACGAAGGATAAGAATACCCGTTACTACAATAATTGAACCAAAAATCAGAGCCAATGCACTATCAATCCATCCAAGACCAGTAAAATAAAGCAGGGAAAGACCAGTTACAAGACCAATAGTAGAATATGTATCCGACTGCAAATGTTTTCCTCCAGCAACCAATGCTATTGAATCATACTTTTTCCCCATTTTAATACTATACCAACCCATTACATAATTAATTAGTCCAGCAACTGCAACCACAGCAATACCAATATCCAGTTTACCAATAGTGGCAGGTTCAAAAAGTCTTCTGATTCCTTCATAGATAATCATACCACCTGCAATCATAATCAGCAAGCCTTCTATAGATGCTGAAATTAATTCAATCTTACCATGTCCAAAAGGATGCTCTTTATCTTTAGGTTTGGCTGCATATCTCAAACTAAGAAAACTTATTAGTCCAGCTATTACATTCACTATGCTTTCCATAGCATCGGTCAATATTCCAACAGAATTGGTCAGAAAGAAAGCTATGAACTTTCCAATTAGAATGAGCAAGGACATAGAAACAATCCACCCCTGAACTTTTTGTTTGATTAAATCTTCCTTCATTGAATAATTACTTTTATAATATTGCAATAATAAGAGAACAAAGATACATTTATTTTAAACTTTTACAGATTTTATTCCTCTGAAAGCATCAATCAGAGGTCAATTTAGAATCATTAAAGATATCCTCCACAATTATATCCTATTTTTTAAAATTATTATCGTAATATTTTTATTTAGACCCGGGTCTAAATATGTTTTACACCCGGATCTAAGCAAACTATACACCCGGGTGTACTGCATCTGTACATCCGGATGTACAAAACATTATTAGCCCAACATTTAAAAACGACAAACTAAAGTCTACTAAAACTGCCTTTATGAAAATATTACATTTCATGAACAACCTGAAAATACATGCAATTATATAGCTAAATATTCAATAATTATTAAATACAAATAAAAACAAACCTGCTTAAATATCAACATATTTAAAATATAAATATATTGATATTTTTATTCAATACAGCAAACTAATTATAAATAATTATTCATATTTTTGCAGTAACCATTATAATCTAAATATCAGTATGATAATTAAAAATAATACAAGCATACGCATTCTTACAAACATACTTGCTATTCTTATTTTTACAAGTATATATTCATGCAAAAAAACAAGTTCTGTCAGGATTAGTAATAATCAATTAATAGATTCTTTTATACAACAAGCTCAGGATTCATTATACAACAACATTACGTTATCGAAGGATTTACTAAAGAAAGCAATGAAAATAGCTCCCGATAGCGTAATGTACTATAAAGCATACAGCACTTATGCTTTAACTTATTCGGCTATAAATCAGTACGATTCTTCACTTCTTTTGTCTCATCAAGTAATTAACTTCTGCAAGCGCCAGGAATTATCACCTCGTATATATGAGTTATTAGCCTCATCAAATAACAATATTGGAGTTTACTACGGACAAATGAGTGTACCGGACTCTGCACTTTATTATTTTAAAGAAGCATTAAAACAATACGAATTGGCAAATAACACAAACCGTATTCCTGATATGTATATCAATCTAGCTGATATGTACTCAAGAAAGGGCGATTTTGCCATGAGTGCATATTATTACAGAAAGGCTCTATCAAAAAGTGATTCTTTAAAAATAACAGATAAAATGGGATTCCCAATATATTTTGGTTTAGGGCAAATTTATATGGAAGTGCGCGATTTTGAGCTTTCGGACACTTATTATCGTCTTGCAGAAAAATTCTACGACAATAGAACACTTGCTGAGAAATTTACGTTTTGCAATAATCGGGGGAATTTTTATTATTATAAAGAAGAATATGACAAGGCACTACCCTGGTTTCAAAAAGCAAAAAAATTAGTATCCAAAGGAGATTATCAGTTTTACGTCAATCTATGCGAACTGAATCTTGGAGATATTTATCTAAATCTGAATAAACTAGATTCTGTCCCAGATTGTCTGGACAAGAGTTATTCATACTTTTCTACTATAAAAAACAAAACAGCCTTATATTACATCTCAACTATAAGAGCAGGACTGGCTCTAAAACAAAAAAACACTCAACTTGCTCGAAAATTATTAGAAGAAACCAAAGATTCGTCGGGAGTAGAAGCCAACATACTATCAATAAGAAACAAATATCTACAAAAGTACTATGCCCAAATAGGAGACTTTAAACAGGCATACTATTACCAGGCAAAAAATATAGCTATCGATGATTCTATTCGTAATGATAAAGCAGAAAAAAGAATTTCCGAAATTGATATGCGTTATAAGCAAGACACAACATTAGTAAACAATAAACTTGTTATTCAAAAGCAAGCCTCTCAGATGAAAAGCCTAAGATATATTTCTTTCATCTGGATATTAATCTGCTTGATAATTCTTTCAACATTTGTCTATATTTTCATCTGCCTGAAAAAAAAGAAAGATCTGCAACAGATAAAGTACATGGATAAGCTAATTAAGCTTAGGATGGAAAATATACGTAACCGGGTATCTCCTCATTTTATATTTAATATAATCAATAATGAAATTAGTTCATCAGGCGAAAACGAGCGCAAAAATTTATATAACCTGGCAACATTAATGCGAAAAAATCTGGAAATATCAGAAAACACAAAAGTGTGCTAGCAGAAGAGTTAGACTTTGTAAAACTATACATAGAATTAGAAAAAAGGAATTTGGGAGAAGATTTTCGTATTGAGTGGAATATTGATAACGAAATAGATTTAAAAGAAATGTTTATTCTTCCAATGTCTATACAGATCCCTGTCGAAAATGCAATAAAGCATGCTTTACGTCCTAAAGAAGGAGACAAAATACTTAGTATTAATCTAGAAAAGGACCAAGAAGGTCTTAATGTATTTATCAGAGACAATGGAGCCGGATATTTCCCTCAACAAGAGAGTCAGACAAAAGGAACAGGAAACGGACTGAGAATTTTATTTCAGACTATTCAACTTTTGAATTCAAAAATATAAATAAGATATCTCTTAACATTCAGAATATTCGCAAGAACAATGAAGATATCTGCGGTGCAGAGGTTCACATTTTCATTCCTGACAAGTACAAATTTGAATGATTATGAATAAACAATATAATGTTGTAATAATAGATGATGAAGAGATTGGAATATCCAATTTAAGTCAATCATTATCAAACTTTAATGAAATATCAATAGCCGGAACTACGCAGTCAGCACAAACAGGAAAAAACCTTATTTTAGAAAAGAAACCTGATCTTCTTTTTTTGGATGTTGAGATGCCGGAAACAAGTGGCTTGGAATTGCTTCATGATATAAAGAATCTAATAAACTGGCAAATGCAGGTAGTCTTTTATACAGCATACGAAAAGTATATGCTTGAAGCATTAAGAGAATCTGCATTCGACTACTTATTAAAGCCATACAAGGAGAATGAGTTCCAAACTGTGATGAATCGCTTCTTTGATTCGGTTGATAAGGAAGATAAATTATCGTCTTTTATTGATTCGCTATCTCAACTAATACCAGAAAACCGTACATTCTTAATTGCTACTATTACCGGATATATAACTCTTCGTCAGGAACAAATCGGATATTTTGAGTATGCAAAAGAAAATAAGCATTGGTATGTAACCTTGCAAAATGGAAAAAGCATTCAATTAAAAAGGAATACTAAAGCAGAAGATATAATAAAACTATCAAAATCTTTTGCTCAGATAAATCAGCAACAAATTATAAACATCGACTATCTGGCAATGATAGAAGGAAAGAAATGTGTTTTATATCCTCCTTATGAGGAAAAACAAGATCTTATAATATCAAGGTCATTCTTAAAATCAGTACAAGACAAGTTTAACTTAATCTAAAACACGAAATTCAATCCTATCTGCAGCAAAATTATTAATCGTAGAGACACTCTTTATATTCCTCATGTCTTATTAAAAAAGCTTTCACATACGGACATGTAGGGACAACTTTAAAATGATTTTCCATTGCATAGTCCATTGCAAACTTAACTAATGTCGCGGCAATTCCTTTACCACCAATTTCTTTGGGAACCCAGGTGTGAATTAAGTCCAGTTCTTTGTCCAAAGGAGTGTACTCAACATAAGCCAGATATCCATCAACCTCCGTTTCAAACCGGAAATCATTTTCATTGTGTTTAATTGTATAGTCCATAATTATTGCTTTTTCTTTTTATATAAACAGAATAACATCAGTTTAAGTTCGCTATTTCTTCAGCAATCCGGGTTGCTTGCTTAATACGATCAGCCATACCAATACCATCTCTAATACCTCCTGCAAGGAACAAACCTGAATATTGTTTTTCCAAACCAGCAATACTTGCTAATCTTTCTTCTGTATCAGCTTCGTATTGAGGAATAGCTCGTTCGTGTCTGAAGATTTTTATTTTATCGGGAGTATAATTAGCTGGGAATCCTAACATTTTAGATAGTGATTTTTTAACCAGACTCTCTAATTGCTCATCTGTATAAGAAAGATATTCGGGATGTTGCTTCCTCCAATAAAGAAGGAAAGATTACCTCCACCTTCCGGGCAACGATCAGAGAAACATGAAGAAGGGAACAAAATTCCAAGCATCTGCTGCTTTTCACGAGAAGGGACCAAACCACCAAAGGCATTTGGCACATGCCCATCTGCTTTAACCACTCCTACCCCAACCTGAATAACCGGAGCATAATGAAGAGAACTAATTGGTTTCATATCCTTATCCTCTATGAAAGGTAATATAGAAGGTAAATCGTAAGCCGCAGCTGTAGAAACTACATAGCGGGAGTGGATTCTTTCTTCACTGGCAGACAAAACAGTTTCCCACCCATCAGCAACCGGTTGAACGGAAATGCCTTCCTGAGACAGACGGATATTCTCTTCCTTAATTTCTTTCGCAAGAGCAGTAGCTAGTGATTCGAATCCTCCCGGTACGGAGAATACTTCTTTGGTTGGTAATTTATCACGGTCCGATTTAGGTTCACCGGCTTTTTTAATTGCACCACGAATAAAGCTACCGTAGTTTTGTTCCAGATTATAAAGTTTAGGCAGCGCAAAGCGGGTTACAAGTTTACTTGGATCTCCTGCATAAATTCCTGAAATAAATGGATCGACGGCATAGTCAAGGAATGACTGCCCAAGTCTTCTGCGAGTAAGCTCACCAATACTTTCAAACGGATTGTCACCCTTCTTGCGGAAAGGTTCAAAGAGAATCCGGATTTTATCGTTCAAGGTAAACAAAGGAGTAGAAACAGCCGTAGACAAACTTGAAGGAAGCGGATGAAAAGCTCCATTCTTCCAAATAAGTCGAACTTTCGCTTCTTTACGAGCATTCTCAATAGAGCAACTACCTTGTAACATCTGGAACAGTTCCACAACTTCAGGATTAGAAACAACACCTGTATTTGGACCCGATTCAAAAACAAATCCATCTTCACGGATAGATCTCATCTGTCCTCCCACTCTGTCGCTCTTCTCCAGAAGAAGTACCTTCAATCCTTTTCTAGTCAATAAAAAAGCAGTGACAAGTCCTGTGACTCCGGCACCAATAACTACAACATCAACATCTTTGTTCTTATCCATTAAGTAACCTATATTTTAAACCGGTTTCGAATACATTTTTGTGTTATCTTTCATCAGCGGGTCAAACGCTGCAGCAACATTCCGCACAAATATAGCTCCTTCCTGCGTTATTTTTATCTCTTCCGGGGAATAAGTTATAATTCCATCTTTTTCGAAATCGGCTAATCTATTCTGATCATACGAGATTGCATTTTTAATATCACTTTCGCCTACACCAATATGAGCGGAAAGCTCTTTCCAGCTAAGTCTGTCGTTGCACATCAGTGTTGTTATTACCTCTTTGGCAATCTGTTCTTCCGGTTAAGGGTATATCCTTTAATAATGGCAAACTTACCATCGTTCATTTTCTTAATATATTCAGGTATGCTCTTTGTATTCTGACTATAAGCCATGGAAAGCTGACTGATGCCGGTTACTCCGAAAGCATATACCTGACCGGTAGTTTTCCTTGTACAATATCCCTGAAAGTTACGATGCAATTGTCCCGACTGAAGAGCAATATTCAAATCATCATCCGGCAAAACAAAATGGTCGAGGCCGATTGGCTGATACCCCTTCGATGAAATAATTCGTTTTGCAGCATCATACATCGCACTCTTTTCCTGAGGAGAAGGCAAACCATTCTTCGCCAATATCATCATAGCTTTATTCACCCAAGGCACATGCGCATAAGAGAAGTAACCAATCTGTCAGGTTTTAGCTGCAGTAGCTTTTGAAGGGTTTCTTCAAAGCTTTGAACAGATTGATAAGGCAATCCGTAAATAAAGTCCATGTTTATGGAAACATTAAATGCTCTCAACAATCCAAAAATGGTTTCCATTTCCAGTAACGACGGTCTTCTGTTTACACCTTTCAGAACCTTCGAATTAAAATCCTGAACGCCAATGCTGCATCGGTTAAATCCGGCATTGATTAATTGCATCCAGTTATTCTCGTCCAGATAACCTGGATGGCATTCAATTGCAATCTCAGGCGAATCTATACATTCGAAATTAGAGAGTAGCAATTCATTAATCTCCTGAATATAATGAAGTGGGATACTACTTGGGCTTCCACCACCATAGTGTATCTGAGAAATTTTCCGACTCTTGTTTATCAACGGAATCACTTTCCTGATCTCTTTCTTTACGGCATCTACGTACGCTTCAATGATTTCGGGTTTTGCCATGGGATAAGAGTTGCATCCGCAGTAATGACAAAGATGACGGCAAAAAGGTATATGAATATAGAAAGAAATATTCTGAGGTGTGGTTTCATTAGATGCTATCACCGCTTTTTCATAATCCTCATTGGTAAATTTATCATGGAAATAATTTGCCGGCGGATAACTAGTATACCGGGGCGTAGGTACATTATATTTTGATATTAAATCTTCATTCATGACGAACAGGCTTTTTAAAGAAAACAAGTATATAAACTAGCGATATTACGGCAAGTCCGGTTTCTACCAGAAATAGTCCACTGTAACCCAAAAGATCAGCAACCTTACCGCTGCATACAGCAATAAGCATACTGCTTAAATGTGCTATCACCGTTTGCAAAGTAAAATCCGTTCCTTCCCTACCGTCTCTCAAGAAATCCATAGCAACAGTATTAACCAGCACTGCAGATAGTCGTAACTTGCCCACAAGCAGAATATTGCTACATATAGAGCTATAGTTCCGGAGTGGTGGAGAGACATAAAATAGAAAAAGAGTGTAGTCACCAATACTGCGCAGGCAAAAATGATACGAGAGTAAAATCTTCCGATTGAACGGATAACATATCCACCTATATACGAGAAGAGGCAGCCACACTAACGACCCAAAGATACCAAACATAAATCCAATTTCGCCGGTTTTATATCCTAAATCTACCATAAAAGGCTTAACCATTGCTAAAATTCCAATTATACCGGAATAACAAAGAATCAGAAATATTAATTGCTTAGCCACTCCTTTCTGATGAAAGAACAGATAAAGATCTTTCATTGATATTGGTGTTTTACCATGCTTTGGAGTAAACTTTTTGTCTTTGTATATAAAAAGAGGAATTAATGCCAGCACAACAAACAAAGAAACACTAATCAATAAAGCATTCCATCCTATCAGTTTATAGTGCAATAGCAATAAACCACCACCAACCAGTGAACCGGTAAAGCTGCCCATACTTTGCATACTGTTTCCCAGACTTTTTTCTCGGTGGTTAAAGGAAAGAGCCGTAAGCGCATCGGTAGCAATATCTTGTGTGGCAGAGGCTATAAACGACAATATAATAAGGATAAATATAGTGGTAAAGTTTGTGTTCAGATCTAAAAAGGCAACCATAAAGATTAATACGGCGTAAACCATCTCAGATGAAAAGATCCATCTTTTATATGAACCTAGATCGGAAGTGCGTTTATCTACAAAAGGTGCCCAAAATACTTTCAATATCCATGGAAGTTTAATTAATTGAAGCAAACCAATAGTACTTAACGAAAAATTTCCCTGTCGCATAAGTACAGGGAGTAAAGTACTAAACAAGCTCATCGGCACGGACTGAGCTATGTATAATGAAAAGAATGTAAGTAGCTTATTTGTTCGTTTTGAGTTCATTCTGTCTTTAATTAAAAGAATAAGAAACTGTAGCACCAAATGTCATTGTTTACCTTTTTGTCCGAAAGAGTTTCCAAGTGATTCCAGGTAGAATGCGTATATTCCTTAGATGTAGCATTCTTAATCCAGAGATCAACCGTCAGCCTCTTCATTCGTGCAGACACCTTTCCATTGACCAGTCCGTAATAATGCTGATTGACAGTATTTTTATCGTTCCAGTAAAGTTTACCGGTACCAACATATTGTGCTGAAAATATAAGTCGGTCAATAAATCCTGAACGGAGATTCCATTTATAGTCACCTCCTACAACATCACAGTTTGTCGGGAATATAAGGAATGTAATTACCGGAATAATCGAAGCCTGCATTATAACTATTCGCTTCACCAACATATTCGCGGAACTTTAGCTTCCGTAAATCCATAACTCATTTGTAAGTTTAATGCTTTGGTAACCTCTCCCTGCATTGACAATTCCACACCTTTGCTATAAGACTTCCCTGCATTCTTCAGTAAAGAACCTTTGCCACTGAGCAAGGGCTGTGAAATCTGCTGATTCTCCAATCTATATAGAACAAAGAGAAATCACCTTTCAACTTGTTAGCAAAGAAAGAGAACTTGCTACCCACTTCGTAATTCCAGCTATATTCGGGTTTGAAGTCTGGTCTACATCTGATATCAAAGCTAGTATTGAATCCTCCGGTTTTGTAGCCTCTGGTTACAGTTGCATAAGTCATATTTAGAGGATTAAACTGATACTGCAATGAAACTTCGGAGTAAGCTGGGTAAAGCTAAGATCTGTATCAAGTAACTGCACTTGTTGTCTTACGCCCGAAACAATCTTTCCGTAATCATAATTCTGACTGGCGTTTTCATAATCAAATCTTAGCCCTACAGTGGCAGAAAGTTTCTCAAAAAACAAATCCTTCAATGTTGACTGATGATAAAATGCAAAGCCATTGGTCGGCGCATCATAGTCTTTCACTGCAGGCAGATTCTTTACTGTACTTTTAGAAGCCTGATAAAAAGCAAAGAAACCATTAAGCCAGGTATAGCGTTGATCTTTGGACGATCTCATTTCCAATTCTTCGGAAAGCATGTGCTGACGCATTGACTGAGTTACAAAATATTTGCTTGCAGGAGTAAAGTCCTGATCGATTGCTTGTCTATCGTCTGAATACTGATAACCGGTTACCGATTTCAGCAGGAACTTATCAAAAGAGTAATTCAGTGTCAAACCACTTGTCAGTACACCTCTACGATAAGAACTGTATTCATTGTAGTTCACATTTCCAATCTTTCCGGTTGTAACATCCATCGGAGCATAAGGATAACCACCCTGATCTGAATATTCATAGTTTACAAGCAATCCGGCATTAAAGCGATTGCTTTTTTCCCAGTACAATTTCATTTTCCCGGAAGCAGCATTCAAATTGTCTGCCCTCTTCCCGGTATATTGATTAGTAAAGAATCCATCAGCATGTTTGTAGTTTCCTGAGAAAGAATAACCAAAGTCATCATTTAGTTTTCCGTAATACGATCCAGAAACTTGTTCCTGACCATAATTGGCAGCTGTAGCGCTTACTGTTCCTCCCTCGTATGATAACGGATTTTTTGTATAAACGTTGATTATACCTCCCATCGTATTACGTCCCGTAAAGAGTTCCCTGCGGTCCGCGAAGCACTTCAATACGTTCTACTTCGTTATATCAAGATCAAAAACCGATTTCTCAAAGAAAGGGAACGCCATCCACATATAATCCCACGGAAGGAGCATTAATTTTAGAGCCAATGCCACGGATATAAACCGGTGAAGTCAGCTTTGAGCCATAATCCGGAATAAAAAGATTTGGAATATACGAACTAATATCTTTCATGCTCACAATATTCTTATTCTTAATTTCAGTCAAAGGGACAAAAGAGACAGAAGCCGGAACTTCATGAATATTTTTTTCTCTTTGTAAGAAGTAACCACTACTTCATTTAATACTACATGAGGCTTAGTTAGTGTATCATTCTCAATAGGATTTGATTTTGCATTCTGGCAAAGAAAAAAGAAGTGAGAATAAAAGCGCTGATTTATACATATTTGACTCTACAATTAATTTTCTGCAAAAGTACAACTTTAAAAGAGTAAAATCAATCCTCATTAATTAGGATTCATGCTGTTAAAGAATCTTTCACCCACAAACATTATTGATAAAAAACAAAAAGTTACTGCCACCTGCCACTAAATAAGCAAATAGTGCCTGTTTATAGTCCTTTGAGGTGGTGGCAGATAAAAAATAGTGACCATTTCATCTGCTACTAAAAACAGTCATCTGCCACTAAAAATATTATAGACACAAACCTCACTCGCAACAAAATAAAGCAAAATATTTGAATAAATATATACTTTTCACAAATAAAACAGGTAAGCCCTCGACTGAGAACCCATAAGCCCTCGGTTGAGTGCTTATAGGTTCTCAGCCAAAGACTTATCGGCATTTAATCGAGGGCTTATAAATTCTTAGTTTAGTTTTATAATCCCAACAACTGAAAACAAAGATAGATAAATAAACCCAAACACACATTATATATATAAATATAATATTTTTAATATATAATGTATAAATATTCATTCGCTTACTAACCTGTTTTAAACTCAGCATAAAGTTAGAGTTTCTGAAGAAAGTCTATAATCGAATTTAAATCTACAAGTAGTTTACTCTCTTTTTGCTTTACTTTAAGACTAAATACTTTCTTGTTTCAAAGATTCACAGCACTGTCTGGTATAAGAAAAAACAAGAACTTAAATGTCAATCTTGTCAAAAAACTAACTGGGTTTGCAACTATTGCAGCATAACGCATATTTTTAAGTTAACCAACTTTATAACAAACTTTTGTTGTATGTAATATATAAATATTTGCCTATTATATATTAATTCATTTAAGTTTATATGATTAAATTTGTGGAATTTAAATTAATTATATAATATTGTGTCTAAAAGATGAAAAACAAATCATAAAACAATCTCTCTATATAAAATAAAGAATTAAAAAAAAATATAAAATCAGAACAAAATAAAATACATCTTACAGTAAAATAAGCATTAAATTAATATATTCAAAACAACTAATTTATTAATGGTATCTTACTTTAACACACAAACCTTTTACTAATATAGATGTTTTTTTACAGAGCAACAATCAACAGTTAAATTATTAATTAATTTATAACTGTAATCTTTTAGTAAATAATTAATTATGCCTAAACATTTTTATTATAATTAAGAATCGGCATATAAGATTTAAATCTATTAATTTTAAAAAAGGACAATGAATAAAAATAGAGAAAACAAATCATCATTACATCAAAATAAAAGCTGTGCATATAATATACCTAATTACAATAATATATTCAGTTTTTTCACACTTGATAACTATACTGATTTTTTCATTGAAAAAGAAAAAACAAATCATGTATTATTCATTTTAAACGGAAAAGTAAAATTATCTACAACAAATTCAGAAGATAAAGTCCTTGAAAAAGAAACGATGTTCCTTATTTCAAACATAGATTCTGTAATTAAAGGTACTGCATTGGAAAGAACAGAAATTGTAATCTTAAATATTGGCAACTCTATAACATTTTATAAAGACTATTCATCAAAAGAATCAAGTCTTATTGCCTGGAAAATATTATTGAATTTGAGCCTCTTGAGATACGTCAACCAATTCTTTGTTTTCTGGAAGGAATAATTATATATTTTAAATATAATGTTCACGACAAACAAATGTATCAGTTAAAAAAATATGAATTTCTATATCTTATTCAAGCATATTATGAGAAAAAGAGACTATTCGTTTTTTCTCACCAATAATAAATAATATGGGGGAATTTAAGAAAATAGTTTTTTCCCGATACACGAAAACATGTAATGTAGAGCAACTGGCATCCATGTGCAACATGACAACCAAAACATTTACACGCAGATTTAAGGAACAGTTCAATACTACACCTTACCAATGGCTAATGGAACAGAAAAACAGATCCATTAAGACTAGCTTAGTTCAAGGTGTGCCAATACAAGAAATTGCTGACGAGTTTGGCTTTGCCTCAACAACAAGCTTAATAAGTTATTGTAAAAAAAATCTATATTAAATATTAATACAGATTCTTATTTATTCCTTAAATACATATCAATAATTTCTATTGAAGTATCTTTGAGTAAGATTTTCTTCTTACTATCAAGAAGGTACATAGAGGGCATAGCCTTCAGATCATATAATTCATTTTTGCGTATTTTTGTTGCTTATCATATCCGCAGATCCAGTCAGAAGGGTATTCTAATAAATATTTCATCCAGTTTTCCAAGTCTTCGTCTGCATAAATAGAAAGTATTGTTAGCTTTCTTTGATGATTCCCCTCTTGGTTCTGAAGTGTTGTAAACAAAGGCGATGCTACAATTTGATTCTTCACTTCCATGCACTCTTCACAATCTGGATTATTAAAATAAAGCAATATATATTCACTTTCAATATCCTTAAGTTGACCACTTATTCCGGAAGCTAAAGTATATGTAAAATTTGCGGCTGTACTTCCTTGTCTGTTTTTAAGAGCCAAACTCAATTGATGTTTAAAGCGGATTTTATGTGTATTATCAAGAACATTCGATTCTGTAATCGACTCCAGAAAAGGAATATAATACTCTTCATTACGTATAGGCGAGTTAGAATCATAAAAATATTTCTTAGATAATTCAGCAATAAAAGCATATATTTTAATATTTATTTTTGCTTTTTCCATCAAATTCTTTATACCTATACACGCATTTGAATAAGTGGTATGAGATAATGCACCAGCAAAGTCCATAAAAATAGGCTCGATTTTATTTTTTTTGTAAATTAAAGAAGAATCAGCAAACTCAAAATTATCCCAATAATGCTTCACAAAATATTCCTCACGTTCTTTAGGAGAATCAATCATAACTGGTATTTCAGGCAAGCGAAATACTAGTTCATTTTGATTTTTTTGCAATTGTTCTTTATTACTCTTTTTGCATCCGATTATTAAAACAAAGCAAACTAAATAAAATAAAAGAATATTAGATTTCATTTATTCTGTATTTTTATGTTTTTTCAGTTGATACAAAGTTATTAATTTTCAATCAATAATTTATTTTATTGAGTTCCTTTTCGCTGAACATTTTATTTATTGATTAACAGGTTTTCATCAACAAGCTATTAATCATGCACGGCACACCACCTAAAAGAAGAAGGCATCCTTTTGGGACACCCTCTTTAAAAATTTAAAAACGACACAATTACAGACATTCAATCGGTTCAATTTTGATTTTCTATTTCAATAGAACTCTATCTGTTTTATTGATCGATTTATTTCCTGAGATAACTCTCACAATATAAATTGCGGCTCTACCTTGAGAAAGCTCTGTGAATTTAACTATCTGATTCTTGGGAACTTGTTTATTTATTATCAGTCTTCCTGTTATATCATAAATATTAGCCACACAATCTTCTTTAGTCTGATTTTCCACAAAAACAATATTACTCCTTACATCGACATTTATCAAAGATGACTCCGTATTTTTCAGGATTGAACCAGATGATGATGCCATAACTTTAAACCTGTTAGTACTAGAGGCGTTAGTACCGGCAATTACATATTCGGCATTATTGAGAATTGGATAGTTATTTCCTGTAACCAAATCATGCAAATACAGGTTACGTCCTTCCAAATCAGATGTTACTGACAGATTTATTTCAAAATTTTCATCAGGCTCTGATTTAACGCCAATGATTGCTCCGTTTATATCAGACAGAGTAGCTATCTGATAGTCAGACTGATCACTTCCCGAAACATATGTCTGAATAAGATCTCCTTCTTTAATTTTGTAACCGTCCCAACCATTGTCAAATCCAGTGGTAGCATTGGCATGTTCAAAGAGCCATACACGGTCAGCTGACTCATTTCCTATAACATCCATCACAATATGAGGTAACTCAATTATGCTACTTTCGGGCGTCACTGATTTCCAAGCGACTGTTGTCGATTGATTTAACTCATTTTTTGTCAATTTATCATACTGCAATGTAACATTACCTGGTGTTTTCACATCCAGCATAAACGTATGCATTGATAAAATCCTGTCAGGTATACCTGCTTGTCCAGACAGGTTGA
>Ga0268356_10749_pt1 | contig 31033 bp, 36 predicted proteins | sample BioMet10_FD_194415 | JGI IMG/M metagenome (GOLD analysis project Ga0268356, IMG submission 194415) | Sewage microbial communities from Oakland, California, United States - Biofuel 10 (PacBio Assembly) | ecosystem: Engineered > Wastewater > Sewage > Unclassified | place: USA: California | collected...
GGTTAGGGTCGATGGCCCTCGAAGCGTCTTCATCACCCAGCATGACTTTCGTGCCGCAGCATGGCAGCTCTTGACACGGGACAGCTTCTGCCCACGAGCGGCAAGCTCTTCTCTCGCGAAGTCGTTGATGCCTGCGGCATACGGCCTGACTCTTCGTCCTTCGATGACCACTCATTCGTGACGAGCTTCCTGCGAGACGTTGAGCGGCGTCGGTGTGACGGGTACCGTGCGCTACCACGTGGAGCGCTCGCTGCAGAACGCCGCCGACGCCATCGCGGGAGAGTATGAGCGTCTGGAGACCGAGCACGAGGACCTCGTCCAACTCTATCGCCACTGGGGTCTTGAGGGGACTCGGCGAGCATGGAGATGCTCCAGCGCCGCTACCTCGAGCGACTTGTCGATTGCATCGAGGATGTGTGCGCTGGGAGATACGGCATGTCCAACGCCGAGCGTCGGCAGCTCGTGGCTACCATGATCAACACCGATCGAGCGAAGCTCGCGGCATCGGTTGCGCGACCGCAGAGCGGTACGGCAAAGGCGCTCGTCTCGCCCATCCGCTCGGGCAACGTGGGGCCTCAACCTACGCGCAGGCGTGGCTCGCCTCGCTCATGCGCAAATGCGTGGGGTCGGACACCATCGCGCCCGACTCCTTCGTATAGGCTTCGCAGAAGCGCCCTACTTGCTCGAGGCCTCCCGGCTGCGTCCCAGGTGATCGCGCACGGTGAGCCACGCAAAGCCGAGACCGTTTGTCCGTATGCGATAGAGACCTCGTCGGCGGATGTGCGAGATACGCGAGCATATCGACCCTGCACTCCGGAAGACCTACGGATGCGGCGAACCTGCCCCGCACGGCAGGACTTATCCGCGCGTCATCGAGGACGAGGTCGGGGTCCATGCGGCGAAGGCTTGCGCTGATGGCGTCCGCCACGCCAGGAGCATCAACGCCGACGGCACCCTCCGTTATCTGGCAGTAGTTGATGCCGCGCAGCATGACGGCCGAGAGGACGCGCCTGTCGGTGACGCCGATTCGCTCGACGACGTCCATGCAGTCGTTCCACCTGGCAAGAGGTACGAGCGGATTTTTCTTGGCAAACGCCATGGCCTCGGCGAGGCCTGTTCTCGCGGTAGTTGTAGTAGGGCTTGTCAAGGTAGGCGATGCGATCGGTCTGGCAGAGCGTCTCGAAGAGGAAGGGGTTGTCGGCCATCCCGCCCCTGGTACCTCGACAAAGCGGATGTCCGTCTTTCGAAGGTAGTCCGTGCGGTAGATGGCCGACCAGATGGATGGGTGGTGGACCGAGGAGCTCGATGCCGTCACCCACCGAGAAGGGCTGCGACGGCGGATTGACGCGACCTTTGTAGGCGCAGGTCACACACGCTGCGAGCTTTTGTCAGGGAACTCGAAGAGGCGCCAGTACGGGGCACGAATCACATCGACGGGGCTGCCGAAGGTATCGCCAAAGGCGACGAGGTTGCCCGTACATGCCGGGCTCGAGGTAGTCATCCGGCTCCACGATGGCAACGTAGTCTCCCGTTCGCAAGGTCGAGACCCCGGTTGCAGGTGGCCCCGTATCCCTCGTTGGGTTTGTCCACCACGCTGATGCGGGCGTCTCGCTCGGCATGCGCGTGTGCGATGGCGGACGAGCCGTCCTTAGAGCCGTCGTTGAGGCAGATCACCTCGAGGTTGCCGAAGGTCTGTCTCTCGATGCTCAAAAGACACTGGTCGAGGTAGCGCTCCACGTTGCAGATGGGAACGATGACCGAAACCTTATGCGTGTCAGAGTGGGTGACGTTCACGTGTCCTCCTTGCGATGGCGCATGCCGGGATGTGCATACGGCCGTACTCTATAATACTAGGACGCGGCCGCCGAGCCGAAAACCATCTATCTTTGGACGGACCATGAGAAGACCGGCCATCGTCATCGTGACCTTCAGGCGACAAAAGCTGCTTGCGGGCCTCTTTGACTCGATCGATCGAGCGTCTCACCGTGGCGCCCTGGCGCGTTGTGGTGATCGACAACGAAGACTCCGAACAGACGGCGCTACTCGTGCAGGAGTTCTCGGAGCGCGTGCATGAACTCTGGGGCGACGCCCTCGATGACCCCGACGCTCAGGGTGGTGTGGGACGCGTTGTCTATGCTCCACAGAAGGAGAACACCGGCGGCTCGGGGGGCTTCTGCGAGGGCGTGCGCATTGCCTACGAGCTTGGTGCCGAGTGGTTCTGGGTCATGGACGACGACGTGTCGGTGGAGCCGGATGGCCTCGAGGTTCTCGATCGCTGGTGTGACCGGGCCGATGCCATACAGGGGCAGCGGCGCGACTTCGACGGTGGTGCCTTCTTCTGGCAGTATCGCTTCAGCACCGCGCTCGCCATATACAACCCGCTCTCGCGGGCCTCGTGGAAGCAGGGCGAGGAGTACAAGGAGTGCAATGCGCTCTGCTTCGAGGGCGGCTTCTTCCGCCGCACCGTGCCCGAGAAGATCGGCCTTCCCGACAGGCGCTTCTTCATCTATCTTGACGACGCGTGCTATGGCTACCCTTGCAAGCAAGGTCGACAAGGTCATCCTCATTCCCGACTTCGTTCTCAGCCGAGAACGCGAGGTAGCCAACAAGGAGATCGGCTCCGTGCGCCAACTCAACTCCACGTCTGACATGACGCGACTCTACATCACGCGTAACCGTGCGTATATGGCACGCTACTTTCAGCTCCACGGTGACTACAATCCCGTGGGCTACGCCTTCGGCACCTTTCTCACCTATGCCAAGGAAATCATCCGCCTTGTCATCGTCGACCGAGGACACTTTCGCTCGGGCATGGCGCGACTCAACGAGGGCTGGCACGAAGCGCGAGAGATCCTGCATGATCCGGCGTGGGAGCCCATGCCCCCACTGGGGTAGTCCTGCAGACGAGTACGACCGAGTCGCAATGACGAAAAAAGGAGCCGGTCACCGTGGGGTGACTGGCTCCCGTGCGTGCTTGGTCTGGAACGAACCTACTTGGAAAGCGCCTCGTCGATGGATGCGGCAGCGGTCTTGCCGGCGCCCATGGCCAGGATGACCGTTGCGGCACCGGTGACGATGTCGCCGCCGGCCCAGATGCGCGGATCGGAGGTGTGGCCCTCCTCATCGGCGACGATGTAGCCCCACTTGTTGAGCTCGATGTCGCCAATCATCTTCGCGAACGGGTTGGCGTTGGTGCCGATGGCCGAGATGGCCACATCGCAGGGGATGTCCTCGATGGCGCCCTCGATGGGGACTGGGCGACGACGACCAGAGGCGTCGGGTTGCGCCGAGCTCCATCTTCTGAACGCGCACGCCGCAGACGTTGCCGTCCTCGCCCTTGAGGAACTCTACCGGCGAGACGAGCGGCATGACCTCGATGCCCTCGGCCTTGGCGTGATGCAGCTCGGCCTTACGGGCAGGCATCTCGTCCTCGGTACGACGGTAGGCGATGATGGCGCGGTCGGCACCAAGGCGCTTGGCGGTGCGTACGGCGTCCATTGCCACGTTGCCGCCGCCGAAGACCACGACGTTCTTGCCGCGCTTGGTGGGGGTGTCGTACTCGGGGAACTTGTTCGCCTTCATGAGGTTGACGCGCGTGAGGTACTCGTTGGCGAAGTAGACGTTCGGGAGGTTCTCGCCCGGGATGTTGAGGAACTTGGGGAGACCTGCGCCAGTGGCGATGTAGATGGCATCGTAGCCCTCGGCGAAGAGCTCGTCGGCGTTGGTGATGCGGCCGACGACCGAGTTGTACTTGAACTTGACGCCAAGCGTCTCGAGACCGTCGATCTCGCGCTTCACGACCGCCTTGGGGAGACGGAACTCGGGGATGCCGTAGACGAGCACGCCACCGCCGGTGAAGAAGGCCTCGAAGACCGTGACGTCAAAGCCGCGACGAGCGAGTTCGCCGGCGCAGGTGATGCCTGAGGGGCCAGAGCCGACGACGGCGACCTTCTTACCGTTCCTGGGAGCCATCTTGGGCATGGACGCGAGCTCGGGCTGGTCGCCCAGGAAGCGCTCGAGCTGACCGATGGCGACGGGCTGGCTCTTCTTGCCCCTGATGCACTTGCCCTCGCACTGGTTCTCCTGGGGGCAGACGCGCCCACAGATGGCGGGGAGCATGGAATCCTCGTGAATGGCGTCGAGGGCGCCGCCGAAGTCTCCGTCGCGCATCTTCTCGATGAACTTCGGGATGTTGATGTTAACGGGGCAACCCTGGACGCAAAGGGGTTTCTTGCAGTCCATGCAACGGTTCGCCTCGGCTATAGCCATCTCTTTGGTGAAGCCCATATCCACGGGGCGAAAGTCCTTGGCGCGCTCCTCTGCCGGCTCCTCGTTGTCCGAGACGCGCGGAGAGGTCATGTCGGGCTTGAAAACGCCGTTTATCTGTGGCATGCGCAGTTCGCCTCCTCATAGGCCTTGAGAGACTGGCCTTCCTCGGTACGATATGCGGCCTGACGCGCGCGGAGGTCGTTCCAGTCGACCTTGGTGGCATCGAAGTCGGGGCCGTCGACGCAGGCGAACTTCGTCACGCCATCGATCTCGACGCGGCAGCACCCGCACATGCCCGTGCCGTCGACCATGATCGGGTTGAGGGAGGCGATGATCGGGGTGCCGTACTTCTCCGCGGTCATGGTGGAGAACTTCATCATGGGAACAGGGCCGACGCAGAAGACATGATTGACCTCGCCGGACTGAAGAAGTCTCTCGAGCGGGATGGTCACGACGCCCTTCTCGCCATAGGAGCCGTCATCCGTGGTGATGTGGATGTGCTCGTCGTCGAATTCCGAGCGGAACTGGTCCTCGAGGAGAAGCAGGTCCTTGGTACGGGCACCCATGATGGCGTGAACCTCGTGGCCGGTGGCCGCGAGCTGGCGCGCGACGGGGAACGCGATGGCGAGACCGACGCCGCCGCCGATGACCGCCCACGTGCCCTCGCCGAGATCGGTCGGCTGGCCGAGCGGGCCGGTGACGTCTTCGAGGATGTCGCCGGGCTCATAGGTGGAAAGCATCGTGGTGGTCTTGCCGATTACCATGAAGATGAACTCGACCCAGCCCTCGCTGGGGTTCCAGTCCGCAAACGTGAACGGGACGCGCTCTGCGGTCTCGTTGGCGCGCACCATAAGGAACTGGCCTGCATGTGCATGCTTGGCCATCTCCGGTGCCTCGATGCGAAACTTGAACACCTTCTCCGAGAACTGTGTCTTATCGAGGATCTTGTACATTAAACCGAACTCCTCTCCTGAACGATCCTGTGTCCTCACGCCTGCGCAGACTCGAGCGTGTCCCTCTCACGCGGCAGAGCTCAGTCGATGCAGGCAGATTAGCGTTTCAATCTTACACTTGATACACAAGAAAACGGATGCCGATCGGGGTTTGCCCGACCTTTGCAACGACTTCCCACATCGGAGACCACGATACGGCTGAGCTGGCAATCGCTTATCTAGCGAAAGTTCGTTTCGGTCCACGTGACGCCTCGCTCCAGACAGGTTTCCACGGCATCCGCCGCGTGCTCGGCATCGAGCCGAAGCCCGTCGGCAAGGTTTCCCTTGAGCTGTCTCAGGACGTAGGTCGCAACGTCCATGCGTCCTGGCGGACGGCTGATTCCCACGCGGACGCGGGCGAAGTCGCGGGTCCCGAGCTTGTCTGCAATGGAGCGCAGGCCGTTATGGGCGTTGAGTCCGCCTCCGAACTTCACGCGAACCAGACCCGCGTCGAGGTCGACCTCGTCATGTACCACGAGGATCTCGGCAGGCTGGACATGATGGGCGCGCGCGAGCTTTGAGACGGGGCCGCCACTCGTGTTCATGAAGTCCTGGGGCTTGGCGAGAAGCAGCTCTCGTCCGTCAGGCGCCTCCATGGCCGCGACCATGCAACCCGCCTCGCTCTTCCAGTAGCGCACGCCAGCTCGGGCGGCGATCGCGTCTACCGCGAGAAAGCCGACGTTGTGGCGCGTGAGCTCGTATTCGGTGCCGGGATTGCCGAGACCGAACACGATGCGGACGTCTTTTGGCGTTACCGGCATGGAATCTCCAACCAAAACGGGCGGCACCGGTGCTCCGATGCCACCCGGACGATGCGAGCAGAGCGGACGGGCTACATGTCGGCGGGACCGCCTGAGACGCCGCTCACGGACTTGTTCGCATAGACGTTATAGATGGCGTCGGAGAGCTCCTGGGCAACGGAGATCTGCTTTATCTTGGAGCCGGGCACGTTTGCCATCGCGCAGGGGATGGCATCGGTCACGACGCACTCCACGATGGGGGCGGTCTCGAGACGCTCGAGCGCCTTGCCGGAGAAGATGCCGTGCGTGGCGCTGATGTAGATGTCACCCGCGCCCATGTCCTTGAGCTTGTTGATGGACCCGACGAGGGTGCCGCCCGTGTCGATCATATCGTCATTGACGATGCATGTCTTACCCTTGATGTTGCCGATGATGCCCATGACCTCGGCGGCATTGTGCTTGGGACGACCCTTGTGAGCGATGGCGACCTCGCAACCCAGGTAGTCGGAGAGCTTCTTGGCCACCTTGGCACGACCCATGTCGGGAGAGACGACGACGGTGTTGTCCCAGTCGAAGTCCTTGGTCTTGAAGTAATCGCCAAACAGATAGAGGGCGGTGAGGTGCGTGACGGGAATGTCGAAGAAGCCCTGGATCTGATTGGAGTGGAGGTCGAGCGTGATCACTCGGTCGACGCCAGCTGCCTCGAGCAGGTTGGCGACGAGGCGCGCGGTGATGGGCTCGCGAGAGGCGGCCTTGCGGTCCTGACGAGCATAGCCGTAATGGGGGATGACGGCAGTGAAGCTCGCCGCGGATGCGCGCGTGGCGGCGTCGGAGACGATGAGGGTTTCCATGAGAAGGTCGTTCACGTTTGTGCCGGCAAGCGTCTGGATGAAGAAGACCTCGCAGCCGCGTACGGTCTCCTCGAAGCGGGCGTAGGTCTCGCCGTTGGCGAACTTCTCCAGCATGAGGCCAGAGAGGGGCAGGTGCAGGATATCAGCAATGTTCTGTGAGAGTCCGGGGTTTCCCGAACCAGTGTAGAGCCTGATGTTCTTCACCACGTTGAGCGGTTCGCAAAGGTTCTCGTACATCTCTTTAGTCCTCTTTCTCCAAGCGCTTCCAATACTCAGTTGCCCAGTTTGCCTTGATTGTCTGCTGGCTGCGCTCGAGTGCGAGCGCGCCAGCGGGGACGTCGTGCGTAATGCAGGAGCTTGCGCCCACGAGGGCGTTGTCACCAATGCTGACCGGCGCGACCATCATCGTGTCAGAACCAATGAAGACGTGGTCACCGATGGTGGTGCGACTCTTGTGCTTGCCGTCGTAGTTGCAGGTGATGGAGCCGCCGCCGACGTTGACGTCGGTGCCCATCTGGCAGTCGCCGATGTAAGAGAGGTGCGGGACCTTGGAGCCCTCGCCCACGGTCGAGTTCTTGAGCTCCACATGGGTGCCGGCCTTGGCGTGGCTGTGCAGGTGGGTGTGGCCACGCAGGTAGGCCCGCGGCCCGCAGCTGACGTCATCGTCGATGGCGGAGTCGACGATGACGGTCTCGTCGACGGTGCAGCCATTGCCCACGACGGCATCGGTGAGGCGGCTGTTGGGGCCGATCACGCAGTCGGAGCCCACGGTGGTCTTGCCCCAGATGAAGGTCTGGGGAAGGAGAAGGGTATCCTGGCCGATGGTCGCCTCGGGGCCGACCCAGACCTGGTCAGGGTCAAGCATCGAGACGCCGGACGTCATGAGGTCATCGTTGATGCGACGTTGCATGGCCTTTGTGGCCTCGGCGAGCTGGATGCGCGAGTTCACCCCGAGAAGCTCGGTGACATCGCTGCAGCAGACGGCGCCGACGGGCTCGCCGAAACCGACGAAGATGCCCACCATGTCAGTGAGGTAATACTCATGCTGGACGTTGGCGTTACCGATCTTGTCCACGTTCTCGGCGAGTCGACGGCCACAGAAGCAGTACGTGGCAGAGTTGCACTCCGTGAGCTGCTTGCGCTGGTCGGGCGTGCAGTCCTTGTGCTCGATGATTGCCTTGACCATGCCGTTCTCGCGGAAGATCCTGCCATATCCCGTGGGGTCGGGCGGAGTCATGGTGAGAACAGTGCAGGCGTTGTGGTTTGAGGTGGTGGTGCTGACGAGCGTCCGAATGGTATCGGGACGGATGAGGGGGCTGTCGCCGGGGAGCACGACCACAGGACCGTGGAAGCCGCCGATGGCATCCCTCACGATCTTTACGGCGTGACCCGTACCAAGGCGCTCGGCCTGCTCGACGAACTCGACGTCATTGTCAGCGGCAAAGAAATCGCGAACCTCCTGTGCGCCGTTGCCCACGACGATGATCGTACGCTCGGCGCCAGCCGCACGAGCTGCACGAACAACCCACCAGACCAGTGGCTTATCGAGGAGCTTGTGCATGACTTTAGGATGGTGGGACTTCATTCGCGTTCCCTCGCCAGCGGCGAGGACAATCGCGGTTATGGGCATTCGGGTGCCTCCATCGGGAAAGGTGGGTCCCTTACAAAAACATGATAGCGCGGGAAGTGCCCTCGATGGCACCGGCAGAGGTCTTCACGAACTGTTCTCCAAAACAAGTCCCGAGAAGTGAGCGACCTACCGAAAGGCCATGTCGCCTCAAGGTACCTTTGGACCGATTGCCGGCACGAGTGTTTACGGCTACAGGGCAAGGTCTGCCTGCATGAGCGGGTGCCTATTGTGCGATAGCCAAACGTTGCGGATAACGACACTATTTAATGACCATATCGGAGAAAACGTCGTTATCTGCAACGTTTGGCTTAGATAGGCATCAAGCCATCCACGCGGGGGGGCTTCACGACCGACGTCGTGTGACCTGCCACTCAAGCTGTGCTGAAGAACGATGACTATCGCTTCGATGTGCATCGTTCCGGGGTCCTCCCGAAAGGGCGCCAATAAGGTCGAGGCCGTGGGAGGCGAACCCCATGCACCCTTATCGCGGTGGGCATGTCGGATGAAGCGTTCTAGCCAACTGTGTCCGAGCGCATCATTGGCGTCATGACTGTACTTCGATAGAACGGTTCCAGACTTCGGGAAGGACGTACCATGATCTGGTCTATTCTCAATGCCCCTGCCGCTCCAGTCGTCCTCGTTGCAGCAGTCGTCGGAGTGCCTCTCGATAAATAAAAATCACAACTTAAAATCACGAAGGAGGCCCGATAGGCCGAGACTTGTCATGCTTTCCCCGTATCCAAGGCCCGAATCGTCGTTCGGGGTTACCGCTCACGGGTGAGAACACCACCGCTCGCGTGAGGGACTAGGAAGTTTTGGTACCAGCGTTGGTACCAGCGTTGGTACCACGTGGTATATCTTAGTGAGCAGACACCCAGATTTACACCGTCTGACATGCTGTTTTCTTATTGGCTGGGGTAATAGGAGTCGAACCTATATTGCAGGCACCAAAAACCCGTGTCCTAACCATTAGACGATACCCCAGTGCGCTACTCGCTCGGAGAGAGTCTATCAGACCTTACGCCTCGCAAGGGTGCGAAGCACCGTCGTGAGGCCAAGATGAACATCGGTCCTAGAGCCTAGAGCTCGACGCCGTCAAATGCGGCGCAGACGGCGTCGAGCAGCAGGACCGCATAGGTCTGTGCATCTCCCAAGGTGAAGGTGCCATCAAAACCCGCTCCCACGGGCAGCTCGATGCGGACGACGGGCTTAGGGCTGCGTGCGCTCTCATAGGCAGACCGCAGGCGTCGGGGAAGCGTTTCGAGGTCATCCATGTCGATGCTGCCGACCTTCGGGCACTGGGTGGGAGGCGTGGTCGAGAGCAGGATGAGCGCCTTCGCGTCAGCGGGGATTCCCTCGCGGAAATCGGCCAGCCCGAGAGAGTTCTTGTCGGAGGTGGCGTTGGCGAGATTGACGATGCGCCCTGCTACGTTGCGCGAGATGGGGTCGTCGCCGGAGATGGCGATGCATGCCCCCTCGAGTACGCTTGCGGCACGTGCGAAGCCCATGCCCCCCTGTGGATGAGGTCCATTGGCGGGCTTGCCAGCCCATACGTGGCGCAGGCGCTCGATGGCGTCGAAGGTGTCCGGAAAGGCCATGCCGTCGGGCAGCGCGCCCACGCTCTCTTGGAACTGCTTGACAGCGGCTTCGGTGTGCACGCCGTACAGGCCGTCTACGGTTCCGCAGGAAAAGCCGAGGATGTTGAGGCGTTCCTGGAGCTGGCGTACGTCGTTGCCGTGAAAGTTGGGGAGACGTAGATAGAGGGTGCGATCGCCAAGCTGGTAGCATTCGTCTACGAGTGCCGCCCACGTTGCCGCGTCAAGCACATCGCCGAGAGGGAGGTCATGGTCGAGCCTGAAGCGTGCGATGGCCGTGCCCGTCGACTTCCCAAAGCTGCTTTCGGCGAGCTCGATATCGGCGATGCTGTAGCCAAGGGAGCCGAGTCGCTCCTGTATGTCCTCTACGGCAGCGCCGCAAGCGCCTTCCCTGATCGGTTCCATGTTCCCCCTCTAACACGTGAATCGCGGCGAGCGCCTATTCGGTGCGCTCCACGAAGAAGTCTGCCATAGATTCGAGCACCTGACGCGTGCCGTCTGCAAGTTTGACCCCCGCAAGGTCGTTCTTGGCGCTCTGCGCTAGCGAGTGCGCATATTCGCGCGCGGCTGCGACGGCGCCTGCCGTCTCCATGAGCTCAACCCCGCGTTGGAGTGTGGCGGCGTCTGTCGCATGTGAGGAGAGAATCGAGACGAGCTCGCCTCTCTCAGTGCCTGCCAAATGTTCGATGGCCCACGTCACAATCATCGTACGCTTGCCTTCGGTGATGTCGGAGCGGAAGTCCTTGCCCTGTGCGACGGCATTGCCCACGAGGTTGAGCAGGTCATCCTGGAGCTGGAAGGCCAGTCCTGCGTCCATGCCAAAGGAGCCGAGCGCCTCGATCTGCTCGTCGGTTCCGCCGCCGCAGATGGCGCCCACGGAGAGTGGCGTGGCTGCGGAGTAAGTAGAACGCGGTCTTGTGACTCGCCATGCGGAGGTAGTCGCGCGTGCTTATGTCCCAGCGGCCGTCGCGAACCCAGCCGAGGTCAAGTGCCTGGCCCTCGAGCGTGCGTTCCTCCATGGAGACGAGCCCTTCGAGCACGCGCATGCGGACGGCGGGTTCGAGCGTCTCGTCTCGCAGAATCTTCGCCGTCACGGCGACGAGTGCAAGGTCGCCCACATTGATGGCTATGCCCGTTCCCTCGGAGAGGTAGACGCAGGGCTTGCCACGGCGCAGTTCGCCCTCGTCGGCGATGTCGTCATGGATGAGCGCCGCCGACTGAAAGTCCTCGATCGCCGCGGCGCTCGAGAGCGCCAGCGCGTCCGTGCCACCTACGGCCTCGCAGCCGAGAAGACACAACGCGGGTCTCGTTCGCTTGCCCCCCGATGCAGTGAAGCGCGCGAGCGGCGTATAGAGATAGCGATCGAGATCGGGTGCCGTGAGCTCTTCTGAAAGTGGCGCGGGCGCATGCGTCTCGATGTAGGCCTCAATGACGTGACGCTTCTCGGCGAGATATGCTGCGAAGGTCGCGCCACTGTTGCTGGTGGTGGACATGCTTCCTACCCCTCGTAGCCATTGGGGTTGTGCGACTGCCAGTTCCAGGAGTCACGGCACATGTCGTTGATGTCATACCGTGCCGTCCAGCCCATCTGCTCTCGCGCCTTGGTGCAGTCAGCGTAGTTGGCGGTCACATCGCCGGCACGACGGGGTTCGACCACATAGGGGAGTTCCCTGCCGCAGGCGGCGGAGAAGGCCTTCACGATGTCGAGGACCGAGCTGCCCTTGCCTGTGCCAAGATTGAAAATCTCCACGCCCTTGCGCCCGTTCATCCAGGTAAGAGCAGCGGCGTGGCCTGAGGCAAGATCGCACACGTGGATATAGTCACGCACGCCCGTGCCATCGGGGGTGTCGTAGTCATTGCCAAAGATGTGGACCGCGTCGCGCTTTCCGATGGCTACCTGTGCGACGTAGGGCACGAGGTTGTTGGGAATGCCTTTGGGATCCTCGCCCATGAGTCCAGAGGGATGAGCGCCGATGGGGTTGAAGTAGCGGAGGAGCACGACGTTCCACTCGGGGTCGGCGGTGTGGAGGTCGGTGAGGATCTGCTCGATCATCCACTTGGTCCATCCGTAGGGGTTGGTGGCGGCCTTCTTGGGGCTCTTCTCTGTGAGAGGTAGGCTGTCGGGGTCACCATAGACGGTTGCCGAGCTGGAGAAGATGATCGACTTCACGCCGTGACTACGCATGACGTCTACGAGCGTAAGCGTATTGCCGAGGTTGTTGCTGTAGTACTCGATGGGCTTGGATACGGACTCGCCCACGGCCTTGAAGCCGGCAAAGTGAATCACGCGATCGATTGCATTCTCGGAGAAGATGCGCTCAAGCGCCGAGCGGTCGTTGACGTCGGCCTCGTAGAAGGAGAGGTTGGCCGCGGCCTGCGGGCCGACGATGGTCTCTATGCGGTCGATGACCTTTGCCGATGCGTTGGAGAGGTCGTCGACGATTATTGCGCGGTAGCCGTTCTGGAGTAGCTCGACAACGGTGTGGCTACCGATGAAGCCGGCGCCGCCCGTAATGAGCACGCAGGTGTCCTGGGGGTTCTTTGCCTCGCTCATGGGGGTCCTTTCGGTATCGGGTTCGCACGTGGTACGCGACGGGCATCAAGTATACGTGGTCGTTGTGGCGGCACGGTGTGAGAGCAGACAAGACGGCACCTGCAGAAAAAACGGCCAAATGGACGATTCGTTTTGAGCTAGGTACCCGAGCCCTTATCGAGGATCTATTTTGCATATGCGTTACCTGCAATAACGTGTAAATAAATCGTTCTGTTAGATAGCCCGTTTTAGAGACCCGTCCATTTGGCGGCTTTTTCTGCAGGTCTCCTGCCGTCATGAGTCTTCCTTGGGCTGCCGTGTCGAATGTGTGAAGCGATGCGTGGTGATGACCTGCGCTTTTCCCCGCCATCGAATCGTCGCCGCCTGTCAATAAGACTCACGCTTCTTCTTACGGCGGTAGCGGCTAGACTGGCTTGCAACAACCAGGATGAATGGGAGGCAGCGCATGATTAACAAGTTCTGCAAGAAGCCGCTGTGGGAGTGCAACCGTACGCTCATCAAGGTCGCGCAAGGCCAAGAGCCAGCCGATATGGTCATCAGGCACGCTACGCTCGTGAGCGTGACCACGCATGAGCTGCTCGATGACGCCGACATCGCCATCGCCGAGGGACGCGTGGCATATCTGGGTATCGGGAGAAACACCGCCGAGCACTGTATCGGCCCCAAGACCAGGGTCATCGATGCTGCCGGTTCCTACGTGGCCCCCGCCTTTATGGACGGCCACATTCACGTGGAGTCCGCCATGATCGGACCTTCGGAGTACGCCCGTGCCGTCGTGCCCCACGGCACCTCCGGCATCTACTGGGACCCGCACGAGGCCATGAACGTTGCCGGCCTCGATGCCCTCAGGGAGCTGCAAAGGGATTCGGAGCGTGTGCCTCTCAAGTGCATGATTACCCCTGGCTCCTGCGTGCCGGCGGTGCCCGGCTTTGAGGATACCGGCTCCAAGATCGATGCCGACGACATCCGCGAGACCATGACCTGGGACTCCGTGGTGGGGCTCGGCGAGATGATGAACGACCCCGGCGTCCTGGGCTGTCAGGACAACCCTATCGAGGAAATCAACGAGACCCTCAAGGCGGGCAAGGTCGTGACAGGTCACTTCACCGTACCCGATACCGATCGCCTGCTTGCGGCATACATCGCATCCGGAGTCTCGTGCTGCCACGAGTCAACGCATGCCTGCGACGTTACGGCCAAGATTCGCATGGGCCAGTATGCGCTCATGCGTGAGGGCTCGGCATGGCATAACCTCCGGGAGCTCTCGAAGGCGATCGTCGGTCGTGGCATCGACACGCGTCTCGTGTGCCTCGTCTCCGATGACAACCACCCCGAGACGCTCGTCTCCGAGGGGCATCTCGACCGTATCCTGCGCAAGGCCGTAGAGTACGGCATCGACCCGATCACTGCCATTCAGATGGTCACCATCAACGTTGCCCAGTGCTTCGAAGTGGCGGGCGACATGGGCTCCGTTGCCCCTGGTAAGTGTGCTGACCTGGTGTTTCTTGACAACCTGCGTGACTTCAGCGCCATGCGCGTAATCATTGACGGCGAGGTCGTGGCCGAGGACGGGCAGCCTCTCTTCTCGCCCGGACCCTACCCATGGCCGGACTTCGTGTTCAACTCGATGCACGTGGCCACCAAGATCGAGCCCGACACGTTCAGAATTCCGGCCGTCGGACCCGAGGGCGAGCGGCTGCCTGACGGCGATGCCGAGGTGCGCGTCATGAGGTCTCTCCCGGGGCTCACCGTGACGAGCGAGGAGCACGTTCGCGTTCCCGTGGTCGACGGCTGTCTGCAGTGCCTGCCAGACCAGGACATCCTCAAGGCCTTCGTCTTTGAGCGTCATCACGATACCGGCACCTATGCCGCGGGTTTTTCGAGGGGCTTCGGCATTCACGGCGCGCTTGCGCAGACCGTGGCTCACGATGCCCACAACCTGCTTGTCGTTGGTGATAACGACGAGGATATGGCCCTAGCCGCGCAGACGCTCATCGACTGCGGCGGTGGTGAGGCGGCCGTTCAGGACGGACGCGTTCTCGGTCTGGTCAAGCTACCCATTCTTGGGCTCATGAGCCCGAAGGCGGTGGAGGAGGTCTCCGCGGAGGTTCGCGGGGTGGAGAAGGCTTGGTCCGACATGGGCTGCACCATGCCGAGCCCGTTCATGACGATGGGCCTGCTCTCGCTCGCGTGCATACCTGACCTGCGTCTGACTAACCGCGGCTACGTGGACTGCAACACCTATCGCTTTGTACCGATCGTAAGCGAGTAATGCCTTCGGGGTGGGACAATGGGGCCAGCCCTTTTGTCCCACCCCCTGGAGGCAGCATGCAGTATCGCAACGACCGCAACGGCGAGTCCGTCTCACTCCTTGGCTTTGGCTGCATGCGCTGGCAGCGCTCTAGCTCGGGCATCGATCTTGCTGCTGCCGAGGCGCAGGTCATGCGTGCCATCGAGCTGGGCGTAAACTACTTTGACACGGCTTACATCTATCCCGGGAGCGAGGACGCGCTCGGTCGGATTCTCGAGCGCAACAACGCGCGCAGCCGCGTGAGCATAGCCACCAAGCTGCCGCAGTATCTCATCAAGGGACGCGGCGCCATCGACCGCTACTTTGACGAGCAGCTTCGTCGGCTGCGCACCGACCACGTGGATTACTACCTCATGCATATGCTCACCGATGTGACGGCTTGGGAGAAGCTCGTCTCGCTGGGCATAGAGGACTGGATCGCGGACAAGAGGGCGTCGGGCCAGGTTCGCAACATCGGGTTCTCGTTTCACGGAAACACCGAGATGTTTCTCAAGGTGCTGGCTGCCTACGACTGGGACTTCTGTCAGATTCAGTACAACTATCTCGACGAGAACGCGCAGGCGGGACGCGCGGGCCTTCTTGCTGCCGCCGATCGCGGGATTCCCGTGGTGGTCATGGAGCCGCTGCGAGGGGGCAAGCTCGTGGACCTGCTGCCCAAGGAGGCGTGCGAGGCCATCGCCGCAAGCCCGCGCGGCTGGAGTCCGGCGGAGCTCGCGTTTCGGTGGCTCTACAACCAACCGCAGGTCACATGCGTGCTTTCGGGCATGAACTCGGTGTCGATGGTGGAGGAGAACTGCCGTGTGGCGAGCGAGGCCGAGGTGGGCGAGTTTGGAGCAGATGACCTTGCGCTGGTGGAGCACGTGAAGGCCGCCATTGCCGAGCGGGTCAAGATCGGCTGTACGGGCTGCGGCTACTGCATGCCTTGTCCCAAGGGCGTGGACATTCCCGGTACCTTCCGGTGCTGGAACGAGATGTACACCGAGAGGCGTGACGTCGGTCGCAAGGAGTACTGGCAGACGGTGAGCCTGCGACGCGAGCCGGCATTCGCCACCCAGTGCGTGCGCTGCGGCCTATGTGAGACCCACTGCCCGCAATCCCTGCCCATCCGCGAGGCGCTCGCAAAGGCCGACCGAGACCTTCGCCCGCCGCTCTACCGCATCGCGGGATCCGTGGCGCGCTGGTGGAGCCTGCATTAGCCGTGAACGTAGGCTTTGGCGGCGTGGAGGGAGTTTATCTCGGCGATTTCGAGCTTGCCATCTATGTAGGGCTGAAACATCGCGTCGATGGCGCCCACGCCCATGGAGCAGCCGCTGCATGTCTCGCAGCTGCTGTCTCCGCAGAACGCCAGCGCATGATGGACAATCTCGATACGCTCATCGCGGGTGGTGTCAGCTATGAGCACGCTTCTTCCCATGGCACCCCCTATGCGCTCGCGCCGAGCGAGAACGTGAGTCTCACAGGGTTGTGGTCGCTGTACTCGAAGCCGTTATCGACGTTCGCGGCCGTGGCGGTCACGTTGTTGGACACGATGAACCCGTCGATGGTCACGGTATAGGTGACGCCCTTCTCGTAGGGAATGTCATCGCCGCGGCAGCTGGCCACGTCAGCTAGGTTGCTTGCCTGCACCACGGAGAAACCATCCGGCAGCTCCGAGCTGTCGAGCTCGGCCACCCAGTCGGGAGTGAGCTGCTGCGACTCGTAGAGGTCAACCGAACCGCAGAGGGCGTGGTTGAAGTCGCCTCCCACGATCACGTAGTTGCCCTTAGCATACTCGGACGAAATGAACGAGCAGATCATATTGAGCTGTCGCGCACGCACGGTGCCGCCCTTGTCGTAGGCCGACATGTGGCTGTTTACGAGCACGAGCTCATGTCCGTCGCTCGTGGGGTAGCGCATGACCACGAAGCAGCGGTCGAGGGTCGAAGAACTTGGTGGGGAAGCTCTCGTCGATGGGATAGCTACGGCGAACGGAGGAGCTTGCCCGCAGTGTCGACAGCGTGAGCAGGCCGGAGTTGATGGTTCCGATTGGCTCCCCGAGGGGGTAGGCCAGGTAGGCGCTGCGGAAGTTATACGCGAAGTACGTGGTATAGCCGGGGAAGGCGTCGGTGATAAGCGAGCGCTGGTTAACGTGGTAGCTGCGGTCGGAGTCGGTGTCGACCTCCTGCAGGAGGATGAAGTCGGGCGTGGTGCCGTCCTCGTTGATCGTGGAGAGGAGCGAGATGTCGCCGTTGGTGCAGGCGAGCTCGCTCTCCTCGCTTACGGCACAAGAGTGCGTGCCCACGGTCTTGGTGCCGTCCGCCATGTAGCCTTCGTCCATGAAGAAGGTGTAGTCGGGCGTATAGGCGCCAAAGCCGATGTTGTAGGTCGCGGCCGTGTACGTCTGGCCTACGTTGACGGTGCCCGCCGTCGACGTGGTGGCAGTGACCTCGGCATCGGTGTCGTCCGCGATGCGCGAGTAGTTCGCCTCGAGGTAGATGACATAGATGCCCAGCACCGCTGCGGCGAGAACCACCAGAGAGAGAACGGCGGCAAGTACGTGCTTGACGGTCTTTGACATGGCGTGCTCCTCCGAGCGTCAACGGTGACGCTCTCATGGTAGGACGGCGCGAGGCCCTCGGAGTCGCTCGCTCGGTGAGAGACGGGAGAAGTGACCGCGCACGTGCTCTGTGGAGACGCGGAACATGCCGTGGCATTTCTCGCCCGTGCGATTAAACTTGTCATGTTGCCTTGAACCTACGAGAGAGGAAGCGTCATGGCAGAGGACGCCAAGCAGTATGCGCTCGACATGCACAAGCGGTGGAACGGCAAGATCGAGGTCGTGAGCCGTGCCAAGATCGAGACCCCCGAGGACTTGGCCGTTGCCTACACGCCGGGCGTCGCACAGCCCTGCCTCGAGATCCAGAAGGACCTCGACCTCTCTTACGTATACACGCGCCGAAACAACCTCGTGGCCGTCATCACCGACGGCTCGGCGGTGCTCGGCCTGGGCAACATCGGCCCCGAGGCCGGCATGCCCGTCATGGAGGGCAAGTGCGCCCTCTTCAAGACCTTCGCCGACGTGGACGCCTTCCCGCTGTGCATCCGCTCCAACGACGTGGACGAGATTGTCCGCACCGTACAGCTGCTCGCTGGTTCCTTTGGCGGCGTGAACCTCGAGGACATCTCCGCGCCGCGCTGCTTCGAGATAGAGCGGCGTCTCAAGGAGACCTGCGACATTCCCGTATTCCACGATGACCAGCACGGTACTGCCGTTGTCACCTGCGCCGCCCTCATCAACGCCTGCAAGCTCACCGGGCGCGAGATCTCGTCGCTCAAGGTGGTCTTCTCCGGCGCTGGTGCCGCGGGCATCTCCATTGCCAAGCTCATGAAGCGCATGGGCGTGCGCGACATCATTATCTGCGATCACACCGGTGCCATCTACGAGGGCCGCGAGGGTCTCAACCCCGTGAAGCGGGAAGTTGCCGTCTGGACCAACCGCGAGAACGTGGAGGGTCTCCTCGCCGATGCCATCAGGGGCGCCGATGTCTTCGTGGGCGTCTCCAAGCCAGGCGTGCTTACGCAGGACATGGTTCGCACCATGGCCAAGGACCCGATCGTCTTCGCCTGCGCCAACCCCGTGCCGGAGATCATGCCCGACGAGGCGCTTGCCGCCGGCGCCGCCGTCGCCGCGACGGGCCGCTCCGACTTCCCCAACCAGATCAACAACGTGCTCGCGTTTCCGGGCATCTTCCGCGGGGCCCTCGACGTGCGCGCCTCGGACATCAACGACGACATGATGGAGGCCGCCGCCTACGCCATCGCCAGCCTCGTGGATGACGAGCATCGCGCCGCGGACTACGTCATTCCCGGCGCCTTTGACAAGCGCGTCGCTCCGGCAGTGGCCGAGGCCGTCGCCAGGGCCGCCCGCGAAAGCGGCGTGGCGCGCATCTAAATGTCGCATGTGGAGCCAGGTGCTAGACGTTCTTCTTCGCGGTTGCACGGTTGACGATTACGATGCCCACCGAGATGAGGGCGAGAGCCGCCACGGCGCGCCACGGCTCGATGACCGATCCTTCAGAAAGCAGGATCGCGGAGAGAACCACGCCAAAGACCGGGTTCATGAACCCAAAGACCGAGATGCGCGACACAGGGTTCACGCGAAGCAGGAGCGACCAGATCGAGTACCCCCGCCGCCGAGATGAAGCCCATGTAGGCGAGAAGCGCCCAGGCCTGCACGCCCGTCGGTTCGAGGTGTCCGCCGCCGACCAGGCCCGTGGTCGTGAGTGCGACGCCGCCCACGAGAAACTGCCAGCCCGAGAGCATGACGGGGTCATGCGTCGCCGAGAAGCGCTGGATGAGGCAGGTTGACATGGCTGACGCGCAGGTGGAGATCAGGATGAATCCCTCGCCGTCGAAGCGCATGTTGGGGTTGACGCCGACGCTCGTAAGGTTGATGAGCACGACTCCCGCGAAGCCCAGCGCGCAGCCGGCCAGCTTGCGGCCGGTAAGTCGTTCGGAGCGAAAGACGAGCGCTGCGAAGAGGATGGCGATGAAGCTCGAGCTGCCTTCGATGATGGAGCTCGTGACGCCGGACGCCTTTGAGAGGCCCTGGTAGAAGAAGAGATACTGCAGAAAGGTCTGGAACGTGGCGAGGGCGAGGATGGCGGGCCAGTCGCGGCGGGCAGGGACGAGCGGGCGGCGTTGCGCCGCGCCTACGCCGACGACCACCATGGCGCCTGCGAGCATAAAGCGAACGCCGGCGAAGAGCATCTGGGAGGCCGTGTCGGTGGCGTCGACGGAGAAGAGCGCATAGCCGATCTTGATGCACGGAAAGGCCGAGCCCCAGAGGGCGCAGCATGCGAGACAGCCAAGGAGCACACCCGTCGTGGTGGTGAGAAACGGCCTCTTGCTGGTGGCGATGGTGCCTTCGGTCATGTGCGTCTCCTAACCTGGAAAAGGTGACAGGTATCTTTTCCAGGTTTCTGGTCATTGAGCGGCGGCCCCGAAAAACTCTGGGGCCGCCTTGGGTATTTACGTCCGTTGTTCCTCGGGGTCCAGTGGGCCGCCGGAAAACCTGGAAAAGATACCTGTCACCTTTTCCAGGTTAGGCGAAGTAGTCCACGCCACCCTCAAATAGCGGCTGGAACTTGTTGCCGGGGATGTTCTTGTACAGTCCCTTGCCCGCGCGCTCGGAATGGCCCATCTTGCCAAGGACACGACCGTCAGGGCTGGTGATCGCCTCGATCGCGAGATAGGATCCGTTGGGGTTGGAGCGATAGCTCATCGAGGGCATTCGGTCGGCATTAACGTACTGCGCCGCGATCTGGCCCCTGCTCATGAGCTCGTCGAGCTGTTCCTTGGATGCGACGAAGCGACCCTCGCCGTGGCTGATCGCAACGTTGTGGACATCGCCCACGTGGCATCTGGAGAGCCAGGGCGAGATGTTGGATGCCACGCGCGTGCGCACGATCCGGCTCTGGTGGCGGCCTATGGTGTTGTAGGTGAGCGTCGGGCAGGCATCGCTCATGTCGATGATGTCGCCATAGGGAACGAGGCCGAGCTTGACGAGCGCCTGGAAGCCATTGCAGATGCCCAGGATAAGGCCGTCGCGACTCTGAAGGAGGTCACGAACGGCTTCGGTAACCGCGGGGTTGCGGAAGAAGGCCGTGATGAACTTGGCGGAGCCATCAGGCTCGTCTCCGCCCGAGAAGCCGCCGGGAATCATGATGATCTGGCTCTCTCCGATGGCTCTGACCATAGCGTCAACGCTCTCGGAGACGGCTTGCGGAGTGAGGTTATTAATCACGAGCGAGCGCGGCTCGGCACCGGCGCGGCGGAAGGCTCGTTCGGTGTCGTACTCGCAGTTGGTGCCTGGAAATACGGGGATGATCACACGCGGCCTGGCGATCTTGCTGGCAACGGTGTGATGATGGACCTCGACGCCCGCCTGGTCGGGATAGAAGCTGATGGGATGAATCTCGGGGCTTTCGGCCTTGCCCTGATATGGGAAGACGTCCTCGAGTGCGTTCTCCCATTTGCGCTGGAGTTCGAGCAGCGTGACCTTCTCGCCGCAGGCCTCGAGCGCGTACTGCGCGATGGTGTTGCCGAGAATGGATATCGTGACGTTTTCCGGAATCTCTTCGATCGCGGCGTCGTCCGAGATCTCGAGCACGAAGGAGCCATACGCGGGGTAGAAAAGCGACTCGACCGTGAACGCGGGCTCCACGTGGATGCCCAGGAAGTTGCCCACGCACATCTTGAAGAGCGCCTCTGCCATGCAGCCATAGCCTGGCGTGGAGACGGCCAGGGCCGACCCGTCGCGAATGAGGCCTTCGACCAGGAAGTACACGGCGAGAAGGGAGTCTGGTTCGGGTGTGATGCCGTCATCCTTGTAGTTGGGAACGACCACGACCACGCGGTGGCCAGCCTTCTTGAACTCAGGCGACGTGACGTTGTCGACCTTGCCGAGACCCGTGGCAAACGAGACGAGCGTGGGCGGTACGTCGAGGTCTTCGAAGGAGCCGGACATCGAGTCCTTGCCACCGATGGAGCCGATGCCGAGGTCGACCTGGGCCATGAGCGCGCCGAGGAGGGCGGCCGTTGGCTTGCCCCAGCGGCTCGGATCGTCACGGAGCCGCTCGAAGTACTCCTGGAAGGTGAGGTAGAAGCGCTCGTGCTCGAACCCGGCGGCGACGAGGCGCGAGACGGACTCGACCACGGAGAGATACGCGCCGGTAAACTGGTTGGCGCTCATGAGGTAGGGGTTGAAGCCCCAGGCCATGCCGGAGCACGTGGTGGTCTCGCCGTCGACGGGCAGCTTGGCGGCCATGGCCATGGCGGGCGTGAGCTGTGTGCGGCCGCCAAAGGGCATGAGCACCGTGGCTGCGCCGATGGTGGAGTCAAAGCGCTCGGAGAGCCCCTTGTTGGAGGCGACGTTGAGGTCGGTGACGAGGGACTCCATCTTCTCGGCCAGCGTGTCGCCGGCCCAGTCGCGGGCGTACTCCTGCGGAAGCCTCACATGAACGTCGGCGTTCTTTGGGGCGCCGTTTGAGGCGAGAAACTCACGGCTAACGTCGACGATCTTCTCGCCATCCCACGTCATGCGCAACCGCGGCTCCTTGGTGACCTCGGCGACGACGGTCGCCTCGAGGTTTTCCTCGCGCGCGTAGCTCAGAAACTCGTCTACGTCCTCGGGGGAGAGGGCCACGGCCATGCGCTCCTGGCTCTCGGAGATTGCCAGCTCGGTCCCGTCGAGGCCCTCGTACTTCTTGGGGACCTTGTCGAGGTCGATGAAGAGGCCGTCGGCCAGCTCGCCGATGGCGACGCTCACGCCGCCGGCGCCAAAGTCGTTGCAGCGCTTGATGAGCCTGCAGGCGTCCTCGCGACGGAAGAGGCGCTGGAGCTTGCGCTCCACGGGCGCGTTGCCCTTCTGTACCTCGGCTCCGTCCTTCTCGAGCGACTCGACGTTATGGGCCTTGGATGAGCCGGTGGCGCCTCCGATGCCGTCGCGGCCGGTGCGCCCGCCGAGAAGTACGATCTTGTCGCCCGGCGCAGGGCACTCGCGACGCACGTGGCTGGCAGGTGTGGCACCCACCACGGCGCCGATCTCCATGCGCTTTGCCACATAGCCGGGGTGGTAGATCTCGGAGACCTGGCCGGTGGCAAGACCGATCTGGTTGCCGTAGGAGGAGTAGCCCGCGGCGGCCGTGCGCACGAGCTTGCGCTGCGGGAGCTTGCCGGGCAGCGTTTCGGAGACGGGGGCCGTGGGATCGGCTGCGCCTGTCACGCGCATGGCCTGGTATACGTAGGAGCGACCGGAGAGCGGGTCGCGGATGGCGCCGCCGATACAGGTGGCTGCGCCGCCGAAGGGCTCGATCTCGGTGGGGTGGTTGTGGGTCTCGTTCTTGAAGAGGAAGAGCCAGTCCTCGTCGGTGCCGTTCACGTCGACCTTCACCTTGACGGTGCAGGCGTTGATCTCCTCCGACTCATCGAGGTCCTTGAGGATGCCCTCTGCCTTGAGCCACTTGGCGCCGATGGTCCCCATGTCCATGAGGGTGACCGGGCGATCATCACGACCGAGCTCGTGGCGCATCCGGAGGTACTTCTCAAAGGCCGCGGCAACGACGGTGTCGTCTATCTGCAGGTGCTCGAGGTTGGTGCCGAAGGTGGTGTGGCGGCAGTGGTCCGACCAGTAGGTGTCGATCATTCTGATCTCGGTGATCGTGGGCACCCTACCCTCGGAGGCAAAGTAGCTCTGGCAGAACCTGATGTCGGCGAGGTCCATGGCAAGGCCGCGCTCGTCAATGAAGGCCTGGAGCTGGGTATCGTCGAGGCCGAGGAAGTCGGCGAGGACCTCGACCATGCCGGGCTTGGGATAGCTCGTCTTGAGGGTCTCCCGGGGTTCGAGCGAGGCCTCCCGTGCCTCGACCGGGTTTATCACGTAGCGCTTGACGGCCTCGACGTCTCCGTCGGAGAGCTCGCCCTCGAGCACGTACACCTTGGCGGAGCGAACCATGGGGCGCTCGCCCTGGCTGATGAGCTGGACGCACTCGCTCGCGGAATCCGCACGCTGGTCAAACTGTCCTGGCAGCGACTCGACCGCAAAGACCGCGGAGCCTTCGACGACCTTGGGCATGTCGCGCGTGGCGTTGTCGGTCTGGGGCTCGGAGAAGACCGTGGGCACGCAGGTCCCGAAGAGGCCCTCGGTAATGCCTTCGACGTCGTAGCGGTTGATGAGACGTAGGTTGTCGAGACCTCCGATGCCGAGCATGTGCCTCAGCTCGTGCGAGAGGGCCCTTGCCTCTCCGTCAAGCCTTCCTTCTTCTCCACGTAGACGCGAGAAACCATTGCTTCCTGCCCTTCGATTGCGAGTGAGCACATATACCCCAACATGATACGGCCGTGGGGACCGTACGGGATGGGAGCTTTGCCGTGGAAACGGACGTGCAATGGGAGGATGCAAGGTGATGGGGGGACGCCTTGCTAGTCAATTCTCGTGACGATGGTCCCAGCGAGAAGATCCGTGGCCACGGAGGGGTCGAAGTGGCCGGTGGATGCGCTCAGGCAGTTGGCGCTCGCGCAGCTCATGGCATATGCAAGCTGGTCGGCGGGAGCGAGCCCACGGGCGATCGCCACAGCAAAGGCCCCGACCATCGTATCGCCGGACCCGACGGGGTTCACGACCTCGATCTTGGGCGCGCGACCCCTGAAGAGACCCGCCGAGCACGCCATGACGGCACCGTCGCCCCCGAGCGAGACGACGACCTGCTCGATCCCACGGTCATGAAGCTCGCGTGCGGCGACACAGACCTCATCGATGTTCGATACGCTCCGCCCGAGAATCTGTCCGATCTCGTCGGTGTTGGGCTTGACCATGGTCGGAAGCGCCCGAATGCCCTGCTCGAGAAGAGAGCCCGACGTGTCGAGAATGCAGGGCTTTCCCGCAGCACGCACGCGGCCCACGAGGTCTGCGTAGACAGTGCTGTCCATGCCCTTTGGGACGCTGCCGTTGAAGGTGACGACGTCGGCCTGTGCGGCGAGCTCGCCGATTCTCTCGATGAGGGCGTTGACCTCATCTTTATATACCTCGCGACCAGGCTCGAGAAACTCCGTGGAGCGTCCGGACGGCTCGAGGACGTTTATGCAGCAACGGGTCTCGGCCTTGGTCCGCACGAATCGCTCGGCGATGTCATCGCGTGCGAGGAGGTCACAGAGGAGCTGCCCCGTGTGCCCCCCCACAAAGCCCGTCGCGACGACGTCCTCACCGCAGGTGGCGATTGCGCGCGCAGCGTTCAGGCCCTTTCCGCCCCGCGTTGTCTATGCAGGTGGCCACGCGCTGCACGGCTCCGTCAACGAGCGGAGAGTCGAGTCGATAGGCCTTGTCGATGGACGTGTTGAGCGTGACGGTGCAGATCATCTGACCTCCCGATTTGTTCGAGTGGGGCGCGGTGGTCAGGGGAGTAAAAGACCACCGCGCCCGAGAAGGGGGAGGAGGGCGGATGAAAGCCCTCCTAGATAACTGGTTATAACCAGTATAACGCCTTATTTGAACCCCGCTCCAGATGGTCCGGTCGTGAACGGCCGCCGGATGCCCGCAGACGGGGATGTGGCGGCCATAGGGTCAGCCTTTTTTAAGAGACTAGCAAAAGTGCAGGTAATGACTGTTATATTAGTATAGTGGTCAAGGTGATTGATATGGAATCGTTCACTTATGAATGCTTGCGAGTCTTGTTTTCCATCTTTGTATCAAAGCATAAGAATGGAATTAGAAACGGTCATTAAGAAGATACCAGTTAACGTTTCTGCAGCTTAAATATGTTGTATTGGTAGAAGCTTCGTTTCTAGAAAGCACGAGAAATTTCCTTCTTGTTGCAGAGGATGACCAATTAGTTTCAAGTCAAATAACCGCAGTTAAAACCCAATAAAATCCGCTTGTGTCAAATAAACTACCACTCACGTGGTGAAGATGTGGTGACTCTATCCACATAATCTTCACTCGCATACAATGCTCTTACGGTATCTGGTAGTAACCAGTTGGACCCCAACAACCAGTAAGGGCACCGAAGAGGTGGGGGAGAGGAGATGCACATGGTCGACTTTGTCATTACGGGGCATGCAACCTTTGCTCCTGGCATGGCTGGAGCACTCGAGATGATTGCCGGTCCGCAGGAGCAGTTCACGGTCGTTCCCTTCCTTGAGGAGGGCGCGGCAAGCTATGGCGACACCATCGCGAGCGTCATCGCGACGGCCGCCAAAAACCCCGAGGGCGCGGTTGTCTTTTGCGATCTCATGGGCGGAACGCCCTTCAACCAGTCCATGATTGCGGCGGCGACGCTCGGCAACGTTGATGTCGTCGCAGGCTGCAATCTTCCGATGCTGCTCGAGTCCTGCTCGGAGCGAGCCTTCGGCGTCTCTCGGTCCGAGGTTATCGACGCGGCCCTCGCGGCAGGCACCATGGGCGTCGCCCACAAGGTGCTCGAGCTCGAACCCGAGCCCGCGGCAGATGACTCCGCTGGCAACGGAGGCGGCATCTGATGGAAAACCTCGGACAATACGTGCTCGGAGCCTCGATAGCACTTCTCATCCTGCTCACGATCATCGTGCTTATCTACTTCGTCATCAGCACTCGTAACGTCAAGCGTCAGAAGAAGTACTACGAGGAGATTCACACCACGATGGCCTGCGGTCAGCGGGTTGTGCTCGCGAGCGGCATCTACGGCAAGCTCGTGCGCGTGGGCGAGGACACCTGCGACGTTGAGGTCAAGTCCGGCGCCGTCCTCGAGGTCTCGCGCGCATCCGTCCAGCAGATCGTGGGCAAGACGAAGGAACTCGACCTCTAGAGACGAGACGAGGCAATGGGCGGCGGGCGTCCCCCCCCGACGTCCAACGGCCCATTGCAAGACAGGTGTACTTGCTCCCACGCGTGGGAGCGCAAGGTGCCATGGCAGGCGGCCGGCACCCTTACTAGAAAGGCAGACACATGAGCGAGCCAAACATCCTACTTACCCGTATTGACAACAGGCTCATCCACGGCCAGGTTGCCACCCAGTGGAACGGCACCATCGGTGCCAACCTCATCCTGGTGGCCAATGACGCGGTTGCTGGCAACAAGATGCGCCAGAACCTCATGGACATGGCGGCGCCCTCTGGCGTGGCCACCCGCTACTTCTCTCTGCAGAAGACCATCGACGTCATCCACAAGGCGGCTCCCCGTCAGAAGATCTTCATCATCTGCGAGAACCCCGAAGACGTCCTCACGCTGATCAAGGGCGGGGTCCCAATCAAGAAGGTGAACATCGGCAACATGCACATGGCGGAAGGAAAGCGTCAGGTCGCCACTTGCGTTGCCGTGAATGATGCCGATGTCCAGGCGTTCAGGGAGATACAGGAAGGAGGGGCCGAGCTCGAAATTCGTAGGGTGCCCACCACGCCCGTGGAGGACACCGATAAGCTGTTCGCCTAGGTGCGATCAGCATAGAAGTCCCTCCTGGTGAGGGACAAGGAAGCTCCTCATTGATGGAGCGAGACAAATCTGAAAGGAGGAATGGGATATGGAATACAGCGCGATTCAGGTGCTTCTGGTCTTCATCGTCGGCTTCATCTGCGGTATCGACCAGTTCAGCTTCCTCGAGTCCTTGTACCAGCCCATCGTGACCGGTGCCGTTATCGGTCTTATCCTCGGAGACGTGCAAACCGGCCTTATCATCGGCGGTACGTACCAGCTCATGACCATCGGTAACATGCCTGTCGGAGGTGCGCAACCACCCAATGCCGTCATCGGCGGCATCATGGCCACCGTTCTCGGCATCAGCATGCATGTCGATGCCAACACAGCCGTTGGCCTCGCAATCCCGTTCTCACTGCTCGGACAGTACGGCGTTACCCTTATCTTCACGATTATGTCCCCCGTTATGGCAAAGGCTGATGCGTGCGCCCACAATGCCGACGTCAAGGGCATCGAGCGCATCAACATCCTTGCAATGGTCGCCCTCGGCCTCATCTTCGGCCTCATCTGCGCGCTGTTCTTCGTCGGCGGCGCCACCTTCGGCCAGACCCTGGCCAGCGCAATCCCGACTTGGCTCATGACCGGTCTCTCTGCGGCTGGTGGCATGATGCGCTTCGTCGGCTTCGCCATCCTGCTCAAGGTCATGGTTTCCGGCGAGCTCTGGGGCTTCTACTTCATGGGCTTCGCGGCCGCCAACATCGTTATCGCAAACGCGACCCTCTCCAGCCCGGCGCTGATCATCCTTGCCCTATCGGCTTCGGCATCGCGTTCTGGGACTATCAGATTCAGACCAAGTTCAAGACGGCCTGCGCCTGCGCTTGCCGCTAATGGAGGTGACGAAGAGGATGGCATCTAACGAGAAGTACGTCATTCCTGACACCTACCAGAACACCACCCCCCGCACCCGCTCTTGACCAGAAGACCCTCAACAAGATGGTCTGGCGCTCTCTGTTCCTCCAGGGCTCGTTCAACTACGAGCGCATGCAGTCCTGCGGTTGGCTGTACGGCATCCTTCCCGGCCTGGAGAAGATTCACGCCGACAACAAGGACGACCTTGCGGCTTCCATGAGCCACAACATGGAGTTCTTCAACACACATCCCTTCCTGGTCACGTTCGTGATGGGCTATCGTGCTTGTCGCTCGAGCAGAACAAGGTCGACATCCCACCATCCGTGCCGTCCGCGTGGCCGCAATGGGTCCGCTCGGTGGCATCGGTGACGCACTGTTCTGGTTCACCCTCGTGCCGATCACGGCTGGCATCACATCCAACATGGCCATTGCCGGCAACCTTGCGGCACCGTTCATCTTCCTGATCGTGTTCAACGTCTTCCAGTTCGTCATCCGCTTCTGGCTCATGAACATGTCCTACAAGATGGGTGTGGGTGCCATCGACATGCTGACGGCAAACGCGAAGGAGTTCACGCGTGCCGCCTCCATCCTTGGTGTCTTCGTCATCGGCTGCCTGACCGTGTGCTATGGCGGCACCAAGCTTGGCCTGAAGATTCCTAACGGCACCACCAACACGGCCAAGGCCATCACCTCGATCGTGAGCAATGACGACGTGTCCAACTTCGACAACGCCACTGCTGTCGACCTTGGCAACGGCTACAGCGAGGTTACTGTCAACACCAACGTCGAGAGTCCTGTCTACGTTGACATCCAGTCGATCCTCGACGGTATCTGCCCGAAGCTCATTCCCCTGGGTCTCACGTTGATGCTCTACGCTCTCATGACCAAGAGAAGGTGGACGCCCATCAAGGGAATCTGCTTGCTCCTTGTAATCGGTCTCGTCGGCGGCTTCATCGGGATCTGGTAGAGAAACCATCAGTACCCTTCGTTTCCTGTTCCCTGAACGCGTAGTACAGTCGCCTCCGCCTGGGCGATGACACGGCGGGGGACGCCGGATAAGACCTCCGGCGTCCCCCAATGTGGATAAGTGGAGTTGGCGTCTTTTTCGGCACAGGCCATATCGGCGTGAACGAAAATCAATGAACTGTCCTACGCGCTATAGCACATTGACGCCAGGCCCGAAAGGCATCGGATATGACCAGCTCGACAGGAAAACAGCCTCTCTACGACCAGATGGTCGAGATGCTGCGGAACAAGATTTACAACGAGCTGCAGACAGGTGACGCGCTTCCCTCCGAGCGCGAGCTCACTCAGCGCTACGGAGTCTCTCGCACGACGGTTCGTCTCGCCCTGAACGAGCTCGAACGCATGGGCCTCATCGTTCGAAAGCACGGCAAGGGCACGTTCGTGGCCGAGAACAAGAACGAGATCACGGATCCTGACAGGGCACCTACAGCTTCACCGATCAGATGAAGGAGCTTGGGCGCGACCCTCTGACCACCATCCTCGAGTTCAGGGGTGGTGGAGGCGACGAAGAACATAGCAGCTCACCTCGGGCTGCACATCGGTGACGGAGCCATCAGCATGAAAAGGCTCCGCTCGGCAGACGGGATTCCGATGATGGTGGAGTACACCTGGGTGCCGTCATCAGGCCATGCCAGGTCTCATGCGCGCCGACCTTGAGAAGAAAGTCCCTCTATGGCCTCATGGAGGAGGACTACCAGATCAAGATTCATGTCTGCCAACGAGGAGTTCTGCGCAAGCGTGGCAGATCGAACGGACGCAGGAGCTGCTTGGCATCAAGGAGGGCTGCGCCCGTTCTCAACCTCGAGCGCACCACATATATGGACAGGAACGTTATCGTTGAATACACGCTCAGCATCGCTCGTGCCGACCAGTTTAGGTATAAGGTCTCTCACGTGCGGGGTTGAGCTCGAAAGGAGCTAGCCAGCATGTTCGAGAAGGACGAGGCCGCTCTGGCGGCAATGGGCGCGCACATCACCACGCGCGAAATCAAGCAGCAGCCCGACCTCTGGGAGTCGACGCTCGAGATCTACCAGGAGAAATCTTCCTGCCATCGAGTCATTTCTTGCCAGGGCAGAGAAAATGGCTGGCGAGAAGCCCGTGCACGTCGTGCTCGCCGGCGCGGGAAACCTCCGCATACGTAAGCGACACCCTTACGCCCTACCTGCGTCGCGTTGCAAATGCGGACGCCTACGTCTTCGAGCCCCGTGCGACGACCGACATCGTCTCCGCGCCGCTCGACTTCCTGCGTCCGGGTGATCCGACTGTTTTCGTCTCGTTCGCGGCGCAGCGGCAACAGTCCCGAGAGCCTCGCTGCCGTCGAACGTGTCGACCAGGTGCTCGACGATGTTCTCTTCCTCAACATCACCTGCGCCCCAGAGGGCGCGCTGGCACGCCGGTTTGCCGGGAACGAGCGTTCTCTTACGCTGCTCATCCCTGGAGCCAACGACCTTGGGTTTGCAATGACCGGCAGCTACTCCTGCATGGAGCTGCTCTGCAACCTCATCTTCGACCCGACGTCTATCGAGCAGAAGTCCGTCTGGATCGCCCAGCGGCGGCCATGGGTCGCGAGGTCATCGCTCGCGAGGAACAGATCGCCTCGTGGCTCGACGGTGACTTCGACCGTATCACCTACCTTGGCTCGGGTTCGCTCGCTGGCATGACGCGCGAGTGCCAGCTCAAGATCCTTGAGCTCACGGCTGGCAAGGTTGCCACCTGCTTTGACTCGTCCATGGGATATCGTCATGGACCCAAGTCCTTCGTCGACGATCGCACGATCGTCTTCGGCCTCGTGGTAACGATCCCTACACGCGCGATACGATCTCGATATCCTGAACGAGGTCGCTGGCGATGGCAATCGCCGCCCACACCATCGCCATCAGCAGCCTGGCAAAGAGACGTATGGCGGGCGAGTCCTTCACTTTCGATGCCGCGATGCCTCTTCCCGAGGGCTACCTCGCCCTGCCGTACGTGATGGTCGCCCAGACCGTTGCGCTTCTCACTTCGGTGAAGATTGGCAACACACCCGATACGCCCTCTCCCACAGGGACGGTCAATCGTGTGGTCAAGGGTGTTACCATTCATCCGTTCATGGTCCTAAAGCACTGACAGGAGGAGGTTTCTCATGGAGTCCCTTGCGTTCTATTCTGAGCGGTTCGTGCTGCCAGGAGGGGTCTTTGGCCCTGGTTACCTGCCCGTCGTTGATGGAAAGTTCGGTACCTTCACGACGGAGAGG
>Ga0268356_10838_pt1 | contig 30911 bp, 27 predicted proteins | sample BioMet10_FD_194415 | JGI IMG/M metagenome (GOLD analysis project Ga0268356, IMG submission 194415) | Sewage microbial communities from Oakland, California, United States - Biofuel 10 (PacBio Assembly) | ecosystem: Engineered > Wastewater > Sewage > Unclassified | place: USA: California | collected...
GGGACCCATAAGACCGGCCTTGAGGCTAGTGACAAGCTCGGTCGTAGACTCCTGGTCATCCGTGGACTGCGATGCGGCACCCTCTTCGAGAGCAATGGTGATTCCATTGACGATGGAGCCCCAGTTGGCCTGAGTGTTGTACATGGTCAAGTGACGTTGGAGTGCCTTCGAGAAGTCATCCTTATCGGGATAGAGCTTCTTCAGGATGTCAATCATGGAGTTGCAGTAGGCCAGAGCTTGGAGGCGCTCGAAATTGAGGGCGGTTTCCGAGAAGGCATGCCACCAGAGGAAGGACTTCATGACGTCCTGCTTGGTGATGACCTGAGTTTTAGTCTCGTCATTCTTTTCAGTGATCTCGCTCATAGTTATGCCTCCTCAGAAGACTTCGTCTTGTCGAATAGCGACAGGAAGTACATGATCATGAACACGGAGCAGGCGCCAAAGATGGCGATGCCGATGGTGCTGAGTCCCGTATAGGCAACGACGAAGAACCCAATCACAAACAGAGGAAGGTACTGCTTCTTGCCAATAACGATCATTGTGATGGCAAAGCCGAGGGCGGGGAGAATGCTGCCAGCCGTGGCCAAACCACTCGTTGCCCAAGTCGGCAGGGCGCTGACGAAGGCCTGAATCGCATCGGGACCAAAGAGGCAGCCAACAAAAACGGGGATGAAGCGCATTGGGAACGCAAGGAGAATCGGATAGACCGTTGCGCACATACGGATGCCGTGAGCGTTTCCTTCAGCGGCATAGGTATCCGCCATGTGCACGAAGAAGGAGTTGAGCGTCTTTCGAACATTTTCGAGAACAACGCCGAGAAGACCAATGGGAATCGCGAGAGAGATGGCGATTGTAGGCTCGATACCAGCCGTGATGGCAATCGGGATTGCTATACACGATGCTAGACCCTCGTCGGCGGGAGGGTTACCCCCCGGCGCAATCGATCCGATGTAGACCATTTGAAGCGTGGCACCAACCTGAAGTGCCGTTGGCATATCGCCGAACAGGAGCCCGACGATGGGCGCGATGCATAGCGGCATTCTCATGATTGAGAAGCCATACCAGACCTTCGCTTGGGAGACCCAATAGAGCAGTGCGAGAAGCGCTGCCTGAAGTATCGTCATAGTGACCCTTCTTTCTAACCTAGCTTCTTTACGACCTTGTCAAGTTCTTCTGGTACCTCGCCGGGGATGGTCTGGAAATAGACACGGATTCCCTTATCCTCAATAGTTCCAAGCTTTTCTGCATCTGCCTTGTCAAGAGAGATCTGGTTGTGGACGATCTTCCGCCCCGGCTTGTTTTCAAGCCCCCCAACTTGGAGCTCATTGACTCGAATGCCCTCGCTGATTGAAGCGACTGCGGCGTCGATGGTCTTGAAAAGAAGAAGGACAGGTTCGTTTCCGTAGAAGCTGTCAGCTTCCCACTTCACCTTCGACGAAGAGACCGAAATAATATCAACGACAATTCCGGTAGGTGCCGCCATCTTATAGACCATGCCGAGGAAGTCATCCCCAGCGAGCTTATCGTCAATGATGACTATTTTCGTGGCCTCGCACTGCTTGAGCCACTTGGTGATTACCTGCCCGTGAATGAGACGATAATCGATTCTTGCGTGAACGATGTTGGCAGCCATTTTTCACCTCCCCCCAAGCTCTTCGTCGAATGTGAAGGAGCGGCAAGCCGCAGCGCCAGCACTCTGTGCAATCCTTTGAAGAGAGACAAGGTCGGGAGCGTCTGCAGAGCCACGCATGACGAGTACCTCAAGAAGCATTCCGAGATTAAGACCACTCACACATCTGACGTCATGCGTCTTCGATAGCATCATCGCTACGTTTGACGGGGTGCCACCGAACACGTCGACGAGTATCAGCGTGGGCATCACGCCTTCCTCGATTACCCTGGTTGCCTCTGCGGCGAGACTCTCCGTGGACATCCCCGGCAGAAGCGAGACAGCCTCGACGTCATCCTCATGACCAACGATCATCTCGGCACTTCCGACAAGCCCCCTACCTGCATCTCCGTGAGTAAGGAGAAGTATGTTGACGCGATTGCTCATGGCGGCTCCTTTGGTGTGCGATACGTTTCTTGGCGAAGAATATTAGGGGTCGTCGTCACGAATTGATATGTTCACAGACTCCAAAGTCGCATCGAATGATTGGTTCATCGGAATACGATGAGATGGTGGCGGTTGGACGACAAACCATTAGAGTGTGACTAAAGGTTGCCAGTACTCCTCGACCAACGAACCGAGAATACGATGATTAGTCCCGAGATCGCAAAGGAATTTATAAGCGCCCTGGGACAGTTCTCCTCGTATCGTATTACGATTTTTGATGATCTTGGAAATCTAGTCTGCAGTACTCATCCACAGGGCCTAGGTGCGGCGAGCAAGCGCGCCGCCACGGTTGCGGAGACCGGAAGCATGCTCGAGCTAGACGACGGCAGTCTGACTTACGTGGTCCTTCCCATCGAAGCGGACCATATTTCCTGCGGCTGCATCGAGCTGACAGGCAGGGGACCAGACATCCATGCAGTTGCTGCCGCTCTAAAGATGAGCCTCGAGATTCGTCTAAAGATTGATGCAATCGAAGCTGTCCAACAACACGCCATCGACAAGAACGAGCGGGTGATCAGGGAGATCATTTTTGGCGGAGTCGGTCATCCGAGCGTATCGGAATCACTTGAAAGGGCTGGGTTCTCATGCGAGATTCCACGCCAGGTTCTTTTGCTCGAGCCTTGCGCCCCAGATTTTATCGAGCACTTCTCGAGCATCAACATCACCTTCGACTCTCCTCACGACCTCGCCGCGGTTATTGATGGCGGGGTGGTCGTTCTCAAAGACGTCTCCCACGGCCAAAGGGATATGCGCCCATATCTCGAGGAATACTCGAAGCATATCGAAGAGGACACGCCCTTCTCGGGGCTGATCATCGTTGGCTCCTTGTCGACGTCAAACGAGCAGCTTCGCAAGACGTACAGGATGCTCATCTGGCTCAGGGACAATGCTGACAGGCTCAGCCGCAACGCTCAGGTGCTGTTTCTGTCGGACTATCTCAGTGACTATTTCATGTCTATGGTCCCCCGCGAGGCATACGCGGACGTGTTCGAGGGGATTGAATCGATTTCCAAAATCGATAAGGTGGAGTTCGTCGCCATCTCCGATGCGCTTATTAGAAATAATTTCAATCTTGTCAAGGCAAGCCAGGAACTGTTCATGCATAAGAACACAGTGGTTTACAAGCTAAACAAATATAAGAAGCTGCTCTCTATAGATCCGATGGCATCGAGCACGGACCGAAGCTTCATGAGATACCTGAGCTTCTATCTGAGATTTGACGTTTTGAAGAAAGGGGGCACGGATGAGCGAGATTAAGCTGACCCGTGTCGACGATCGCCTCATCCACGCCCAGATTCTTCTCCTGTGGGTTAAGACGACAAACATCAATACCATCGTGCTGGTCGACGACGAGGTCGCGAACAACCCTTTCCTCGCCGAGATATATCGCCTTGCGATGCCCACTCATATAAGGCTACACGTCAAAACCGTTGAAGAGGCCATTACATACGACTATTCGAGCGAGCCCGAGCTATGGCATGATCGTCGCACTCTTGTGCTGATGAAGACGCTTGACACCGCGTATAGATTGCTTGATGCAGGCTTCCCGATAGAGAGCCTCCAGATTGGTGGTTCGGTTGTCGAGCAGGAGACGGACAGGAAAAAAACTACTCGACATCCTACTGAGCCAATATCCTCGGCAGCTTTCCTACCTGATAAGTGCGAACGTGACGATATACTGCCAAAAAAGCCCACAGACTCAGAAGGTGTACGTAAACAAGGCGCACGCCAGCTAGAGACTGGCCGTGGGGTTTACGCAGACTCAGAGCTGCCGCCACACCAGAGCCCCACGCCTATTCGGCTATGGGCAAAATCCTTTCGACAAATTCCTCGTAGCTCCTCACGCGCGCAAGGTCCCGGCGGACGCGGTCGTCATCGGCGATCTCGGTCACGAGACCGAAGAGCGCCTCGATGCTCTCTATCTCCCCCGGCCTTGCCAGGAGGAGGAAGACGATGCGCACGTGGTCGTTGACGGATCGGGGGACCCGGACAAAAAGTTGGACCGGAATTGGTCCAGATTGGAGTCCGGATGGCTCATTACACAGAAGAGCAGAAGAGAGCAGCTCCGGGGATGCTGGTCGAATGCGGAACAGTTACCGAAGCTGCACGTAGGCTCGGCCATCCCTCCCGAAGCGAGTTCCACCGTTGGACGAAAGACGACAATGCCGCTGGGAGACGTGTCGAGGGCAAGGTATTCTCACACTACCCCGCGGGCACAGAAGAGGAGGCCGTGCGCCTTGTCGAAAGCGGACTCAGCAATTCAGGAGCCGCGTCCCGTCTAGGCGCCTCCCAGCCCAACCGTGGTCTATCAGTGGGTGAAAGGCGCAGGGAGGGGGAAGCGACCGATGCCGAAGGAGCCGACGTCCGTGATCGGAGCCGGATCAGCCAGCGACGGCTTCGAGGGCGACGAGGAAGAGAGGGTCCATCAGCTCGAGAGCGACGCCTTGCGAGGGGTGGCCGGTCTTTTAAAGGCAGGGGGCCTCGAGAGGTTGGCGAGCAGGGGAAAGGCCCTGGCCATCGACGAATCGAGACTGAAGGCAAAGCGTCCCTTGAAAGAGCTCACCTATTTCCTGAGAATATCGAGGAGCTCCTGTGAGCATAGACGAGACGGACGCACGCTCCCCGACGAGATTGACAGCAAGACGATAAGAGAGCGGATGAGGTGGTGAAGATGCTGGAGAAAGAGGTGCTGTTCTTCTCCAGCATCCACGAACAGGGAGATTGTTACGCCGGTCGATTCCTAAGTTCCTCCGTCGTCTCAAGTAGGTGAGCAACGCCTGCGGGCTCTCCTGTGTTCGCAATCGCCACCGGATGAGAGTTGCTTTTTATCCCTCGCTCCATCACCTGACACGATCAGCGCGGCTGCGATGTTTGCTTCTGGTCTACCTCCATCAGAAACCAATTCACCTTTTAATAAAAGGACCAGATACTATATCTGAACTGCATGTCGTTTATGGTCGCGAGGACAGGATTTGATCCTGTGGCCTTCGCGCTACGAGACGGCCGCAGCCCCTTGGGCTGACGCATTGACGGAGAGCGACCGTATACGTGCCGTTTCCTTGGGCGTCTTCGCGCAGAACAATCGCCTTGTCTCTGACTCGTACAGGGGCGGTGCGCAAACCTCGCAGGATGACGATAATCGCTCCCCTACCCGTGCGGGTCGTATGACGAGCTAGTTTTCCTCTGGGCCGTAAAACTCCAGTGCGGTGAGGCTGAAGACGTCGCTGACCCTCCTCGAGAAGAGTGCGGCGTACACGAGGTCCAGCATGTATCGCACAGAGATAGGATACGAGAGCAACGACAGCCGATCGGCCGAGCTCGTGCAGAAGAGGCGCAGAGAGAGGTCCGCCGCGCGGGCGACGGGCGAGGCGTCACCCGGCGTGAACGCCGCACACCAGATCCCGTTCTCCCTGAACAACGATTCGGCCCTGATCGTGGCAGCGTTTGCGCCCGTGTGCGAGATGACGACGCCCACGGTCGCCGCCGGGTCGCCCCTATGCTTGATTGCCTGCACGTTGACCGCATCGCAGCTCTGGGCGTTCAGGCCAACAGCCTGAAGCTTGAAGCACGACTCCTGCGCGATGTACGCGTTGAGACCGCACGCGCAGAACTGAACGGACGACGAGGCGTCGAGACGGTCGATGAACTCGTCGAGCCTACCGGGGCTGAGCAGGCGATCCGTCTCATAGACCACCCGGTTGTAAAAGCGCGGCATGAGCTCGGCAAGGTCGACCGCCGCCACCTCGCCGTTGATGAGAGGCTCGGAGAGGCGGGCAAACTGGTTGCCGGCGCTCGCCTTCCACTCGGCTACGAAGCGCATCTTGAACTCGCCGTACCCCTTGAGGCCGATTCGCTGACAGAGCCGAGAGACGGTCGATGCACTCGTGAAGCTTGCCTTCGCGAGGTCCTCGGCCGTATGGCTCTCGATGAACTCCGGGTTCTTGAGAACGAAGACGATAATCGAGCGCTCCTGCACGGTGGGGTTCTCGATGTGCGCAAGGTCCTCTGCGATCATGGTGGCTCCCGTTCCTCTGTCCTGCATCCCCCCGAATCATGAACCATGTTCGCTCCTTATGCGTTCTCTTTCCGCAGCCATCTCAGAACCGTTGATGAGACGTCGCAGGCGAACGGCCTCATGTGGCCGGCGAACGGATTCACACGAAAGGTCCTTTCATACTTGCTCCAACAGCAGGCGCGTAGAGCGGGCAGAATATCCAAAGAAACCCCTTACATGTCAATCACAGTCGACGGGGCGCAGAATGGCGCCATCCGGATTCCTAGCGCTGCGCAAAATCGACTACGAGAGGAGAATTCATGAGACACGGGTTCCCCGAGGGATTTCTTTGGGGTGGTGCCACAGCCGCCTCGCAAGTTGAAGGTGGATGGAACGAAGGCGGCAAGGGCCTGGACACCCAGGAATGCCGCATCACCTACCCGGGCCTTACCCGCGAAGAAAAGAACAGCTGGAAGTACAAGCAGGTCACGAGCGAGGGTTTTGAGCGCGCAACCGCGGGTGATGCAAAAGGATGCTATCCGTTTCGTACTGGCAGCGACCAGTACCACCGATGGGAGGAAGACCTTGACCTCTTTTCCGAGCTGGGCATGAAGGTCTACCGCCTGTCGGTGAGCTGGGCGAGGATTTACCCCAACGGAGACGACCCTGAGCCCAACCAAGAGGGCATCGCCTACTACCGTCGCCTGCTGGAGGGCTGCCGCAAGCGGGGCATCAAGGTCTTCCTGACCATGCTGCATTACGCTGTACCCGTCAACCTCGTCGATGCATACGGAGGCTGGAAGAATCGAGAGCTCATCGACCTATACCTGCGCTACGCTCGTACGCTCTACGAAAGTCTGGGTGACCTCGTCAGCTTCTGGCTACCGTTCAACGAGATAAACGCAGGACGGTTCAACCCGTATAACGGCGTGGCGCTCATCCGAGACCGCGAGGAGAACTACGACCAGTCCGTGTTTCAGGCGCTGCACAACCAGTTCCTCGCGAGCGCACTCGCTATTAAGCTTGGCCACGAGATGATGCCAGATTCTCAGTTCGGCTGCATGATAGCGCGCTTCTGCCACTATGCGGCAACCCCGAAACCAGAGGATCAGGTTCAGTGCCTTCACGACGAGCAGTACACGAACTGGTTCTACACGGATGTCATGGTTCGTGGGATTTATCCCGAGTACATGGAACGGTTTTTCGATGATAGAGGCGTGACAATCGATAAGCACCCGGAAGATGCGCGCATCCTCGCCGAGGGAACGGCCGACTTCGTCTCGTTCAGCTACTACTTCAGTCAGCTCTCTACCACGGATGACTCGTGGGAGAGGACGGACGGCAACCTCGTCGTGGGGAGCAAAAATCCCTACCTCAGGACGAGCGCCTGGGGCTGGCAAGAGGACCCCGACGGCCTCCGAATTACGCTTAACCAGCTGTGGGATCGCTATCGAAAGCCGTTGTTCGTTGCCGAGAACGGCCTCGGAGCGATTGACGCGATCGAGGACGGTCGCATCCACGATCCATATCGCATCGAGTACCTGCACGACCACCTGCTCGCTCTGCGCGATGCGGTCGAAGAAGGCGTTGACATGCTCGGTTACACCATATGGGGCATCATCGACCTCGTCTCCTGCGGTTCCATCGAGATGACCAAGCGCTATGGAGTCATATACGTTGATGCGGACGACGAGGGCAACGGCACGTACGAACGTATGAAAAAGGACAGTTTCTACTGGTACAGACACTGCATCGAAACCAATGGTTCAGCACTGTAAGACAAGGAGAAATTGAAATGGCGAAGACGGACTACGACGAACTCGCCCGGTCGATCGTCGGACAAATAGGTGGCGCGGAGAACATTCGAAGCGTCGAGAACTGCATCACGCGCCTACGCTTTGTCCTCAATGACCAGTCCATTGCGGACGAGGAGGCCATCAAGGCGATTCCAGGCGTCAAGGGCGTCATGGTACGCGGCAACGAATACCAGGTCATCATAGGCACGGCAGTACCAACGGTGATGGAGGCCATGCAGAAAATTCCGGGTGTCCCCGGAGAGAAGGCCCCCGGCGACGCCACGGGAGGCAAGGCGAGCTGGTTTGATCGCCTCATGGGCGTACTGAGTGGCTGCATAGTGCCTTTCATCAGCCCACTCATCGCCAGCGGTATCGTCAAGGGTTTTCTCGCCGTCGCGACAACGTTCGGCTGGATGGACAAGAGCTCCGGAATTTACCTGCTGCTCTACGCGGGCTCCGACGCGGTCTTCTACTTCCTCCCGATCGTGGTCGGCTTCTCTGCGGGCAAGGTGTTCGGCTGTAACCCATATGTGACGGCCATGATAGGTGCGTCGCTGCTGTACCCCAGCCTAGTCAGCGCGGTTTCCGATCCAGGCATCACGCTCTTTGGTCTCTCAATTGCTAAAACGTCTTATTCGAGCACACTTTTCCCCACGCTCCTCGCCGCCTTTCTGGCGAGTTTTATCGAGAAGGGCTGCAAGCGCGTCATCCCAGAAATGCTCCAGATGATATTCGTACCGGCAGTCGTCCTCGTGATAATGGTCCCGCTCACCTGGCTCGCCATCGGTCCGATCATGAACACCGCCGCAAGCCTCATCTCAGGAGGCATCACCTTCATCTTCTCGGTGAACCCGATCATCGCCGGCGCGCTCCTCGGCGCGTTCTGGCAGGTTGCCGTCGCCTTCGGCTTCTCGCACGGCGCGCTTCTCCCCATTGCGACGAATAATATCGCCACACTTGGATATGACCCAGCCATGGCGGTTACTCACATGACCATCTGGGCTCTCGCCGGCATGTGCATCGGCTATACCCTCAAGGCGAAGAATGCCACAACACGTTCCGAGGGAATCTCGAACTGCATTACCTGTCTCTGCGGAGTCACCGAGCCAACGCTCTATACCATTGCCCTACCTAAGATGAAGTGCTTTGTCGCATCCTGGATCGGCGGAGGTGTCGGTGGTGCCATCGTGGGTGCGTTCGGATGCCACGTATTTGCCATTACCTCCGGCGGCCTCTTCTCCATCCCCGGCTACATCAACCCGGCGGGCATCGATGCCAACCTGTTTGTCGGCATCATCGGCATGGTTGCGGCCTTCCTGGTCTCCGCAGTGGTCACCTATATCGTGGCTGACAAAGAGTAAGTATTCCCTCACCCTGCCGCAGCTTGCGGCAGGGTCTTGTCGTTTGCGGTCTTCTCTGACCGCATTCCGACATGAACCAATATCGTTAAGAAGCAAGCCGCCAGGGAGCGGCTTCCGTGTCCGATCGCTCAAATATCGTCTGGTTCGCCGCAGGCCAGATGTATGCCGACTCGATGGCACCTACTGCCAGAACCCGATGTATATCCCCTCACGATGCAGCTTCATGACCGGACTCTGCCTGCGCACGCTGGGCCATCGCACGATGTGCTTCATGATGCACCGAGAGGACTCAAACATACTGCGCACCATGAAGCAGTCTGGCTACGAGGTCGTGTGGATTGACCGCAATCGCGTAGTCCCCAGCGCCTGGAGCAAGGATAAGGAGTCCGCCCACTTCTTCAACGACGCCGACCTTGCGGACAGGATCGTAACGGAGGGTGTCAGGTCCGAGGTCGGCAACAGGAAGATGCTTCACGGAGACCTCGCAGACGACTACGAAATCGTAGAGACGTGCCCGAACTTGTTCGAGAGCCAGCTGGTAAACATCCCTCTCCTTGTCAAACCGGCAACGCGTTTCAGCGTGACCCCCGGAGTGCGAAAGGGTGCAGTGGGTCTCATCGACCTGCCCGCCACCGTCATCGACATCGCTGGAGCAGAAGCACCGCACGACACCGTGTTATGCGAGGAGGACGTCTACTCGGGGAGTGGCAGGCCATGGAGCTCGAGCATCCAGAGGGCACCCCGCACTAGCTGTGCATCTCGATCCAGCACGAGAAGGGCCCGACGCACACGAAAGCCGCCACGGTACTCGAGGGCAGGCCCCTCCTACTGTGCAAGCGGAACGGACACGAGTGCGGTCTCGTTTGTCCCGACGAGTCCGCCGACCTCGTACGAGAGCGTGGCATATGCGCCGTCAAGCGAGATGGCCATCTCATAGCGCCTCGTCGAGTCGAGAGACCGCGCACGAACCCGAAGGGTCGACGGGCCCTCCCATGCGTAGCACGCGTAGAGCGTGGTCGTGTCCCACGCGGGCGGGTCATCGAGCTCGGCGTCGTGCGTAAGGAAGGATGAGAACCCCCCGACCCCATCCTTCTGCGCAAGCCATCGTCCGAACGAGGCACGCACGGAGAACGCCTGCCGTCCGCAGACGATCTCGAGCGCCAGGATTCCGTTCGCAAACGAGAACCCCAGGGCGGATACGCCGGCGTAGTTCTCGAGCGCCTCGTGGACGCCCCAGAGCCTTGGGGATGCGACGCCCCCCGACGGCGAGCCCGTCAAGGGTCGGGATGCCCTCCTCGCCCGTCGTCTCCCGCAGGCCTGCGGAACCAGCCGCAACCTCGCGGAGGGTTTTGTAGAACGGGTCGAGCACCGCCTTGCTTCCCGACGTCGAGCATGACGTCGCCAGTACGATGCGATCTTCCGGCCTTACGTAGCACACCTGTCCGAACAGGCCCGCCGAACGAAAGCCGCCCTCGGCACACATCCAGAACTGATATCCATAGCCGTTCCTGTCCTCGGTCATCGCGACCGGATATGCGTCGGAGGTCTCCACCTGCCTCCGGGTCGCCTCACGTACCCACTCGGCGGGAATCACCTGCCTCCCGCCGTACGCGCCCTGGTCCAGAAGGCACTGCCCGAACGAGGCCAGGTCGGGCGTCGAGAGGTGGAGGCCGAAGCCGCCTGTGCTGTGCCCGTGTCGATCCCGCTCCCACCACCAGTCCTTGATTCCGAGCGGCTCGAAGAGCCTCTCGCCGAGAAGGTCCGCGAGACTTTGACCCGATATCTTCTCGACCAGGAGAGATAGGAGGTGAGAGCACATGCTGTTGTAGTAGAACGTCGTTCCGGGCCTGCTCGAGGCCTCCTTCCCGAGCACGTTGCAAGCCCAGTCGTCATCCCCATGGACCACGGGGACGCTGTCCTGCCCGAACGTCATCGTCAGCAGGTCCCGTACCGTCGCCTCGCGGAGCCATTCCCCCGCGACGGCACCGTCGTATTCTGGGAACCACGATATCCATGGTTGAGAGACGTCAACAAGGCCGTCTCCGACGAGAAGACCGATTCCGACGGAGGTGAACGACTTCGTTGCGGAGTAGAGCGGGTGGACGTGACTCGTCTCGAACGGAGACCAGCTCCTGGAGAAGACCTCCCTCCCGTCCTGCCGTATCACGACCGACCGAGCCTCGACCCCGCCTTCCACGAGTCTGTTGACGTATCTCTCGCATGCGATCTTATCGAGCACCTTCACTAGAGCCACAGCCCTTTCTCGTCGACTGCAGACAGCGGCGCCCGGCCTTTCGGAACCGGACACCGCCGAGCTTCCTTCATCAGACAAGCGCCTTGTAGCTCTCGTCCCTGTACGTCATGAACGTCATGACGAACGACACGACCGAGGCGATGGCGATGCCCACGCATACGTAGACCATGTTCTGGATACCGAGAACGCCCGAGGGGTCAATGAAGCCGGGAAGGCCGAAGAACGCCCCGCCGCCCCACTCGTAGATGCGGGTGCCCATGGCGCCGACAAACGCGCCGCCGATGCCCGATGCGATGCAGGAGATGACGAACGCCTTCTTCCGGGGAAGCGTGACGCCGTAGATGCAGGGCTCAGTGATACCGAAGAAGAAGCCCGTGATGAAGGCGGGTACGGCGAGGGACTTCAGTCGCTCGTCCTTCGTGCGCAGGATAATCGCGAAGACGGCCATCGACTGGGCGAAGGAGCAGACCATGTACGCCGAGAGGACGAAGTCGTATCCCATGTTCGCGAAGTTCACGAGCGCCAGCGCGATGACGGCCCAGTGGAAGCCGAAGACGACGAGAACCTGCCACAGCGCCGCCATGATCATGCCGCCGAGAAGGCCTCCCACCACGGGGATGCCGAACAGCGCACCGAACAGGACCTCGAGCAGGTCGGTGAAGACGGACGCGATGGGGCCGATCAGCAGGTAGGCGACCGGCATCATGACGGCGACGGTGCACAGGGGGACGAACGAGAACTGGAGGTTGGTCGGGAAGCTCTTTCGGAACGCGCGCTCCAGCCTCGAGGCGACCCAGACCGCGAGGATGATGGGGATGACGGAAGCGGTGTACCCGGACGCCGGCATGATGACGGGAATGCCGAGCACCGTCGCGAAGTAGCTCATCGCGAAGGGCGTGTTCGCGAACAGCGTGCCGAGCGCGGTGCCACTCTTGAGCGCCACCATCGCCGGATAGGTGAAGCCAATACCCAGGGTGAGCCCGGTGAACTCCGAGCAGCCAAACTTCTTGGCAGACGTGTACCCGAGCACGACCGGCAGGAAGTAGAAGAAGCCATCCGCGACGGAGTTCCAGATCATGTAGAGACCGTCCGTCGCGCTCACCCAGCCGAGAAACGTGAGCAGGACGAGGACTCCCTTAAGGATGCCGGGCGCGGAGAGCATCGGCAGCGCCGGCTGGATGATGCCGGAGATGAGGTCGATGAGAAACCGACGCCGGCCCCTCGCTCTTGCGCTTCTCCCCGCCTTCGGGAAGCGGATTCCCGTCGAGATCGGTCTCCCCGGCCCCCTCGAGACCTCCGACGGCGAGCACTGCATCATAGATGTTCACCACGTCGTTGCCGACCACCACCTGGTACTGCCCGTTGGCATTGATGACGGTGATGACCCCCTTCGTCTTCTCGAGCGTCCCGGTATCCGCCCTGCCAACGTCCTTCAGCTTGAAGCGAAGCCTGGTAATGCAGTGAGAGACGCTCATGACATTGTCTTTCCCGCCCACGCCGTCGATGACGGATCTTGCGAGCTCGTCATACTTCCCAGCCACGTTTTGCCATCCCCTCTTTGACCGCTCCGACATATACGCTCGACTATCTACAGGTTATCTTACATACCTGTCTAGACAAGTTGATTAACACAATAAGCATCTTGTCTAGACAGGTATGTTCATTTTTCCACCCTGCGGCGAACGGCTCGCCATGCTCCGCGAGCGGCACCGGCCATTCCTTGCGCGTGTCTCCCACCCGCTGCAGGCTTCGTGCGCGTCGCCATTCGCGCGAGGGAAGGCGTAGACGTACGGCTATGATTTGGAGGACGAGCAGCGCGAAAGAGGAAGAGCATGGCAAAAACCCTATTTGACGGCATCTACCGAACACTCCTGGAGGAGATCCGCTCCGAGCAGTACCCCGTCGGGACCCTTCTTCCCTCCGAGAGCGAGCTCACGAGGCGATTTTGCTGCTCGCGCACAACCGTCAGGAAGGCGCTCGCACTTCTCGCATCGAACGGCTATACGCAGTCGCTGGTCGGCAAGGGGGTGAGGGTCATCTGGCAGCCGTCCCAGGAGGGGGCGTTCGCGCCAGGGTCCCTGGAATCGGTGAACGAGTTCGCCCGTCGCATCGGCAAGTCCGTACGTACCAAGGCAATCGCGTACGAGAGGGTCGTCTGCGACGAAGCGCTGTCCGAGCGGACCCAGTTCGACGTGGGGGACGAGCTTCTCTATGTGAGCCTCGTACGCTACTTCGACGACAAGCCCGCCCTCCTCGACGACCACTACTTTCTGTCGTCCCAGGTTCCCGGCCTCACCAAGGAGGTCGCCGAGCACTCGATATTCAAGTATCTCGAGGACGTGCTCCACGCGAGGATCGCGGTCAGCAAGCGAACCATCACCGTGGAGAAGGCGTCAAAAAGCGACAAGGCCGCCCTCGAGGTGCGCGGCACGGTGTTTCTGGCTTGCACGTACAGCCTCACCTATAACTCAGACGGAATCATGTTCGAATACGTATGGGGCCGCTACCTCCCCGAGTATTTTTGCTTCCATGACGTCGCGACACGACCACTCATGGGAGGCTGGTAGGAGCGACAGAAAGCACCCCTGGCACGCCTTGGCAGAGGCGGCGGAATTCACTCCCGCATCTATACACCTTCTTGAGAGCGTCACAAAAATGTGAATCGTCTTTTTCCTTGGAAGATGCAAGGGATGCTGATTGCATCTGGGTACAGACCAATGCTACCGACAACGAAACTGGAGCCCACGAAAGAAGAGTCGTAGGAGTGCCACACGAGGGCAACGATCGTTTATACCGCCCACAACACACGGTCAACCTACTGTTACCGCTCCGGCCTCGGCACAGTCGACCAAGAGTTTGACGTGGCAGGTTCTTCTTTAACCGAGACATGGTGATGTACGTATCGGTTTAACTATTTTCTAAAACAACGAGGTCGGAGATGTGTGGTCTCCGACCTCGTTGTTTCTGCCGTACCCGGCACTAGATACAATAGGCTGCGCTCATGACGTTCGTCTAAGCAAGTTCATAACTTCTTCTTCATTTGACAAATCATAATCGCCCATAATGCCCGACCTGTGATATACAATTCCGTCTTTTTCGTTCTGCTCCAGATAACTGATAAACTTTTGAATTCCATCCTCTTTGATGCACTGAACAAATGCCCTTGTTTTAATTTTATCCGGAGCGAGCATATCCTTGTCACAGGGAGAATAAGAGCATTCCCAGCATCCGCTAATTCCCTTGGCGGTGCAACAAGTGTATTGGTAACATCCTTGTAGAGACAGTCTTTTCCCACAGCTGTTTTCTGACTTGCAGTTGCATCTCCCGTCAGGACAGCAAAAGCTACAAACTAATCCACAATATGCTATTGAGTTTTCATTCATTTATTGTAATACCTCCGATATCAGCATCGACTATGGCGACGCGGGGAGTTGTCGACGGTGGGGGCACGGATTGAGCAGCCAGAAAGTGTATGGTTGACTTCCTTGGTTGTCAAGATGGCCCACCTCGCAATGCTCCTGGTACGCAACGCTAGGCAGTCCATGTCGGAGAGCCGACAGTCCGAATGAACTCGTTTAGGGTCTTCATCAGCCCAGATTTGAGAGACTAGCGGGAAACGGTCCTGCTCCGTTTAGGGACGTCTGGATAAAAGGCAGAGGCCAGAGCGCCCTCCCGAGCCCCAATTGCCCGATTGCTACTCCGACCACCGTCGTAAGCCGATTCTACCTCCTGCGCATACGGTACGCGCGCCTTGGGCTGTTCCTGGAGTCCGTACCGGGAACGAGCTCTATGGTCCCCTGATCGAGGAGCTTGCTCAGGTGGTAGGAGACGGTGCTGCGAGGAATGCCGGTCTCGCGCACTATGTCCGCCGTGCGGGCAGAACCGAGCCTGCCGATGCACTCGACGATGGAATCGCGCTTCTCTGCCCCATGGCTGCCTGCCGACGGCTTGACCGCAGCAGGGGGTCCAATGACGTCCAGCGATCTGTTGCGCGAGAACGTGAGGGTGAAAAGCGACGGCCTGTCCACGGCCCGAGGAGGCTCCATGCCCGCAGCGGAGAGCTCGGACTCGATGAGCTGGAACCCGGTACCCCGGTTCTCGGCGACATAGCCGCCTCCGGCGTACGGCGTGGTCTCGAGCAGGAGGGCCAGATGCTGGTTGCGCGTCGAAGATGCGCCGGGTTCCCCGAGCAGATCCACCGTGACGGCACCGTAGAGGCCTCCGGGGCTGAGCACCTCAAAACGGTCCGAATACATGTTCACCTGGACCCGGGCGCCACGCCCGAGCGGAGAGTAGTCCCGGTGCATAAGCGCGTTGCATACCGCCTCGCGCACCGCCGCTTCCGGATAGTCGGGCACATCGCGGCGAAAGACCCCGTCGAGCACACCTCCCACTCGCATGTTGCGGCGTACGGCAGCTACGGTGTCGAAGAGCACGGTCGGTATGGGCCCCGCCATGCTCTCGGAGTCCGTGTACTTCACGCCGCCGAATCCCGCCTTCTTCTCCCCGGGGTAACACGCGAAGGTCACGGTGAGCCTAGGAAAGTACCCCTGGGGATATCTGCCAAGCACGAGGAGGCCGGCGAGCGTGGGATGCGGCGCACCGTCCGCACCCGTGTCGGTTATGCGTAGGCCTGCCATCGCGTCCTCGTCGGTCAGGCTCGCGAAGACGCGCGGATGCAGAGCACGCTGTCTTGCTAGGACACCGGCGAGCAGGTCCGCATCGAGATCGGCGACGGACGCCTCTTCGACGACATCGATGTCGTAGTGCGGCTGGGTGCGCTCCTCGATGAGCCGGTCGATCTCGTACTGCGTGAGATGACGGTCACCGTCGCCCGTGCGGATGAACGAACCTTTGTACATGCCGCGTTCTGTGATATAGCACGGCTTGGAGGAAGGTGCCGTCTCGGGTACGTCAGCGACGAGGACAGATGCGCCCTCGAAGGCCGCGATCCTGATGTCAGCGCGAACCGGAGGCGTGAGCTTGTCCGCGCAGACACCGGCGAGTGCATCGAGCATCCTGTGGGCGTCGAAGCCTTCGGGGGGTTCGAATCCCTCCTTTTCGGAGAGGCCGAGCACGACCGTACCACCCGAAACGTTCGCGAAGGCAGAAACGGACTCGATGATGGAAGCGGGCAGCTTGCCGACCGACGACTTGACCTCGACTTCTTGGGAATCGGTCCCCGCAACACGGAGTTCCGCGACGATCCTTTTCAGTTCTTCGTCTGTCGTCATGCGCGCCTCCAAGACGTCCCGTGGGTCCGAGAAGGAAGATGACCGTTTTAACTGTCCAACTGTTCAAGTTATACCGTCTAACTATACAATATATTTGGACAGCCGGATAGTGAGCACACGACGGCTTTCTCGCATACCGAAAGAGACTGCCCGCTTCTCCATCCCAGCAGAGGTAATCTTGCTGCCACCTCTTTCGAAGACGCTCGCACAAGATTTCAGGAGGTTATTCCCAACGCCTTTACGAACGCATGAGGATGACGCTCCTAGCCCACGGCCGGTGAGACAAGCCCCCCAAGGCGCCCATCAAGGTGTCCTCGACATCAGGCGAAGTACCTCCCCGCCTTGAAGCCGACGTATGCGGCGAGGGACAGGACGCAGGCTGCAAGGGCCCAGAGGGCCAGGGCACCGTGCTCGAGGCAGAACCCCCTGCACGACCGGCACCGCTCCCACCACGAAGAAGGCGACCACGGCACTCGCAGAGAGCGCGGCGGCATACAGTTCGGTGATGATGGCCAGTGCGGCCATCATCACTTTGCGAGCCTAGAGAACTCCCTGCGGTAGCCCTCGATGGCTCCCCCACCAGCTCGCGGGTCCTGCGTCTGAACTCGATGGCCTCGTCGGCGGCCTTGGAGAGGGCGTCGTTGACCTCTCCAAGGCACTCGCGCACGAGCCTCTAGGCATATCGACCGTCAGTCCATCGGAGGTAGAAGGATGGAAATTCAGCTCATGTCGCTGCGGAGAAACGTGGGCTACAGAAACCGTGATTCGTTCGCGAACGCGATAGGTATCAACGTACGGATGCTGAGGGCGTGGGAGAGTGACAGGTATAACATGTTCCTCGCGCGAGTCTGCGAGATTACAGACGTTCTGAGCTGCTCCCTCGACGAGCTTGCTGGTCGCAGAGAAGTGCGACATCTGCAACAACATGAGCTCATCCAGAAAGGCCGTGCTCGACACCAAGCGGGCAGACTTCGAGATCTACCCTCCTGAAATCCAAACCAAGCTTCTCGACGCCCTCTGCGCGTCCGGAGTGGAGCCCCCCGGTGGTGGTGGGGCATGCATGTCAAAGAGGGTGGCCCGCCCTATTGGGAGCTGACTACGATATAGAAGAATGAGGACTGCATCTCGCGAGAACCCAAAAACCACGAGACGCTTTCTTGTCTTACGGGCATCGTTTTGTAAGCCTACACGATCTCAGCCATACGTCCCACAAGAAAGTCTGTCGGCACTTCTTCCCGAGACGCCTGTATCCCCACCCCGCGCCAAGCCGGCGGTCTCGTATGCTCTATCGCGCATGGGAGCGTCAGGCCACCGACAAAGATACAGTGCCTGAGGGCGTCGCGCTTGCAGCCATGCTCCATCCAAGACCTATCGAGCGTGATGATGCGGTAGGGAATGTTTTCGGGTTCCCATACCTCGGTGATGACTGGTGTCTCCTTCACCGGCCTGTGGTACTTCAGTGGGAGAATAATCCCGTCGTATATCGCATCCCCGTCCGGAGCAAAGGGGTCCACTTGGCTGGGTTCGGTGATGTCAGCCGTGCCGCCGATTCTCAGATGGGCCCCACCCTCTAGCCGGCATCCCAGAGCGATTGGGTGCGTGCGACTATCGGCACGCCAGTAGAACTGCTCTACTGTCAGCCCCTTGAGGTGGGCTAAGGGAACGTAGCTTCTCCAGGACAGGTCATCGAGATGACCATGCTCTTCGTGGGCACCGGAGATGTCGCATCCAAACACCGTCACGGGAGCATCGATGTCTATGCGCTCGAAGGCAATCCCGCCATACGCTCCCGAGAGGACATCGACAACCACATCCGCTCCATCGAGTCTCAGAATGACGAAGAAGTCGAAGGACCAACCCCTGGTGAGGCCGTCAGTATCATTCCAGACAACAAAGATATCTTCGACGCGCCCTCCCTCAAGGGATTCGAGTTTGTCGCCACATGCCTCGTCGATCTCGTCCAATGTGTCGTATCGCGGGAAGGGCCAGTCCATGGTGAGCGCACCGGAAGAGTCGTACACGAAGCTAGCCATTTCATCTCCCAGTTTCGAGAGCGGCATTCGCAAGCACTTGGTAGTAGATGACAGGATCCTGTACGGTCGCGAGCCCCGAAACCTGTCCGTCACCGGTCTCAACAACGGTCCAGCTCCCGTCGATGCACTCTGCGAAGTCCACGGTGTAGTAGGGGCTTCCCAGGTTCGAGCACGCCGAAACAAGCCCCTCTGGCGGCTTTGCTGCAATAGTGGGTTGGTCAGAGTTCCTGCACACGTTGAGAAGACCACCTCCGAGGTAGAATGCCCTCCACTCGTTCGTGGCACTACCGTAGCGAGCAAGGTCGACATATTCCTTGCACACGATACCGCCCGTGAAGAGGTCTCCCCGGAGCCAAGCGAACTCCTCCACGATCTCGTCCATGCGCTCCTGGCTCACGGGCGTCCTGAAGCTGATGGGGAACGACGTCCCCTTGACCGACTTCACGTAGTCCTTGACCATGAACTCCAAGAAGGTATTGTTGACCACCTCGGCATCGGCGCCCTTCCCCAGGAAAGCAACGAGCCTTGGAGCATATACTCTCAGGACGTCGTGCCGTGCGTACGCGAACGGGAACATGTGGAACTCGTCGTATGCATCGGAGCTCGTCACAGGGTGAAGACCCTTGCCTACCAACGCATCAAAGAAGGCCGCATATTGCTCGGGCTTCATCATCCAACCACGGTATATCAGCGGAAGCGACTCGTCGAGGAAGGTCCGCGCGAACGCAAGCGTTCCGCACTCCTCGAACAGCTCAAGGTCGAAGAGCCCCACGTCGAGCATCGTCTCAGCGCATGCGGACTCGTATTCGACGCGCATCGCGCCATCGGGAGCCTTCTTGTCGAAGTAGTCCGACGGGAAGAGTATGTTCGCGACATTTGGCATGGCAATCTCTATCGTCACATCAGCTTCAACTTCAAGAGTAATCATTCTGGGCCTTTTGGCGCAGGTATTCCTCGCGCCGCCTGCACCCCCGTGCGTCGACGATCATCGTATCGCGCGTGTAGAGCCGTAGGGTTCCCTCGCCATCCTCGGTCACGCCGAGCGCCATGACATTCATAGCTGCCATACGGGTTGTTGAGCAGCTCTGCGGTCAAGTAGCCTTCCTCTGCTACCCCTTCCAAGCGCATCCACACGAGCTCGATGCCGTCGTCCTCGCCTATGAGTCCCACTTGGATGTCAAGCGGGCATTGCGGGTGCCTGAGGTGGTCGATCTCCTCAAGGCCGAGCATTACCACAAGGCTCTGGTCATCTCTCCAATAGCTGTCGCTAATCTCGCACTGCTTGGTATAACGTTCGAGCACCCGCTCCTCGTCCTGCTCTGCCAGGAACCTTACCTCGCATTTCTCGTATGCGTCAGGATGAATCATCATTCTGATTCTGGCGGTGAGCATCGGGGCAGCATTGTGGAAAACCGCACCATCCTCGAAACGGGCAGGTACGAGTATATACAGGTTCAAGCCAGCCTGCCGGTCATAGTGGGTGTAACAGAGAACGGAATCTGCCGTTTCGTGCCAGGCAAGGCTGTCATGGCCGTCGAACAGGTGCAAGGCGTCGTACCTCATGATTATCGGCCTTGCTAGAAATGAGCGGAAAGGCACTTCGCTGGCTTGCATCTTCGGTCTCCTTCCTTGCGTAGCCCATCCTCATTGCCATAGCCCCGGCAGACTGCGAAGGGCAGGATTGTCCTCGTGATACCGTCGCAGCGCATCGGAAAGGATACGCTCCCTCTCTTCAACCTTCATGTCGTGTGGGTATTCCTCCAGAGATCTGTTGGGAACCCAGTTTCGTATCTTCTCGACATAGACAAGCTCGGAGCGGTCGGTGAACTCGATGAAACGCGGCGTCCAATGGTAGAAGCTGCGGTAGTCATGGTGATAGTCGCGCAGCGTCCACCCATTCCAGTATTCGGGCAATGCAATCTCGTTGTAGTTGCACCACGTACGCCAAAGCGATGTTTCCTTTGCGTCGAAGTCAAGGTGGAGTCCGCCTATCAGGAATTCGTCGTCATCGAGATGCAATGATGCTTTCCGTGAAGCAGACTATCTCATGCCCATGGGACACAAATTGCACCATAGATGGGACGGCGACGCAGATTTCTGCAAAATGCGAGTTCAGAGCATCTAAGCAACCGTAAGATACCCAGCCTGCCCGGCTCGGTCAATTCTCATGTACGTATGTCCCGTGTTCGAGTTCGACCAAGCTGTGCCGTTGCCACCAACAAGCGCGCTGCAGCGCAGCCCGAACCTCGTCCCTGCGGACGTCGCCGGTCGTCCTCGTCGACGAGCGGAGGGACCGGGCGGCAGCCATCGACTCGCCGGTTGTATGCAGTAGTCTTTTGATCGACAACTTCGGCATCTGAGAATCGACACCTTATGCACGAACATGCCGACCCCGTTCGATCGGCCTAACCTGATGGTTCTTCGGTATCCATCAGGAAGGCAGGAAGGAACGATAACCGGCATGTCCGGCGTCAATTCTATACGCCAGATGAGGAGGGACGGCGAGAGCGTCTCCCCCATCGCACGGGCGACGGGCGTCTCACGCGACACCGTCTACAAGTATCTCAGGAAGGATGACCTCTCCCCAGAGCCTCTCGTCGCCGTGGCGGCACGCCCGTCCAAGCTCGACCCCTACAAGCCGCTGGTCGACCTGTGGATCGAGGAGGACGCGGCAAACTGGAGGAAGCAGCGCCATATTTCTGATTCGCGGTTCCATATCAGCCAATTCTGCTTTGTTTCTGATTCGCGCAGGGCACAGTACGAACCTGCAAGGAAAATGGGCACCCACTCCCCGCCAGACGCCTTCGTCACCATCATAACCTGCAACTATGACGCAATGACGCAGGTGACGCAGACATGTGACACCAGCCAGCGTCACGTTCAGCCCAGAAACAAGGGGCTGCCACGACTCGGTTCCTCTGTACTTCGTCATCTCGGCCACCTTGTCCTAGAACTTCAATATGGTCAACTTTTACCTTAAACTTGACCATGTGGTAGCATATTTGGGTTTTAAGGAGGCGGATGATGAAGACGAAGGAACTCGATAAAATCGAGCTATGCGAAGCTGCCCAGCGGCTCTACGACCAGTATTCGACCGTCTTGTCTGAGACTAAGCTCTCATCTATCCTCTCCGGCACTTTGAATGACAGTTTCTTCAATCTTGAGCCCGCTGACACTGCGCGTAGCATTATTAATGATCTCGTCCTTCGTTACTACCCAAACGAGGCCACCATCAAGGCGGGCTTCATTGACCGCATTCTGGTTCCACAGAATCCCAAGACCATCTCCATCTTCGAACTCCCTATTGGGAAAAGCCGCGTCGACATGTGCAAGGTGAACGGGCACAGCGCAGCCTATGAGATAAAGACCGACCTGGACACCTTCGATCGTCTCGAAGGGCAGCTCAGGGATTATTTCGATGTTTTCGAGTCGGTCTATGTTGTCACGTCTGAAAGGCGTTGGCACGAACTCCCAGACTATGTTCCAGAAGGGTGCGGGATCTACTCATACCGGCAGGATCCCTCGGGTGGCACCTATCATTTTCGAGCACGCCGCAAAGCAGCAAAATGTACCGACCTCGACGCAGAGAAGCAGCTAAGGGCAATTCCCAAGCACAGTCTCTGCGCGATCTTCAATATCCAAGACACGCATATGCCTAAATCTGCCGTTATCGAGACGTGCCTCGCCGAGAGCACTCCGCAGAAGGTCAACATGGTGTTCAAAACCTATCTGAAACAGCGATATGGCAGCTATTGGAAGCGCTTTCGCGAGATTGAGCCGTCGGTCCTTGGCATCGACTACGAATGGTTCTATCGCAACGGCCTCGATCCGAGCATCGTCTACTAAAGGACATAGCTGCTTCCGTGGGCAAGGTACAGCTGTTGGACGTATCGCTCAATCGTGTATTCAATCCAAGTGGAGAATGCACCATAGTGGCCACTCTCAGCTTTGTCTGCAACCGTGGACAGAACCATGCATTCACCTGGGAATTTTTCCAGCCTGACTCTATCGGCCAATAACTTTTTCACCACATGGTCAAAGCCTGAGACTCCTAGTCTGTAATCAGGGTTCACATAGGCTTCGAATTCATTTTCTACACCTTTATACATAAGGGCAAGAGCGCATCCCCAAGCACCGCCCGTACCCGGAAGACTGTCTCTCAAGCCAGCGTAATCCCCCACGCCATCAAAGCCCCAGGCAGCATAGTCGACTATGTGGCGGTTGTCGATGGGGCAGCCATCTTCATAACTGCCGTTCTTTAAATCACGCCGCCTCGGAGAACAGAGGAGGATGGCCTCCGCCGGAAGGCCCAGGTGGCTCAGCTCCTCAAGCTCTTCAACTCGCGAGACGAGGGGAGTCTCATTGATGTCGTAGATGAGGTAGTCCTCCGGAGTCAGAACGGCGCGAAGCGCACCCTCATACCCTTCGAAATCTTCGATGCGGATTGCAAGAGGCCAGTTTGGGCGCGCCTTTCGGATGGTGAAGGCAAGTTCGACGAGCCGATCCGGGCTGAGGTTCTCGACGCCCTCTTTTACTGCAATCACGGGCACAAGGTTCGTATAGTCGGAAACTGCGAGGAGATGCTCGGAATAGGCGTCAAGGCTGTTGTTCATGCGGAAAACGAGTCCGCACTTGCTTGCGTCGATTTTCTTGTATCTGCTTAAATCGCCCCTGAAAAAGTCAATGAGCATCTTCCTGTCGGGCATGAGCCCGGCAATCTTCCCTAGCGTCTCACGACAGGACGAGAAACCGTCTGCCGGGCCTGGATCACGCTTGTCCAAGCGGATGATTTCCACAAAGGACAGGAAGCCGTCCGCGATGCACCCCTTATCCAGCAGGTTCTTAAGTGCTCTAACCTCAGCTTTGCCATTCTTCATCGTCAGCATATACATTGGAATCGCTTCCCTATTTGCAAAACGTCTTGAGGTCGGACAGCATATTGAACTCAATGAACCCGTCGTGTTGGAGGAATCCGACAACAATACCTGGATCAACGGCCTGACTTTTCGCAAACTCGTACACGCGTCCGCGTGAAAAATCATTCGTCTCGGTAAATGCCTTGTAATCATCAGTGTTCATGAAGAAGGACCGCGCGAAGAGGTTCGCCTCCTCGTCCCTATGCACCTCACTCGCAAGCTCTTCCATCGACACTATCGGCTGCTTGGGGTCGTAATGGAGCAGTAGGTGTGCAAGCTCGTGCACAATTGTGAACCACACATGATCATGGGTTTTGTACCTTTTGCTGATATAGACTGCCGGATACCCCATGTAGGTCGCCAATACGCCGCGCACTTTCGCGTTGGAAATCGTAGGCCGCACTACGAGGTAGACACCGCACCTGTTGAGCAGTTTGCGAGCGCTTTCGATCGAATCGTCCACGTTAGGGTTGAGCGCAATCATCTTCAGCCGGTCCATGGAGGATTCCAGCCTCTCCTTGGAGAAGAGCACTTCGCTCAAATCCTTGTTCTGCTCCTCGACCTCTTCCTCGCACAGCTTAATCCAAACGACAACGGCCTCGTCGTCGCCACCGTCCTGCATGAACTCCATGTTCCCGGGAACCGCATAGCGATACTGCCCAAAGCTGGACACGCGAAGAATCTTGAGCATCGAAATGGCCTGCTCCGCAAGGGACATCCTTGTCCGCCCGAACACCTCTTTGAAGTGGAACCGCTTGGCGATATCTTTGAGTTCCGCATCGTCAAACTCGGCCTGTTCACGCGCGCGAGCAAGATACTCCTGGTACTTGATTTCATAGTTAAGCCAGAAGCTAGCCGGAACGTCCGGCATGAGCTTCTCAAGCTTCAGCGCCATATCCTCGGTAAGCCTCGACTTGCCGTTTATGAGTTGAGAGAGATGGCGCTCGCTCACATCAATGCGCTTCGCCACATCTTTCTGAGTTAGGCCGCGGGCATCGAAGTATTCCTTAATTATCTCGCCGGGCGCGACAATGAAATCGCTCATCGTTCTCTTCTCCTCTCCAAACTCAGTGGTAATCCTGGATATCTTCGATGCAGACGCACGTCACAGTCGACAGATCATTCGGATCATAATCGCCGACAGGACGTACGACCAGACGCTGATTTTTGCTTAAGTCGATGCCCCAACAGCCCTCAAAGTTTCCGGCCAACTTGTGCCTACGCGGAGGAGGGAGATGGGTTATCTGGCTCAAATTATCAGCGACCCGCAAATCAGAAAGCCGATGGATGAGGCTTCTAGCTATCTTGCCATAGTGCCTGGAAATTGCCCTTTGATCTGCAAGGTTCTTTTCCATAGATTTGCTCGCGTATTCGATATCCATCTCCACCCCCTAGACGAACATAATAACGAGATTGACCTGATAGGTCAATAGTTGCTTGTCAGGTCAGCGAGTTTTCACATCAAACCTAGTCGCCCTGCCTGTCGAAGAGGTCGGAATAGTAGCTGCTGCTGTCCCCGAGGTCGCCTATCTTCGTCTCCGGTGGTCCTGGTCGTAGACTTCCCATGGCACTGGCGAGTTCGTTCTCCGGGCACAAAGGCGCATCACGAACGAAGTTGACGATTGCACGGCCCGAGACTGGCACTGAAACCTCAAGTGCCGATAGCATTATCGATGCGGCTCCTCTTCTTGGAAATGCTCTGGATGATTTCGACGTCTTCGTGCATCCTCGTGTACGCGTCATGCCGGCACTACTTGTCCAGGCGGCGCCTACTGGTAGTGCTTCTTCGGCCACCTCAAAGACAGGTTCTCCCGTAGCCGCGGATGGCCAGGCTTCGAGTCGTTCGAGAAAGGTCTCGATACGTGCGTCAGACACTGGAACTCGGTGCGGAGGTAGACCATGCTGAAGGACCTGACCTCGGAGAAATCCGGAACCAGGCTCTTGTGGCGTAGTGCTCTATTTGGTGGCTCCAAGATTCGGAGCGCGGTTCATCCTCTTTGGAACCCTTTATTTCTTGCCCTTTAATCATTAATAGTTCCTTCGTGGAAGGACCATAGCCGCTCCTATCCTTCGAGCTTGCCGCCGAACTCCTCCTCGACGAATTCCGCCAATCTGTCCTCGATAGCCAGTTTCGCGGAGTCAGCCATGACGAAGTTCGTCTGAAAACCAGTCCCGATCTCGTTGTTATATCCAAGGATGAAGTGCGTCGCTATCTGGTAGATGATCTCAGTGGGCGCGATGCCGAAGACCTGTTTCTCGAGGATGTGTCTCAGACGTTCGAGGTCATCCGGGAACAGCTCTCCAATCTTCTTGCTGTTGTAAAGCCGCCTGATGATCTCGGCGATGTACAAGCCAGATTTCATGTACAGGTCGGCAAAGGTATGGGAGGGATCATCGAAGCAGCCAGGATTCTCCTTCTCGAGTAGGTCGACCATCTTTTTTACGACACGCCTCGGCGTGTAGATCTGGTTCGTCCTCTGCGGGGGGACGTAATCGAAGATGTCCTCCTCGTTCGCCTCGTCGAAGTAGTTTGCAAGCTTCGTGCGAAGCCGGATGAACTCACGCACGGAATCGTCGAACACCACCGGGTCGAACAGGTGCCCATCGAAGTGTCTGGTCTCCCTCGTCTCCTGGTCGGTATAGTCGCCACCGTCGCGAAGAAAACGAAACTGGTCAGTCGTGATGCTGGTGACCTCGAGAAAGACGTCTTCGGGAATGACCGCGTCGAAAACAGCGAGCATGGTGCCTGAGTCGCCGTAGGCCATAAGGAACGACGGGATGGTGCGGGAGAAACCACGCAGATGGCCTCGCACGCCTTTTTCGATGTTCTGCTTCTTCCTCTCCTTCTTTCCCGTCTCGACCTCGCGGACGATGTCCTCGCCCGCACTCCTGACCAGATCATCCCTCGAGCTTCCAAGCGTCGTCACGAGCTCCTGGTACGCCGTACCCCTCCGTGCATCATGCTCCCTATTGATCAGCTCCATTTCTCTGTCGGTCTCGGCCTGTGACAGCGCCTCCTCGCGTGACTTCTCGATCATCCTCTTTTGGATGCTGTAGCTGCTCACCTGTCGGTTAAGGGCCATCCCAGCATCCGCCTTGAGCTTCCGCACAATCCTCCTCCGTTGGGAAGGCCTGAGATCATCGCAATAGTTTTGGGCAGCCGCCTCGACGAGCGGGGCAGAAACGCTGGTTACGAACGCCTCCTCGAGCTGGCCGAGCAGCTCGGAGTCATCATTCTCGTCTACATAATTCCTTGTGATCTCCTCGATCTGATGACCGAGGTCCTTGGATACGTCCTCATAGACCTTGCCGCCGAAGAGGTTCGCGGCCTTACCAATAATCTGCTCTTCAGGAATCTCGACCTCACCGTTCTTGTTCAGCCCCAGATCGTCCGCCGTATGCTCGTCGATTCCCAGCTCTCTATCGGGCTCCTTGCATGGCTCGAGCCGCTGAATGATCTCAAGCACCTCAGAAGGCGCATGGAACACGTTGCTGATGTTCTGGAACAGGAAGTCGCTCATGAAGCCACGCCGCACGACCTCTTGCGACCGGATCTTGCGCGGGATGGAGAGCACCCTCTCCGCATCGAGCTCGACCATCTCCCCTTGTTCGTCCTCCCCAATGACCGGGAAGAAGTTGAGCAGCGTCCGGATATGGTCCTTCCGGGCATCCGTGTCGCCCCTTCCAGAGGCGGTGTCCGAACACAGGTCGTTTGCGAACTCCTCAAAGATGGTGAGGGTACGCGCGGGGTCGAAGTCGAACACGTAGGCGTTCTCCTTGCGCAGATACCTTCCTCCCTCACAGAACAGGCAGGGGTTCTGGGAACGGAAGGCCGCCTGCATGTACAGGGAGGGGCTCTTCATGTTGGAGAGCATGAGCACGGCCGTCCACTCGGGGATGGTGACGCCTGTGGTCAGCTGCCCCACCGAAAGGGTGATCGTCTTGTCGTGATCTCTGATTGCCTCCCGGACCTTGTCGAAGGACTTCTCCGCGGCATCGACGTCCTCGATGCGCCCGTCTCCGGCCGCAAGCACGATCTCGTACTCGCTGAAGACCGGATGATTACTGAGCTTCTTCGCCAATGCCCTGGCGGAGTCCACACGACTGAGCATCCAGAGCGTGTGTTTGAGCTCACCCCTGAGCTCAGGCGTGGAGAAGGGATACTTCTTCTGCGTCGTAAGCGCATCCAGGAACTTGTCGACGTCCTCGTTGTGCTCGAAGTGACCATTGTCGCTCGTGGCAAAGAACTCGTTGAGATCGAAGGCGTACTCGACCGTCTCCCCATCGATCTCTTTGCCGCACGTCACCTCGTTCATGACGATGTCGGACATCTGGTAGGTGAAGAGGTTGAGCTGTGGCAGGTCGGCATAGGGGTTCGGCAGCTCGGGGTCGTTCCAGTCGCGCTTGGCCTTCTGCTCGTCGGCGTACGACCAGTTGAAGATGGCGCCCTCGTCGAACTTCTCGCTTGCGATCGCCTTGAAGGGCGTACCCGAGAGATGCAGGGTGAACTTCCGCCTGATGTGATCGAATGCGACGTCGGTCTTGTAGGTGTCCACACCCTCGTGGGCCTCGTCGACGACCAGTACGTCCCATTCGAGCTCGGCCACCTCGTCGAGCTTGTCGTAGATGCCACCGAAGCGAATGGAACCCTTGAGGTCCTGGAGGCTTACGAACTCCATTATCCTCTTCGAGGCACCGGGCCTGGTGATATGTTCCAGATACTCCTCGCGGGTCATGACAAAGGGCTTGTCCGCAAGGGCGATGACGCTGCTAACGAAGGAATATCCGGACTCGGTCCCGATGAACTCGACATAGTCGTCGTACCAGGAGTTCGCGATGGCAGGTCTGTTGGTGACTATGAGCACCTCGACGGCATCGAGCCTCTTGCAGAGGTCGTACGCTGCGAGGGTCTTGCCAAAACGGGGTTTGGCGTTCCAGAGGTACTCTCCCTCCTCATGCAGGTGGGCGTAGTCGGCGGTCTCCTCGACGGCCCTCTCCTGCTCGGAGCGAAGCATGTACTCGCTCGCCTCCGGAGTATCGAGCACACCGCGGTTCTCGCGATACTCATAGAAGCGAGCATGGGAATCGCTCGGCGTAATCTCAAACCACTCCGTACCAGGCTTGTCCTCATAATCGAGCTTGCGCAGGTAGCCGTGGAAGTCGGTGTCTCGGAACGTGTCACCGCTGCCGTCGTCGTAGACGGCGTTGCCATGCCACTCGAGCTTCCACTCAACATCTGCTGTATGGGTCTGCTGGCCTATGCGCACATCAACGGCCTGCTCGGTGTATCCAATCTTCGTCCAGCCATCATGACGTGCAATCTCCGGAGTCGTATAGGCATATATCTCGGGAACGACACGACTGGAGCTCTTGACCAGGCCGGTGATGTTCCGCGTACCCATCAGACCATCTCCCTCACGTGGGATTCGATGAAGGAGATTTCGTCCTCGTTCAGTCCGTACTTCTTGTAGAGCTGTTGATCGATGCCAGAGACGGGCTTTGACCAGTCGATGTCGGAGGCTGGGGTGAAATCCTGGAGAGGAATCGTTTTCCAGACCCGCGCTGGAGAGTGTTGCGTTACCTTGCGCACGCCGAGAAGTGCACGGAAGAACTTCGTCTTGTAGTATTTTTTAAGATTTTCCGGTTCCATCTCGTTATCAAAAGGACCTGCGTTGAGGAACGTATCCGCCGTACCCTCGTCGGGGTGACCAACGATTGGATCTGCGAGCGTCTCTCCATACGTTCCCGAGCTGTTGGCTTCGGGAACGTAGAGCTTAAAGGCATCTAGGTAATCGTTGCTCTTGAGATACTTGCGCTTGATGCAACGCCATTGGCGCTTGCTATCGATGCGTCCGAGAAACTTAACATCATCAGCATCGGGCCTTTCCTTGTCTATGAAGACCTCTGGCATCCTTTCCATAGCACTAGATAGAATCTTGTTTCGTGTACCGGTATCTAGAAAGAACTGAGCGTTCGGATTGTCTGCGAAATCTTCGAAGAATACATCAGAAAACTTGTATAAACGCTGTGAGGCGAATATCGAGTCAAGTCCGAGCTCATCACCGGTGGCATTTTTGAGCTTCTTTACAATGGAATTCAGTTCAGGATAAGCGGTGAAGACCTCGATTGCCCCGAAGTCCTTATTCGCGTTCCTAAGCGTAACAGCAACGCCGCCTCTAATATCCGTACCTGGGAAGACTTTCGTTGCATCCGTCTCGTATTCGAGTACTTTGAGGTGCTTGTCTGTGAGCATTTTCTCATTCCAGGAGGGTTGGGTCTGTCCGGCATCGAAGAGGAAACGCCCAGGCGTAACGAGCTCGACAATACCACTCACCTTGTATGCGGCATCCATGAAGTCGTTATAGACTGGCGAGGAACGACCGTTGCCCTCAGTCTCCTCTTGGTACGGCGGGTTTCCTATCACCGCATAGAACTTCTTCATGGCTAGAACCCCTTACCCTTCAGCGACACATAGGTCTGTGATTGGTTCTCTATCCAGTCGTAGATTTGACAGAGAGGAGCCCGCTCCCTAGGCCCCTCGTCAAGGTCAAAGAAGGACATCTGTTCGCATCCCACATCGTCCTGCGTGGTCTCTGGCAACTTATCCGAGGGGACGGCTCCGGTCAGCCCGTCCATCTGCCAGACGTTCCATGAGATGACCTCGGCAACGGCCATGGCCTCGGCATCATCGGGGCGCTTGTCCCACTTTGCCTGCATGTGCTCGGCAAAGGTCTCGATGACGTTGATCCGGGCAAGAAGCAGGCTGTCCCCTTGGTACTCATATCCATAGCTGCTCTGTACCGCCCGAATCGCCCATGCCAGCCAGTCCTCATAGGTGTCGGTACTCTCGGCGACCACCCGTAGCTTCCGATCCAGGAAGCCGATCCGTCGCTTCACGGGTAGCATGTCGCCGGTCACCGTGTCGTAGCGGGAGCAGATGAATGGCGCCTCGCCGCAGGTGATCTCGAGCTTCGGACAGTCCACGTAATCCCGCCAGGTACACCCCTCGGTCTTGCGGAACCGAATCTTCCCGCCAGCTGGCCTCCATGAGGTGCCGTCCTGTGAGTTGAACACGTCAGGCCTGCCGAACCAAGTCTCGTCGATGTCGTTGTTCATCTGGTTGCACAGCCACGAGGGCGTGAACACCTCGGCATGGCTCTTCGTACGTCGTGACTGCCTCTCCTGCTCCTTGCGAGTGGCTTGATGA